>Ga0137403_10000316_pt1 | contig 61783 bp, 50 predicted proteins | sample CZOMad2_1_16fung_FD_122057 | JGI IMG/M metagenome (GOLD analysis project Ga0137403, IMG submission 122057) | Vadose zone soil fungal communities from Angelo Coast Range Reserve, California, USA - CZOMad2_1_16fungal (Hybrid Assembly) | ecosystem: Environmental > Terrestrial > Soil > Vadose zone...
CTTGCTGCGCTCCTCGAGCACCAAGCGCTTGAACTCGTCCGCGCCGAGCTTTTTGATCAAGAACTTGATCCGCGCCCGGGCGCGGTTGTCGCGCTCGCCGAGCCGCGCGAACACGCGGCAGATGGCCTGCGTCATCGGCAAGAGTTCCTCTTCGGCCAGAAACTCGTCGAACAGCGTGGCCGGATAGGGCACTGCGCCGAGGCCCCCACCCACCCAATACTCGAAGCCGCGCTTCACTTCGCCATTCACGACGCGCGTGCGCGCGATCGCGCCCATGTCGTGAAAGTTCGTCAGACCGCACGGCTCGTCCTTGCAGCCCGAGAACGCGATCTTGAATTTTCGGCCAAAATCCTGGGCGTCGGGGTGACCGAGCAGGAAGAAAGTGATGGCGTTCGCGTACGGCGTGACGTCGAACGACTCGGTACTGCACACGCCGGCGTACGGGCAGGCGGTGACGTTGCGCACCGAGTTGCCGCAGGCTTCGCGGGTGGTGATACCGACCGCGGCCAAGCGCCGCATGATGTCCGGCGTGTCTTCGATATGGATGAAATGGAGCTGGATGTCCTGGCGCGTCGTCACGTGCAGGATCTGATCCGAGTACTCCTCGGCTAGCTCGGAGAGCACGTCGAGCTGCGCGGCGCTCAGCTTACCGAACGGGATCTTGATACGCTGCATACCGGGCGCGTCCCACATGGTGACGGGGCCCTTGGTGAGCTCACCCGACGGGAACGCCAGCGTCTGCGTCTTCTCGCCGTCGTGACGTTGGCCGTTGTCGTAGCGCTGGCCGTAGGTCCCACGACGCAGGCGCGTCTCGGCGAACAGCTTTTCTTCGATCTTGCCCTTCTTGCGGAGCTCGATCTGAGTCTCGTAAATGTCGATCTCGCGCGCCCAGTCTTCGCGCACTTGGCCAGCTAGTTTCTGTTTCCAAGTCGTAGCAACGGTCATCAGGGATCTCCGGGCCGGAATGCCGCGACAGTAGCGGATACCGGTGGGGTTTTGGGTCCCACGGGTTATACCCGGGATTCCCGGTGGGACAAGTCGGGAATAACTCCGTATGGCCCAGACAATCCCCCGGAAAACTCAATTTCCGGCGCATTTCATGCTACGAGCACCAGCCGATCCGAAAAAGGTCGAAAGCACCTGAGATGAGCGCCGACAAGAAAACCGTCGCCAGTTCCACGGACAGCGTTCACGCCGGCGTCCCCGCGGGCCGCCCGCACAACGCCCTAGCGCTGAGCATCGAAGCCACCGCTACGTTCACCTTCGCCAACACGGCCGAGCTCGAACGCTACATGCGCGGTGAGGATCCGGATCCGAGGCGCGAGGAGTACGGGCGCTACGGTAACCCAACCGTGTGCGAGCTCGAGCGGCGCGTCGCCGATCTGGAGCTGGCAGAAGCGGGCGTCGCGTTCTCCAGCGGCATGGCTGCGGTCGCCACCGCAGTGTTGTCTCTGGTCAAAGCCGGCGAGCACGTGGTGCTGTTCCGCGACGGCTACCGCCGCACCCGCCAATTGGTGACGCAGAGCTTGGCTCGCTTCGGAGTCGAGCACAGCATCGTGCCGTCGGGGGATCTGGGTGCCCTGGCCGCTGCCCTGAAAGACAACACGCGCCTGGTGATCGCCGAACAGAAAACGCCAACCGAAGTTTTCACTTTTTAAATGATTCCCCGATATACGCGGCCGGAGATGGGCCGCATCTGGAGCGACGAAAACAAGTTCGCGCAGTGGCTGGAAGTGGAGCTGGCGGCTTCCGAAGTCCTGGCCGAGCTGGGCGAAGTTCCGCCCGAGGCAGCGCGGCTGCTGCGGCTGCACGCCGGCTTCGATGCCGGCCGCATCCGTGAGATCGAAGAGGAGGTGAAGCACGACGTGATCGCCTTCACCACCTCGGTGGCCGAAACCATGGCCGCGGCCGGGCACGGGGAAGCCTCGCGCTGGTTCCATTACGGGCTCACTTCGAACGACGTAGTGGATACGGCGCAGGCGCTGCAATTGAAGCAGGCCTCGGCGATCCTGCTCGAAGGGCTGGCCCGTTTGCGCGAAGTCCTCAAGCGGCGCGCGCTGGAGTTTCAGGGCACGGTGCAAGTCGGGCGCACGCACGGCGTTCACGCCGAGCCGGTCACCTTCGGGCTGAAGCTGGCCATCTGGTATGAAGAGGCGGGGCGCAATATCCGGCGTCTGAAAGCCGCGGCCGAAGACATGCGCGTGGGCAAGATTTCGGGCGCCGTGGGCACCTTCGCGCACATCGGGCCTGAAATCGAGGAAGCCATCTGCGCCAAGCTCGGGCTGCGGCCGGCGCCGGTGTCTTCGCAGGTGATCCAGCGCGACCGGCACGCCAACTTCGTCGCCACGCTCGCCATCATGACCGCCAGCCTCGAAAAGATCGCGCTCGAAGTACGCCACTTGCAGCGCACCGAAGTGCGCGAAGCCGAGGAGTATTTTTCAAAGGGCCAGAAGGGAAGCTCGGCCATGCCGCACAAGCGCAATCCAGTGACATGCGAGCAGATTTGCGGCCTCGCGCGCGTGGTTCGCTCGAACGCGCAGGCGGCATTCGAGAACGTGGCCCTCTGGCATGAGCGGGACATCTCGCACTCTTCGGTCGAGCGCGTCATCCTGCCGGATTCCACGATCCTCGTGGACTACCTGCTGCACCTGGCGACGTTCATCGTCGAGGGGCTCGAGGTCGACACGGCGCGGATGGCGGAGAACCTCGAGCTGAGCCACGGCGTCGTCTATTCGCAGCGGGTGCTGCTCAAGCTCACCGAGGCCGGGCTGCCGCGCCAGACCGCCTACGAGATCGTGCAGCGCCACGCGATGCGCGCCTGGAAAGAGCGGCGCTCGTTCTTCGAGCTGGTCGCCGCCGACCCGAAGGTGATGGAGCATCTCTCGGCCGACGAGCTCAAGAGCTGCTTCGACCCGGCGTTCTTCCTGCGGAACGTCGACGCCATCTTCAAACGCCTGGGGCTCACCCGGTGAGCGTGAGGGGCCGATGAACATCGAGACGCGCGAGAAGCTCTACGAAGGCAAGGCGAAGATCGTCTACGAGACCAACCGGCCCGGCGTGATCATCCAGTACTTCAAGGACGACGCGACCGCCTTCAACGCCCTGAAGAAGGGGACCATCGTCGGCAAGGGCGTGGTCAACAACCGGATGTCGGCGGCGCTGTTCGAGCGGCTCGGGCGGGCCGGGATCCCGACGCACTACCTCGAGACCCTGTCGGACCGGGAGATGCTCTGCCACCGGCTCGACATCATCAAGATCGAGACGATCGTGCGGAACATCGTCGCCGGAAGCCTCGCCAAGCGCACGGGCCTCGAGGAGGGCACGCCGATCAAGCAGCCGATCGTCGAGCTCTATTACAAGTCCGATCCCCTCGGCGACCCGATGCTCAACGAGGACCACGTGCGGATGCTGAAGCTCGCGTCGCCCACGGAGGTCGCGTCGATGAAGCGCATGGCGCTCAAGATCAACACCGTCCTGCGGCCGCACCTGGCCAAGCACGGTCTGCTGCTCGTGGATTTCAAGCTCGAGTTCGGGCGCCGCGGCAAGAAGCTCTACCTCGGCGACGAGATCTCCCCGGACACGTGCCGGCTCTGGGACAGCCGGAGCAAGGAGAAGCTCGACAAGGACCGCTTCCGCCGCGACCTCGGCGGCGTGGAAGAGGCGTATCAGGAAGTCTACCGCCGGCTCGTCACCGCGGACGCATGAGAGCGCGCGTCCTCGTGCGGCTCAAGCCGGGCATCATGGACGTGCAAGGCGCGGCGGTGAAGCGCGCGCTTGCGGGCCTCGGGTTTGCCGAGCTCAACGACCTGCGGGTCGGCAAGGTCATCGACATCGACGTGGACGAGCCGACGCCGGAAGGCGCGCGCGCGCGCGTGGGCGAGATGTGCCGCCAGCTTCTCGCGAACCCGATTCTGGAGGACTACACGATCGAGACCGTGGACGACCTTGCCCCGCGCGGAGCCGCACGCTAAGATGAGTGCGCTATGAAATTCGGCGTGGTCGTGTTTCCGGGTACGTGGAGTGACTGCGACTTCCACTACGTCGTCTCCGAAGTCCTGCACCAGCCTGTGCGCTATGTCTGGCATCGCGAGCGCGAGCTCCGCGAGCTCGACTGCGTGATCCTCCCCGGCGGCTTCTCGTACGGCGACTATCTGCGCGCCGGCGCGGTGGCCGGGCGCTCGCCGGTGGTCGACGCGCTCGGCGACTTCGTCGCGGGTGGCGGGCTCGTGCTCGGCTCCTGCAACGGGTTCCAGATTCTCTGTGAGGCGGGCCTGTTGCCGGGCGTCCTCACGCGCAACGAGTGCCTGCAGTACCGCTGTCAGTCGAGCCATCTGGTCGTCGAGAACGTCGACACGCCGTTCACGCGGGGCCTGCGGGTGGGCCAGGTGCTGACGATGCCGATCTCGCATGGGGAAGGAAAGTACTACGCCGACCCCGAGACCCTGGCGCGGCTCAAGCAGCAGAATCTGGTCGTCTTCCGCTATGCCGAAGCCGACGGCCGGATCACGAAGAAGAGCAATCCGAACGGCTCGCTCGACAACATCGCGGGAGTGGTCAATCCCGAGGGCACGGTGCTGGGCATGATGCCCCACCCGGAGCGGGCCTCCGAAGCGGCGATTGGCGGCACCGACGGGCTCCTGATGTTCCAGTCCCTCCTCGGAAGCCTCGTCGAGGATGGCACCTTCCTCAAGCGGTAACCAGGGTTGACGGGGGCCGAGCCGAAGGTCACGCTCGACCTGGCGCTGGAAGCAGGCCTCACGGCCGAAGAGTACGATCGCATCCTCTCGCGGCTCGGGCGTGAGCCCACCTACGCCGAGCTCGGGCTGTTCTCCGCACTCTGGTCCGAGCATTGCGCCTACAAGCATTCGCGGGTCTTCCTCTCGCGCTTGCCGCAGCGGGGCGCGCACGTCCTGCAGGGACCGGGCGAGAACGCCGGCGCGATCGACATCGGTGACGGCTGGGCCGTGGTGTTCAAGATCGAGAGCCACAACCATCCGTCGTTCATCGAGCCGTTCCAGGGCGCGGCGACGGGCGTCGGCGGCATTCTCCGCGACATCTTCACGATGGGGGCGCGCCCGATCGCCGCGCTCAACAGCCTGCGTTTTGGATCTTTGGACGATCCTAAGAATGGCCCGCGCAATCGTTCGCTCCTCGCCGGCGTGGTCGCCGGGATTGCGCATTACGGCAACGCGTTCGGTGTGCCCACCGTCGGTGGTGAGGTTTCGTTCGACGATGCTTACGCGCTGAATCCGCTCATCAATGCCTTTGCGCTGGGCCTGGTGCGCAAAGATCAAATCTTCTTTGGCAAAGCAACGGGTGTCGGCAATCCCGTTTTGTATGTCGGAGCAAAGACCGGCCGCGACGGCATTCACGGCGCGACCATGGCTTCGGCTGAGTTCGACGAGGAAGCTTTAGAGAAGCGACCGACGGTGCAGGTCGGCGATCCGTTTCTGGAAAAGCTTCTGCTGGAAGCTTGTCTCGAAGCGATGCGCAGCGGCGCAGTGGCCGGCATCCAGGACATGGGCGCGGCGGGCTTGACCTGCTCAACGTGTGAGATGGCCGCGCGTGCGGACACGGGAATAGAAATTGATCTGTCATTAGTCCCACAGCGCGAAACCGGAATGACTGCTTATGAGATGCTGTTGTCTGAATCTCAAGAGCGGATGCTGATCGTCGCGCACAAAGGGCGCGAGCGGGAGGTCGGCGACATCTTTCGCAAATGGGACCTGGACGCAGTCGTGATCGGCCAGGTGCGCGACGATGGCCGTATGCGGGTCACGCACAACGGCGAGACCGTTTGCGATGTGCCGGTGAAGGCTCTAACGGACGAAGCACCGGTATATGAAAGAAAAGTCCGGAGTCCGGAGTCTGGAGTGCGAAGTCCGCAACCGCAACTGGACCAATTTCAAGATCCAGCGTCCGCGGCTCATGAGACTTCAGACTCCAGACTCCAGACTCCAGACTTCAATTCAGTCTTATTGAAACTTCTCTCATCCCCGAACCTTGCTTCCAAAGAATGGGTCTATCGCCAATACGATCACATGGTGCGCACGAACACGGCGGTGCTGCCGGGGGCGGATGCAGCTGTGGTTCGGATCAAAGAGACGCGCCGCGCGCTGGCGATCTCACTCGATGGGAATGGCCGATATTGCATGGCGAATCCGCGCGAGGGCGCCAAGCTCATGGTCGCCGAAGCTGCGCGCAACGTCGTCTGCGTCGGCGCCCAACCAATCGCGATCACCAACTGTTTGAACTTTGCTTCTCCGGAACGTCCTGAAGTTATGTGGGCATTCTCAGAAGTAATTGACGGCATTGCTGAAGCCTGTCAGGCTTTTAATACGCCGGTGGTTTCCGGCAACGTCTCGTTCTATAACGAAACTGAAGGACGTGGCGTTTTGCCGACGCCGGTGATCGGCATGGTGGGTTTGATGGAAGATGTTAAGCGCGTGATTCAACCAGGCTTCAAGAACGCCGGTGACGTTATCGCGATGCTCGGCGCCACCCATGATGACCTTTCGATCAGCGATTACGCTGCCGTGATCGAGGGAAGAACTACCGATCAACTTTCCGAAGAAGGCCGCGCACCCGTACTTGATCTCGCCTCCGAACTCGCAGTGCAGACGGCTTGCCTGCGCGCGGCTGACGCCGGCCTGTTGCGCTCAGCTCATGATTGTGCGGATGGCGGTCTGGCGATCGCTTTGGCGGAATGTTGTTTCTCCTCACTGAACCGTGAACTGTTCGGCGCCGACATTGACCTCACCGGCGACTACGACGTCAACACGCGGCTATTCAGTGAAAGCCCGTCTCGGATCATCATAAGTTTCGACGAATCAGTGCTGGGCGATATCGAAGTGATCGTCGCCGCGGCCGGTTGTCCGATGACACTGCTGGGCAATGTCGGCGCGGATCGGCTGCACATTCAAAGCGACGGCGAGGAAGTTGTGCAACTGGATGTCGCTGAAATGGAAAGCGCCTGGCGCTCGTCTTTGAAAAACCGGCTGCAAGCTGAAGTGCTGGCCGCCGGCACTGCGTGACCTGGTTCCCGTTTTTCCCCGCAATTCCTGACGCCCCCCGCCCCTATGTTATAATCCAAACCTCGCTAAAACCTTTATTTCTAAGTTCTATCTCAAAGATATGAACGCGCAATTTTTCTGGAGGAAACCATGGCAACAGAGATGAAACGTTCCCCGGCGATTGTCGACCGGCTGGAAGAGCTTCTGGGAGCAGAAACCCGGGACCTTCTGGATCATAAAGCCCGGACGATTCCCAAAGACCAGTTGCATCTGCCGGGGCCGGACTTTATCGATCGAGTTGTTTCGTCTTCGGATCGTTCGCCCTCGGTGCTTCGTTCGATGCAGTCGCTGCTTGGTCACGGGCGGTTGGCGGGCACCGGATACGTTTCGATCCTGCCAGTCGATCAGGGCATCGAGCATTCCGCCGGCGCCTCTTTCGCGCCCAACCCCCAGTATTTCGATCCGGGTAACATCGTGAAGCTGGCAATCGAAGGCGGCTGTAACGGCGTCGCGTCGACGTTTGGCGTGCTGGGCAGTGTCGCGCGGAAGTACGCGCACAAGATTCCCTTTATCGTAAAGATCAACCATAACGAGTTGTTGACGCTGCCGAACAAATTCGATCAGGTGATGTTTGGCACGGTAAAAGAAGCGCACAACCTCGGCGCCATCGCGGTCGGCGCCACGATATATTTTGGTTCGGATGAATCTACTCGGCAGATTACCGAAGTCGCCGAAGCGTTTGCCCAGGCGCATGAACTCGGGATGGCCTGCATCCTTTGGTGTTACCTGCGCAACCCGAAATTCAAAACTCCGGAAGGCGACATGCACGCGGCTGCGGATCTAACGGGTCAGGCTAATCACCTCGGCGTCACGATTCAGGCCGACATCGTCAAGCAGAAACTGCCGGAACGCAACGGCGGTTACCCGGCAGTCGAAAAGGAACTGGGAAAATCCTACGGCAAAACCAGCAAGCTGGTTTACGAAAAGCTCAGCACCGAAAACCCGATCGACCTGGTGCGCTATCAGGTCGCCAATGGATACATGGGACGCATCGGCCTGATCAATTCGGGCGGCGAGTCGAAAGGCGCCAGCGACATGGCCGAAGCCGTGCGCACCGCCGTCATCAACAAACGCGGCGGCGGCATGGGCCTGATCTCCGGACGCAAAGCGTTCCAGCGACCAATGAACGAAGGCGTGGAACTGCTGAATGCGATCCAGGACGTTTATCTTTCGGACGAGATTACGATCGCCTAGATCACGGAGCGCAGGCATCTTGCCGGGCTTTCGATTAGGAATTGACCGAAGATGCGAGCAGGATGCTCGCGAACCGCCGACAAGGATGTCGGCGCTCCATATTGCGCTCGCGCTTAGCGATCAATATAATGCGCGCGCTTTAGCAAACTTTCCCCGAAAAAGAATATGTCGACCCCAATTCGCTGGAGACACGACCGTCCGGCGCCGCGCCGTCCGCGACCGGAAACAAAGCCGCTGTCGGTGATCAGATCCGCCCTCGGTGAAATGGCGCGAGTGGCTTTCTCTGAGCCATTCATGCTGGCCATTGAGCGCCAACAGATTTACCTGCGTCGCTTGCCAAAAGCCCTCGATGGCCTGCGCGTGGTCCAGCTTTCAGACTTCCACTACGGCCCGCTAGTTAACCCCGCTCATTTGAAGCGAGCTATCGATGCAGCCAACGATCTCCGGCCTGACTTTGTTTTTCTAACTGGCGACTATATTTCCCACGATCGTAGCTATGCCGCGCCCTGCGCTGAGTTAGTGGGCCAGCTGCGCGCGCGTTACGGCGTCTTCGCCGTCCTGGGAAACCACGATCATTGGACCGACGCAGCGCTAATCGCCGACTTGTTCCGCGCCGAAGGGATTCGAGTCCTGCTGAACGAAGGCCTGCGAATCGATCTGAACGGAGAGTCGTTCTGGCTGTCCGGCGTTAACGATACGATGGTTGGTCTGGAAGATCTGCCGCTGGCGCTGGCGGGCTCTGGCGATGATGAAATGAAGTTATTGCTGGCCCACAATCCAATTATTCTGCGCCGCGCAGCTCGCGCTGGCGTTGACCTCGTGCTGAGCGGCCACACACATGGCGGTCAGGTAACTCTGCGGCCAGAGAAGAACCGCTCCGGCCGGCCGCGGCGCCGATTGTTGCGTGGTCTGGGGCGGCGAGGCAATACACAAATCTATGTGACGCGCGGACTGGGCACTGTCGTCTTGCCGATTCGCTATGGTTGCCCGCCCGAAGTTTCTGTGCTTGAGCTCCGATCCATGTCATAGCATCTCTACCGAAGCGATCGGGATTACCGACTTCCCGAAGATGTCCCGGCTGCCAGGCTACCAATCGGCAATCGCAACTCTGAAATCGAAAATCTGAATGTCCTCGCGAATTATCACCCTGCCGAATCTGCTAACCATCGCGAGGATGGCGCTGATTCCAGTATTCGTTTCCCTGCTCTTTTATCAGAAGTTTCTGCTCGCGCTCGGAGTTTTTGTTTTTGCTGGGATCACCGACGGACTCGATGGACTGCTGGCGCGGCGCTTCCACCAGCAATCTCCCCTGGGGCGCATTCTGGATCCAATCGCCGACAAGATGATGCTGGTCACGTCCTTTGTCGTGCTTTCAATGCGCGGCGTTTATCCGACGCCCTTGCCGCACCATCTGCCTATTCCGTTCTGGGTAACCATCACCGTAATTAGCCGCGATGTCTTCATTCTGGTCGGCGCCGCGGCAATCAACATGGTCAGCGGCTTTCGCGCGTTTCGCCCTTCGTTCCTCGGCAAGCTAAGCACGGTAATTCAGATCATGGCCGTGGCGGTTGTCATTCTGGCCGCGCAGACTCGAGTAGGCACCGGCTATTACCTCCCAACCGTCTATACCCTGGTTTTTGCCTTCACCCTCTTGTCCGGGATCCACTACGTCTTCTTTGTCTCGCGCCTGCTAAACGACGACCGTAAATAGCGGGGCAGTAGCCCGACCGTGAGGGAGCGCTCCGCCGACTCCGCCCAAGCAAGAGCCCTTCCCTGACGGTCGGGCTACTGCCCCGCTCTCCGGGCCGCCCAATACGAAGCAAAGTCTCACGTCAAGGTAACCGAGCGACCCTCCGATCCAAAGCTGACAATGATGCACTCAGGTATTATTCTAAGCAGGCATTCAACCCGTCTTTCGAATCGCGAGTGACGGAAATAAACATTGGAGTATTGAACAAAAATGAGCAAAATCATTGGGATTGACTTAGGCACGACCAATTCGGTTGTGGCGGTAATGGAAGGCGGCGAGCCGATTGTAATTACGAATTCCGAGGGCGGCCGCACGACTCCTTCAGTGGTCGCGTTTGCCAAGGACGGCAGCCGCCTGGTTGGCCAGGTCGCCAAACGTCAGGCGGTCACCAACCCCGAGAACACGATCTATTCGATCAAACGATTCATGGGCCGGCGCTTTAACGAAGTCGCCGAAGAGATGAAACAGGTTCCTTACAAGGTTCAGGGCAGTGGTGCGGGGGGTGATGTTCGGATCGCGGCTGGCGGCAAGGAATGGAGCCCGCCCGAGATCTCGGCCATGATCCTGCAAAAGATGAAACAGTCGGCCGAGGACTACCTCGGTCAAAAAGTCGAGAAGGCCGTGATCACCGTCCCGGCTTACTTCAACGACTCGCAGCGCCAGGCGACCAAGGACGCCGGCAAGATCGCGGGCCTGGAAGTAATGCGAATCGTGAACGAGCCGACCGCGGCGGCGCTCGCATACGGTCTCGATAAGAAGAAGGACGAAACGATCGCCGTGTTCGACTTTGGTGGCGGCACATTCGACATTTCGATTCTCGAAGTTGGCGAAGGCGTCGTCGAAGTGAAATCCACCAATGGCGACACTCACCTCGGCGGCGACGATATCGACGAAGCCCTGGTTGAGTGGATCATTGAAGAGTTCAAGAAGGACCAGGGCATCGATTTGTCCAAGGACAAGATGGCCCTGCAGCGTTTGAAGGAAACGGGCGAGAAAGCAAAGATTGAACTGTCATCCACGATGGAGACTGAAATCAATCTGCCGTTCATCACCGCTGACGCCTCCGGACCAAAGCACCTGGTGATGAAGCTCACCCGCGCGCGGTTCGAGCAGTTGGCCGAATCGATTTTCAAACGCCTGACTGGGCCATTAGAGCAGGCGCTGAAGGACGCGGCCCTCGACGCAACGAAAATCGACGAAGTAGTGCTGGTCGGCGGTTCGACGCGCATTCCCAAAGTCCAGGAAATCGTAAAGAACTTCTTTGGCAAAGAGCCGAACAAGAGCGTCAATCCGGACGAAGTAGTGGCCATCGGCGCAGCGGTTCAGGCCGGCGTACTGTCTGGTGAGAAGACCGACATTCTCCTGCTGGACGTGACTCCTTTGAGCCTCGGCATTGAAACTCTGGGGGGCGTGTTCACGAAGCTGATTGACCGCAACACGACGATCCCGACGCGCAAGTCGGAAATCTTTTCGACCGCTTCGGATAATCAGACGTCGGTTGAGGTCCACGTGCTTCAGGGCGAGCGGCCCATGGCGGCTGACAACCGCACGCTCGGCAAGTTCCACCTGGTGGGCATCCCGCCGGCGCCGCGCGGCATGCCGCAAGTCGAAGTCGCGTTTGACATTGACGCCAACGGCATCGTGAACGTCTCTGCCAAGGACATGGGCACGGGTCGTGAGCAGAAGATTACGATCACTTCGTCATCCGGTCTCAGCAAAGATGAAATCGATAAGATGATGCGCGACGCGGACTCGCATTCGGCCGACGACGCGCGCAAACGGGAAGAGATCGAAGCGCGAAACAAACTCGACAGCCTCGTCTATCAAATGGAGAAGACGGTGAACGAGAACCGCGAGAAGGTCGGCGCCGTCGCCGGTGAGGTCGATACAGCAATTGCCGACGCCAAGAAGGCCCTCGAGGAAGGCGGCGTCGAGCGCATGAACGACGCGTTCAATGCTTTGCAAGCCATCTCTCACAAGATGGCCGAAGCGCTGTATCAGCAAACGGCTTCGACTCCGGAAAGCGGCGAGCCAACGGATCAGGCTTCGGCTGCCGGCGCCTCTTCCTCAGGACAGGCCGGCGGTGAAGAGAACGTGATCGACGCCGAATACGTCGACGTCGACGAAGAGAAGAAGTAAGCACATTTCCGATTGCCGATTTTTGATTGCCGATTGGTCGCCGGCTCAAGTCGCTTTGACTATTTGTAGAGCGCCCTGAGTCAGAGATCAATCGGCATTCGGCAATTTGAAATTGGCAATGTGAGCAATGGCAAAAGAAGACTTCTACAAAATCCTCGGGGTTAAGCGAGACGCCAAGCCGGACGAGATCAAGAAGGCGTACCGGCGGCTGGCGCGTAAATACCACCCTGACGTAAATCCGGGCGACAAAGGGGCGGAAGATCGTTTCAAGCAAATGAGTGAAGCGTTCGATATTCTCTCCGATCCCAAGAAGCGCAAGGTTTACGATCGCTTCGGCGAATACTCTGACAATCTGGCGAATGCTGCGGCTGCGGGCGCCACTCCGGGTGCGACTTACACGCGCGGCGCGCCCTTCGATTTCTCCGGCTTTGACTGGGGCGCGGCTTCGAGTTCCGCGGGCAGCGGCGGCAGCAGCAGCTTCCGAGACATCTTTGCGGATCTATTCAGCGGCGGCAAAGCCGAACGCGAACCGCCGCGGCCTCAGCCACAAAAAGGCGCGGACATTGAGATGCCGCTCTCGCTTTCGTTTGAAGAAGCGATTACGGGGCTCACCACCAGCATTACTGTAAACAGATCCGACCAGTGTTCGCGCTGCCACGGCGCCGGCGACACGGGTGGATCCGTGATAACTTGTCCGACCTGCAAAGGCTCTGGTCAGATACAGAAGGCCGGCGGCCGTCTGCGTTTCACCCAGGAGTGCACTGACTGTGGCGGCACAGGCAAGCGACGTCCGCCCTGTTCGTTGTGCAAAGGCAAAGGCACTCTGCCCAAGACTGAGAAAGTTAAGGTGCGAATTCCCGCCGGGGTGGACACAGGATCGCGAGTGCGAATTCCCGGCAAAGGAGAAGGCGGGCGTTTGGGCGCACCGCCGGGTGATTTGTATATCATTACCAACGTCGGGCCTCACAAATATTTTACGCGCAAGGGCGACAACATCTATGTCACGGTTCCAATCACCGTGCCCGAAGCCGCGCTCGGCGCGAAGATCGAAGTCCCGACCGTCACCGGCAAAGCGCAGTTACGTATCGCGCCCGGTACGCAGTCAGGACAGAAGTTCCGGCTACGCGAACGTGGTGCGCCGTCACTGCGCGACCCGAACACGCACGGCGATCAGTTTGTAGAAGTCCAGGTCATCTTGCCGAAGGTGATTTCGGAAGAGACGAAAGAGCTGTTGCGCAAGTACGGGCAGATGAATACAGAGAATCCGCGGGTCGAGATGGGACTGGAGTAAGTTTTCAGTTTCCAGTTTTGAGTTTTCAGTGGCTTTTGCTAGTCCTGCACCTGCTGAAAACTTAAAACTAAAAACTGATGAAGAAGCGAGCCAAGACATTTACGATCAGCGCCGTCGCGGAGCAATTTGAATTGCACCCGCAGACGCTGCGTCTGTACGAGCGCGAAGGGTTGCTGAAACCTTCGCGGTCAGAAGGCAACACGCGTCTCTATACCGACACTGATCTTGAACGGCTGGAAATTATTTTGTCCTTGACGCGCGACCTCGGCGTAAATCTTGCGGGCGTCGAAATCATTCTGAACATGCGCGAAAAGATGGACTCGATGCAACGCGAGTTCGAACGCTTCTTTGAATACCTGCAAACCCATGCGGAAGAATTTTCTCACTTCACTGAGCCGCCGCCCGAAGCCGGCGCCCTGGTTCCCATCAGCCGCATCAATCGTCCGGTTCCGGCAAAGCGTCGCGCCGCTGGTGGCAAGACGCGCTAACTCCTTCTCATACCGCAAGGCCTGTTAGATATCTTTTTCCAAGCCGCGTTGGTGATTGGGTAGTGCTTGAGCTAAGTGAACTGCGATGCTAAAGTGTGCCGCCTAAAAGCTTATTATCCCGTCGATCAGATACTCTTTGATCTTGCTCGGCCCATGCGGCATTCTGAAAAAGTAATCTTCCTGCTCGCCCTGGTGTCGGCATTTCTCTGTCTCGCAAACGCACCGATAGCCGCGCAGGATCTCGACAACGTCACGATCACCGGACACGTCACCGATCAGAACGGGGCGGTGATTCCCGGCGCGAGCGTGACCGCCACGCTGGTCGCCACCAAAGTCGAACGCCCGGTGGTCGCCGACGACAACGGTCAATACAAGCTGATTCAACTGCCGCCCGGCGTCTACAGCGTCAAAGCCGCGTTCACCAACTTTGCCACCGAAGAAAAGACGGACCTCACCACGATCGCGGGACAAAACGTCAAACTGGATTTTGTGCTGAAGCCCGCCTCAATCAGTGCTGCCGCCGTGATCGTCAACGCCGCCGATGCGCCTCAAGTTGATACGACGCGCACAGTTGTCGGCGGAACGGTGACCACGCGAGAGGTTGAATCGCTGCCGGTCAACACGCGTTCACCGCTCGATTTGATATTCACTCTCGGCGGTGTGGCGGAAGAACCGCTCTCGACCCGCGATCTGGCTGAAGATCGCGTTAGCTCGCGCTCGACTCCCGAGGAAGCCGGAAACTTTTCGCTTTCCGGCGGCACCGCGTATTCCAACAATATCACAATCGATGGACTCGACAACAACGACGACCGCGGGGCTCGCGAGCGATTCACGCCGTCGATCGAAGCGGTCGAAGAAGTTCAGGTCATCCGCAATCAGTTCGCGGCTGAATACGGACGGGCTTCGGGTGGCCGGGTCAACATCCGCACTCGCGGTGGCTCGAACAAGTTCCACGTCCGGGCTTTCTATTTTTTCCGGGATGAGTCGTTGAATGCGAACACGTGGAAGAATAATTCGCTCGGCCTGTCGCGTCTGCCGCTACAGGAACACGATCCCGGCTTCACCTTCAGCGGCCCGTTGGTTATTCCTAAAATTTACAACGGCCGCAACCGCACCTTTTTCTTCAGCGCGTACGAATACGTGACGTTCCTGGATTCGACCCTGATCGACGCCCTGGTGCCGGTGGATCAGAACCCTCTGTTTCCACTTTCGGCCCCGACTAATCTGCAAAAGAAGAGACCTGAAAGCCCTTCGGCCCCGGCCCTGGCGGCGACTAATGGAGTGGCCCCGTTCGTCGCTTCGGTGAGCACTCCGCAGCGCAATCACATCTTCACCACGCGCGTCGATCACAAGTTCACTGAGATGCATAACGGTTCTTTTCTTTATCAACTTGGCCGTTTGGACAACCTGCGACAATTTGGCGGCGGCGATCGCCTGGCCGAAAGCCTGATTGGAAAATCGCGCAACACCGATGCCCTCTCGTACTCAGACAACTATGTGATTTCTGCCAAAGCGGTCGCCCAGACGCGCTTTCAATACTCGCGTTTGACGCCGGCGATTGAAGCCACGGGCGGCACCCGCAAGCCGGTAGTGCTGATCAGCATCAACGACTCAGCTCAAATAAATACGGGCACCTTAATCGCCGGCACCTCGACGACGGGCGCGAGCGATCGCCTCGAAACTCGCTTTGAAGCCCAGGAAGTTTTTGCCTATGTCAGCGGGACCCATTCGATGAAGTTTGGCGGCGACATCCAAAGGATCAAGTCCACCTTCATAGATCTTAGCGACGCCAGCGGCACCTGGAGTTTCGACAGCGCCGGAGATTTTTTGGCCAACCTGCCCAGCCGCTTCCGGCAAAACTTTCTAACGACGTCGACGCAGCACAACACCTATCTCGGCATTTTTGCGCAGGACGAATGGCGGCTAAAACCCAACCTGATGTTGAGCTACGGCCTCCGCTATGAAAACGAAACCATCATCCATGACAAGAATAACTTCGGGCCAAGGGTTGCTTTCTCATACGATCCCTTCAAGTCCGGCAAGACCGTAATTCGCGGTGGGGCTGGAGTTTTTTATAACCGGGCGCTGCTCCGCACGATTGATGATTTCACTCTGGGTGCGCAGCAACTTTTCTTTGACACTGACGCTCTGGTCGATTCGGCCACCGGTAAGCTGATGAGCGACACACAACGCCGCGCCTTCATCGCCGCGAACCTTCTTTTTCCGCAGACGCTCACCTCCTCATCGCCGCTGGTCAAACAGTTCGGCGTGCTCAACTCCGGGTTCTCGCGCCGGCTGGATCCGAAGCTGCGTATTCCAGAAAGTTATCAAACCAACGTCGGATTCGAGCGCGAGCTCGGCAGCTTTGTGGTCGAAGCGAACTACACCTGGAATCGCGGCATTCATTTGTGGCGTGAGTTCAACGTCAATGTGCCGGCGCTGCCGAAAGGATTTAAGAACCTGACTTCCTATCTGGCGTCACGCGACTTTGCCAATTTTCTCAGCGCGCCGGGCGGGGTCCGGCCGATCCTGAATACTACGACCGCCGGCGATCTGGTTCGCTTTGTGCTGTCGCCCACTGACCCGGCAAACCCAAACTCAGTCATCCGGATTACGGAGTTCGGCGTGCCGGTTTCGCTAGTCAATCTCAACGCGTTCACTTCGACCACTTCGGTGAACACGGCGCTGGCGGCTTTGAATGGATTGCGCCCCGATCCTTCGAAAGGCGAAGTCGAAGAACTGATCCCCGTCGGCAACAGTTTCTATCATGGCCTGACCGTCGAGGCGCGTAATCGCTTCAAGCGCGCGAAAAACGGAGCGGGCCTTTCGTTCCGCGCCGCGTACACGCTTTCTTTTCTAAGGGACGATGGCATCGTCAACACTTCTGACGCCCTGGTTCCCGGAGATTTTCGCAGCGAGAGATCGCGGAGCCTGCAGGATCGCCGTCACCGTTTCACTTTGTCCGGGACGATCGATACGCCGAAGTTCCTCGGGCTGCGCATCTCGCCGGTTTTGCGAATAGCGTCGGGCGCGCCCTTTAATCTCGGACTGGGAGGCGCCGATCGAAATCTGGACGACGTCGGTAACGATCGGCCAATCTTTAACGGCGACACCAAAGTGCTGAAATGGCGCAGCCCGGGCCGCCCATTTGACGCGTCGATTCTGAATCAATTCACTTTGCCTACGATTGGCCAGTCGGGAAACCTGCCGCGCAACGCCGGCATTGGGCCCGGGACTTTCATTTTCGATCTGAACGTGACGCGCGAGTTCAAAATCACCGAGAAGATCAGGTTGCGTCCGGTGGTCGAGTTCGACAATGTTCTCAACAAGACGGTATTCAGCTTTGGCAGCGAGTTCATAGACTTCACCGCCATTGGTCCCACATCTTCAGCCGCCACGAAACAAGCTTTCCTTGATTCGTTCCTGGTGGCGACGCGCACCCTGCGCCCGCGCCAGATTCGTCTGGGCGTGCGGCTGGATTTCTAACGGAGCGCGGACATCCTGTCCGCCAGCCGGGCGAAGCCCGCTCAGATCTCCGAGTAGGGTGTTTGGGAGGTTGTTCGCGCTGCGCGCTCAGGCGGACAGGATGTCCGCGCTCCGTAAAAATAAAAAAGCCCCTGCCAGACGGCAGAGGCTTTTTCCGAATTCAGTCCAGTTGCTACTTAGTGAACTCGATGACGAGGTCCTTTTCGCAAAAATCAAACTTCGCTGCATCTGAGATGTCACCGTCGGCCCAGACTGCTTTGAAATACCATTCGCAGGCTCCGTTGTCGGTTGACTTGTCCCAAACCAGCTCATCAGTGGCGCCAGCGGCGATGCCGTCGCCGATGTCGAAGTAACCCCACTTCTTGCCATCGTCCGACACCTGGATCTTCTTGATGGCCACTTTGGTATTGTTGTGGACCTTAAATTTATATTCGACGTGCGGCTTGGCAATGCTGAACGTAAAGCTCAACATCAGCAGGGCCGCGGCCATGAAAGCGACTTTCCCAAAATTATTGTAGACGCGCATTGATTCTTCTTTCTCCATCTCACTAAGGATTTTGATTTTTTTGTCGATTGGAAGGCCGGGGAGACCCACTCGACCGGTAGATGATACCGGTTGAGTCGCGTTTCCGCAATGCAGCAGAGAGAAACAAAGAGCCGCCCACCGTGCGAGCGCATAGGCGAGGCGTACCTCTCTGCGAAGAGCTGCACCTAGACACAGGAATGCTCGCAACCATCATGGTCGCGAGCACTCGGGCAAGTTTTGGGGAGAGGGTACTTCGGTTAATACCTTGAATGTCGGGTTACTTAATCTCAGCAGTACCCTTTTGGGCGGCTCTATCCCAGTGCAGGGTGATTTCGTCAATTTCCGCGAGATTAAGGTCGTACCATTCCAGACTGTCGCCCGCCTTGTCGGTCACTTTTAAGTCCCAGTGGACGTGCTTTTCGTGATCGTCGAAGGTGATCTTGACGCTCTCGCCAGGGGCCAGAGTGTCCTTGCCGAGGACGTCTTCTTCCCAATCATCGGTGCTGTGCGGAGAGACGTGCAGCGAGTGAAACTCGACGTCCGTCGCGTTGTGCAGGACAAAGTCCTGCTTGCCGGTGCGCGCGAAGGCGAACACCGTGGCCGTCAGAAAGATCGCCGTAACACTGAGCGCGATAGCGACGCGTGATTTCGAAAACATGTGCTTCATTAAGGGTAAATCCTTTTCGTTAGAGAATTCGCGAACCGGGTGACGTTAGCACGGGGGCTAGTGGTGGTCAATGGCTTCGTACATCTTGAGACGCTTTCCGGGCTTACGATTTCCAACTCGCCCGGTTTACGATGTCTCCAAAGGAGCAGAAATGAAATACAGACTATTGGGACGCACGGGGCTGAAAGTCTCAGAACTATGCCTGGGCACGATGACTTTCGGCAGCAACTTTCTGAACATCGCCGTCGTCGATCAAGCGGGCGCAAATCAGATGGTGGCGCGATGTTTGGAAGCAGGCATTAACTTCTTTGACACGGCTGACGTCTACGCCTACGGCCAGTCGGAAACGATTCTGGGCCAGGCCTTGAAAGACTGCGGCATCGAGCGCGACAAGGTTGTGGTTGCGACGAAGGTGCGCGGCTCAATGAGCGAAGCCGCAATGCAGGGCACCGGCGATCCAAACAACGTCGGCCTTTCACGCCAGCATATCTTTTCTTCGGTCGAGAAGAGTTTGCAAAGACTGGCTACCGACTATATCGATCTCTACCAGGTTCATGGTTGGGACATTCTGACGCCGGTGGAAGAAACGCTGCGCGCCCTCGACGATCTGGTGCGCCAGGGCAAGGTGCGTTACGTCGGCTGCTCGAATTGGTCGGCGCGGCACTTGATGAAGGCCGTCGTGCTCTCGCAACAGAAAGATTGGGCCGGGTTTGTCTCGCTGCAAGCTTACTATTCTCTGGTGGGACGTGATCTTGAGCACGAACTGTTGCGGCTCTGTCGCGAAGAAGGTGTCGGCGTTTTGCCCTGGTCGCCATTGTCTGGTGGATTTCTTTCGGGCAAGTATCGGCGCGACAATCCGAATCCGGAAGGCGCGCGGCGCACTAATTTTCAGTTTCCGGCGATTGACGAAGCCCGCGGCTTTGACGCCGTCGAAGCGCTCGATGAAATAGCCACGCGGAAAGGCGCGACTGTGGCGCAAGTAGCACTCGCCTGGCTGCTGGCCCAACCCGGCGTCACCTCGATCATCATTGGCGCGAACAAGATGTCGCAGTTGGAAGACAATCTGAAAGCGGCTGACCTCGGGTTGAGCGCTGAGGAAGTCGAACAACTCTCTCGCACCACCGTGCCGCCCACAATGTATCCGCAATGGATGATTGAAAGGCTGAATGCCGGACGAAGCGGAACGTGACGGAGCGCGGACATCCTTGGCCGCGTGAGCGCGCCGGCGCTGACCGTTGCTGAGCGTAGGTCGAGGTCTACGGAAGCACAACTCATTTCATTTATTTTTGTTGTCGTACGCTGCGAGACCTCACCGCTGGCCCCTCTCCGAACGGGAGATGGGGAAACAACTATTGCGAACCTTCCCACTTACACCCTGACAGTTTGCTGCCCTTACAAACTTCTTCGCAGCGCGCCCTGGTCAAAGTCTTACCCAGGTAAATTTTTTGTTGCTTATCATTCAAGCCGGAACAATCGCGCTCCGGGTGACTGGGCGAAGCTCTGCAGATGATGCCGTCCTCGCTAAGCGTCTGCTTGGTTAGTCGCCATCTTTGGTTAGTGCCGTTGGCACACGCGTGCAGAAAAACCGGCTGATAGTTTCCTGTTTTGCCGTACCTGATATCCAGGCACTGGCTGTTTACCGCGGATCTGATCTCCAAATTAACGCCATACTGTGACATGGCCCACTTCTGACTAACCTTGCCGGGGCTGCATTCATTCTGTTGCACGGGCACGCGGCCCTGGTCGTCATGCGCGCCAGAGACATCCAAACACAGATCACTGTGAACCGGGCTGACCGTGTAATAACCTGACCCGTCAGCCAAAATATTAAATTTCTGGTTGTTACTCTTATCGGTAGGATCGCAGTCGAGTGTCTGCAATCCGACATCAGCTCGGCATGAGGCGTTGGGGATTTCCAGGCAACGATGGCTGGCTTCGCCGACGATCATATACATCCCGTCAGGAATGTTCCCCGGAGGACGCTGCGCAATTTGGCCGGAGTGGCTCGTGCCATTGGCCCAAAGCACCAGCAGGAAAGACAGCGCAAACAGAATCGCAAACGTTTTTTTCACGACGAGCCTCCCAAGATGACGTGCAAGGCTTATAGCACCAATGCGAAGGGAACCAAAATGAGGAGAGTTTGGAGTGCGGTAACTTATTACCGTCGTCAAAGGCCGCGACTGGTCGCGGCCAGATTCAATCGCCGCTTACTAAAGCGCTGACAAGTCAGCGCCCTGCTCCAAAAACTTCTCTCACAAACTCCTTCATCGACTCAAGCGTATCAGCCGGCTGTTCCAGGTGCGGAGTGTGCCCACACTCAGCGAGCATGACTGTGCGTACCGGACCCGCGCAGCCGGCCTCAATTTTCCTGACCTGTTCCGGCGTCCCATACCGGTCGTCCACACCTTGAATGAGAAGGACGGGCACATCGATTTGTGGCAGATACTCTTCGATATTCCAGGATCGAAACTCAGGATTGAGCCACACATCATGCCAACCCCAGAAAGTCTGGTCGCCGTTCTTTCCGTGATATCTGGCCAGAGCCTGCCGCAGACGCCCGGCGCGATATTCTTCCCCGATCGACCTAATGCTTTCGAGACCGACTTCTTCGACAAACACATGTGGAGCTTCCAGGATCAACCCGCGAACTCTTACATCTCTTGTCCAGCCGGTCTGTATCAGCGCAATTGATCCGCCGTCGCTGTGGCCAACTAAAATCGCTTCGCGGATCGCGAACGCATCCAGCACCTGGGGCAGCACGACCAAAGCTTCTTCATGCATGAATGTGACCGGCCGCGGCAACGGGACAGGATCTGAGTTGCCATAACCCGCGCGGCTAAAAACCAAAGTGCCGCACCCGACGGCCTCGGCCAGGCGCCGCGGAAAATCGCGCCACATGGCCACACACCCCAGGCCTTCATGGAGAAACACGAGCGTCGGCGCTGCCTCAGGACCCGGCCCATGCCATTCGTATTCGAGTTGCTTGTCTGCGATTCTTGTCTGCGGCATCTGGATAATCTGTGGATGACCTTCCTGCCAACAGATCCACAGCCTAGCACGTCAATGCCACCGAGCTGGCTAGAGAATGTTAGAATCGGCACGCCTGCCGCGACACTTGATGAGCAAAGATCACATAGAACCTATTGGCGAGGCCGAGACCGCACTGCTTGATGCCGAACTTTTCATCAAGTACGGCGCGCCCGATCGCGCGCTGAAGCGGTTGAAGACGGCGCTCGAGCACAACCCTCGGTCTATCCCTCTGCGCGAGCGTCTGCGCGAAGTCGCGGCCACGCACAAACATCCGGAGGAAGCCGCGCGTCACTGTCTGGCGCTGGCTAGTCTCTATATCGAGCGCGATGATTTCGATGCCGCGCATGATCGGCTGCTGGAGGCAAAGCAACTCGATCACCGGATCTCGATCGCTACCGGCCTGGAAGCGATCCGGCGCGCGCGGCATCCGGAACTGCACACAAAGCCGGCGAAGGCTGAGCCGCAACGCGCGCAGCCCACGGTAAGTTTCGCCGGCGATCTTTCAGTCATCGGCATCTTTGACGCGATCCAGGCAATTGAGAATTCACGGCTCACCGGTGCTTTATTGATCGCAAATAACGCGCAGGCAGGCCGAGTGCTCTTTAACGACGGACAGATTGTGGGCGCCGAAAGCGGCAAGCTCATCGCCAATGAAGCATTTAGGCAAATCGTCGAAATTACCGGCGGCACATTTGATTTTCAGAAGTCCGCGCAGACGCATCCGATCACGATCGAGGCGGCGAGTAATACGAATTTGATTCTGGATAGTCTGAGACAGGTGGATGAGGAGGCAGTGAGCGGCGGTGGGCAGTGAGATCGTCCGCAGGTTACGCAGACTTACGCAGATTCAAACCCCGACGAAAGATTTGATGCATTTCGCTTGGTTGCGCCACTAACCGAGGCAAAGAATACGTTTTCTAATCTGTGAAAACTGTGTAATCTGCGGATTCTTACCACCGACCTAATCCACCAGCACGCGAGTATCCAATGCTTCCGCGCGTTCGATTGCCGACAGCAGCCGCAGGAACTGCGCATAGTTGCGAGTGCGGGTGTGGAGGCGTGACGCTTCGGACTCGCTCAGATCGTTGCGCAGCATCAAGTCGAGAAAATCGTAATAGTCACCCGTAGCTGACAGCGGGAACTCGCGCGTGTAGCTGGTGGTTGCCGCGTCCTCTGAGCTAAACCCGGCCAGCAAATCAAACACGTTGTCCGTCGTCAGATGCGATCCGGCGCGCGTTAATTTGATCGGCAGTCTCAATTCAAAAAACCTGAGGCCGTCAGCAGTCGTCACCCGGCGCAGCTCCTTGGCTGCCTCGCCATCAAAAGGCGATTCGAGATCGACGAGGATGCGGAGTAGCCTTGGCTGGTCTTCCTCGTCGAGAGTGTCGAGCATCAGTTGCACCCGATCAGCCAGGAACTTTTCAAACTGCGCATCGATCGGATAGTTGACTCGCCCCAGACAGCCGACTGCTTCGCCTTCGCCAGCGGTGTCTGGCGGCAAGCACGCGGGACAGTTGGAGCAGACGGCCGTCTCACTCTGCAACAGTTCGATCTCGGGGCCGGCATTTTCGATCCAGGCGATCTTGTCCGGGCCGGGTGCGCTTTGATCTCCGGTCGTCAGAATTGTGTGCAGGTTGCTGAGCCGGCCCCACTCGCGCAAATGTTTTTCCGTATAGCGGGCGCGCAACACGCAGGGATATTCAACGGTGAATTCGAGAGACATGTTGAGTCAGTGGGCAGTAAGCAGTGAGCAGTAAGCAGGAAAAGACGAGGAGCTGTCAAGAAGAGTGATCCAGGGTTGATGAGCCAGTGTGACCTTGCGAAACTGAGGGATTAAGTTATGGGAGGTCATTTTTAACGCAAAGGACGCAAAGGTGCTCGCAAAGGGACGCCGAGGAAAAACCTTGGCGTTCCTCTGCGAGAACCTCTGCGTTTAATCATTCGCTTGATTACCTTCAACCTTCGAACGAGGAAGAATAAATGGACGTATGAACGAAGCTTGGAACTCAACTCCGCGGATTGTGATTGATGATTTCGACGATCGAGGCGAAGGGGACTTTGACGATCTCACCGTCGGCCCGCTCGACCTTGACGCTGGGCGTGGTCAGGGCCTGTGTATTCTTCAGGCTGCGCACGACGCCGCGCACGCGGTGCCCGTCGCTGGTCACAATTTCGATATTGCCTTTGCCGTAGAACGGCTTTAACGCGGCCAGGGCTTTGGTTACTTCCATTTAACTGCTCTCGCTCAACGTCTGATCGGTTCGTCTGACTATACTTGGTCGGATGGGGTTCGTAAACTGTTGGGGTATGATGTGTCCGAAGCCGACCGTCAGGGAGGGCTCGTTCGGAGAGGAGCCCTCGCTCACGGTCGGGCTTCTGAGACGCAATCGCGTCAAATACACGCAACCAAACCCCCTCAGTCGGCGTATAATCCGGCATCAGTCGTTAGAGTCTCGGCATAGAACTCGAACAGATTTCGTTATGCAGCCTCAGCAAAAGTTCAGTGACAGCGGTACCGGTTCGGCCGATCAAAGCGGCACAATCGTTTGCGCCCAGTGTGGCTCGCCGATGCCGCCCGAGATGCGTTTCTGCCGCTCGTGCGGAAATCGCCTGGGGGAAGGCCCCGCCGAGTACACCGAGACCGTGAGGTTGCCGGGCGGCGCGGTTGGAGCCAACGCGCACTTCAATGGTCAATATGTTCCGGCTATGGGCGGCTCGATGGTGCGACCGGCTGACTCGACTTGTGTGCGGCGTCGCCGTCTGGGTTTCAGCGGCACGACCTGGTTGTGGATTGTGCTGGTAGCGTTTTTCGCGAGTGGCGGCGGCTTGAGCATGCTGGTGAAAAATGTTCGTAATAACACCGCACGGAGCGGTGCTTTCGCTCCCGCGCCGCGCTCTTACTTCGGCGTGGATAATTTCAAGGACGCAAATACCAACGGCGCCACGTTCGATGTCGCTTCGCCCCCGGGTGGGCCAGCGGACAAAGCCGGATTAGTGGGCGGTGACATCATCACCAGTTACGACGGCCGTCAGGTCAAAGATGCCGGGCAGATGATGGATCTCCTGCGCCAGACACCCATCGGCAAGACGGTCGAAGTGATCTACACGCGCGACGGCAATTTCCACAACACGCAAATGACGACGATTTCCGACGATGAAATGAAACGGCTGGCGCGCGTGTACGGTGGCCGTTCAGAGGGCAGGGGGAAATTCGGATTCGAAATTTTTCGGACATCGGTCATAAACGATCCTGCGACCAGGACCTATGGAGTGCAGCTTAATTGGGTCGAAACAAATGGACCCGCTGACCTGTTCGGAATCAAGGTGGGCGATATCATCACTGATTTTGACAAGGTGCCGATTCGGACCAAAGATGAACTACTGTCGCGCGTCTATCGCGCTACGCCGAAGAGCATCGTTGAAGTTGGTCTGCTGCGCGGCGGCGTGCCGATGAAGATTAATGTAACGATGGGTCGCAATTAGACCTCACCTGGTCCCGCATTTGGTGTTCCATCTCAAGTCGAGCTTCTTCACGGTCTGCTTCAGTCTCATCCGATTCAAACGCTGCAAATAGCGCATAAGGTTGTTCGGCCACCAGGCGCAACTCCCAGGCTTCCCGGTTTCCGTGCGAAGGCCGCGCGAACCACAACGAATCAAATTCGGCATCAATCAAACTGGCCTCGTTGAAGAGTACGGCAGCTTGCTCTGCAAGATCATTACGCGTTGCCGGCTTTAGCAAAACGCGCTTTAGATCCCAGCCGTGACGCTGATAGGTCGCGATGATTTCTTTGCAGAGTTCCGCCGACATTGGCAAGCAGTATAGCTGAAAAGACGTCAGACACGGTTTACAGGATTAACAAGACGCGGCAAAGCAAATAGCTTGGCGATCTCTCCTGATCTTGTTCATCCAGTTAATCCGGTCCAACCTCCCATTTCGTTTGGTGCTGGGCTGGACGCCGATTATCATTCAATCACGAAATGAATCCATTCTATCTAACACTCAAGCGTACTCTCGAACTACGCGGAGCCAGCATCGAAAACATCTGTGCGCCGGACGATCAAGTGGCCCGCCGCGTGCTGCACGATTACGGCGCGATGTTCGTCGGTGCTGAATCGATCCGGCCTCCGCCCCAATGTGTGTTCACGAGTGAAGATCAAGTGACCCGTTTTCAGAAAGAAGCCGGGTGGACGGCGGCTGCGATCGGCGATGCAGTGATCGAGTTGCAACCGGCCGCGATGTCAGCTCTCGTCGAGGCCCGAGCGAAGGCCAACAACGAAGGCCTGGAGATTTCGCCGCGCGACGGCGCTGAAGCTGCGCGCCGCAGTTATGCCGACACGGTGCGCCTGTGGAACTCGCGTTTTCTGCCGGCGCTGGACCACTGGACCCGCGCCGGCAGGTTGAGCGAAACCCAGGCGGACAGGCTTCGCGGTCTGCCAATCCACGAGCAGGTGCCGGAAGTTCTTGAACTTGAAAAGGACGGGATTTTTTTCAGCAAGGATCTATCAAAGTCTGTGCTCTATTCGATTGCCGCGCCCGGAACTTCGCAGCACATCGCGATGCTGGCCTTTGACGCGAATGAGTTTTCGGACGCGCGAGTCCGCGCGATCCTCGCGCAACACGGATGGTTCCAGACTGTGCTGAGCGATTTGCCGCACTTCACCTTCATGGGATTGACCGAAGCAGAGCTGACGGATCGCGGATTGAAAAGGGTCGAGGTTGATGGGCAGAGGTTCTGGATTCCGGACGTAGGCATCCAGCCCGGGCAGACGGACATCTGACTGCCGCTCGATCGAATTGAGGTTCCCTGGAAAGGAAGCTTACCAAGCTAAACTGATCGTCCTGCGGATTTGTCCGTCCGCCGCTCATCCGTTAACATTAGGAACGATTAGCGCCGCTTTGTTATCCGGGACCCAGCAATCCAATGATCAAAAAAGCTTTTCTCTTAATTGTTATTCTTCTCTTTGCCGTCGCCGCTGACGCGCAAACCGCGTCACCTTCGCCCACGGCACCGCGAGCGCAGCCGGCGCAAACCCAGACTACGGCCCCATTCGAACTTTCCGAGTATGGCGTCAGCCTGCAACCGGACGCACGTTTGATCATCGTGATGGCCGCGTTGGATGCCGCGGGTTTCGATCCCACGTCGGCGGGAAAAGAGCCGAGCGCTTTTCGCCTGCTGGTGCGAAAGGATCTGGCGAACCTGGACGCGGGCTTACGCGGGCGAATGAAAGATTTCTTCGATCGCCACCAGCTGCCCGCGCCGGCCACTCCGGCCGATCAAGCGGCGCGTTACGTCTCGCTGGCCTATGCCCTGGGTGCGCCGCCGCTGCTGGATGCGCCAGAGCGTTCTGAAGATCTGCCCGCCGGCATTCTTGATGTCCTCGACTTTGCGCCGCTGGTGCGCGACTTTTTTAAGAAGTCAGGGATCGAAGAACGTTTGCCCGCCTACCTGCTCGCGTATCAGATGGAAGGCGACCGCCTGCGTCAGCCCGCGGCCGAGATGGTGCGCGCCGTCCTGTCTTACCTGCACACGCGGCCGATTATCGTCACCAATGAGCGGGTGAAGATTAAGAGTCCCGAGAAAAAGAAAAGCTCGACCACCGCCTATTCAATTCGGACGCATGATCGAAAGTTCTATATCGTCCCGGATCTTTTGGCCGCGCCGGGCACGGTTAACTTTCGCGTGATTGCCGACGACTATTACGCGATCGTTCCGGAAGGCACCGATCCGGCATCGTCTGAGATGCTGCGCGGCTATCTGCAATTCGTAATTGATCCGCTGGTGTTGAAGTTCAACAAAGAGATTGCGGCGCAGCGAGATCAGGTTAAAGCTCTGATCGAGATGCGCAGCAAAGAAGGCGCCGTCGTTTCGCCCGACGTGTTTGTAGTGATCTCGCGATCGATGGTCGCTGCCGCCGGAGCGCGCTATGAAGAAGCAAACCGTTTGACCGCGGTCACGAACATCCAGCGACGGCGGCTGCAGCAGGCGAAAGATGACGCCGCGCGGCAGACAGTTGCGAAGGAAGCCGAAGCCAGCCGCGCCGCGATCGCTGATGAAACCCTCGCCCGGCTGGTCGAAGAATACGAAAGAGGCGCAGTGCTGGATTTCTTTTTCGCCGATCGACTGCGCGACTGGCAAGCCTCGGGTTTTGATATCGGGAATTTCTTCGCGGAAATGATTGCGGGCATCGATCCCGTGCGTGAAAACAAACGCCTGGCCGAAGTCTCATCCGCGAAAGATCGCGCGCTGGCCGCGCGCAAAGCTCATCCGCGTTACTCTCTGTGGTTGATCGATCCCAGCGCTGAAGCGCGTGAGGCGGTGGTGACTGCACCCAGCTCTGCATTGGTCAAAGACTTGAATGCAGTCGAAAAGCTCCTGCAAACCCGCAACTATGAGGAAGCTGAGGCGCGTTTGAAAGCGATGCAGCCGGATTATCCAGGCGAGCCGCGGCTGTTCTTCACGATGGCCCAAACTGCCAGCCTGTGGGCGCGCGATACGACGGACGACGATCTGCAAACCCAGAGACTGAACCGCGCTCTGGCCAACTATCGTCTGGCGGTGGCAGCGGCAATGCCGGAAACCGACAAAGTCCTGCTGTCACGCGCGCACGAAGCGATGGGCCGCATTCTCGCGTTCCTCGATAATAAGGACGAGGCGATGAAGGAGTTCGAGGCGGCGATCAGGATCGGGGATGTGACGGGCGGGGCTTATCGTGACGCGCTCGAGGGAAAGAGAAAACTGGCCCAGCCTTAGAACAGCGTGTTGTTGGTACAGAACCCGGAGCGATAGCACGGGGTCCAGCCATCCACTCAGTGGGTCGAGTAAGTTGCCTGCATTACCTCTCGTCATCGGATTCTAAGTTTTCATTAAGAATGTAATTTCAGTTCCTGCCGATTATCAAAGAACTTCGCCCATGCATCGCTGTTCTTGTTCAGCAACCCAGGCGCGTTCTTAATCGTGAAGTCTGAAATCTTCACGCCCTTCTCAATCTGCTTCCAGGTCAGCGGCATGGAAACCGTAGCGCCGGGTTTGGCGCGAGCGCTGTAGACTGAGGCGATCGTTTTGCCGCGCGCGTTTTGCATCGCATCGACGTAGACCTGCTGCTTCTGACGCTTGGCGAGCGAGCGTTGGGTGGTGGCGATCTTCGGCGCGCGCTGGGCTACTTCGTTGGCGAGCGCCATGGCGACTGCGGCAATCTTGCCAAAGTCGTTTTTGGGCTTGAGCGGCAAGTAGACGTGAATGCCCGACGATCCGGAGGTCTTGGGGAAAGACGGCAATCCCAGTTCATCAAAAACTTCCTTGCAAACCAGAGCCACGTCTAAAACATTTTTCCAGGGTGCGTCCTTCGGATCGAGATCGAGCATCAGGTAATCGGGCTTGTCCAGATGCTTGATCGTCGAATGCCACGGATGCTGTTCGATCGTTCCCAGATTTACAAAATGCAGCAGCGATCCGACCGTGGTGTAAACCGCATAGTTCAACTCACGGCCTTCCTGATTTACTAACCGCTCCGTCTTGATGAAGGCGGGCGCGCTTTCCAGGTCCTGCTGAAAGAACATCGGCGCCTTAATCCCGCGCGGATAGCGTTGCAGAATTGCCGGGCGGTCTTTCAGAAACGGCATCAAGTGCGCACTGATGTTGAGGTAGTAACTGAGCAGATCGAACTTGGTGAGTTTCTCATCCGGCCAGTAGACGCGATCGAGACTCGTCAGAGAAACACGCTCGCCTTCAATCTCCAGGACCAAATCGCCCTTTGGTTTCCGGAGCGCCATGAATTCCTGCGGAGTGATCCCGCGGCCTTCCTTTGGGCCTGTACGCTTCACGCCCTTCGCCTGATCGCTGTTTTTCTTTTTATCCGCCTCCATAAGTTGCTCTGCATTCTACCACCCACGGCAATGGAGCGCGGACATCCGGGTCCCGCCTGAGCGCGCAGCGCGAACCTGCCGGCGCGAGTTAGTCAAACGCTAAGGCTGAGCGTGCTGCGCACGCTGGCGGACAAGATGTCCGCGCTCCATAACCAACCCAAGTACACGCTTGACCCGCCCATTGGCCCGCGTGCTATACTCGCCTTGTATGAAAATGACTTTCAATATCATAATGAGCTTTCGAACGGGACTTCGCCCAATGTTTCTCGGCAGAGTCTTGACGCTCGGGCTCGCCCTCTCGCTTATCCTCTTGATATCGGGAGTCCCGCCTTGCGAAGCACAGGCGCCAGTCGACCTCCCGTCAATCCACGGAAAAATACTGGACCCGAATCGAGCCGCGATCGCGGGCGCCCGGATCACTGCCCAAGGACCTCAAGGCAATCTCTCGGTCGTCAGCGATCGAACCGGCAACTTCTCTCTGACGCTCGCCCCGGGCGAATACATCGTGACCGCAAACGCGGATGGCTTTGCCGAAACTTCGCGCACCTTCAAGTTGAACCCGATGGCCTCTGAATCGTTGGAGATGGTTTTGCCAATAGCCGGTTCGACCGCGACCGTGACGATTATGGGTGCGGACACACTCGCGTATCGGGCGCAAGAGACGAGCAGCGCCACCAAGACATTAACGCCCTTGCGCGATCTGCCGCAGTCGATAACCGTGGTGACAAACGAGCAGATTAGAGATCAATCGATGGAGAGCATCGCCGACGTGGTGAACTATGTTCCGGGCATCACGTCGCACCAGGGCGAGAACAATCGTGATCAGTTGGTGATCCGCGGCAACAGCACCAGCGCGGACTTTTTCCTGAATGGCGTGCGCGATGACGTTCAGTATTACCGCGATCTATACAACGTCGATCGGGTGGAGGCCTTAAAGGGTCCCAACGCGATGATCTTCGGGCGCGGCGGCGGCGGCGGCGTAGTCAATCGAGTTACGAAAGAAGCGGCCTTTGCCAAACTGCGCGAGATGACATTTCAGGGCGGCTCGTTCGGCAATAAGAGAGTAACGGTGGATTTCGATCAGCCTTTCAACCACCGGGTTGCGTTTCGCGCCGATGGTCTTTATGAAAACTCGGGCAGCTTTCGCAAATCGGTTTACCTCGAGCGCTATGGTATTAATCCGACGCTCACGATCGCCCCGGACTCAGACACGAGAGTCACTTTGGGCTTTGAACACTTTCACGACCGGCGCATTGCCGATCGCGGCATCCCCTCGTTCCAGGGCAAACCAGCGGACACGCCCATCTCAACTTTTTTCGGTAATCCCGACCTAAGCTATGTCAGAGCCCGGGTGGATCTCCTTTCCTCAATGGTCGAACATCAGTCGGGCCGTTTGCACATACGCAATCGCACCATGTTTGGTGCCTACGATCGTGGTTATCAAAACTTTGTGCCGGGGGCGGTCACGACCGACAAGACCAGAGTTGCTCTGTCTGCATACAACAACGCCACCAAGCGCCGGAACATATTCAACCAGATCGACCTCACTTATCTTCGCGGAACCGGCCGAGTGAGACACACGTTCCTTGCCGGGGTTGAAGTCGGCCGCCAGCTCACCAACAATTTTCGCAACACGGGTTTTTTCAATAACGTCGCCACGTCGATCAACGTGCCCTACGACTCCCCGACTACCAGCGCGCCGGTGACCTTCCGTCAAAACGCGACTGACGCGAACAATCATCTCAAGACGAACCTGGCGGCGGCCTACGTCCAGGATCAGATCGAACTCTCCCGTCGCGTACAGGTAATCGCGGGCCTCCGCTTTGACTACTTCGATTTGGGGTTTCACAACCGGCGCAGCGGCGATAACCTGCGGCGCATAGACCGGCTAATCTCGCCGCGAGTAGCGCTCGTCGTCAAACCGCTCGTGCCTCTTTCAATTTATGCGAACTATGGGGTCTCTTATCTGCCCAGTTCCGGCGATCAGTTCTCGTCACTGACGTCGATTACGCAGCAAGTCAAGCCTGAAGAATTCCGCAATTATGAGTTGGGAACAAAGTGGGATGTGCGCCGCAACCTTTCGCTCACCACGGCGCTCTACCGCCAGGATCGAACCAACACGCGGGCGTCCGACCCGAACGATCCTACCAGGATCGTACAAACCGGCAGCCAGCGCACCAACGGATTCGAAGCCGGATTGAACGGCAGTATTACGCGCGCATGGAGTGTGGCCGGTGGCTATGCGTATCAGGACGCTTTTATTGTTAGAGATACCACTGCGGCGCGGGCCGGTGCGCAGGTGGCCCAGGTACCGCATCATACTTTTTCGCTGTGGAATAAATATCAGATGAGCGCCAGGCTGGGATTCGGTATGGGAATCATTCATCGCACGGACATGTTCGCGGCAATCGACGATAAGGTAACGTTGCCGGGTTATACGAAAATGGACGCCGCCGTGTACGTTCGTCTCACTGAGAAGTTGAGACTCCAGGCGCACTTTGAAAATCTTTTGAATGCGAAGTTTTATTTGAACGCGGACGGCAACAATAACATCTCGCCGGGTTCGCCTCGCGGAGTGCGCGTGGGCTTAATCACCAGGTTCTGACTTCGCTTTCAAAGCAGCGATCATGGCTCAATCAAGATCAACCGGTGCCAGGTCGCTGTTCGCGGGACCCATTATGACGTGGCCCAGCGCATCATAGCGCGAGCCGTGGCAGGGACAGTCCCAGGTTTTCTCCAAAGTATTCCAGTCGACGATACACCCGAGGTGGCGGCAGACGGCCGAAAGTTCGTGCACCTTTCCGGATTCGTCTTTGTAAGCAGCGATCTTTTTCAGCCCGCGACGGATGATCTTGCCTGAACCCGGCGCTATTTCCGCGTCCGAATCGACTTCGCCCGGCGTCACCAGGTCAACGAGTTGCTCCGCCACGTTAATAGTCTCTTTCAGATACTCATTCGCGGCGCCCAGCGTCTTGCGAGATGGTTCGTATAGTTTGGCCCATGGGTTCTCTTTTCCAGTGATCAAATCAGATATGAGCATGCCGGCGATCGTGCCGTGCGTCATCCCATTGCCTGAATCGCCGGTAGCGATGAAGACGTTGTCATGATCCAGCGGATTGCGACCGATAAAGGCCAGACCATCGATCGGTTCCATAACTTCACCGGACCACCGGTATTCGATTTTCTCGATCATCGGAAAGCGCGTGCGGCTCCATCTCTCCAGCGCAGCAAAGCGAACGTTCGCATCATCTTTCTGGCCGGACTTGTGGTCTTCGCCACCTAAGATCAAGACGTCATGACCGCCGGCGCTTTCGATCCGAACGTAATGGTAAGGGTCCGGCGTGTCCCAAAAAAGCGCGCGCGTCACCGACTCTTTCGGCACTCGCGCGCCAATCACATAGGTGAGATAGGCTGCCTGCTTAGTGTGAATAGCAAAGAGATCGTTGACCGGCGTGTTCGTGGCGACCACCACCGCGTCGGCATTGACAACATGACCCGTCAGAGTTTCGATGCGCGCCGGTTCGCCACCCTCAATCCTGGTCGCGTGCGTCTGGTTGCAAATCCGGCCGCCCTCGCGCTCGATTGCTCGGGCCAGGCCCGCTAAATATTTCAAAGGATGAAACTGGGCCTGGCGAGGAAAGCGCAGGGCCTTGCCCGTGTCGAAAGATTCGATGGGCGCGCGCTCCACCATTTCAATATTCGTCAAACCGGCCCGATGCGCTGCTTCCAGCTCGCGCTCAAGAATTTGTTTCGATTCGCCCGGCGGAACGAAAAGATAACCGTCGAGCCGCTCAAGCTCGCAATCGATTTTCTCCTCTTTGACAATGCTTTCGACCAGATCAATTGCCGCGGCGTGACTCTCGGCCGCTAGACGTGACCCGGTCTCACCGTGCAGGCGCTCCAGCTCAAAGTATCGATCATCGAGTGCGGTGACCAAATGCGCAGTGGTCCGTCCTGTCATCCCGCCGCCGATTGGTCCATCTTCCAGGACCACCACGGATTTGCCCGCTCGCGCCAGTAGATATGCGGTGGTCATGCCGGCAATACCGGCGCCCACGATACACACTTCCGCGCGCGCGTCTTCTTTCAACGGCGGCCGCAAAGCGATCGGGGCGGCCATCCAGATTGATACGGTTGTTCCCGAAGCGGTCGTCATAAATCACCTTTCATAATTGCTGAGGACTTGATCGTTTCCGGATCAAAATGCTTGCGACCAGCATGCCAGCGGGAAGGTTCCTCTGGGTCGCGCTTACGGTAACCCATGACAGGCAACACGTTTGAAGTGTCTTGATTCCCAACGCCCTGACGACGAGATTGCGAAGATGCATACAGTCAAATCGTTCGCGGGCCTTTCAGAAGCATGGGGCCGGGACCGAAGCAGAAATGGCATGCTGATTGTCTTTCCTGGTTCTGGTTAAGCAAGATCAGTAAACGAAAGGAGAAGAGCCATGGCTAGTCGAGCAAGTATCGGAGGGCATCCGATTCATCCAATGTTAATTCCATTTCCGTGGACTTGAGCTCGACATCGTCAGCTTCGAGTTTTGTCTCACGACCCTGCGCGTTACGTTAACATCAGTCGCCCATGCGCCCACTTTCCAGTCAACAAAACAAGCTGCTTTCCGATATTCAGGCTGATGCCTTCAAATATTTTGTTCATGAAGTCAATCCGGTTAACGGGCTGATAGTCGATTGCACGAAAGGCGGATGGCCCTCAAGCATCGCCGCCGTCGGCATGGCGCTGTCTGCATACCCCGTCGGCGTTGAGCGGGACTACATTAAGCGTGATGAAGCTATTGAGCGAACCCTGAGGAAGTTGCGCTTCTTCGCCGAGAGCGAACAGAGTACGAGTCCGGACGCGACGGGCTACAAAGGCTTCTACTATCACTTCCTCGATATGCAAACCGGCCGGCGCGCATGGGAGTGTGAGATATCCACCGTCGATTCAACTTTCCTTTTCGCCGGGATGTTGTCTGCTGCTGCTTATTTCGATGGGGATTCTGAAGACGAAAACGAAATCCGCACGCTCGCTGACCAACTGTACCGGCGCGCTGATTGGCGCTGGGCGGTCGACGACGGCATCACTTTAGTCCACGGATGGAGACCCGAGACTGGTTTCCTGCCTAATCGCTGGGAGGGCTATAACGAATCCACGCTCGCCTATATTCTTGGCCTGGGCTCGCCCACTTTTCCTTTGCCGGTTGAAAGTTATCAGGCCCATGTATCGAGTTATGAGTGGCGGAAAGTTTTTGACCACGAATATCTTTTCTCGGGGCCGCTCTTCACGCATCAGTTCTCGCATATCTGGATCGACTTCCGCGAAATTCAGGATGAGTTCACGCGCGCACACGGCCTGGACTATTTTGAAAACAGCCGCCGCGCGACCTACGTCCAACAAGAGTATGCGAGGCGAAATCCAAACGGCTTGAAGGGTTACAGCGACGCCTGTTGGGGTCTTACTGCTTGCGAGGGGCCGGGCCCCGCGGAGCTGGACATCGACGGGGTGAGGCGCATCTTCTTTGATTACGTCGCGCGCGGCGTGCCTGATGGATGCGACGACGGCACGCTGGCGCCGTGGGCGGTGGTAGCATCGCTGCCATTCGCCCCGGAGATTGTGGTGCCGGCGCTGGAACACTTTGACGCGATCGAAATCGGCGCCGAACATCCCTACGGATTGGAAGCCACATTCAATCCGACTTTTCCCGATGAAAACGGCCGCGGGTGTGGTTGGCTATCGCCCTGGCATTTTGGCATCAATCAGGGACCAATCGTGCTCATGATCGAGAACCATCGCACGGATTTTCTCTGGCGCCTGATGCGCGCCTGTCCGTATCTCGTTCGCGGCCTGCGCCGCGCGGGCTTCAGCGGCGGCTGGCTGTGAGCAAGCTTTAACTCAGCTCGTGATGCTGGCAGGCGCGCCGAGTGTTTCTGCCGGATTAATCGACGGCGGGGGTGTCGGCACGGCAAACCTATCCTTCCAGCGAATTTTCCCCGTCGCCTGCATCACTACAAACAGAGTGATGATTGAACCGCTCGTAATCGCGAGACCCGTAAAACCTTTCAAGAAAAACGCGTACGAAAATGCGACCAGATAGATGAATTGGGCCAATGCGGCTTCGCGTGTGGCAAAACGCGTCCCCACCACCAGACGCAGATACGAGACGACCAGAAAGATCGAAACAGCCGAACAGATCGCGAACGCCAGATGGATCGAGATGTGGTCCACCAGATAAGCCAGCAACAGATGGAAAGAAAAGAAGGCCGCGGCCAGGAAGAAGTAATTCATCGGATGTAGTTCAATGCCGCGCATCGTCGTAATGATCAGCATGAGAAAGAAAAAGAAAAAGAGCGAGACCGGAGCAAAGAAACTGATGCGGCCGGCCAGCGGGCCGGGCTGTAATTTCTCGGGCATGGTCATGGCAATCTGATAGCCGGAAACCAGGTTCTTGTAGTTCCAGTCCAGGACCCATCCGTTCGCCGTCTCAGTTTTTTCAGTGGGCGAAAGCGTGTTCTCAGGAAAGTCGATGTCTTTGAAGTTAGTCGTCATCTTCAAAGAGAAGTCCCGCACCTGGGCGACATTGGCAGCCCCCGCGTTGCCAATGCTGTAATGCCAATCATTCAAGCCCTGCGATTTGTAGCCGACTTTCAAGGTTGCAGTCTTGCCGGCCGCTACGCGCGCGGTGCCGCCGGCGCTGTTCTTTTCGTTCTTCAAAGTGATCGGCACATCGTCTACCGTAAAGACTAGATCATCGTAAATCGCTTGTGCGGTGGGAAAGTTCAGAGTGAAAGCTATTGTCTGATCTTTGTCGCTCGGATTACGAAATGAATACGTGCCGTCAAAACCGACTTTGTAGGTGCTGTACCAGAGCAGGCCCTTCTGCCGGTGCTCGAGGTTGAGATCGACATTGAGGTGGCTGCTTTCGAGCGGCAGCCCGTTAGTTATTTTCTCCTGGGTTACGGTCTCTCGCTGCACGCCGTTCACCGTACTCAATTCCTTCTTCGGCACTATCTCGTCATATGAAGCGACGGGCGGCAACTGATTCTGCGGTGCGCCCCAGGTCGACTCTACCCGGCCCGCAGCCGCGCTACCGTAGTCGTAGGTGCGTTGAAAGATCGTCGTCCCCAGGATGGCCCAGGCAACGGTGGTGCATAAAAAGATGAAAGTAATGGCGGCAATGCGTTTGATCATCGAAGTACTCCCTGTTATGGATGCGGGGCTGGTTGGCTGAAATTTAAATGGTTCGAACATGATTATTATTGTGGGCCCATTGTCGAAGCGAATTTATTTTGCGGCCATGTGGCTTGCCACAGTCTGAGGTCGTGCCTGGACTGGGATAGCTTCGCGAACTTCTGAACTGAGTTCGAGCTGGGCCACCGGAGCGAGAATCGCTTCGAGCAGCGGCCGCATCTGGGACAACTGCTTGATCCGGATCAACAGGTCCCAGGCCCTTTCGAATTTCTTCCAGCCCGCACTGTAGAAAAAATGCTTCAAAGAATGTTTTGTTGTCTTGTGCGCCGACGCGCCCTTCACGATTGAGCTCCAGCGATAGAACGATTCGTACGCCCAGTCATAACCACGCTTCAGTTCGTCCGGCGCCATCCGCAAAGGGCGATAGACAACGTGCCGCGTGTCGTAGAGGTCCCAGTTTCGCGTTTCGATCCGACGGCGGGCGTCCATCTCCATGAACAGCGCCGTGCCGGGATACGGCGTCAGAATATGAAACGTCGCCGTAGTGATCCCGGCAGAGACGGCCCAGTCCACTGTGCGCGAGAAAACATCCGGGTCGTCTCCGTCCAGACCGAATACGAAGCTGCCGTTGATCATGATGCCGAGGTCGTCGAGCTTGCGGACCACTTCGCTGTAGTCCCGGCCGAGGTTCTGGCGCTTGCCGGCGCCCTCGAGACCACTTCTGGAAAGTGTTTCGAAGCCAACAAAGAGACTGCGCAAGCCGGCGGCGGCCGCTGCCTCGACCAGATCATCGCGCAGGATCGAGTCGACGGTCGCAGCTCCCTGAAACACTCGGCCCATTCCTTTCATCCCGCGGAACAGCTCGCGCGCGAACCGGATATCTCCTAAAAGGTGATCGTCAAGGAAGTAAAGATGCCGCCCCGGCAGGCGCGCAATCTCGGCCAGCGCATCATCCACGCGCTGCGTGTAGAACGTGCGGCCACCTGCGAAGAAACCATCCTTGTAGCAGAACGTGCAGTGATGCGGGCAGCCTCGCGAAACGACAATTGAGTTTGGCACCAGGTAGCGGTGGCGCTGAATGAGATCTCTGCGGATAGGCGGCAGACCCTCCAGAGTCCGCACCGACGATGCATAACGCCGTTGCGGCGACCCTGCCGCAAGGTCACGCAGAAATTCGGGAAAGGTGTGTTCTCCGGGCCCGATGAAGATCGTGTCCGCGTGCGCCGCCGCTTCATCCGGCAGCGAGGTGACGTGCAGGCCCCCGAGCACAACATAAGCCCCACGCCGGCGATAGTCATCGGCAATCTGATACGCCCGATAGGCGTTGGTGATGTAGACCTGAATCACGACCAGGTCAGGCTCATCGTTTAAGTCGAGCTTCTCAACATGCTCGTCCTGCAGCGAGATCTCAACGTCCGGATCGAGGTATGCAGCCAACGTTGCCAAACCCAGCGGCGGAAACAGCGAGTACTTAATCGGGCGCCAATAAGGACCCGTTGCTTCCGTCAAAGCGGGAAGAATCAGCTTAACGCGCTTGATTGACTTCATGAGTTCTCTTGTTTCTTCCGTCTTGAGCAAAGCGCTTTGCTTGGCAAAGTACTTGGGCAAAAAAGGGGTCTCGCTCATCCTTTGCGCATTTTGCCGAGCAACGCTTCCATATGATTGAGATATTGTTCCAGTGCGCGGCGCCCTGCTGCCGTTAGGCTATATTCGGTTTTTGGTGTGCGGCCGTCGAAAGTCTTTGAGCAGTTAACGTATCCGGCATCCTCGAGTTTGCGCGCGTGCACGCTCAAATTGCCGTCGGTAGTCCTGACCGTATGCTTGAGTTCGTTGAAGGTGAGCGAATCGTTGACGGCCAGAGCGCTGATAATTCCCAGACGAAGCCGCTCGTGAATCATGCGGTCAATATCATGTGCGCTGTGCGGCGCGCCGCCATGAATGCCGCGCAGCCGTTCTTTGTCGGTCTGTCCCTTTTTGATTTCGCGCCTGAGCGCTTGTTGCTTAGCCACCGTACTTCCTCGCAATGATAGTTCCGAAAATAATATGCAGGCCACCAAAGCCTGCGGCCATTAACCAGTTGCCCCAATCCCCCGGTGCGAACAGGGCCGCGCCGCCCAGCACCATGAAGCACAGACCCATGACGGGCACTACGCTGACTGAAAACATCCCGCCGGTAACCACGCCCGTGCCGTACAGCAACAGCCACATTCCGGGAATTGTTTTGGTCAATCCGGCTTGAAAGAGGACGACCGTCAAGAGAGCGCCGACAACCATCGGCGGCGAAAGACTGAAAGCGACTTTTCGCCCGGGCCCTGAAAGCAGCGGCGTTCCCAACGCGCGCGCCTTACGATCCATCAACCAGCCGGCAATCAACAGCGAAATAAGCGCTTCGGCCACCCAGACGCCCAGCCACGCGCGAGTTGTGGGCTGGCGCGCGGCCACGTAGGTAGCCGCCAGCGCCGACACACCGATCGCGACCTGTCCCCAACCCGGCACCGCGGTAAAGGCCGACGCGCGCTCCATCGTTTCCCGGATGTAGCGCAGGTTGTCCATCGCGCGATCGTGGAGAGCGGGAAGCTGTTCGCCTGACTTGGCCAATTGAATCATCTCGCCGGGTAACTTACACCTCGGCGTTCTGTCGTGTCAAGTACTTTGTGAAGCAAAGGCAGAAGCGCTGGCATGGCAGCTGTGGGCCAGATGAAACGATTGCTGCTTTGGCTTAGAGAGTCACTCGGGATGGTTTGTGCCGCGAAGCGGTTGCGCCCTTCAGCCCTACGTTGCCGCTCGGCGGCTACGCTGGGTACCGGGGATGAGAGAGGACGCAACCCCATCGGGGTTGAGACGGGATTCCCACTCCTCCCAGGGTAGCCGCGGCGGCAACCCTGGGCTGAAGAGTCTCAACCGCGTCGCGGTTGAAAACTCGATCTTAGTCGGACGTCCCTTGGGTGAGTGAGTTTCGGCACGTTTCGATCAGAGTGCTTAAAGGGTCGAGATCAGACTTCGACTTCGACGTCCGCGCCTTCGATGCGGACATTGTACCGGCTTACCGGCGCGCCTGCTGGAGGACCTAGCACCGCGCCGCTGGTGACATCAAAGGTGGCCCCGTGCCAGGGACAAGTCACTTCAGTCCCAGCAAGTTCGCCCTCGCAGAGCGGGCCGCCGACGTGGGTGCAATTGTTGTCGATGGCATGAAACGCGCCTGAAACATTGAACAGGGCGATTTCTTTACCACCGGCCTCCACCAGTTTGGCCTGGCCGGGAGCAACTTCATCGGTGCGGGCAACTTTCACAAACTCTGGCATTGGTTCCTCCGCTCACTTCAATGGAATCGCCGGCAATCGCTTGAGAGTACGATCAGCGGGATCGATTGTGATCCCCACCGATTCGAGCGCCGTCACACCCAGCAATGGTTCAGCATCGTCCGGACCAAAGATGATCCGGCCTGCGGTAACTTCGCCCATGAAGGAGATGTCGGCCAATCCATACTCAAACTCTTCAACGGCGCCATTCGCCAGTTCATAAACAGTCTTGCCGATAGCACGCAATCCGATCTTTTTCAGCTCCGCGCCCGGCGCAAGCGAATCCGTCGCGCCGGTATCTACGAGAAAATCCGCCTCGTAGCCGCCATTCGGCGTCGCCAGGTTTCTTAGTCTTACTGTTACGTGCGTGAGACCCATATCGCCAGAACAACCTTATCAAGCGATCCGTCATGCGACAAGCGGGTTGGAGCGAGAGTCGATCAAGGCACCAGCACCACTTTGCCGATGTTCTTGCGCGCTTCGATATAGCGGTGCGCGTCGGCGATCTGATCGAACGTAAAAGCGCGGTCCACGTGAGGTTGAACCCAGCCTTCGTGGATTCCGTTGACGATCGCCTGGGTCCAGCTCGCCACCTTCTCGCCTTCGTTCCACATATGTCCGAGATTCAAGCCGAACACTCCGCGGTTGCGATTCATCAAACCCAGCGGATGAAATTTTGGAATCTGGACCACGGCTTTCAAGGCCCGCAACTTTCCGCGAATGCCGGAAGCCGACGCGGTAGACATGCCAAAGACCCCCATGCGTCCGGTAGTTCGCAGCGCCCGATAGCTCTTCTTCCAACTTGATCCGCCAAGCGGATCGATAACTAACTCAACCCCGCGATTACCGGTCAGTTCCATCAGCACCGGTAACCAGTCCTGCTTACGATAATCGATCGCATGATCCAATCCGCGCTCTTTTAGAAACTCGTGCTTTCCGGCGCTCGCCGTCCCGTAGGTCTTCGCGCCGATGTGTTTGGCGATATCCAAAGCCGCCAGGCCCACACCGCCGCCGGCGTTATGAATCAACACCGCCTCGTCTTTCTGCAAACCGCCCATCGTTACCAGGAGCGCCCAGGCTGTCAGATAATTGACCGGAATCGCGGCGCCTTGTTCGAATGTCAGTTGTTCGGGCTTTTCAAATATCTGTTTGAGCGGAACCGAAACCAGTTCAGCCTGCCCGCCGAAACGCGTCATCGCGATTACCGGATTGCCGAACCAGGATTGGTCGACTCCCTCGCCAACTGCCTCGACCATGCCGGAAACCTCGTAGCCCATGACGCAGGGTTTCTTTGGCCCATCGGGATACAGCCCCTGACGCGCCAGGATGTCGGCAAAGTTTAGCCCGGCGGCTTTGACGCGGATCAGGACCTCGCCCTTGCCGGGCATGGGGTCGGGGCGCGTTTCGACCTTCATCACATCGACATCGCCGTTGCGGGTGGTAACGATTGCACGCATAGGATCAGGGTAGCATAGACTTTAGTCTGTGATTGCTTTGTTGAACTATGTCAACGTACGAATCTCAGTCCACCCACGTCTCTTTCGCTCGGCAGCGGATGACCAAGTCCACTCTTCGGGACGTTCTACAAAGCCGGCTCTAACTGGATTGTTTTCGATATACGCGATGATTCGAAGGAACTCGTCCTCATCACGTGGCCAATGGTCAAATGATTCCTGTTGCCAGAACGTCTCACCGGTTCTTTTCAATATTCGGTTCGCTTCGCGTCCACTGTAACCCTTTATGCTCTTCGTAATGGTGCCAAGTGACACATATGAATCGATCGGGCTCTCGTTCCCACGAGCTATCAACTTGGGTCGCAGAAGAAGATGAAGATGATTCACCATCACCACGTAGGCCCAAAGCCTATACAGTTCAGCATAACGTTGCAGGAGGGTGTCCTCGATCAAAGCCGCAATCTCAGTTTCACCGAGCCATCGCGGGCCGGTCTCAGCCTTGTCGAGGATGGCATCAATTTTGGCGAACAGTTTTTTGTGTTGGTTAAGCTTAAGTTTTGCGATCTTTTCAGCGGAGCCACTGGCTTTTTCTATTTCACGCTCAACTAACTTCTGCGCCTCTTTCAACCTTTCGATTACATTCTCCGGTAAGGAGCCATACAAGCGACAGGTGAGAAAGATGGCGGCGCCCGGAGGCTGCCAGTGAGGGAGGTTCCTGTGATAATAGGTCTTGGAGTCCTTCATGTATGCGGATCAAGTAGAAGCTGAAGCTCGATCCGAAAAATTAAGGCGCAGATAATACCTGCACCTTGTTAGGTTATTCGAGAGACCCTTTGGTAAAAACACAGAATGAAGCTAGGTGGCGCCACTCCGATCACAGACTAAAGTCTATGCTACTTTTGTTCTGCAGTCTTTGTCTGTTTATTCGGTTGCGGCACGACGCGCAGGTATGGCTTCAGAGTTTTCCAGCCGCCGGGAAACTTCTCTTTGGCCGCCTCGTCGCTGAGCGAGGGCACAATGATTACATCGTCGCCGTCTTTCCAATTAACCGGAGTGGCTACGCTGTACCCCGCGGTCAATTGCAGTGAATCGATCACACGCAGGATTTCGTCAAAGTTGCGGCCGGTCGAGGCCGGATAGGTGATCATCAGTTTGACCTTTTTGTCGGGCCCAACGATGAACACCGAGCGCACGGTGAACACATCGCTAATCTCCGGATGGATCATGTCGTAAAGCTCAGCCACTTTGTGATCCGGATCGGCAATTACCGGGAAGTTGAGCGCCGTTCCCTGCGTCTCGCGAATGTCTTCAGCCCAGCGCTTGTGCGAATCGGTCTGGTCCACGCTCAGTCCGATCACCTTGACGTTGCGCTTATCAAATTCCGGTTTAAGCCGCGACGCTTCGCCCAACTCAGTGGTGCAGACCGGCGTGAAATCTTTGGGATGAGAAAACAAAACACCCCAGCTATCGCCAAGCCACTCATGAAAGCTTATCGGCCCTTCGGTGGTGTCCGCGTTAAAGTCCGGCGCTATGTCGCCTAAACGTAATGCCATGATTGATACTCCTTTTTCGTTGGAAGTCAGTTAGACCACGGGAGGTCATTCGAACCCAGTAAATTGTTTGTGCTGACTGAGCGACTTTTATCTCTAAACAGCGGGCAAGTCAAGCCTGGCCGCAGAGCGGCCAAATGTTTATAGCCCAGCTCGCCGGAAAGAGTTCTTGTAGCTCCGGAGGAGCGCAATGTGCCTCTCACCAAGGTAATGTTTCGCTCATCCGGAGCTTCAAAGTTCTTTGGGCTTTTGGTTCTATAAACATTTGGTCCCTACGGGACCGAAGACTAAGCAACCGTAAGCTAGACGGACCTTTCGTTGCGAGAACTCTAGAGAGACGACGCTAGTTCGCGGCACTAGACCGCAACGACGGCAATTTTGCTTTTATTCGCCAGCTTCAACATTTCTTCACGGTCGAAGATCAAAGTCTGGCCGGCAGTCAGGCAAAGACAGGTCGCTTTCGCTTCGATCATCGACTCCGCCGTGGGCAAGCCAACCACGGGCACATCGAAACGCATGTCCTGATCAGGCTTGGCGATTTTGACGACGGTGAGCCGTCCGCGCACCAGTTGGCCGGCCCGCCGAATCACCGCATCGGTCCCTTCCATGGCTTCGATGGCGACGCACGCGCGATCGCGCACCACGATCGTTTGACCGAGATCCAGCCGGCCGATTTCCTTTGCTATCTCGAGACCATATTCGATATCGCCGCGCTCGCGCTCGTCTGGTTTGCGTTTACTTAGAACGCCGGGTTGGGGAAGCTGGTCCTTAAGAAAGTAGGTTGAGTCGATTAACTCGATTCCTTCGCTGGCGAGCTCGCTCGCCACTGCGCCGATTAGCGCGTCGGTATTGCGGCGCGGTAGCCGGAGCAGCATTTTCAACATTCGCACATCGGGAATCGCCCGGCTGAAAATCTGCACGTGCTTGACCTGGCCGGCCATGATGGCCTTGTCTACGCCTTCGGATTTGAAAAAACGGAGCATCTTGCCGAGCTGGCCGATGCCGACCCAGGTCAGGCGATCAGCGAAGCGTTCAATGTCCGGGTCCGTCTCTTCGCGAATTGCGGCGACGGCCACGGACGCACCCGCACGCTTCGCCCCTTCAAGCACGAGAAAAGGAAACTTGCCGTTACCGGCGATTAGACCTAGCTTCATACTATATGTGATTAAGAAACTTATTTAATGCAGAGGACGCAGAGGGACGCGCAAAGGATCACAGAGTAAAAACCTTCGCGCTCCTCTGCGAAAACCTCTGCGGTTCATTTCTACTTCACGACTCCACGCTTGGAGGTTTCGACAAAGCCTACCAGCTCGTCGACTTCAGCAGAGTTCTTAATCTCTTCGCGAATGCGATCGAGCGCCTGGGTAGTATTGAGCTTCGCCGACAGCAACAGATGAAAAGCGTGGTGCAGCGCCGAGATCGTCTCGCCCGAATAGCCTCGGCGACGCACGCCGACTTTGTTGAGACCGTAGCACTTCGCGTGATTACCCACGGTGAGCGCAAACGGCAGCGCGTCTTTGACCACGACCGAATAGCCGCCGACGTAAGCCTCTCGGCCAACGCGACAGAACTGGTGCACACCCGAATAGGCGCCGATGTTCGCCCCGTCGGCGACGATAACGTGGCCGGCGAGAGTCGCGGCATTCGCCATGATTACCTCGTTCCCAATCAGGCAATCATGCGCGACGTGGGCCTGCGCCATGATCAGGCAGTCGTCGCCGATTGTGGTGATCCCGCCGCCCCCGGTAGTGCCGCGATGAATCGTAACGAACTCGCGGATTCGATTGCGACGGCCAATTTCAGTTTCCGTTGCTTCGCCGGCAAACTTCAAATCCTGCGGCGGCAAACCGATCGAGACAAAAGGGAAGACGTGTGTTTCGTCGCCGATGCGAGTGCGGCCTTCGATGACGCAGTGACTCTGAATGTTCACCCGCTCACCCAATATCACCTCATCGCCAATTACGGAATAAGGACCGATGCGGGACCCGGCCCCGATTTGAGCCTTTGGACTGACGACTGCACTGGAATGGATCTGCATCGAGGATTCCTGGCGCGCGTGACTTTGCGCTTTACTTTGAAGGGACGGAGAACTCATAACTAAGACTTGGGACGGTCGGCGATGACGCTCATGAGTTCAGCGTCCGCACAAAGTTGTCCATCAACTTTTGCTTCACCGCGCATCCGCTGGATTCGCGGGCCGAAGCGCAGGGCCGTGACCTCGAGCACCAGAGTGTCGCCCGGAGTAACGGGCCGGCGAAAACGCGCTTCGCGGATACCAGTGAACAAGACGAGCTTCTGATCGCGGTCCTCGATCTCGCGCAACGCCAGGAGTGCGCCGCACTGGGCCAAAGCCTCGATCACCAACACGCCGGGCATCACCGGCGCGCCCGGAAAATGACCCTGAAAAAAGGATTCATTAATGCTGACTTGCTTGATACCGACAATGCGCTGCAGCGGGGTTAATTCTATGATCCGATCCACCAGCAGGAACGGATAACGATGCGGCAGGAGTTTCTTGATGGCTTCGGAATCGAGGACCGTGTCCATTAGCTTCTCAGAGATTATTGGCGCGGATAGACTGTACGTGAATCAAAACTCTTCCGCGTGCCCCATTACTTTGGGGGCGTCAACTGGGCCGTAACCGGATTCTTCAGGTTGTATTCGGTAATGAACGCCTTGGTAACGTCCATGCTCTCGGACGCATACAGAATCGGCGTCTGGCTGCCATCGATGATCAGGGTGATACCATGAGTTTTTGCGTAAGCATCCAGCGCTTTGCCCACTTCGTCCTGGAGTGGCAGGAACAGCTCCTGTTGTCGCTTTTGATATGCGACCTTGGCGTCTTCGCCTTTGCGGGTGTAATTCGTTTTTTGCTGATCCAGCGTGTCGATCTTGGCTTGGATTTGGGCGGGCGTTGCACCGCCGGTCGCCTGTAGATTGGTGATTTCGGTCTGCAGCGCGGTGAGCCGCTGCCCGGTCTGGGTCAGTTCATCCTGTGTCTTCTGGAACTCAGCGTTCAACTTGTTCAGGGTCGCGATGAAGCGGGCGATGCCGATCTTGGGATCCTGGAAAGCTTCAGAGTAGATCACGGCCATCTTGCTGACCGGCACATTGGCCGCCGGTGGAGTAGCGGGAGCTTGCGGCCGCGCGGGCGCTGTCCCCTGTGCGAAAACCTGTCCGGTGGAAGCGAACGCAATGAGCGCGAACGCAAAGACTAAAATAGTTCTCTTCATGATCTAAACTCCCGCGGCCCTCAAGCCGAAAGATGCGGAGACGCGCGCTCACGGCTGCACCTCCGCATCGTTATGCTTCGTCAAAAACCAGCAGTCACTCCGGCGGCGTCAGCGACGCGGTCGCGGGATTCTTGCTATTGAACTCAGTGATGAAAGGCCTGGTAATGTCCAGGGACTCTGACGCGCTGACGATGCCTTGAATTTTCGTCACATCCAGGATCAGAGTGATGCCATGCGCTTTGGCATAAGCGTCCAGCGCCTTGCCAATGTCGTCATAGACCGGACCGAGCATGTCCTGTAAGCGCTTTTGATATGCGGCCTGGGCATCTTCGCCTTTGCGCTTGAACTCAGTCTTCATTCCTTCGATCTTGTCGGCTTGCTGAGCGCTGACTTTTGGATCCTGAAGCGCTTGAGCTTTTTGCAGATCAGCGGTCGCCTTGTCGATCGTCCCCTGCAGGGTTTGCAATTCAGTTCGCCGCGGCTGAAACTCGCCGTCGACACGTTTCATCGCAGCCACCAAACGCGTGATGCCGGTTTTTTCGTCCGCGAATTCGTCGGTGTTGACCAGCGCGATTTTGGTTTCGGGCACGGCGGCGGTCTGAGTTGAAGGCGCGGGGCCTGCCGTTGTTGTGGGCTTTGGTTGGGCCAAAACTGATCCGGCGCCAAACACCGCTAAGAAAGCGACTGCGGCTATCGCACGAAATATCTTCATGACTTTGTTGTACTACTCCTTAATTTGAGAGGCGATTTGAACTCAACCTGTTAGTTGTTCAGGCCGCCTGTTTGGTTTGCTTGATTGGCTGCGCGCTCGCGCGATCACTCAATTCCCTAAAAAGTGCGCCCTACGCTGAACCGAAAGACGCTCTTTTTCTCTTGAAAGAAGAATGGAAAACCATTGATGACCTGGTCTTTCCGCGCGTTGGGATTATAAGCATAAATAAGACGAAAAGGCACGTTAAGAATGGGTATCTGGAAGCGAACTTCGGCGCCCAGGCTGCTGCGGATATCACTGATCTTTGCGAACAGACTTTCATTGAGACGAACCACGGTATTTGTTTGTGCGTCGCCACGCATAAATACGGGAAAGAAGCCCACCGGCATACCCTGACCGCCGACGGGCCCGTTGCGGAGAGCCTCGTCAAACTCGGCCTGGGTGACAATGCGGTTATCGCGCGCCACCAGTGAATTGAAGACTCCGTTGAACGCCAGGTTCGAGAACGGGCCACACGCGGCCAGCGAACTAAGACTGACAGCGGCTACACCTCGACCGGTCCCGAAAAGCGGATCGAGACGGGGGCACCGGATACCACCAATCGTGGTCAGGAATGGTTGGTCGGGCAGAAATTCGCTCGCATAACTCTGCGTACGTTTTGAGCGGAGGTTAAAGGCTGTGCCGACGTCTGCGAACAACGCGCCGCTTACGGCCGTGCCGAAGATCGGAATGCGATATTCGAAGTTCCCCAGCATCTGGGTGTCACCGCCGGTCGCCGTATAAGCTCGTGGTAGCTGCGCGATGTTGCTTCCGGTGGCGCCGGTAAAGGTGCCAATCGCCGCGAACGCCTGTGACGGGCCGGGAACCGGAGTGGGCGTTCCCGCAGGATTGGTCGCGACTACGACATTCTTAGAAGTGATGTAGGTGTCGAGCGGCGTCACCGGACTGATCGAGCGCACGTTGTAGCCGCGGATCGTGAACTCATCGCCAAGGAAGAAGCGTTCATAAATCGGCACTCCGTCGACGAACGCCAGCGAGTTCGCATTTCTTACTTTGGCCGAAGTGGCAAAACTTCCCGTGGTTCCGGCCAGGATGCGAAAGCCAAACACATGCGGGTGATCCGACCGCTTGTTTCGCACCTTGTAGAACTGCGTAAACTCGAGCGTAGGTTCGTAGGTGCGCACATCGCCGCCGAGGCCCGCCAGATTTGCCGCGATTGACAGCGAACGACCGGACGTAGGATCGATACTCCCGTTGCGCGTGTCGTACGATAAGCTGGCCGTCAGGCGGCTGGTAAGAATTTTGGGCTGTTTATAGATTACCGGAATGAACTGGTCGGTAGTTCCGGTGGTATTAACGACCGGATCCTTAACGCTTGACTGGGCCAGCTGATACGAAAGGCCGACGCGAGAGAACTGCGTGAACGGCCGCTTGCGATAAAACTCTGACAGGGGGGCGCTGGCGAAGATCGAGCCGCCGATCGAATTTCGCGTGAAAAGATTTTCTTCGTTGGAGGTGAGGAAACCCAGCGTAGAGTTCAACGCGCTCTGCTGCGCCGCAGTGTTGCTTGAGAGGAAGGTTCCTTCGCCGAAAAACTTTTGCGAGTAGGCAAACACCGTAAAGCCGGCGGTTATCGGCCGGTTTCTGATGTAGGGCTCAGTAAAGGAAAACTGGAACGATCGCTGGCGATTACCCCCGGCCAGATTGAGAGAAAGCACCTCGCCTCTGCCAAACAGGTTGTTGGTTGAATACTCGAGACCGAAGAAAGAGCCGCCAATGCCCGAGATGCCGCCGTTAAAGGAAATCTGCTGGCGTCCTTTCTCCGAAACTTTCAGGGTGACATCCACCAATCCTTCTTCTTCGTTGGTGCGATAGTCAGCGTCTTTTTCTTTATCAATCGGATTGAAATAGCCGAGCTGGTTCAGACGCGTGATGGAAATCTCAAAATAACCCTGGTTATAGATATCGCCTTCGTTGATCAAAACTTCGCGGCGGAGCACGTTGTCGCGCGTGAAGGTGTTGCCGGTAAATTCCAATCGACGCAGGGTAAACTGCTTGCCTTCGTCAATAGTAACCAGAAAATCAGCGACCCCTTCGTTTGGGTTCGTCGGACTGTCTTTGAAAGTTGGCGTGACTTCCGCGGTGTACTGAATAAATCCCTGCTGCCCGTAGTACTTCTTAAGGTTTTCGTAAAGCGCTTTACTGAGAGCTTCGCCGTTCGCGACCTCGCCTTTTTGCAAACCAATGATCTGCTTAATCACCTGTTCTGAGAAAATCGAATTGCCTTCGATCTTCAGCTCGCCGAGGCGATAGAGTTTGCCATCGACGATCGGAACGGTAATCTTCAGCGTGTCGTCAACCGACGATAGAAACGGCAGCGGCAGGATCGGAAAACCGGTGCGGCGAGGACCCAGTCCCTCGATGCGCGGCTCGCCGTGACGGGCTTGAAGGTAGCCCTTCGATTTCATGTAGTTGTCCACTTGGTGGAGATCGTAATCCAGCTTTTGGCGATCGAGGATGTCCAGTTCCTTAAAGCGGGAGATCAATCCGGCTTCTTTTACATGCTTCATCTGATCGCGCAGCTTGCCGCTCTTAAAGACCTTGCTGCCTTCAAACTGGATCTGGGCCACGCGCACGCGCGGGCCTTCGGTGACCTGGAAGGTAATCGCCACCGAGGTCGCGGACACGTCCTCTTTGCCTTCGGCGATGGTGGCGTTGGGATGGCCCTTGGCGGCCAGCAATTCTTTCAACACCCGGATCGCGTTGCGCACTTTAACCGGATCATAGATGGCTTCTTTCGAAACTCCGACGCGCCGCTCGCGGAAAGTCTTCAGGACGTCGGATTCCGTAACGCTCTTCAATCCATCAAATTGAATGTCGCGAATGATCGGCAGCTCTTTGACCCAGAAAGTCACCCTGATGCCGCCGCGAGGGGCATCTTCAGTTGTTACGCGAGTGGCGATCTTCTCAAAAAAGCCGAGCCCATTGAGGGTCTGTAAATCGCGCGCGACCTGATCTGGATTGTAGACATCACCCGGGCGGGTTTGGATCCAGTAGAGGATATCGTCTCTCCGCAGGCGACGATTGCCCTGGATATCGACTTCCTCAACCAGGCGCTGCTGCGGTTGTTGGGGCTGTTGGGCCCGCACACGGCCAGCCAGAAAAAGAGCGGAGGTGCCAATGGCGATGCTCAGGACAGCGAGCCAAACGACGCGATAAGAGTGCATAAGTGACGGTTCCCTTGGAGTTTTCTCCGGGGAATATACTCAGCCTATGAAAAGTTAAGCGCTTACTTCAGGAAAACCGTAACACAAACTCGCCGCGGTTGCGCTGTCTGGGGAGCACTATGATTCACTTCAGCCTCGACCCGTTGCCAGTTTCCTATTTAGCAAAGTGGCGCATTATACCGGGAAAATAAAGCCAAAGTCCAAAACGCAGCGCGGTCGGGCGCAATTGCTTGGATTTGGCTCTCGGAAATCAAAATCGGCGGTCTCGAGCCTGTGTCCGAAAGCCCGCGCGCAAACAAGGGCGAGTAACTCGCCCATTCATGTCAGGCACAACCGTCCGCTTTTTTGATGTGCTTGGGAGTGATGCGCTCCGTCACGGTCGGGCTTCGGACAGGGAGTTCATGGAGTGAGCATTAGATCATTCGACTGCTCACGGCCCTCTTCGTCGATGGTGATCGAGCGGAAGTTCAGCGCCTCGCCATCGACAAACATCTCTACCATGGAAGCCTCACCCAGATGACCCTGGATCAATGCTTCTGAGAGAGGATCTTCCACGTACTTTTGCAGGGCGCGGCGCAAAGGACGCGCGCCATAGGAGCGATCGGCGCAGGTCTTACTAATGATCCAGTGTTTAGCGTCATCGGCCAGCCGCACGATAAATCCGTGATCGGACATCGTTCCGTTAATCTGATCCACCTGCAACTGGAGCACGTCGAGCAATTCTTCGTCGCCCAGCTCGTCAAAAATAATGATCTCGTCGAGGCGGTTTACGAATTCCGGATTGAAAGTCTGACGGACGGCGGTCATCACCATTTCTTCCAGCTTGGTGCGCGAGGTGTCGGCTGAGCCCTGGAATCCCATGGCGCCCTTTTTCATAATAAAGCGCGCGCCGATGTTCGAGGTCATGATGATGATGGCGTTCTTGAAGTCGATGGTGTTTCCCAACGCATCGGTAAGAATGCCATCTTCGAAAACTTGCAGCAGGATATTGAAGACGTCGGGGTGCGCCTTTTCGATTTCATCGAACAGCAGCACCGCGTAGGGCGAGCGCTTCACGCGTTCAGTCAACTGCCCGCCTTCTTCGTGTCCGACATAGCCCGGCGGCGACCCGATCAGCTTCGACACTGAATGCTTTTCCATGAACTCGGACATATCAAAGCGAATCATCGAGCGCTCAGTTCCGAACAGGAAGTGGGCCAGCGAGCGGGCCATTTCCGTCTTGCCAACGCCCGTCGGTCCCAGGAAAAGGAACGATCCGACCGGACGGCGCGGGTTCTTTAGCCCAGCGCGCGAGCGTCGGATAGCGCGCGCCAACGCCGAAATCGCCGGGCGCTGAGAAACCACACGCTTGTGCAATTCGGCTTCGATGCGCAACAGCTTTTGCGATTCGCCTTCTTTTAAGGAGGTGATCGGAATGCCGGTCCAGCGGGCGATGACCTCTTCGACATCGGCGCGCGTCACTTCGGCCATTACGATCGCGTCTTCCTCCTCCTCAATGGGCGCCTGTGCCCGGCCATAAGTGGCTCGCTCCCATTCCGTCAGGGAAGCAGTGAGTGCGTCGAGATTGCCTTGCTCGGCCCGCACGCGCAGCTTAACGCGGGCGCCCGCCTCGTCAATTACATCGATGGCTTTGTCAGGCAGAAAACGATCCGGAATGTAACGAGTCGATTGGATGACGGCCGCTTCCAGAGCTTCCTGGGTGTAACGCACCTGATGAAAACTCTCGTAACGTTCGCGCACACCTTCCAGGATTTTGATTGCTTCCGCTTCCGAAGGCGGCGGCACTTTAACGGATTGGAAGCGGCGCTCGAGTGAACGGTCCTTTTCAATTGACTTGCGAAACTCAGCCGGCGTGGTGGCGCCGATGCATTGAATCTCGCCACGCGACAGCGCCGGCTTCAAAATGTTCGCGGCATCGAGCGAGCCTTCCGCCGAGCCCGCGCCAACCAGCGTGTGCAGCTCGTCAATAAAGACGATGTATTGCGGATTCTCGATTAGCTCGCGCATGATTTGTTTCAGGCGCTCTTCGAACTGGCCGCGATATTTTGTGCCGGCGACAATCAGGCTAATGTCCAGGGAAAGAATACGTTTGTTGGCCAGGAACGACGGCACTTCGTCGCGCACTATGCGTTGGGCGAGGCCTTCGACGATGGCGGTCTTACCGACGCCCGGCTCGCCGATCAGCACCGGATTATTCTTGGTACGACGGCAAAGGATTTGCACCAAACGTTCGATCTCAGCGTCGCGGCCGATCAAAGGATCGAGCCGATCGTTTGAAGCATCTTCGGTCAGGTCGCGGGAAAACTCGAGCAGATGCGGAATGTCTTTGCGATGACGTGAATCGGCGCCACTCTGCCGGGCAATCTCGTCACGCACCGCGGCTAAACGCAGTCCGCGTTCAAACAAGATCTGCGCGGCCATCGAACGCTCTTCGCGCAAAAGTCCCAGCAGCAAATGTTCAGTCCCGATGTGGCGGTGTTGCAGGCGATCGGATTCTTCGTGCGAGTAATGCAGCACGCGTTTGGTTTCGGGAGCCAGCGGCAGCTCGACCGAAGTTGGAATCCGTTCGCGGAGAAGAGTGCGGCCTTCAATCTCTCTTCTAATAGATTCAATTGTGATTTGGGCCCGCGGGAAAAATCGGCCCGTCAAAGTCTTATCTTCACGCATCAACCCAAGCAGGAGATGCTCGGGCTCAATCGCGGGCGCGCCGAACTGCGACGCCTCGTAGCGTGCAAAGAAAATTACCCGTCGCGCTTTTTCAGTGTAGCGTTCGAACATTCGATTCAATGTAGCGCAAATTGTTAATTTGCGATCGCAAGTTATCAACTTGCGCTACAAACTGTCTATGATTGCCGGGGCAATGCAAACTGAAACCATCAACGCCCGGGCATTATAGCGCAATGCGCAAGAGGTAAGAAGCTAAAGTTTGAAAAAGTCGTGATGGTGAGATGATGATACGTCCCGATCTCCAAAGATACCTTCAAACAGTGAGCCACATTAATTACGCGGTGATAGACTATCCCGGGCAAGTGCCCGATTAATCTGCAAAGGAGCTAATTATGAACTCGGTTGACATATCTTTGGTTATGCCGGCCAAACTCGGAAGCCGCGTAGCGTCTCGCCAGTCTGTCCGGCAGGCCGTCTCGGAGAACCCCGGTCTCCAGGTTAGATCGGTCGGGAGCGAAGACATTGAGGGCGGAGCGTTCAAGGATTTCGGAGCAACGCTCGTTCTCCTGGCGGGCACGGCCGCTGGCGTGGCAGCGGTGAAGGGCGTATTCGAAGTAATTAAGACAGTCATCCAGGAAGCCTACAAAGCCAGACGTGAACGCTATGCTGCCGATGCCGAACTCCGGACGATCCAGTTAGTTCTAGAACACAAGACCACAGAATTTGATCTCGATCAGCCGTTAGAAACGCTGAACAGACAACTGGAAGAGAAACAGGTCGAGTTGTGCAAACAGATTGAATCTCATGAGTGACGATAGATTCGCGGGTCGGGTGGTCCCATCTAGCCTAGCGGTTCATTACAATTTTCCTCTCGCAGCGCTTCAAGAGAGCCTTCGTTTCTTCGGCGGCGACCCGGACTCGGTGTACGCGGATGGCGACACCCCCAACCTGCCCCTAAAGACTCTCGATGCTTCTCATTTCAAAGATAGCGTGGAAGAGTCTCGGCATATCAAAGTTCTACTCACCTACATACATGAACAGTTTCATCTACGCCACTTGACTGCCAGTCCTGTGGGCATGCTCCTTTACCTTCTGGGAGGACGTGAGTTCGCCTATGTATATGCCGCACTCCGGCGATGGGGCGAAAGAATCGGCGCCAGTCCGGAAGCGACCGTCAACCTACCCCTGCGCACTCATCACGCAGAGGACTCAGAAATTCAAGAGATCGTGCAGGCTTGGGAAACCTTTGGTGTCTTTCAAAACCTTTTGATGGACTCGATGGGTGAGCTGACCTTTCTTGATGTCACCAGCGAGGTGCTCCAGCCGTTGCTGAACGAAGTGGGAATAATGACGAGGACGGCTCTGAAGAGCCCGGATACCTATCCGCTCATCGATTTGGGCACGAATCACGACCAACCGGTTACTCCGACCGGCAAGGATGGCCACCAGTTGACTGGCCGTGCCGTCCTCGAGGGTTTAGCCCGAATGAACGAACTTATGTCCCTGGCTGCACTGGGTGTTCCCCTCGATGCGATCAATGAGATCATCGTGGCAAAGCAGCATGGAATCTACGGGGAGACCATCGGCATAGCGGGCCGTCTGTTGAACGTCGATTCGACTTCGGCCTGGATGATGGTGGCGAAGCTATCTGACTGGGCCCTGCAAGCGCCCGTGCTGCCTTTTCTTCTACGCGAGCGCGAAACCGTGCCGATTATGGAGTTACTGCCGGCTTGGCGCTACATCCGGCTGGTATCGCGCTTCAAGCAGGCTAACTTCACGCTTGACGACCTGCTACACAGGGAGCGAGAAGTCGCCACAAATCTCTTCACCGGCCTCGGGTGGGCTGACCCGTGGAAGGTGGCGAAATCCATTCTCGAAACAGACATTCCGAGTCCGAAGGCCGTTCTCACCCGTCACTACTGGGAAAACCTCCAGCTTGGCGCCGAACTACGACTAAGCAACCCGGCAGTCCTGTCTTTCCCTAACCTTGGCGATCAGGGGCACAAGCTTCAGGCACTTTTCAATATCTTCTCAGACGGTATAGCTCAACGCGTGGGATCGGGAATATCAGAGGACCCGCAACGTTGGTCGCTAATAGCGAGTCTGATAACCGACGCCAGCGCGCACGATCTGCTGTTGAGCGAGAACTTGGCGGCGGCGTACCAGTACGCTAAGTGGGTATCTGACTTCACTGGAGGAGAACCGAAGCCAGGCACGCTACTGGGTAAGGCCTTGGTAGACTGCGTAGGAAATGTAGCGGCAAAAAAGGTTCTTGAAGCTATCCAGTGGGTCTAGGCTCCGATTCGAGTCTTTCACATGGCCAAGTAATTCTTTGATACTTTGAACGTCAATCGGGGCTGCTTTCTGGAAGCCTCCACACTGCTCCAGACTTGGCCGATCTATCTGATCAGAATCCTAGTCATAACGATTGCCGCCCCGTTATTCTGACCGAGCCCGTCTGTCAACCTGAATAGTCCTGCCGCCAGACCAATACCGCGCTAGCCCAACTAATCTCCTTTGTCCCCAACACTTCTCAGGAAGCCGGATAGGTGGCACGGGTCTCGCACTAGGGGAAGCGCCCGTGGAGCTATCTCTACGTGCAGGATCTTTCAAAAGGCTCTTCGCAAGGTGAACAAAGTGGAACGTTTGCTTGCGGCAGTGCGGTAGCAAGAACTTCTCAGATTTCGTTCGGAACCCGAAAGAGCGAGTGCTGTAAGTAGCTGCCCCTTAATAGAACTAAACCGGCTTTCGGACAAAGACCGGTCGAACTTACAGGAAAGATGGAAATGAAAACCATGAAAAAAACAACCCCCTTCGTTACGTGGATCACAATGACTGCCGTTTTGGTTTCGATGTGTGCCGGTCTGATTTTCAGCCAGCGCACAAACGCCCAGTCGGGCGCACAGAGCGAAACCCGCGGCGTTACTGATAACAAATATCCAACTCTCGCAAAGTACGCCACGGACCTTACGCTTCTCGCGCTCAGTGGCAAGCTGGAACCGGCCCGCGGTTACGAGGGCAACGTCGCCCGCGTCATTGACAGTCTGGCGACCACGAGCAAGGCGCCGCTCGTGCTGGGCGAATCAGATCTTGATCGCGACGCCATCGCTCGCGGCGTAGCTTCCAGAATCGCTCTCGGCACTGTGCCTGACACGTTGCGCAACAAGCGCGTGTTCCGGCTAAATCTTGAAGCGTTGGCCAAAGGCGCGCAGACCAGCGAGGAATTCGAGAACCGCGTCCAGGCTGTGTTTGCCGAAGCCGCCCAGGCCGAAGGTAAGGTAATTCTTTTCGTTGATCAGATGCATCAGTATGCGGGCGCCCGCGCGACAAACGCGGCGTCGGCGACAGTGAAGGCCGCCATCACAGCGAATCAATTCAAAGTGATCGGCGGCGTTAGCCCTGAAGCTTATGCCAGCTATATCGCGACGGATGAAACTGTAGCCAAGCTTTTCGATTCGATCTCGATCGACCGCGCCAATGAAATTGCGTCCGATTCAAATTCGGCCAAAGACAAGCGGCGCAGCCCCATCAACGAAGAGTTTGAAGGCGAGAAGATTTCTTCAGACATGCACGAGCTGGTGAAGAGCGCCGGTCCGAACGGTCGTGTGACCGCGATCCTTCAGGTCAACGACGTTAATAGTCGCGAAGTTCGTTCCCTGCTGGCCAGCAATGGCGTACTCATCAGTGACCGCATGGCGCAGCTCGGCGCAATGAAAGTTGAACTACCGGCTCGCGCGATCGCAGAACTCGCGAAGCGCGGGTTCACAAATTACATTTCGCCCGACCGAAAGATGGAGTTGCTCGGTCACGTCTCGGCCACCACGGGCGCAGATCAGGTGCGAAATGCACCCGGACTAATCAGCGGGCTGCTGGGCGCCAGTGCAATCGACGGGACGGGCATTACCATTGCCGTGCTGGATTCCGGCGTTGATACTAGCCATGCAGCGTTTCTTAACACGGCCCTGATTCCCGCATCCCGGATCAAATTTGCCAAGGATTTCACGACTGAGAATAACCCCAACAACGATCCGTACGGACATGGCAGTCACGTCGCCTCAGCCGCAGCCGGCTTAAGCACTGCCGCTGGAGACTACTATCAAGGCATCGCCCTTAACGCCAATATTGTCAGCTTGCGTGTGCTAGACAAGAATGGCGTCGGGTCTATGTCAGCACTCTTAGGCGCTCTCAACTGGATTTTGGCTCCGGCCGATCCAACGAAGCCACTTAGTTCTACGAATCCTACGAACAAGGACAAGTACGGCATCCGCGTGGTCAACATGAGTCTGGGAGCTCCGGCTATCGACTCTTATAAAAACGATCCGATTTGCCGCGCGTCACGTGCGCTGGTGGATGCAGGAATCGTCGTAGTCGCGGCCGCGGGCAACAACGGCAAGGATGCTAACGGCAACAAGATTTACGGGCAGATTCACTCGCCCGGCAACGAGCCTTCGGTGATCACCGTCGGCGCGGCCAATACATTCGGCACGGACACGCACTCAGATGACGGCGTGGCCACCTATAGCTCACGTGGTCCGACCCGGAGCTCTTATACAGACGCCAATGGCGTCAAGCATTACGACAATCTGCTCAAGCCGGATCTGATCGCCCCCGGTAACAAACTGATCTTTGCTGAAGCTGATACCGGCACCAGCGGCGGCGGCGGCGGAAGTCTGAACCTTCTGGTTACCCAGAACCCACAGTTGGACTCTGGACTCATCGATCGGAATAACAAGCGCCTGATGTACCTGAGTGGAACATCGATGGCCACTCCGGTTGTCGCTGGAGCGGCGGCACTACTGCTGCAAGTCAATCCCAAGCTGACGCCGAACATGGTCAAGATGGCCTTGATGTATACCTCCGATCCGCTGCCGGGATTCAACATGCTGGAGCAAGGAACGGGCGAGTTGAACATAGAAGGGGCAGCGCGTCTGGCTAAGTTAATCCGGACCGACATCACGAACACCACCGCTCAAGGCAGCCCGATGCTTACGGGCCCGGCCCCAACGCCGCAGACGACGATTGGTGGCCAGACGTTTACGTGGTCGCAGGGCATCATCCTGAAACATTGGTACGCAAAAGGCTCGGCTTTAGTCACCAACTATCAAGGTTATTACGCGACGGGCGTAATCCTGGGTGACGGAGTAATTCTGGGCAACGGGGTAATCCTCGGTGACGGAGTGATTCTGGGCGACGGCGTGATTCTGGGCGACGGAGTAATTCTCGGTGACACCATTTTCACCAGCTCCGGAGTAATCCTGGGTGACGGCACCGTCTTCTGTAGCGGCGTCATTCTGGGCGACGGCGTGATCCTGGGCGACGGCGTCATTCTGGGCGACGGCGTCATTCTGGGCGACGGTGTCATTCTGGGCGACGGCGTGATTCTCGGTGACGCTTACGTCCAGGCCATGTCCATGCGCTCGATGATTAATGGTGACGACGGACCCGCGATGCAGGTCCGTCGTTAGATGGTTCTTTCCTTTGCTGTTCAGATCTTGAACCCTGTCTAAGAGGAACACCCGATGACGGTCACACTCATGCGGCACGAATCCGAAGCGAGAATGCTTGACGTATTCGACCGTGCTGAACCCTGCACAATCAGTGAACTGAGCACGGCCGACGAAGCCGAGGTATTTGAATTCTTATCCGCTCGCATGATTCACACCGTGTTCATGACCAGCCTGATTCGCGACAACGGGTTGGTGAGCCCGCACAACCGCGGATCGTTTTACGCTTGTCGCGATCGATACGGACGCCTCGAAGGCGTGGCGCTGCTTGGCCACGCCACAGTGGTCGAAGCGCGGACCGAAGACGCCCTGGCTTCGTTTGCGAGTCTCGCTCGCAATTGCCTGAACGCCCATCTGATCAGAGGCGAGGAAGAAACCATCAAAAGTTTTTGGAGGTATTACGGCGGCAGTGGAAAACGGCCCCATTTGATTTCTCGTGAACAGCTATTCGAACAGAAATCAGTGCCCACACTTGACGGCGTAGCTGACTTACGACCGGCAACACTCAGAGATCTCGAGAAGGTGCTCGCAGTTAATGCTTCCATGGCAGTCCAGGAAGCCGGCACCAACCCAATGCAAAGTGATCCGAGCGGCTTTCGCTCCCGCACGGCGCGTCGCATTGAACAAGGACGCATCTGGGTTTGGACCGACAACGACAGGTTGATGTTTAAAGCTGATGTCGTAGCCGAAACGCCTGAGGTCACTTATCTGGAAGGGGTTCACGTTCACGCGGAAGAGCGACGGAAAGGTTACGGAGTGCGCTGCCTGGCTAACCTCTCTGCGATGCTCCTGCAACGTACCCAGTCGATCTGCCTTACGGTCAACGAAACGAACAAGAACGCGCTGAAGTTTTACGAGAAGGCCGGTTATCAATTTCACAGCCATTACGAAACGATCTATTTGCGCTAATGCCGTTGGGTTAGGGAAAAATAGTGGAAACCACAGTCCAAACAAACGGAATGCTAAGAGTCACGAAAATCTACAAGTGGATGATCGTGGCCCTGGGCGCCACGACGCTCGCTTATTCCGGTTTCTGGCTGCCCACGCCGCGATTCGATTGGCGGCTCCTGATGCTGACCGGAGTGATGATCTTCGTCAGCTCAAAGCTGTCGGTACAGATTCCGCGCGTCAATACCAACGTTACTGTTTCAGATACCTTCATCTTTCTCGTGCTGCTGGTCTACGGTGGGTTTGCGGGCATGCTGCTAGCTCTTGCTGACGGCCTTTTCGGAGGTCTGCGCATTCGCGGTAATCGGCTCACCGTTCTTTTCAACTGCGGCATGATGGTTTGCTCGACTTTCGTTACCGTGCTCGTGTTGCGCCTTTCCTTTGGGCCAACCAGCGACTTGAGATCTCTGGAATGGTCCAGCTTCATCGCGGCCATGGCCACGATGGCTCTGGTGCAGTACATCACCAGCAGCGGCATTTGCGCCGTCGGCCTGGCCTTCAAGACCGGGAAATCAGTTTGGGAGACCTGGCAGACACATTATCTGTGGACCTCGGTCACTTATTTGGCGGGCGCGGCAGTAGCCGCGGCGGCTTCGAATTCGATCGAGCGGGCCGGCCTGACGATCCTGGCCGTCGGCGCGCCGGTGATCTTCATTCTCTATTTCACCTATCACAAATATCTGAATGAGATTAAGGCAACGTCGGCGCAGGCCGAACAAGCCGAGCGCGAGCGGGCCGAAGCAGAGAAAGCCCGGGCCGAGGCCGAGCGCGAACGCGCCGAGCAGGCTGAGCGCCATGTGGAAGAGCTCAGCCGGCACATCGCAGAGCAGGAAAGAATCAGCATCCAGTTGCAAGAGAGCAAGGACCACTTTCGTCACGCTGCATTTCACGACGCGCTGACCAATCTTCCTAATCGCACCTTGTTGGCTGAGAACCTGAAATTCGTCATTGAGCGCGCGCGGCAGCACGAAGATTATCAGTTTGCCGTGCTGTTTCTGGATCTGGATCGCTTTAAGAACGTCAACGACAGTCTGGGCCACTCGATCGGTGACCAGCTCCTGATTACGATGGCCCGCCGTCTGGAAAGCTGTATTCGCGAAGTCGACATGGTAGCGCGTTTGGGCGGCGACGAATTCGCGATCCTGCTCGACGGGATTCCCAACCAGGCTGAGGCCCTCAACATGGCCAAGCGTATTCAGGAGAAACTGCAATCGCCATTCAATTTGAGCGGTCACGAGGTCTTTACCACTACTAGCATCGGCATCGCGCTCAGCTCAACCGGTTACGACCATCCAGAGAACATGCTGCGTGACGCGGACACCGCGATGTATCGCGCCAAGGCCCAGGGCAAAGCCTGTTACGAAGTATTCGACAAAGGAATGCACACGCACGCGGTCTATCTCCTGCAAATGGAGAACGACCTGCGCCGCGCAATCGATCGCGAAGAGCTGCGCGTTTACTATCAGCCGATCGTTTCCCTGGACAACGGAAACCTGGCTGGCTTTGAAGCCCTGATCCGCTGGCAGCATCCCGAGCGCGGGTTCATTAACCCGGCGGACTTTATTCCGCTGGCCGAGGATACCGGCTTGATCGTTCCCTTGGGTCTGTGGATTCTAAAACGCGCCTGCCAGCAACTGTGCAAGTGGCAGTGGCAATCGCCGGCCAACCGTTCGCTGTTCATGAGCGTCAATCTTTCCGGCAAACAAGTGGCAGAACCCGAACTGGTCGGACAGATCCGCGACATCCTGGAAGAGACGCACGTCGAAGCGAAGTACCTGAAACTCGAGATTACTGAAAGCGCGGTGATGGAAAACGCCGAGATGGCCGCGCGCCTGCTGAAGCGCCTGAAAGCGCTGGGCGTGCAACTGAGCATCGACGACTTCGGCACCGGCTATTCTTCGTTGGGTTATCTGCACCGCTTTCCGCTCGACACCCTTAAGATCGATCGCTCGTTCGTCGGACGCATCGGTGAAGCTGCCGAGAATATCGAAATCGTGCGCACGATCGTTTCGCTCGCAGACAACATGGGCATGGAAGTCGTTGCCGAAGGCGTCGAAACGCTGGGACAGTTGGCCCAGCTTCGCAAGTTGAACTGCAAATACGGGCAAGGTTACCTGTTCGCGCGGCCGACGGATGCTGCTTCAATCGACGGGTGGATTCCCCAAAAGCCGCAATGGCAAGTCGACCTGTACCATTCGACCGGCGAGTATTTCGTGCCCGCGCATACGACCGTTGTGCAATTGAGGTCGGCGTAGCGGTGCATTAGCCCGATCGTCAGGGAGGGCTCAACAAAGCGCTTCACGTTAACAACAAAACACCCGCAAGCTCGAAAGGGCCTGCGGGTGTTTGAGTGTTTAGTAACCGGGGACTGTTCTGCTTTCAGTTGCTTACGAGGAAGACATCCCAGGCCCAACGCCCAAGCTGGGCGTCGTGCGTGTCCTTGACCTTCGCTCGATAGCGAAACTGGTTGCCGTATTGATCAGTCCGCCTCGACT
>Ga0137403_10000317_pt1 | contig 61686 bp, 67 predicted proteins | sample CZOMad2_1_16fung_FD_122057 | JGI IMG/M metagenome (GOLD analysis project Ga0137403, IMG submission 122057) | Vadose zone soil fungal communities from Angelo Coast Range Reserve, California, USA - CZOMad2_1_16fungal (Hybrid Assembly) | ecosystem: Environmental > Terrestrial > Soil > Vadose zone...
GTTTACGCGTGAAGACCGCCGCGGCGGCGAACGGACGCAAGCTCCTCGGCTCGAGCAGGAACTCCACCACATCGGCGCGCGCGTCTTGAACCAGCACCCGCTTCGCGCCCGTTCGCAGATCCTCCGCGACGACCGCTGCCGTGTCGCGGCCGCGCGAGTCGAGCCAGTACAGCTCCGTGCCGTCGTCGCTGAACTCGATGGCCCGTGTCGACATCGCATCGGCCATGTCGATGCGGGCGAACAACTCCCACTCTCCGCCCGCCCCCCGCTGCAGATACTCGGTATCGCCGTCATCGGTCTGGCGGACACCATAGCGGATTCGGAATTGCGGGTCGGTGAAGATGGAGCCGAAACGATCGTTGGTCTCGAGCAGCGTGCTCTCGCCGGTGGGGACATTGACGCGGAAGATGTCCGAGAAGCGCTGGTCCCGCTGATTATGAGCGATCAAAAGCTCATCCGGGAAATGGCGTGACGCCTGCTGTAGGTATGCTTTGACGCCCGGGCCCGGGCTGAGGGCGAGGACATCCCCAGTGCTCAGATCGACCCGGTGAGCCCGCCAGTTCTCGTCGCCGCCCTGTTCCCGAAAGAACACGACATGACGGCTGTTGTGGAGCCACACAATCCAGGGGCCAAGATCGCGATCAGTAACCTTCGTGAGTGCGCGCGCCCTCGTCGGGTCCCGCACGTCGGCCACCCACAAGTTCAGCACGCCGTCGATAGGGGCGAGGAAGGCGATGCGGCGTCCGTCGGGGCTGAGCCGTACCACCGATCGGTCGGGCCCGCGAACAGGACGCCCCGCGGAATCAGTGGCGTGTTCGAGGAACTCTTCCCGGAAGGTACCCGAGACAGGGCGGATTGACCGCCTGAGGCGGTGCCACTGCACAGCAGCATTCCTGCGCTGGCCGCGATCGAAAAGAGCACTTGGCGTCGGCTGAGTGGTACGCGGGCCATGACGTTGGTCTCCCTTTCCAACGCGCAGGTCAACTTCACGATGTTCCGCAACCGGAGGGCGCAGTTCATAGGCCCCGCCCCTGCACCACCTGAGATGACCATCCCTTGGGTAGACGGAAGAGTATGGAAGACCTGGTCCTGCTGTCAATGAAGCAGAGGGCGGGCGGAGGAACTGATTTATTGACCAGTAGACTGAAGTCCGCGAGAATCAGGACACAGGCGGATAGCTCAGTTGGAAGAGCGCGGCCCTTACACGGCTGAGGTCGCAGGTTCGAGCCCTGCTCCGCCTACCAATTATTCCTGGAAGACGCGCACGCGCAGGTATGCCGCCCGATTCACTCGCCTCAGTCGAGCATCAGCACCGCCGTGGCTTCGACCTCTGAGGTCTTGATGTCTGCGAGTGCCCGGTTCGCCTCTTCGAGGCGATAGCGGGTGACATGCGGGCGAATGGGGATGGCTGCGGCCTCGGCGAGGAGCGCCTCGCCGTCCTCGCGGGTGTTGGCGGTCACGCTCTGAAGGGTCTTCTCCCAGAAGAGGTGTGGCTCGTAGGCCATAGTGGGCAGATCGGTCATGTGGATGCCGGCGAGCGCCGCCGTGCCGCCCTTGTCGAGATCGCGCAGGGCGATGGGTACGAGCGCGCCTACGGGGGCGAAGACGATGGCGGCGTCGAGCTTGATCGGCAGGGGATCGCCCGGCGCTCCCGCCCAGACCGCACCGAGATCGAGGGCGAGCCGCCGACGGACGGGCTCGCGCGTGGCGACGTAGACGGCGCAGCCCCAGTGCCGAGCGACCTGCAGCGTGATGTGGGCCGAAGAGCCGAAGCCGTAGAGCCCGAGGCGGCCGCCTCGGGGCACCCGGCTCCGCCTGAGCGCGCGATAGCCGATGATGCCGGCGCAGAGAAGCGGCGTGGCCTCGGCATCGTCGAACGGAGGTGGAATGGCATAGGCGAAGGCTTCCGGGACGCAGGCATACTCGGCGTAGCCGCCATCGTGGGTCCAGCCCGTGTAGGTCGAGTCCGCGCAGAGGTTTTCGCGGTGTCCGGCGCAGAAGCGGCAGTGACCGCAGGTCGAGCGGAGCCAGGCGATCCCGATGCGGTCACCGATGCCGAATCGCGCGGCGCCCGGACCGAGCGCATCCACGGTGCCCACGACCTGATGCCCAGGGATCAGGGGCAGGCGGCGCTGACTGAGCTCGCCCTCGATGACATGCAGGTCGGTGCGGCACGCGCCGCAGGCCCGCACCCGCACCCGCACCTCTCCCGCTCCCGGCTCGGGCATGGGCCGATCAGCCGATACGAGAGGCGAGGTCTCGATGGCGGCCGGAGCGGACAGCGCCATGGAACGCATGCGTGGGAGCGCTACTTGTTCAGCTCGTCCGCCGCGGCGAGCACGGCGGGCGGAGCGGAGAACCGCGGGAGGGCCAGAGCAGCGTTCATCATGGATCGCCAGAATCGCGAAGTGAAGCATACCGCAGAAGGGGCACTTGCGAGTCCGACGCGTGACGGAGTAGGCTTGGGGCGGCTCGGGCCCAGAGTGCTGCCGACAACCTTGCCGTGGCGGACGCGAAGAGCGATTCGCGCCCGCTCCAGGCCCTGCAGTATCGGACGTGGCGGTGCTGTATCAGCCCCGGGGGGCGCGGGCCGTCGCTGGTGCAGGCCGGGTTCTATCAGCCCGGCCTTTCCTCACGCCACATGCAGGAGGCCAGATGGCAGAGCTGACCCGGCGCTACATCGTCATGCAGATGGCGACCGAAGGGCCCTTCGACATCCGGGATGCCGACGCTCCCTTCGTGCTCAAGCCCTGGAAGGACCCGGCGGCTCTCCAGGCCCTTCGGGCCTATCGCGATCACTGCTACGAAGACCTTGCCCGGGACCTCGACCAGTGGATCGAGGCGATCGAAATGGGACCGCAGGTACGGGGCGGCGTCGGCTCGCGGAATGACCAGGCGCAAGTCATCCGGCACAAGCCGGCCATGAAAGCCAAGGCTAAACCGAAACCCAAGGCGAAGGCTGGTAAGTCACCGAAGAAGAAGGCCAAGCGTCGCTCGTGATCGACCCTTCCACTCAGATCGCCGACTGGGTCAGGTCCTCCCGGCGCACCGTGGTCTTCACGGGGGCCGGCATGAGCACCGAGTCCGGCATTCCGGACTTCCGCAGCCCCGGCGGCGTCTGGGATCGCTTCGACCCGAACGAGTTCACCTTCCAGAACTTCGTAGGCTCTGAAGCGGGGCGCCGGCGGTATTGGGAGCTCGGCCGCATGGTCTACCCTGTCATCAGCCGCGCCGAGCCGAATCCCGGCCACCATGCCCTCGTCACCCTGTGGCGATTGGGTCTCCTCGACTGCGTCATCACCCAGAACATCGACAACCTTCATCAACGGGCAGGCCTGCCCGCGGAGCGGGTCATCGAGCTGCACGGCAATGCCACGCGAGCGCGCTGCCTCACGTGCGAGCGTCCCTACGATCGCGCGGAGATTCAGGACTGGCTCGAGGCGGGTGTGCAGGTGCCGGGGTGCGCGCCCCCCTGCGGCGGCGTCATCAAGCCGCGCACGGTGATGTTCGGAGAGGCCATGCCGCGCGAGGAGACGGAGGAGGCGGAGCGACGCGCCCGCGCCTCCGATTTCTTCATCGTCGTCGGCTCCTCGCTCGTGGTGTATCCGGCCGCCCAGATGCCCGTGTACGCCAAGCGGGCGGGGGCGCGACTCGTCATCGTCAACCGCACCCCGACGCCGCAGGACGCCGAAGCCGACCTCCTCATCGCCGATAGCGCGGGCACTGTATTGTCCAATGTGGCCGCTCTCGTCGCGGGCCGCCAGACCGTCACGTAATCCCATCAGGAGCCTCGCATGCCCATCGTCGTGAGCGATGCCGTCCAGCGCCTCGTGAAGAACCGCTCGGCTAAAGACGTGGCGGCGCCGCTGTCCGAGAGCGCGCCGGACCTGACCCTGGAGCAGGGCTATGCCATCCAGCGATCGCTCGAGGGGGCCCTCTGCGATGGCGGAGACCGTGTCGTCGGCTGGAAGGCCGGTTTCACGAACGCGGCGCTCCAAGAGACCTACGGAGTCCACGAGCCGGTGCTGGGCTTTCTCCTCGCCTCCGGGGTCTTCGGCAGCGGCGACGCCGTCCCTCTCTCGCGATTCGTCAGCATCGGGCTCGAGGTGGAGATGGGCTTCGTCATACGTGCCGATCTGTCCGGGCCCGGCGTGACCCCGTCGTCCGCGCTCCTCGCGGTGGAGGGTGCGATGCCATGCTTCGAGCTCATCGACTTCCGGCTGTCGGGCAAGCCGCGCGGCACGGACATCGTGGCCGACGACGTCTACGCCAACGCCATCGTGCTCGGCGGCCCGCTCACCCCGGTGAGGGGGCTCGATCTCTCGCTCGAGGGCGTGGTGTACGAGGAGAACGGGCAGCGCGTCGCCACCGCGACGGCCGCGGAGGTCATGGGCAACCCGCTCAACTCGCTGACCTGGCTGGCCAATGCCCTCGGCCGTCTGGGCGGCAAGATCCGCGCGGGTGACGTGGTCCTGAGCGGCTCCATCTCCCAGGTGTTCCGTCCCAAGGCGGGCGACGCCGTCCGCGCCTCCTTCACACGCATCGGCTCCGTCTCGTGTCGCTTCGTGTAGGAACCGCCCGTCACCCTGCCCTCTCCCGAGCCATCCGGAGGTAACGTAGATGTCGACCGTGCTCTACGAACAGACGGGCAAGATCGTCACCATCACCATGAACCGCCCCGACGCGATGAACGCCATCGAAGCCTTCCTGTCGGATACGCTGCGCGGCACCGAAGACGCGGTGGAAGGCCCCAAGGCATTCACGGAGAAGCGGAAGCCCAGCTTTCAGGCACGCTAGGGTGGACCTGGCCGAGTTGAAGCGGCGGCTCGACGCGGGACTCAGCCGACGGCCCCGGCACGAGGCGAGCCGCAGCGATCTCATCTCGGCGGCCGTGCTCCTGCCCGTGACGGCGGGGCCGGCCGGATCGAACGCCCCGCATATTCTCTTCAGCAAGAAATCGGCCGACGTACCGCATCATAAGGGGCAATTCGCATTCCCCGGCGGCATCGTGGAGGAGCGGGACGGCTCGCGCGTGGAGACGGCGCTACGCGAAGCGTGGGAGGAGATCAAATTACCGGCGGACGCGGTCGAGGTGCTGGGGTTGCTCGACGATACGGAGACGCGGGCCACGCCGTTCGTGATCACGCCCGTGGTGGGCATCGTGACGCGGCCCGTCGTCTTCCAGCCCGACGGGCGCGAGATCGAGCGCGTGCTCGAGGTGCCGCTGGAGACGCTGCGGGATCCCGCCATCTTCCGTACGGAGCTTTGGGAGCGGGGAGGCGAACCGCACCCGGTGCACTTCTACGACGTGTCGGTCGAGGACGTCATCTGGGGCGCGACGGCGCGCATCCTGAAGCAGTTCCTGGACATCGTCGACGGCCGCGAGGAAGCGGCGTGATCTCGAGCTCATCACCCTCGTCGCCCTGTCCGATGACGCGCGTGAAGGCATCAAGGCCTTCTTCGAGAAGCGCGCGCCGAACTGGACGGGGCGCTAGGTCCGGAGGAGCGCCTTGACCTTCCGCCTGTGGGTAGCGGTCATGATCCTGGCCACGGCTGTCGCGTGGGCGGAGCCGGTGGCGGCCCAGCCGAAGGAGCTGCCGGCGACGGTAGTCACCCTGACGGGAAAGGCGGAGTGGTTCAAGAAGGGCGATACGAAGTGGAATCCGGCCGACCTGCGGGATCAGCTCAACGAAGGCGACGGTGTCCGCACCGGTCCTGGCGTGCGGGCTGCGCTCCGGACCGGGGGCGGCAATGCGATCCGATTGGCCGCGCTGACCCAGATTTTTCTCGTTCCCCCTCCGCCGGGAGGCCTCGACCCGCAACCGGTGCGCGTGCGGCTCGATCGCGGGTGGCTGTGGGTCGCGGTGACGCCAGGCGTCCATGCCCATGCGCCCCTGGAGGTCATCGCAGGGCCGGCCCGGGTGGCCGTTCGGGACGGCGGCGTCAGCTTCCGACTCAATCGCGACGGCTCGGTGCTGGTGCGCACCCATCACGGGCTGGCCGTGGTCGGGAGCGCGGACCGGAGCGGCAGCTGGGAGCGAAGCCTGCCGGAAGATCTGGAGATGCTCGTGCCGCCGTCGGGCCCGCCCCTCGAGAACCGCAAGATCACCCGCGATCTGGCGGAGAACAACTGGGCGCTCTGGAACGAAGAGCAGGACTATGTCGCCTATGGCGGCAAGCTGCCCCAGCGGTGAGGAAGGGAACCTGCCGGGTAGAGCGGACGTTTGGAGGACTGCGGTGACCAGCGCGATTGTGGCCGTCTTGCTGCTCCTGGGCTCCTCCGCGCTCGCCATGGCCGCGGATCCGGCCCAGCTCGCCCGAGGTAAATACATCTTTGGCGCCGCGGGCGGCTGCGGCTGTCACACGGAGCCCAAGGGCGTTGTCAATGCCGGGGGCAGGAAGTTTGACGGCCCCTTCGGGACCGTGTATGCGAGCAATATTACTCCCGATACGAAGACGGGCATCGGAGGCTGGACGGACGAGCAGATCATCACGGCGATCCGCCTCGGCCGGCGACCCAACGGCGAGCGGATCCTGCCTGTGCACCCGTTCACCTCGTTCAACGGCATGGCCGAGGACGACCTCACCGCCCTCGTGGCCTTCCTCAGAAGCGTCCCGCCCGCCGACCGGCCCAAGACTCCGAAGCAGATCAGCATTCCCATGTTCGAGAGCGTGTTCCTGCCCGCGTGGCTGATGACCTTCGCCGCCAAGGAGACGCCGCCGCCCGCCGCGCCCGCCTCGGGCGTCGCGCGGGGCGAGTATCTCGTCCGCGCGGTCGGGCACTGTGGTGAATGCCACACCCCTCGCTCGGCCATGACCATGGCCGTGGACAATTCGCGCTTTCTCGCGGGCAATCCCAAGAAGACGGGACCCGAAGGGCAGGCGGCGCCCAATATCACGCCGGACAAGGGGACTGGCATCGGCGATTGGACCGAGGAGCAGATCGCGACGTATCTCGGAACCGGCAACCGGCCCGATGGCGATGTCGCCGGCGGCCTCATGGGCGAGGGGATCCAGGGGACCCTCGCCGGCTACCGGGACATGACGCACGCGGATCGCCAGGCCATCGCGCGGTACCTCAAGAGCATTCCCGCGGTCAAGAACAAGATCGAGTAGCGGCAGGACCCACCACACCACGAGGAGGCGACATGGCCCGACGAGCGACGTTGCGCCGCAGCGTCATGATGATTGTGCTGGCTGCGGCGACCACGACTGCCTGCATCACGGGTTCGGCGCCGAGAATGGTCGGCACCGGTGACGTCGTGGCCGATCGCCAGCGGATCATGAGGCTGCAGGGCGAGCAGATGACGGATATCCAGAACAAGATCAAGGCGGGGGGCAACATCGAAGGCATCGCCGGCAATGCCGAAGTGCTGGCCATCACCTCGATGCAGATTACGTCGCTGTTCCCCGAGGGCTCGCTGACGGACAAGTCCAATGCCAAGCCCGAGATCTGGGTGCGCTGGGGCGAGTTCGAGGCCACCGCCAGGAACATGACGATCTGGTCCGAGCGGCTGCGCGACGCCGCCAAGAACAAGGATCAGACAGCCGTGGCCGACGTCCTGAAGGACTACGGCCGCGTGACCTGCGTCTCCTGCCACGACACGTTCCGCAAGCCACTCCCACGCTCCTGACGCGGGGAAGCGAGCCGGCGGTCTCCGCGACTCAGGGCCACCACAGATAGAGGAAGCGGGGGCCCGAGCCGCTCACCAGCGCCGCCAGCTGCTGTAGCGACGCGTCCACCCCCGGGGTTGGCGCCGGGGTGGATGAGTAGTAGTTGGCGCGGTACTCCTTGGGCCGGTGATACATGATGACGCGCGCGTCGGTGATCCCGGCGGCCTTGCGGGCGGCCGCCACCGCGTCCTCCATGTAGCCGATCTCGTCCACGAGCCCTAGCGCTTTGGCCTGCTCCGCGGTGTAGACGCGGCCGTCGGCGGCGGCGCGGACCTTGTCCTCCGGTATCTTGCGCGATTGCACGATCAAGCTCACGAAGCGCCCGTACATTTGATCGATCACCGACTGGAAGACTGCGCGCTCCTGCTCGGTGAGCGGGCGAAAGGGAGAGCCGGCATCCTTCATCGCGCCCGACTTGATGGCGAGGGGGGACACCCCGATCTTTTCCATCAGGCCCTGGGCATTGACGGTGAGCATCACGACCCCGATGCTGCCGGTGACCGTGGTGGGCAAGGCCATGATGGTGTCGCCCGCCAGCGCCGCGTAGTAACCGCCGGAGGCGGCCACGTCCATCATGATGGTGACCACGGGCATCTTGTGGCGGGTCTTGAAGACGTCGATCTCACGATAGATGAGATCGGAGGCGGTGATGGTGCCGCCCGGGCTGTTGATGCGCACGATGAGCGCCTTGACGTTCTCGTCTTCTCCTGCCTTCTGCAGCTCCTCCCGCACCCGGGCCACGATGGGCACGCGGGGCGCCGGCGAGCCCAGCACGATGCTGCCCGTCTCGTCCGCGAGCACGCCCGAAATATCCAGGAGGAGGATCTTGCTCTTGCCTTCTCCCTCGACCGTCTCCTCCCGCAGGGGTCGGATGCGGGGCTGGAGCTCGATGTCGATGAGGGAGCAGCCCTGGAAGATGAACACGACGGAGATGAGCGCGGCGAGCATTCGCATGTGCGAAGTATACCTTGCAGGCGAAACTCCCCTCTATAATCGCCACCATGCTCGAGAACCCGATCGGCATCGACGACATCCGGGCGGCGCCCACCATCGCCGACGGCATCCGCAATCTCTCACCCGGCGCGCTGACCTTTCCCATCAACAAGAAGACGTTGACCGACGTCCTCCTCGTCTCCGACGAGGAGATCGCGGCGGCCGTTCGCTTCCTCCTTCTCCGCGGCAAGCTGCTCGGGCGCCGTACCGGCGGCGGCGCTCCTCGCGGGGAAGCTGCCGATGCCGAAGGGGTCTCGGGTCGGCGTCGTCCTCTCGGGCGGGAATATCGACCCGGCGCTCCTCGCGGGGATACTCAGCGCAGGCAGCTGACGCGGCCGAGGCGGCGACGCCTACCGGCGGTGATACTCCGGTATGACCTGCTCGGCGGCGAGAGCGAGCTGATCGAGCATGCGATCGGGTGGGCAGAGAGGGCGCAGGATGAACTTCGAGCCGCCGCCCTTGGCATATTCCTCGATGCGCGAGGCGAGCACGTCGACCGGACCGAAGGCGGTGCAGGCGCGCATGGTCGCCTCGTCCACCCGGCCGCGCGGAACATAGGGCTGGGCCAAGGCGAACGCGTCGGCCTCGCTCGCTGCGACGGTGTAGTTGATGAGGGTGCCGAAGTGGTCCTCGGGCACCTGGCGCTTCTCCCCCGCCGCGAGCTCCTGCACCTTCTGGACGCCGACGCGAAACTCCTCGGGCGTGATGAAGGAAGGGATCCAGCCGTCACCGAGCCGCGCCGTGCGCTTCTGCGCCGCTTCGCTCTTGCCGCCTATCCAGATGGGCGGTGGTGTCTGCCACGGCTTGGGGAAGATAGTCACGCGGTCGAGCTTGAAGAACTCTCCCTGGTATGACACTTCGTCCTCCGTCCAGAGGAGGCGCATGACACGGATCGCCTCGTCGGTGCGCCGGCCGCGCTCCTTGAAGGGCACCCCCGATGCGTCGAATTCCCGGGGCAGCTCGACTCCCACCCCGACCGCGGGAAAGAGGCGCCCGCGCGAGAGCCAGTCGATCGTCGCCATCTCCTTGGCCGCCACCACCGGGGTGCGATAGGGCAGCACGAGAACGCTCGGTCCGAACTTCAGCTTCTGCGTGCGGGCAGCGATCGCGGCGAGGGACGTCATGACTTCGGGGACGGGCACGGGAGAGGACAGGCGATCCGAGAGCCAGATCGAATCGATGTCGCTCTTCTCGCAAAACTCGGCCAGATCGAAGAGGAACTGTCCGCTCTCCCGCCCCGCCGGCCAGGGGCCCGGCATGATGCCGACGCGGTACTTGATTCCCATGGGGCCGCATCCTACGCGTCCCCTTCCGAGGGGTCAACTGCTTGACAGGCCTTCGTGGGCCGGTCAAGTTACTACTCATGTGTCCACGGGCAGAAAGCGGGCCGGAGTCCGCGCCTGTCGAAGGAGTCGCTCCGGCGACAGAGCGTCGGCGCCATCCGCGAGTGCACGTGCCGTGGCCGGTCATCGTGCGGGACGCGGACGGTCCAGTGGTCACGGGCGAGGTAATCGACGTGAGCCTCTCCGGTATGAAGCTTCGGGTGGACCCGCAGATGGTCGTGGGCGCTGACGTGACGATTCACGTGACCTTGCCCCGCGGAGCGGGCGATATCGAGGTTCCGGCTCAGGTGATCCGACGTGATCCCGAGGGCATAGCTGTGGCATTCGGCGGGATGCCTGCCGCACACGCGGACCGCTTCAAGCCCTTCGTGCCCGCCTGGGATCTCCGCCGCCGCGCCGAGCGCGTGAGCATAGAACTGCCCATTCAGGTCGACGGGCATGACTTCGCGACCAAGGGCCACACCGTGGATCTTTCCATCGTGGGTGGGCGTGTCACCACCGAGGAGCCCTTGAGACCCGGGAACCTGGTCGCGGTCATCCTCACGCCGAAGGATGGGAGCGGGCCGATGCGTATCCGCGCGGTGGTGTGGGAAGGGAATGCGCGGGGCGCCGTCCTCGTGTTCGTCAATCTCTCGACGGCGGACTTCGTACGCCTGCGTACGTACGTCGACTCGCTCCTCGCCCGTCGTCTCTGACTTCGCGGGATTTCCCGAGAAGCGCATTGACTCGATCAGCGCCCGCCCGTAGAATGAACCGCGGTTCAGTCATCGGTCATGCGTGATCCAGACAAGCCCCAGCAGATCATCGAAGCTGCCGTGCGGGTTTTCGCCCGCAAGGGTTACTACAATTCCCGCGTTTCGGACATCGCACGCGAGGCGGGGATCGCCGCGGGCACGATCTATCTCTACTTCAAGACAAAGGACGACATTCTCGTCACACTCTTTCGAGACAAGATGGCGGAGTTCGTCGACTCGCTGCGCAAGGCGATTGCCGACGAGCCCGAAGCGGCCAGCAAGGTTCGGACGCTGGTGCGGCTGCATTTCGGCCTGCTCGAAGAGGACCCGGAGCTGGCCGAGGTGCTGCAGGTGGAACTGCGCCAAGGGCACAAGTTCTTCCGTGGCGCCTCCGGCCAGGAGATCGGCGCCTACTTTGCGCTGATCGGCTCCGTACTCGAAGAAGGCGTGGGCGAGGGGCGCTTCCGTCCGAGCCTGTCCGTCAAAGTCGCCACCAAGATGCTGTTCGGAGCCATGGACCAGATGGCCACGTCGTGGGTGCTCGGGAAGCGCGGCTACCGGCTCGCGGACACCGCGGACGCTGTCGCCGAAATTTTCCTGCAGGGCGTGGCCGCGACAACCTCATAGGAGACCCTGATGCCGTACGAGACCATGAACGTGACCCGCGAGGAATCCTTCGCGGTCATCACCCTCAATCGCCCGCCCGCCAATGCCATCAGCGAGACGCTGATCAAGGAGCTGAGCGCCGCGCTGTCCGAGCTGGAGCCGGACCCCGCCGTGAAGTGCCTGATCATCACGGGGGCGGGGGACAAGATCTTCTGCGCCGGCGCCGACCTGGGCTCGGCCTTCGCGGGGCCTGACGTGGGGTCCTTCCTCCGCTTCGGCAACTCCGTCCTGCGCCGCATCGAGCGCTTCCCGAAGCCCGTCATCGCGGCCATCAATGGTCATGCCTTGGGCGGCGGATGCGAGATCTCGATGGCCTGCCATGTCCGTATCCTGAAAGAGACGGCGCGGATGGGACAGACCGAGTCGAACCTTGGCATCATTCCCGGATTTGGCGGAACCCAGCGATTGCCTCGCCTGATCGGCCGGGGCCTCGCTCTCGAGCACCTCATTCTGGGCACGCAGATTTCCGCCCAGGAGTGCTACCGGATCGGTTTCGTCAATCGCCTCGCCAAGGAAGGCGAGACCCTCAACGACGCCAAGACCCTGGCGCGGGAGATCGTCAAGCGGCCGCCCATCGCATCCCGCCTCATCATCGAGGCGGTCGACGACGGCATTCAGGCGCCCATCGACCAAGCCATCGAGATCGAGGTGCGCGCCTTCGAGAAGGTCCTCAAGACGGAAGACGCGGGCGAGGGTATCCAGGCCTTCTTTCAGAAGCGCCCTGCCCAATTCAAGGGCAGATAGCATGGATCTCGGCATCAAAGGCCGGGTCGCCCTCGTCACCGGCGGCGCGCGAAGCCTCGGCAGGGCGGATTGTTTCGCCCTGGCCGCCGAGGGCTGCAAGATCGTCGTGCTCGACCTGAACGCCGAGGGCGCCCGCGCGACGGCCGCGGAGATCGCGGGCCAGGGCGGCTACGCCCGAGGCTACGAAGTGGACATCACCGATCGCGGCCGGCTCACGGAGGTCGTCGACAAGGCCCAGAGCGAGGTCGGCCCTGTCGACATCTGCGTCAACAATGCGGGCATCATCTACACGATGGGCCAGCTCAAGGACATGCAGGATGCCGATTGGGACATGAACCTCCAGGTCAACCTGACGGGCACGTACAATGTCACGAAGGCGGTCTTCGGAGGCATGCGGGAGCGCAAGTGGGGACGTATCATCTGCATGGCGTCGATCGCCGGACTCATGGGCGGCTTCGGCCAGACTGCGTACGCCACGGGGAAAATGGGATTGATAGGCTTCGCGCGGTCTGTGGCGCTCGAGGGCGCGCGTTACAATGTCACCTCCAACGTCATCGCGCCCGGTATCATCGGGCCCAACGCGAACCTGTCGCCCATGTACGAGCGCATGGTCAAGCGCGTGGCCATGCAGGCGGAAGGGCAGCCCGAAGATGTCGCGAGCGCGATCACCTTCCTGTGCTCGGAGCGCGCGCGCTACATTACCGGCGCGGTGCTGACCGTGACGGGCGGGATGGACCTGTTCACCTTCTAGAAACCTGAGAGAGAGGAGCGACTATGCCGACCGTAAAAGAAACCTTCGATCTGATGCCGACCAAGTTCAAGGCCGCCAATGCCGCGGGTGTCAACAAGACCATTCAGTACGAAATCAGCGGTGATGGCGGGGGAACCTGGCACGCCGCCATCAAGGATGGCACTTGCACCGTCAATTCGGGCCCGGCCCCGGCCGCGGACCTGACCGTGACCATGGCGTCGGGTGACTGGCTCGACATGATCGGCGGCAAGCTCAACGGCCAGATGGCCTTCATGTCCGGCAAGCTCAAGCTCAAGGGCGATATGGGGCTGGCCATGAAGCTGGGCAGCCTCTTCCAGGCCTAGTCGCGACTGACCCGATCTTCTTGACGCGAAGCGTCAGCGCGGCGTACCATAACGATTGAGTCGGTGATCACACGCCCAACGAGGAGCGGATGAAAGACGAACTGTTCACGATGACCCCGGATCTGCCGGCCATGTCGCCGGAGATGCTGGCCCGATGGCAGGAAGAGCTGCGGCGCAACAGCCTCCGCATGAAGCACTTCAGCGAGATGGTCATGAATCCCAAGGAGCCCGAGGTCGGTCCCACACCCCGCGAGGAGATCTACCGCAAGGGCAAGTCGCGACTGTGGCGCTACGCCTCCAAGCGCACCCACAAGACGCCGCTCCTCTTCGTTCCCAACCTCGGCATCAGCCGCCCCTACATCTTCGACCTCGTGCACAAGGGCTCGTTCATCGAGCACATGACCGAGCTGGGCTTCGACTTCTACCTGGTGGACTGGGGTGTCTTCGGCCCCGAGGACAATGACCTGACCCTCGAGTACGCGGTGACGAAGATCCTGCCGCGGCTGGCCCGCAAGGCGCTCGAGAGCTCCGGGGCGAAGGAGATGTCGGTGCTCGGTTACTGCATGGGCGCGCCACTTTCGATTTCCTGGCTCGCGAGCACGCCCGAGTTCCCCGTGAAGAACTTCATCGACATGGCGGGGCCTATCGATTTCAGCCAGGTCGGCCTCTTCGGGCTCTGGCTCGATGCCCGCTATTTCGACGTGGACAGGTTCGTGGACACGCTGGGGGCCATACCAGCCGATATGGTCAAGATGGGCTTCAAGCTGCTCAAGCCCACCATGGACGTCTCGACGAACATGAACCTCTGGTGGAACCTCTGGAATCCCGAGTACGTGGCGGGGTTCAATGCGCTCAACAAGTGGGCGAACGAGTACTTGCCGTTCCCCGGCGAGTTCTTCCGGCAATGGGTGAAGGAGTACTACCAGCAGAACCGGCTCTACCGGGGCGAGCTCACCATGGGCGGCCGGCCGGTGAGGATTGGAAGCATTCGCTGCCCCGTCCTGGCCGTGGGCGCCAAGGAGGACAATATCGCCCCGCCCGGCTGCGTGAAGGCGCTCATCGGTGCGGTGTCGAGCACGGACAAGGAATACGTGGAGCTTCCCGGCGGCCACATCTCGCTCATCGCGGGACGAGGGGCGTCGGTGCACTGTTGGCCCAAGGTGTCGAGCTGGCTCGCCTCGCGGTCGTAAGGAGGAAACAGACGATGGCCGACAATACGGGCACCCAGCAGCTCTTCGACATGTGGAAGAAGCAGGTGGACGAAGGGACGCAGGCCTGGCTCAAGATGGCGGGGCAGGGGCAGGCCCCCGATCCACAGGCTTTCTGGCGGCCGTTCATGGACCAGGGCATGCAGGCCTGGTCGAAGGTCATGACTCAGGGCACGGCATCGCCCGACCTCATGGCCCAGTGGAAGCAGTTCCTCGATCAGTGGATCGCCGCGTGGTCGAAGGTGCTCGAGCAGGCCATGGGCACGGAGAACTTCGCCCAGGCCATGGGCAAGCAGCTCGAGGGCTTCCTCAACGTCTCCTCGCCGGTGAAGAAGGCCGCCGAGCAGCAGATCGAGGCCGGACTCGCCACCATGGGCCTGCCTTCGCGCACCCAGGTGATCGGGCTCGCCAAGCAGATGGCGGGCCTCGAGGACAAGATCGAGAGCGTGGAGGATCGCATCGACGCGGTGCTCGCGCGGCTCGATAGCATGGCCGCCGCCTCCAGGAAGGAGCGCGAATGATCGGACTCACTATCGAGGACGTCCACGTGGGGGACAGCGCGCAGGTCCTGCGGCGCGCCACAGATGATGACATCGCGTCGTTCGTGGACGCGGTGGGCGACTACAATCCCATCCACGCCGACCGGGGATACGCGGCCACCACGATGTTCAAGGAACCCATCGCGCCGGGCATCTGGACGGCGGGACTGATCTCGGCCGTGATCGGAACCCGCCTGCCCGGGCCGGGCGCCATCTACCTCTCCCAGGAGCTCAAATTCCTCAAGCCGGTGCTCTTCGACGATGTGATCACGGCCCGGGTCGAGGTGATCGAGGTCCTGCGCGACCGCAATCGCATGCGCCTCAAGACCGTCTGCACCAACCAGCGCGGGGAGGAAGTGCTCACGGGCGAGGCGCTCGTGATGCCGTCCAAGGTGTCCGTGGCGTACGAGGAGCGCTCGCCGCAGGGGGCGGGCGCGTTCGCCCTGTGGGCGCTCGGCCCGTGGGCATGGGCGGCCCAGGGCACGGCGATACTCGGCATGCTGGGGCTCTCGACCTTGAGCGCACTCACCGGGAGCACGGCGGCCGAGAAGAGCTGATCTGCAGGCGAGCCTGTCCCCGCCTCGCTACATGAAGAGCCCGCCGTTGATGGACAGCTCCGCGCCCGTGATGTAGTCGCCGTCGCTCGAGCAGAGATACACGCAGGCCCGCGAGACCTCGTCGGCCTTCCCGAAGCGACCCATGGGAATCTGACCGAGCAGCTTCTGCTGCACCTTCTCGGGAATCCCGGAGATCATCTCGGTCTCGATGAAGCCGGGCGCCACCGCATTGATGGTGATGCCTTTGGCGGCGAGCTCTTTGGCGAGAGACTTGGTGAGGGCGGCCACCCCCGCCTTGGACGCGGCGTAATTGGCCTGACCGAAGTTCCCGATCTGGCCGATGACCGAGGTGATGTTGACCACACGGCCCCACCCCTGCTTGATCATCTGATCGATGAAGACCTTGGTGCAGTTGAACACGCCGTCGAGATTGATGGCGAGGACCTTGCGCCAGGAGGCGTGGTCCATCTTGACGAAGGTCTTGTCGGAATTGATGCCGGCATTGTTGATGAGGATGTCGAGGTGGCCGAACTCTCTGAGCACGTCCTGCGCCATGCGGAACGTGTCGGGGAAATCCGCCACGTCGGCCTGGGCGAGCATGCCTTTGCGACCCATCTTGTTGATGAGCTCGACGACCTGTTTGGCCTGCCCTTCGCTCGAGACATAGTTGACCGCCACGTCCGCGCCTTCCTGAGCGAGAGACAGCGCGATCGCCCGGCCGATGCCGCGCGAGGCGCCCGTCACGAGAGCCGTGCGTCCCTTGAGCTGCATGCGTCGCCTCCTCCGTGAAAATCGATCGCGGGAATTGAAGCGTGAGTATATCAGCGCCTTCGGCCGCCTGCTTGAGACGGTTGACGCGGGGTGTTAGACTCGCGCCATGGCGTACGTCATCAAGCGCTATTCGAACCGGAAGCTCTACGACACGCAGGAGAGCCGCTACGTCACCCTCGAAGAGCTCGAGGAGCTGATTCGCGCGGGCAAGGAAATCTCGGTGGTGGACGTCTCGACGGGGGAAGACCTCACCTCGGTCACCCTCGCCCAGATCATCCTCGAGAATGAGCGAAGCCGTCGCGCGGGACTGCCCACAGGTTTCTTGCACCAGCTCATCAAGCACGGCGAGGCGTGGCAAGACTTCGTGCAGAAGTCCATGAAGTCGAACCTCGAGGGAATCATGTCGAGCCAGCGCGAGGCGGAGCGCGTGTTCCGCGAGCTGGTCGCACGGGCAGGCTGGATGCCGTCGGCGCCCGCGGAGCCAAAGAGCGAGAAGAAGGCCGAGGCTCCCGGTGAGGCCGAGGCCCTCAGGCACGAGGTTTCCGCGCTGCGTGAGCAGCTGCGGACGCTCGAGGAGCGGCTCGAGAAGAAGCGGGAGAAGTAGCGAGGGCCGGGCTCGAAAAGCCCGGCCCCCGATTTGCTGTGTTCGGAGCGGAACCTAGGCGAGGGGCGAAGAGAGCGTCTTCACCTTGCCCGCGACCTGCGCGAACGTGGCCTGGATGTCCTTGCCCGTCTGCTCGGCGGTGACCTGCAGGCGCTCCGCGGTGCGCGTCATCGCCTGTGCATTGGTCTCGAGCATCCTGAAGGCCTTCTGGGCGCCTTCGACGGATTCGAGGATGCCCTTCTGATACACGCTGAACGGATCACGCGACACCTCCTGCAACTCGCCCTGGCGGCGGAGCACGCAGGACTGGCTTTCCTTCAGCGCTTCCACGGCCGAGGACGACAGCTCCGCATAGAGGCGGACGCCTTCCTTGGCGGTGCTGGCCGAAAGATCCACCAGATCGCGCATGATCTTCTGGTTGGCCTCGGCGAACATGGAGAAAGCCTCCACCGCCCGGCCCGTCATCTGAGCGAACATCTCGCTGCCCTGCATGGTCGTCGTCATTGCTCATCTCCCTCTTCGACTGGTGAAGTTTTCTTCGGCCACCCCATCTACCCGCCACGATAACGCGGTGCGTAACAGCAGTCAAGACATTTGTTGCGTTGCGTCATCCCAGCCATGATATATGGAAGTGGCCGCATGGATACACCTCGTAAGTACCTGAAAAAAAGAATGTCATGAGGTTCCTTTGGATCTTCGTCCTCTCTGCTGCGATAGCAGGCTGCGCGTCGGCCAAGCCGGAGCTCAGAGGTCCGAACGAGGCGGAGCGGACTCAGATCGATCAGGCACTGGCGCCCCTGGTCGCGGTCTCGGCCATCTGCCAGGGGCAGGAGCGGTGCCCCATAGGGGTCGGTGTCATTGAGCTCAGGCGAATCGACATGGCGGTGGGCCCGCATCCCCCCAACAAATTCGGCCTCACCATCACCTCGGGCGCGCTCACGAACCTGCCTCCGTCCGAGCTCCAGGCTGCGCTGGCTCATGAGCTCGGACACGTACACCTCGGGCACTTCGACAGCAGAGCGGAGCGGCGCCAGGCGGAGCAGCCGGCCGCGACCGCGAGCAAGGGAGGCGAAGATGCGTTGCGCAGGAACCGGGTCTATGACCGTGAGGAGGAGCTCGCCGCGGATCGCTATGCCGTGGAGCTGCTCGATCGGCTGCCGGAAGGCCCGGGGCGCGGTTGCCGGGACATGCTGCTGCTCCTCGAGCATCTCGATCTGGAGATGACGGCGCCCGGCTGGTCGAACTGGCTCAGCACCCACCCCACGCCCGCGGCGCGGCTCCAGGCCATTCAAACAGAATGCGGCACGAAGCCATGAGCCTCGCCCTGCTCAGCGACGACAATATCCGGCGCTACGGCGAGTACGAGGCCCTGGCCTTCGAAGGGCGCCGGATCACCAACGTGGATCAACACCGCGCCGCCTCCCGCGCCGCGCATGCGCTCGTGAGACTCGGTGTGCAGCCCGGCGACCGGGTCGTGGTCATGCTGCCCAACTGCCCACAGGTGATGCAGAGCTACGGCGGAATCCTGCGGGCGGGCGGAGTGATCGTGCCCGTGATCTTCCTCCTCGGTGAGTCCGAGGTCGCGCATATCGTGGCCGACTCGGAGGCCAAGGTCGTCATCACGTCGTCCGACATGGTCGGGAAGATCGAGAAGCAGATCGGCGTGCTGCCGACTCTCCGGCACGTCCTCCTCGTGGACGACGGCGGGGAGGGCGGATTGCGCTCCTTCGAGGAAGAAACCGCGAGGGAGAGCGACCGCTTCGAGGCGGTGCCCCGGGGCGACGGAGACCTTGCCGTCATCCTCTACACGTCGGGGACGACGGGCACGCCCAAAGGGGTGGCGCTGTCCCACGCCAATCTCGAGTCCAATGCCCGCGCGGCGGCGTCGCTCTCCGAGCTCGATCGCGAGCGATGGGGCGTGGGCGTGCTGCCTCTCTCGCACTCTTATGGTCTCACCGTGATGAACGCGGGCCATATCCTGGGCACCCGGGCCGCGCTTTTGCGCTGGTTCAATCCCGATGATGTCCTCAGGGCCATCCAGGAGTTTCGCGCAGAAACCATGTCGGGCGTGCCGACCATGTTCGTCTATCTCCTCAACTATCCCGGCGCCTCGGCGTACGACACCTCGACCATGCGGGTGTGGGGATCGGGGGCGGCGCCGCTCCCCGTCGAGATCGTCGAGCCATTCGAGCGCCGCTTCGGGGGCAAGCTGCTCGAGGGCTACGGCCTCACCGAGGCCTCGCCGGTAGTATCGGCCCATCGGCTCTCCGGAGTCCGCAAGTTGGGCTCGGTGGGCCAGCCCATTCCCGGTGTGGCCGTGTCCATCCGCGACGACGACGACCGTGCCCTGCCTGCGGGCGAGTTGGGGGAGATCTGCGTGCAGGGCCCCAACGTCATGATCGGCTACTACCGGAACCCGGAGGAGACGGCGAAGACGATTCGAGGCGGCTGGCTTCGCACGGGCGACATGGGCCGGCTCGATGCCGACAACTACCTGTACATCGTCGAGCGCAAGAAGGATCTGATCATACGCGGAGGCTTCAATATTTATCCGCGCGACGTAGAGGAAGCCCTCTACGCTTTCCCCGCCGTCGCCGAAGCCGCCGTGATCGGCCTCCCCGACACGCTCATGGGCGAGGAGGTGGTGGCCTTCGTCGTGCTCAAGCCGGGTCGATCGGCGACGGCCGACGACGTGATGGGCTTCTGTCAGACACGGCTCGCCAAGTACAAATGTCCCAAGGAGATTCGTTTCGTCGACGCCCTGCCCAAGAGCCCTGTGGGCAAGATCCTCCGCAAAGAGCTTCGGGGCCAGGCCCGCACACAGCCGTGAGGGAGACGCGCCATGTCTGAGCAATCACTGGCCCGCATGTTCTGGAACCGCGTGGAGAAGAGCGCGGGGTCGTCCGCGCAGAAGTTCAAGCAGCAGGGAACGTGGAAGACGCTGACCTGGCGCGAGGTGGGGAACGCCGTGCGCGAGCTCGCGGCGGGGCTGGCGGCGCTCGGCCGACGGCCCGCCGATGCGGTGGGCATTCTGTCCACGAGCCGAGCGGAATGGGTGCAGGCCGATTTCGCCATCTTCTCCGCGGGATGTGTGACCATTCCCATCTATCCGACGTACCCGCCCGACCTCATCGAGTACATCGTCAACGACGCCGGGGTGAAGACCTTGATCGTCGAGGATCCCACCCAGCTCGCCAAGGTCCTGGAAGTGGACAAGGCCATGCCCGGTCTGGAGCAGATCGTGATCATGCAGGGCTACGAGGGACGGGAGCCGTCGCCGCGGACGTTCACCTGGGAGGCGCTTCGACGCCTGGGCCGGGAAAGGGCCGACTCGCTCAAGGCCGAGCTCGCGAACAGGGTGGATGGAATCAAGCGCGACGACGTGGCCACCATCGTCTATACGTCGGGCACCACGGGGCCGCCCAAGGGCGTGGTCCAGACCCATGGCAATCACCTCTCCGCTCTGGAGTCGGCGGCGCAGACCACATCCATCGCGGAGGGAAACGTCCACCTGCTCTTCCTGCCCCTCGCCCACTCGTTCGCGCGGCTGGAATCTTTCATCGGCGTGCACCGCGGGCTCTGCACCGCCTTCGCCGAGAGCATCGACAAGCTCAGGGAGAACCTGCCCGAGACCCAGCCGCACTTCATCTGCAGCGTGCCGCGGGTGTTCGAGAAGGTTTACGCGGGCGCTATGGCGCGGGCCGAGGGTGGCTCCCCGGTGAAGCGAAAGATCTTCAACTGGGCGGTGGGCATCGGCAAAGACGTCTCTCGACTCAAGCAGGCCAACCGGCCGGTGCCGACGGCGCTCGCCCTCCAATACAAGCTGGCCGAGAAGCTCGTGTTCTCGAAGATGCAGGCCGCGCTGGGTGGCCGGTTGCGTTTCGCCGTGTCCGGCGGCGCCCCCCTTTCGCGGGAGATCGCCGAGTTTTTCCACGCGGCGGGCATCCTGATCCTGGAAGGGTACGGGCTGACCGAGACCTGCCCCGTGCTCACCAACAACCGGGAGGACGCCTACAAGTTCGGCTCGGTGGGCAAGCCGATGCCGGGGGTGGACGTGAAGATCGCCGCCGACGGGGAAATCCTCGGCCGCGGCGGCAATATCGCCAAGGGATATTTCAAGAAGACCGAGGCCACGCGCGAGGTCTTTCTCGAGGATGGCTGGTTCGCCACGGGCGATATCGGCCGCTTCGACGAGGACGGATTTCTCTTCATCACCGACCGGAAGAAGGACCTTATCGTCACGGCCGGCGGCATGAACATCGCCCCCCAGAACATAGAGAACCTGCTCAAGGGCGATCCGTTCATCAGCCAGGTCATGGTCCATGGCGACCGGCGCCCGTACCCGGTGGCCTTGATCACCCTCAATCCGGAGGAGCTGGCCAAGTTCGCCCGCGAGCAGGGGATCATGGCGGGCGATCCCTCCGTGCTCGCCAAGCATCCGAAGGTCGTCGAGCGCGTCCAGCGGACCGTCGACCACAAGAACTCCGAGCTGCAGTCGTACGCCAAGATCAAGAAGTTCGTGATCCTGCCCGAGGACTTCACGGTGGAGAACGGCGCGCTCACGCCCACCCTCAAGGTCAAGCGCAAGGTGATCAGCGAGCGGCACCGCCCGGTGCTCGACGCCCTTTATCAGTGAGCCCGGCCCTCGAGGCGTTTCGGCTCGACGGGCGCGTGGCCATCGTCACGGGGGCGAGCCGCGGGCTCGGCCGCTCCATGGCCCTCGCCCTCGCCGAAGCGGGGGCCGAGGTCGCGGTCGCCGCGCGCTCCGAGACGGAGCTGGCGGAGACCGCGGGGGCCATCGAGAAGCTCGGCCGCCGAGCCCTCGTGATCCCCACGGACGTGACGATCTACGCGCAGGTGGAGGCGCTCGTGGAGCGAGCCGCCACCGCCCTGGGCCGGCTCGACATCGTCGTCAACAACTCCGGCATCGCCGCCGTCATGCCCGTGGCGGAGATGCCGCCCGAGGATTTTCGCCGCAGCGTGGAGGTCAATCTCGTCGGCGTGTTCAATGGCTGCCGCGCCGCCGCGGCCCGACTGATCGCGCAGAAATCCGGCAAGATCATCAACCTCGCCTCGGTACTCGGCGCCGCGGGTCTGCCGGGCTATGCCGCCTATTCCGCCTCCAAGGGCGGTGTGATCGCCCTCACCCGGGCCCTCGCCGTGGAGTGGGCCCGTTACAACATCCAGGTCAACGCGATGGCGCCGGGGTGGTTCGTCACCGACATGAACCGCGAGGCCTTCGACGATGCCCGCGTGCGGGAGCGGCTGCTGCGCGACGTGCCGGCGCGGCGGACGGGGCGCCTCGACGAGGTCGGCCCTCTCGTGGTCTATCTCGCCTCGTCCGCATCGGACTACATGACCGGCCAGACAGTCTTCCTTGACGGTGGCCACAGCGCGGCATGAGGCGAGCAGCCTTGCTGCGGCGTCGGGCCCTCCGGTAGGATGAGCGCCATGCGCGCCGCCGTCCTCTACGGGCCCCGCGACATCAGGATAGAGACGCGCGGAGTCCTCGCTCCCGCGGCGGGCGAGGCGATGGTCCGCGTCTCCGCCTCCGGACTCTGCGGCACGGACTACCGAATCTGGAGCGGCGATCGCCCTGTGACCTATCCGCTCATCATGGGCCACGAGTTCATCGGCGAGGTGGCGGCGGTCGGCGCCGGAGTGCACCCGCTTCAGCCGGGCCAGCGCGTGGCCGTCGAGCCCAATTTCTCGTGCGGTGTCTGCCCGCTCTGTCGCGAAGGCAATCGAAATCTCTGCCTCTCCCGCACCGCAGTGGGCATCGACGTGAACGGCGGCTTCGCCAAGCAGGCCTGCGTGCCCGCGCGCTGCTGCTGGCCGGCGCCCCCCGGGATCGACGACGATCAGCTCATGCTCGCCGAGCCCTTGGCGGTCGTGGTGCGCGCGGTGGCGCGCGCCGCTGGCGTAGCGGGCGAGTCGGCGGCCGTGCTCGGTGTCGGCGCGCTTGGACTGCTCGCCATCCAGTTGCTCAAGGCCAGGGGCCTCCGCGTCCTCGCGGTGGGCCGAACGGGTCGGCGCGAGCATCTGGCGAGGGCGCTGGGAGCCGACGGGTTCGCCACCACCGAGGGGGGCGGGTCGGTAGAGGCGGCGCGCACCTTCTCGGGACGCGAGGGAGTCGATCTTGTGGTCGAGACAGCGGGGACGGCGATTGCCGTCGAGCAGGCCATCGAGCTCGCGCGCCCAGGTGGGCGCGTGGTGCTCACCGGACTGCCGCACGAGGCCTCGACGGTCAATTTCTTCTCTGTGGTCCGGCGCGAGATCCGCATCGTCGGCTCGATGATCTACCAGCAGGAGTTCCCCGAGGCCATACGGTTCCTCGCTGAGGGGAAAGTGCGGGTCGAGCAAATCGTCACCCACCGCTTCCCGCTTCATCGCATCCAGGAGGCTTTCGTCGCCCACCGCTCGCCTGACGCCATCAAGGTCAGTGTCACTACCTAGTCATGCCCTTCCTGCGTGGAGTGAAACGATGAGCGGACGCCTCGAGGGCAAAACCGCCATCGTCACGGGCTCGACCAAGGGCATCGGGCTCGGCATCGCGCGCGCCTATGTTCGCGAGGGCGCGCGCGTCATCGTCAACTCACGCAGCGCCGCGGATTGCGCGAGGGTGGCCACGGAGCTCGGGTCGGCCGCGGTGGCCGTGGCCGCGGATCTCTCGCGCTCCGACGAGGTGCGCCGTCTCGCGAAGGAGTCGATGGCGGCCCTCGGCGGTACCGTGGACATCCTCGTCAACAACGCGGGCCAGCCGCGTGTAGCGCCGTCGGAAAGCCTTTCCGAGGCCGACTATCGCTACACCCTCGACCTCAACCTGAATGGCTGCTTCGTTCTGACCCAGGAGATCGTGCCCGGCATGCTCGCCGCGGGTAGCGGCACGGTCATCCACGTGAGCAGCATGAACGGCACCGTCCCGTTTCCGCAGCGCCTCGCCTACTGCGTCTCCAAGGCCGGCCTCAACATGATGACCAAGGTCATGGCCATCGAGTGGGCAGCCAAAGGGGTGCGGGTCAACGCCATCGCTCCCGGTTATGTGCAGACGGAGTTCATCACCATGCTCACCGCCCGGGGCATTCTGGACGCGGACAAGCTCGCCCGACGGACCCCCATGGGACGTATCGGTACCCCTAAGGAAATAGGTGAAGTAGCAGTGTTTTTGGCCTCGCCCGCCGCGTCGTTCATCACGGGCGAGATCCTGACCGTCGACGGGGGGTGGTCTTCTTACGGCTACCTCTGATACGGTGGCCGTAGGGGTGTAAACAATCAGATACACCGGGGCGTCTGATGGCTGGGAGATTAGCGTGAGAGCAGTCGCCGAGAGACTATCCGTCGTGGCGCTCGTGGCCGCCCTATCGGCCGCTTGCTCCAGCGCTCCCGTAAAGTCCCACGTCCACGCTGCGACGGCGGCACCCCCAGCGCCCGCCCGCACGACCATCGCGCTTCCCGTATCGGCCCTGTCCGAAGACCAGCGCATCATCCACGTACTGAACCGCCTCGGCTATGGCCCGCGGCCGGGTGATCTCGAGCGCGTGAAGGAAATCGGCCTCGCCGCCTATGTCGATCGTCAGCTCGATCCCGGACGCATCCCGGACGATCGCCTGGAGGCGTCCCTTCAGGCCTTCCCGGCGCTGACCATGAGCGTGCCCGAGCTTCTCCACAGCTATCCCGAGCCCGATCCCAAGCTCCTCGCCAAGGCTCAATCGGGGGAGATGAGCCAGCAGGAGATACGGCAGATGGCTCCCCTCGAGCGGCGGCCCGCCCGCATCGCCGTCGAGCTCCAGGCGGCCAAGCTCACCCGCGCCGTGCTCTCGGAGCGGCAGCTCCAGGAAGTGATGGTGGATTTCTGGTTCAATCACTTCAACGTGGACGCCCGCAAGGGCGCCGTTAAGTGGATGATCGCCGACTACGAGCGCACGGCCATCAGGCCGCACGCGCTGGGCAAGTTCCGGGACCTCCTCCTCGCCACCGCCCAGCACCCGGCCATGCTTTTCTACCTCGACAACTGGATGTCCACCAAGGCCGACCTGGTCGTGCGCGCCGGCCCCCAGCGCGGCCGGCAAATGGGACTCAACGAGAACTACGCCCGCGAGATCATGGAGCTGCACACCCTGGGCGTGGACGGCGGCTATACCCAGAAGGACGTTATCGACGTGGCGCGCGCCTTCACCGGCTGGTCCATCGACCGGCCGCGCGAGCACGGAACATCCGTGTTCCGCTTGCCCGCCCACGATCAGGGTGAGAAGCGCATCCTCGGACACATCCTCCCGCCCGGGGGTGGAGAGCAAGACGGCGTGCGCGTCATCGAGATCCTGGCGCGGCATCCGTCGACGGCCCGCTTCATCGCCACCAAGCTGGCGCGGCGCTTCGTGAGCGACGATCCGCCGCCCGCCCTCGTGGAGCGCGCGGCCAAGACCTTTCGTGACACCGAGGGCGACATTCGCAAGGTGATGGTGACCATCATCTCGTCGCCTGAGTTCTTCTCGCGGGAGGTCTATCGCGCCAAGATCAAGACGCCGCTCGAGGTCGTGGCCAGCTCCGTGCGCGCCCTCGACGGCGAGCTCGCCCCGCCCGCCGCGGCGGGCGTACCGCAGCCCGGCGGGGGCTTTGCCCTCGCGCAACAGGTGGGCAAGCTCGGCGAACCCTTGTACCAGCAGCAACCGCCTACGGGCTATCCCGACGTCGCCGAGGCCTGGGTGAATACGGGCGCGCTCCTCAACCGCATGAACTTCGCCCTCGGCTTGACGGCGAACCGGGTGCCCGGGGTGCGGGTGGATCTCGGGCGAGCGGTGGGCTCCGCCGACCGGCGCCGCCCCGAGCGGGTCCTCGACGTGCTCCTGGGTTCGGTGCTCCAGGGACAGGCGACCTCCGAGACGCGGAGCGTGCTCGCCGCGCAGCTCGACAATCCGGAGATCACCCGCGCCACCATGGACGACCGTACCAATACCGACGTCGAAAAGCTCGCGGCCCTCGTGCTGGGCTCGCCCGAGTTCCAGAGAAGGTAGCGCGATGAGCTGTGGCACGCGCCGCGCGTTCATGAAGTCCGGCGCCCTCGCCCTGCTCGGCCTGGGGTCGGTGCCGCGCTTTCTCGTGCGCACCGCCTGCGCGCAAAGCCCGGGGGCGCGGCCGAAGGTTCTCATCGCCATTTTCCAGCGCGGGGCGGTGGACGGTCTCAGCATGGTGGTACCGCACGGCGATCCGAGCTACTACGCCTTGCGCGGCAGCATCGCGGTGGCGCGCCCCACCGCCGGTAACGCGGAGACCACCGTGGATCTCGACGGCTTCTTCGGTCTCCATCCGGCCATGGCCCCCCTCAAGCCGCTCTGGGACGACAAGCGCCTCGCCATCGTCCACGCGTGCGGCTCGCCGGATACCACGCGCTCGCACTTCGATGCCCAGGACTACATGGAGTCGGGCACGCCCGGAGTGAAGAGCACGCAGGACGGATGGCTCGCCCGCGGCCTCTCGGCCGCGCCCGCACCCGGGGCCTCGCCCTTCCGCGCGGTGGCCATGGGCACGCAGCTGCCGCGATCGCTTCGCGGCGACGTGGGCGCGGTGGCCATGGGCGCGGTGGCGGACTTCGACGTGAAGCAGGACATGGGCCGCTCAGGCGGGGGCGTCAATGCGCGGAGCGGATTCGAATCGCTCTACGAACAGGGCGTGCGCGACATCCTGCACGGCACGGGTCGCGAGACCTTCGACGCGGTGAAGATGCTCAAGGCGGCGAACCCCCAGCGCTTCCCGGCCGCGAACGGCGCGCAGTATCCACGCGGCAGGCTCGGAGAGAGCCTCAGGCAGATTGCCCAGCTCATCAAGGCCGACGTGGGGCTCGAAGTCGCCTTTGCGGACGTGGGCGGCTGGGACACCCACGCCAATCAGGGCAACGAGAGAGGGCAGCTCGCCCAGCGCCTCACCGAGTTTTCCCAGAGCCTGGCTGCGCTGTACCGTGACCTTGGCGACCGCATGGCCGACGTGGTGGTGCTGACCATGTCGGAATTCGGCCGCACCGTGCGCGAGAACGGCAATCGCGGCACCGATCACGGGCACGCGACGGCCATGCTCGTTCTCGGCGGTGCGGTGAAAGGCGGCCGCATGGTGGGGCCATGGCCGGGACTCGCGCGCGAGCAGCTATACGAAGGGCGTGACCTCGCGGTGACCACCGACTTCCGCCATCTCTTCACCGAAGTCGCGGGACGGCACTTGGCCGTGCCCACCCCCGCCCCTCTTTTCCCAGGATTTTCGACGAATCCGGCGAAGTATCCCGGGGTGCTCGTGTAGACTCGCGCGCATGTGGGAAGCCCTCGCGCTCACCGCCGCACTCTGCCAAGTGCTGCGGAACACGGTGATGAAGCGCCTGGGACACGAGCTGGACGAGTACATGGCGGTGTGGGGACGGTTCACCTTCCTCCTGCCTTTCGCCGCGCTCTTCGTCATCTGGCACGGCGTGCCCGTCATCAAGCCGGGCTTCATGTGGGCGTGCCTTCTCTTCGCCGTCTGCCAGATCATCTCGACCATGGCCCTGTCCAAGGCGCTCAAGCTCTCCCCCCTCTCCATGGTGACGGCGCTGTGGAAGGTGAGCCTCCTCGTCCTCGTGGGCCTGGGCTATGTCACGCTCAGGGAGACGCCGAACCTCCTGGGCATCACGGGCATCCTGATCAGCATGATCGGCGTCTATCTCCTGAACGTACAGCGCGCGCACATCTCGTGGTGGGCGCCCCTCGCCGTGCTCTTCACCGATCGCGGCCTCCGCTACACCCTCCTTGCCGCGCTGTTCTTCGCGCCGTCCGTGGTGACCATCAAATGGGCGATGCAGCTCTCGGACCCGTACATGGGCACGCTCGGTGGCTACATGGCGGCGAGCCTTCTCGTCACGCCCGTGATACTCGCCACCTCGAGGAAGTACTTCGCGGCCGTCCCGCGCCACTGGCTGGCCTTCATGTCTTTCGGTCTCTTCGCCGCCCTGACCACGGTGACGCAGGGGCATGCCTATCTCATGACGCTGTCGTCCTACGTCGAGGCGGTGAAGCAGGTGGAGATTCTCTTCGCCCTCGCCATCGGCGCCCTCCTCTTCCACGAGCGCCAGAAGGTCCACGAGATCGCGCCGGGTGCCCTCGTCATGCTCGCGGGCGTGGTTCTCCTCTCGCTGGCCGCCTAGATGCGACGCCTCGCCGGCTTCGCCGCGTGGGTCGCCATCGCTCTCCTCCTCACCGCCTGCGGCCCGTCCAGCAAGGAAGACATGCTCGCCAAAGCGAGAGAGGTCAAAACGCGCGCCCAGCTGGAGAGCGCGCTCGGCAAGCCGGACGACGTGAGCAAGCTGGGCCCCCTCGAGAAATGGACGTACAAGGCGCGGAACGGCCAGGTCGTCTTCGTGCTCATCGGCGATACCGTGACCTTGGAGGCGGCCGGCCCCCCGGACAAGAAGGACTAGGCCCGCCTCCGCGGAAAGACGGAGACGTGCGAGCCGGCGGCGAGCAGGACGGAGGCGGGCGTCTCGCGGGATAGCCATCCCCAGGCCGGACCGTAGACACACGCCCAGTCGAAATCGAGGCTCCACGATCTGACCGGATAGACCTCCCAGGTCGGGTGCTTCACTTCATAGGCGAGCGTGCGGCCGCGCCGGTCTCTGCCGAATCCCCACTGATGCTCCTTGAAGAAGTGCTCGTCGCTGTCTTCCGAAGGCCGGAAGGCGGGTTTGTCGCCCGTCATCCCGATGCGATAGTTCTGTCCCTGCCAGTGGAGCGACCGGGTGGCTGCTATCGTCGCGGCGCTGTCGTCCACCCGACTCTCGATCTGCGCCACGAGATAGGGCTCGTGGTAGATGGCGCGGGCGAGCCATGAGACGAAGGGCCGCGGCACGAACTCGCGGATGAAGACGACACCCCGGCGATGTCCCTGCTTCACGTAGAAGCGCAGGTTCACCTCGGGGAAGTTTCGGAAGCCCGGCCAGGCCATGCCCCACACGCGGGTGTCGAGGAAATCGAAGACCACGAGGCTCGCGAACGTCCTGCCCCCTCGCGTGTCGAGGGCGAGCCCGGTGGGCAGGTGAGGCTCGAGGAGAGCGGGCGGCGCTTCGTAGGTGAGGATCGCCAGGTTAGACCAGCGGGCGGTGAGGAACGGTCGCCGGATGGTCTTCATGGGCACGAGGCTCATGCCGCGCCCTCTCCCGCGATCAGATCTCGGGACGCTTGCCGTGGGTGACGCGGACCTCTGTCTTGATCCCGCCGCGCACGCTGAAGTCGCCCACGACCTCGATCCAGCGCGGTGCCGCCACCGCCACGAAGTCATTGAGAATGCGGTTGGTCACGTCTTCGTGGAAGGCGCCCTCGTTACGGTAGGACCAGATGTAGAGCTTGATGCTCCGGAGCTCAACGAGCACGCGATCGGGCACGTACCGCACCCTGATGGTGGCGAAGTCGGGCTGGCCCGTCTTGGGGCAGAGGCAGGTGAACTCCGGGATCTCGAGGGCCACCTCGTAATCGCGGTCCGGATGCGGATTGGGCACGACTTCGAGTTGGGCGCTGGGCCGGCTCGGCATGCCGCTATTCTACCGCGGCGGGCTGGTGGGGCGGGCCCGCCACACGGCATCGCGCGCCCGGTCCAAGGCCTGCGTGGGGAACTGCTCGAGGAGCACGACGCTCGTTCCCCGACGCTCGATGGCGAAGCTCCGCCCGTCTTCCGACCACGTGACGAGGCCGCCCGCCCGCACCGAGGCCTTGCCGGTCAGCTTCGGATGCCGTCGCTCCACGGAGGCCCTCAATTGATCCGCGAGAGCGGCCGCCATCTGTTGCCCGGCCACGATCACGCGGTAGGCGATGGTGAAGCGCCCCGCCGCGTCCTCCCAGATGCGGTAGCGGTCGCCGCGCCAGCCCAGCGCGGCTCGCAGGCCCTCGGTGTCGCCGAGGTGAAGGGCGAGCACGGCGCCCAGGGAGAACTCGCCGAGGTCGTCCTCCGACACGAGCTGGATGGCGGGGAGGAGGCGGGAGAGGTCGGGGATGGTGACGGGCAGCGGATCCTCGCGCGTGTCGAAATACTTCTCGGGGTGGAGGATCTGCGAGGTCGATCGCGGAGGATCCTTGTAGATCGCGCTCATGGCCGCCCACGGCTGGCGCTTCCTGAACTGGTAAATGAAGCCGAGCCCTTCGACGTAGGGGAAGAGCAGGAGGTCGCGGACGAACTTCGGCGCCTTGTCGATGACGGGGCCGCCCGCGCTGGTGGCGACCAGCCCCTGGGTCATCGAGAGATCGGGCAGGCGGCTGATGTCCGTACCCTGTGGCTTGAGCAGGAGATCGAAGGTCAGCGCGACCGCCTCGCCCTCGATGAGGGCCTGGCGTGTGAGCAGGCGGTCGCCGTGACCGGGATCGGGCGCGATGAAGGCGTCGATGGGCAGCTCACGGTCCTGCAGCGCGTGAACGAGCTCGTGCATGAGGGCCGCGCGCTGCTGCTCGGGAGGCAGCCAGTCGCCCACGACCATGACTTTGCCGAGGGGGTCGTAGTAGGCGGAGACCTGCTCCTCGAGCAGGTCGAGGAAGAGGCGCTGGAGATCGTACTCCGCGGGCAGGACGCCCCACGCGACCATGCTCTTACGCTCCGCTTCGAGCTGATCCTTGGAGTAGCGGCGGTTCATCTCCTGCTGGATGAAGCGCCGATTGTCGGACCGGGAGCGCACGAGGACGGGCGGGGGCTGCCCCGGGGAGGCGATGCCCCGGAGCTCGGCGAGCTGATCGAAAAGCGGAGCGGCGACGGCGGACAGCGCGGTTTGCTGCTCGGCGCCGGGTCGCGGCTGGGCCCGGAGAGGCAGGACGGCGGCGAGCCCGGCCGCCACGAGAAGAAGGGCGATGACGGGCGCGCGGCGCATGTATCGATAGTACCTCAGCCCACCGGCATATCCCGCCCTCCGCTTGCCTGGCTCAGCGACGCGCGGTGAGCGCGATGCCGGCCACCACGAGGAGCGTCGAGAGGAGGAGCTCGGGGGCGAGGCCTTCGCGCCCGATGGCGGCCGCGACGAGCACGCCCCAGATCGGCGTGGTCAGGGCCACCGTGGCCAGCGCGCTCGGGCGATAGATCTGCAGCAGCTTCGCGTTCAGGAGGAAGTTGAAGCCGCCGACGATCGCGCCCTGGTAGACGATGGACAGGATGAGGCCGGCCGTCCAGTGAGTGGGCCGGTCGGCTTCGATAGCGAAGCCGATCAGGAAGAAGCCGGCGCTGCCGATGATGGACTGGTAGAGCATGAGGCGCACCGGGTCGAGACGCTGGACGGCCTTGGCGATGTAGACGATGCGCTCGCCGAGAAAGACGGCGGACAGGGCGACGATCAGGTCTCCCGCCAGCGTGCTGCTCGACAAGGAGAAGCTCCGCGCGAAGAGAAGCACGACCCCGCTGTAGGCGATGAGCACACCGGCGAGCTTGGGGGGCGTCAGCCGGTCGCCGGGAATGAGGAAGTGGGCGAAGACGACGGTGTGGACGGCGTAGGAGTTCAGCACGATGACGCCGTGGGCAGCCGTGGTGCGCTCGAGCCCGAAGTTCATGAGGGCGACCTGGACGACGAAGAGAAGGCCGAGGGACCAGATGGGCTTGGCCTCGCCCCTGCCGATCATGAGCACGTCGTAGCGCTTGGTCAGCATGGCGTAGGCGAAGATGACGACGGCGCTCAGCACGAAGCGCATGAAGGCGAGCCGGAGCGGCGGCATGTCGGCGAGGCCGAGCTTGATGGCGACGGGATTGGCGCCCCACAGCGCGGCGAGGAGGAGGGATAGCGCGGCGCCTTTGGCGTCTATCGGGCGGTGCTCAGGCACGAAGGCGGTATGGTAGCATGAGCGTGCATGAAGATCGGTATCGTCGGGCTTCCCAAGAGCGGAAAGACTTCACTGTTCAACCTCCTGACCGGCGCCTCGGTGGCCACCTCGTCGTTCGGCGGCGCCCGCGCCGAGATGCACTCCGGGGTGGCGCGTGTTCCTGACGAGCGCGTGGACCGTCTCACCGGGCTTTTCAAGCCGAAGAAGACGACGCTCGCCTCCTTCGAGGTCGTCGACCTCGCGGGGATCAGCAAGGGCGACCGGGAGGGACTCGACGCCAAGGAATTCAGGAACGCCGACGCGCTCCTCCACGTGGTCCGCGCCTTCACCGACCCCGCGGGCGCGGCGCCCAATCCCAAGGGTGACATCGCCGATCTCGAGACGGAGCTGATCCTCGCCGACCTCGAGGTGGTGGAGCGCCGGCTCGAGCGCCTCGAAGCGTCGATCAAGAAGAAGCGCACGGATACCGACGTCAGGGAGCAGGCCATCCTGCAGCGGCTCAAGCCCGCGCTCGAGTCGGAGACGCCCATCCGGGGGGCCCAGCTCTCCGAGGAGGATGCGCGGGCCCTCCGCGGCTTCACCTTCCTCTCGCAGAAGCCCATCCTGCACTGCCTCAATCTCTCCGAGAAGGAGCTCGACCGCGGCCGCACGCTCGTGGAGAGCTTCGGGCTCACGGAGATCGCGAGGCGCGCGGGCACGGGTGTCGGCTGGGTCTCCGCGGTGATCGAGGCCGAGGTCTCGCAGCTCGCCGGAGAGGAGCAGGTGGCCTTTCTCGCCGACCTCGGGCTCGCCGAGCCCGCGATCCGGCGCGTGCTCCGCGACTGCTACGCGCTGCTCGGGCTGCTCTCGTTCTTCACGGTGGGGGAGGACGAGGTGCGGGCATGGTCAGTGCCACGCGGCACCCGCGCCCAAGATGCGGCGGGCGCCATCCACTCCGACATCGCCCGCGGCTTCATCCGCGCCGAGGTCGTGGGCTATGACGAGCTCATCGCCGCCGACGGTTCCATGGCCGCGGTGCGGGAGAAGGGCCAGTTCCGGCTCGAGGGCAAGGACTATATCGTGCAGGACGGAGAGATCTGCCACTTCCGCTTCAACGTGGCAAAGTAGCTTCCCTCTCCCCTCACGGGGGAGGGTAGGGTGAGGGGTGGTTGGCTCAGGGCGGGGGCGTTTTCTCGACACCCCTCGGCAGGTGACCCCACACCACCCAGTGGCGGTCGCTCGCGAGCTCGCACACGAGCCCCCCGAGCCCCCGTGTGCGGATCTGTGATCGCACCTCGCGCAGGGTGAACGCCGCGCAGAGCGAGTGGTAGAAGTCCTCCTTCAGTACCGGCGCCTCACGGGCCGCGTATTTTTCCACGATGTCGCGCGCCCGCGCGGGCGACTCCGGACGGAAGAGATCCATGATCAGCACGGTGGCGCCCGGCTTGCCCAGGCGCACCAGCTCGTTCCAGAAGACGAACGGGTCGGGCATGTGATGAAGGAGGCTGTTGGACACCACGGCGTCGAAGCTCTGCAGGGGCAGGGGCAGCATGGGCAGTCGCGCGCGGTGCACGTGCACGCGATCCGCCACCCCGGCGGCGATCACCGCCTGCCGCGCGAGGAGCACCATGGCTGGGGAGCCGTCGACGGCCGTGATGCGATAGCCAGGCAAGGCGCGGGCGAAGCGCACCGGGATGTCGGCGGGCCCGCAGCCCAGGTCGACCATTTTGCCCCCGACGCCCTTGGGGAACGAGGCGCGGTAGCGGTCCACGAAGCCCTGGTTGACATGCTCGAAGTCCGCCTGGGCGTAGGCGAGGGTCTGGCTTTCGTCGGTCATGAGCTCAGGCTCGAGAATGCGGTCCACGCGCTACCGCCAGCGCACCCAGTGCAGGCAGGAGACGGGAAAGGTCACGACCAGCCGATCGCTCGGGTAGATCCGTCCCGCTTCGTAGCAGCCTTCGGCGATGCTGAGCGGGTCCTCCGTGCCGGAGAAGTCGCCATCGGCATGCGAGGCACACGGAAACGTGCACAGTTCGAGATGAACGTGCGCGACGTCACTGGTGCTGCCGCTCCTTCCGACTTGTCCGATAGGCTCGCCGCGGCTGACGGCTTGACCCGGTTCCACGGCGACCGCCTGCATGTGGCAATACGCCGTCCAGCGCTCGAAGCTGGAGTGCTCGATCACCACGCCGTTGCCGCAACCGAGGGGAGCGTAGATGACACCGCTGACGATGCCATCGGCCGCCGCGAGCACGGGAGCGCCCAGCCGCTCCGCGAAATCCACCCCGGGATGGCCGTTCTTTCGCGGCAGCATATTGGCGCCGATATAGGAGCGGTAGCGCGAAAGGATGACGACCTCGTCCAGGGCCGCGGCGGGGCGGCCGATGGCCACGGGGACGATGAGAGTCGCGGCGAGGGCAATCCCGGAGACAAAAGCACGCCAGGCCATTCTATTGAGGGTTGACCCCCATGAGCTTGACCGTGCCGCCCAGCGATTGCACGAGATCGATGAGGGCTGCATCCGAGTGCTGGGGCAGCAGCACACAGCCCGCACCCAGGATGAGGCCGGTGCCCTCCGTCTGCTCGAGCGCCTCCTGCGCTTCGGCTCGGGCCTCGGGTCCCGTACCCTCCTTGAGGGTGGTCCATTGATTGAGCCCACCCTGAACCGCACCCGTCACGAGGGCTTTGCCCTCGGCCAGTGACGGCCCGGCGCGGCGATCGTCCCAGTTCCATACGTCCGCGGGCAGGGCGGCAAGGCGATCGAACATCAGGCGCTCGCCGTGGCCGTGCAGCACCGTCAGTCTCGAGTGCTCGCGCACCGTCTGGAGAATGCGGCGGTCGTGGGGCTCGCCGTAGCGGGCATACTCCTCTTCGGTGTGGAAGGCGAGGCTCGCCGCCTGCACCGAGTAGAACATGCCCTCGCTGCCTTCCCGGAAACAGGCGTCCATGAAAGCGAGGATGGTCTCCGTGACGGCCTCGAGCGCGTCCACGACGAGGCGCGTGTTCTCCTTCAAGTCGTAGTTGAGGCGGTCGCCGGAGAGCTTGCGGGCGAGCGAGAGCGGGCTGAACACGGTGGGGATGACCGAGGCGTCCGCGCGGCGGTCCACCACGCAGCGGATGATGGTCTCGAGATGCGAGGCCCACCCGGTGGACTCCATCCTGACCGGACGGATCTTCTTCCAGTCCTCGGGAGCATTCACGGCATGACGCAGGCACGGGCGATGCCCGTCCGGCGCCACCTCGTCGCTCTCCACGCATCCCCAGTCCTCGACGGCATAGCCGCCGGCCGGCGTGACCTTGAGGAAGTCCGAGCCGTATCGCTCGTGGAAGCGCAGCGTGGTCTGGGCCAAGGCGGCGGGCGAGCGGTCCACGTTCGGGAAATGACGCCAGAAAGCATAAGGCGTGCGGTCGGTCGGCTCGCGCTTGATGGCGGCGAGGATTCGCTCACGTTTGGTCATGATCTCGAGGCCCTAGTCGCGGGGAAAGTTCATGCAGTCGACGAAGACGTCCTGGAAGTCGGGATGGGCGGCGAGGGAGACGTGCTCGATGCTGCGCGCGATGGTCTCGGCCTTCCCGCGTTCGACCTCCGAGAGCAGAGCGAGCTGGGCGCCCATGAGGGCGGCGTTGCCCACGTAGCGGATGCGCGACTCCGGCAGGGGGGGAATGAGGCCGATCCGGAGCGCGCTCGGTATCGAGAGGTAGTTGCCGAAGCCGCCGGCCAGCATGAGCTCCGCGACCTTGTCCTCGGGCACGCCGGCGATGCGCTGGAGCATGGCCGCACCCGACGCGATGGCGCCCTTGCAGAGCTGCACCTGGCGGATATCGTCCTGGGTCAGGAGCAGCTCCTGGGTGGCTCCACTCTCGCCGGGACGGGCGAGGATGATCGCCCGCTCTTCACCGCGCTTGATCACGCGCGCGGCGAGGGCCGGAGACAGTCGATCGAGGCGGTCGAGATCGATGAGCCCCGTCCAGTCGATGACGCCCGCGTCGAGGAGCACGGCGATGGCGTCGATGAGCCCGGAGCCACAAATGCCTTGGGCGGACGCCTCGCCGATGGTGTGCAGGGTGAGATCCTCGCCCTCCAGACCGACGCGATCGATGGCGCCCAGTGCCGCGCGCATGCCGTGACGGATCTGCGCCCCTTCGAGGGCCGGACCGGCGGGGGCGGAGCAGGCCCAGAGATGCTCGCGCGAGCCGAGGAGCACCTCGCCGTTGGTGCCGATGTCCACGGCGACCCTGATCTCCGCCGACTCGTGCATGCGCGTGGCGAGCGCCACCGCGACCGCGTCGGCGCCCACGAAACCCGCCACGATGGGCAGGAGGCAGACGCGTGCCTCCGGATTGACCTTGAGAAAGAGCTCGCGCGCGGCGAGGGTGACGGGATGGCGCATAACGGGCGCATAAGGGGCGAGGCCGACATAGGACGGATCAATACCCAGGAGCACGTGATGCATGCAGGTATTCCCGACGATGACGACCTTGTAGATCCACTTCGAGAGCACGCCGGCATCGCGGCAGACCTGCTCGATGTGCTGGTTCAGGAGCCCCACGATGCGCGTCTGGAGCTTGCGGAGATTGCCGGGGTCGAACTGGGCGAAGGCGATGCGGGACATCAGGTCGCCGCCGAAGACCGCCTGCGGGTTGAGGCTCGACACGGACGCGAGCTGCTCGCCCGAGGCCAGCTCCATGAGGCTGGTCACCACGCTCGTGGTGCCCACGTCCACGGCGAGGCCGAAAGTGAGGAGGTGCGTGTCACCCGGCTCGACGGAAAGGATGCGCCGGCCAAAGGAGGCCACGGTGGCCTCGCCGTCGTGCTCGCGAAGCGCCTGGGGGAGGGTCTTCAAGACTTCGTGAGAGCAGTCCTCGGGAGTCCTGCCCATGGCCGCGAGCAGCGCTTCGAGGTCTGAGGTCTGGTGGTGCTCGTCGGTGGGAAGGGTGACGCGCACGAGCGTCTTGTCGACACCGGCGTCGATGGTCACGGGCATGGGCGCGCCGGGCGGCCGGTCGGCACCGAGGATCTGGAAGCTCCGGTCGTCCACGGGCGGGGAGACCTGCACGGTGATGGGGACGGTCACTCGGCACTGGCAGGAGAGGCGATACCCCTCGCGCACGAGCGCGTCGCCGAGCTGGAGCTCGTCCATGATCGTGGGGGGCGGAAGCAGGCCCGAGACGAACTTGACGCGGCACGACGTGCACCGTCCGCGACCGCCGCAGGTTGCCTCGATGTCCACGCCGGCGGCATGCGCTGAAGCGAGGATGGTCGCGCCTGAATCGACTCGAAGGGTGCGCCCGGCGGGGAGAAGGGTCAGCGCCACCGTCGCCATTTCTTTGAAGATACCACTTACTCCTTGACTTCCCCGAGAGCTTTGCCGATAGTGGCCGCACCCCATGAACCCTTGGGCGCGTCCGCCCCTCAGGTGATCAGGGAGGCCCGGTGCTCAATTTCACCCTCCGGAGGCTTCTCTGGCTGATACCGACCATCGTCGCGATGGCGCTCGTGACTTTTCTCGTCATGCACGCCACCCCGGGCAGCCCGCTGGACCCCGTGGCTGAGGGCGCCAATCCGCTCTCGCCCGACGCCCAGAAGAACCTCGCCGCTGCCTACGGGTTGGACAAGCCTCTTTGGGAGCAATTCGCCATTTTCGTTGGCAAGGCGCTTCGCGGTGACTTCGGCCAGTCTTTCGTCTACAAGACACGGACCGTCAGCGAAATCCTGTGGGACGCCTTTCCTGTCTCGCTGCTCCTCGGTAGCATGGCGCTTGTGCTGGCCGTGACTGGAGGGGTAACGCTCGGCGTGCTGGCCGCCGTGTACCAGAACCGCTCGTGGGACTATGTCTCGGTGACGGTGGCGACCTTGGGCGTCAGCGTGCCGAACTTCGTCCTCGCGGTCTTCCTGATTGTGCTCTTCTCCTTCGTGCTCCCGATCTTTCCCACGGGCGGGTGGGGCGAGCCCAAGGACTGGGTCCTGCCCACCGTGACGCTCGCGCTGGGACCCATGGGCATCATCGCGCGCTTCACGCGCTCGAGCATGGTCGAGGTGATTCGCTCCGACTATATCCGCACCGCCCGCGCCAAGGGGCTGGCCGAGAGCCCGATCATCCTTAAGCACGTGCTCAAGAACGCGTGCATCCCGGTGGTCACGCTCCTGGGCCCGCTCTTCGCCGCCGTCGGCACCGGGTCCTTCTTCGTCGAGTCCATTTTTCGCGTGCCGGGGATGGGGCGCTTCTTCGTCCTCTCCATGACGGGCCGTGATTATCCGATGATCATGGCCGTGGTCCTCCTCTACGGTGTCTTCCTGACCCTCATGAACCTCGCGGTTGATCTCGTTTATGGCTTTATCGACCCCCGCATCCGGTACTAGCCTCGACACCGCCGACCTCGTGGCGGCCGCGCCGTCGGCGGCGACGACGACGAGCCTCTGGCGGGATGCTTGGCGGCGGCTGCGTCGCAATAAGCTCGCCGTTGTGGGTGGCATCACCGTGATCCTGCTTTGCCTCGTGGCCATCTTCGCCAATGTTCTTGCGCCGCAGTCCTACACCAAGGCCAACTTCGGGAACATCTACGAGTTCCCGAATCGCGAGTTCCTCCTGGGCACCGACCAGCTCGGGCGCGACGTGCTCTCGCGCATGATCTACGGGGCCCGTGTGTCCATGCTTGTCGGGCTGGGCTCACAGGTGATCGTCCTGCTCATCGGCGTACCACTCGGCGCGCTGGCGGGGTTTATCGGCGGGCGCACCGATATCCTGATGACTCGCTTCATCGACGTGATGTATGCTTTCCCGCGGCTCCTGTTCGTCATCCTCGTCATGTCCATGCTGGGGGCGGGGCTCGTCAATATCTTCATCGCCCTTGGGCTGACAGGCTGGGTCGGCATCGCGCGGCAAACCCGCGCCCAGGTGCTGACGCTCAAAGAGAAGGAATTCGTGGAGGGGGCGCGCGCGCTCGGCGCCCGCGGCTGGCGCGTGCTGACACGCCACGTGCTCCCCAGCGCGCTCACGCCCATTGTGGTCTCGATCACCTTCGGCATCCCGGAGGCCATCTTCACCGAGGCCGCGCTGTCCTTCATCGGCGTCGGTATCAACCCGCCCACGCCCTCGTGGGGACAGATGGTCGGCGAGAACCAGCAATTCCTCCGCTCCTACTGGTACCTGTGCGTGTTCCCGTCCATCGCCATCGCGATCACCATGCTATCCTTCACCTTCTTCGGCGACGGCGTCCGCGACGCTCTCGACCCCAAGATGAAATAACAGAGGAGAATGCCCATGAAGATTCCCGATCAGCAGCTGGCCCTGTTCGAGCAGCGACTGCAGACCATCGGCCTCGGCCGGCGCGACTTCCTCAAGGCGGTGGGGGCCATGGCCGCCTTCGGCGGCCTCGGCTTCGCCACCTCGGCGGAGGCGTACACGCCGACCAAGCCCGCGCCCGGTGACAAGCTGGCGAAGGACCAGACCTTCCGCTACGGGGGAGGCGGATGGTTTTCGAACGAGCCCGCGAGCCACGACTACAACAAGGACCTCTATTGCGGAGGCGTCCCGGCGCTCTTTGCCGGCCTCATGGTCTTCAACGCGGAGTTTCTTGCCGTGCCGTGGATGGCGACCAAGGTCGAGAGCAACAAGGACGGCTCGGTGTGGACGTTCACGATCCGCAAGGACTCGCGCTGGTCCGACAACGCGCCGGTTTCCGCGCGCGACTTCGAATACTCATGGAAGCGCCAGCTGAATCCCGAGAGCAAGGCGCCGTACGCCGCCTTCCTCTACGACATCAAGAACGGCGAGGCCTTCAACAAGAAGCAGATCACCGACCCGAGCCAGGTCGGCGTCCGCGCCAAGGACGACTGGACGCTCGAGGTGACGCTGGAGGGGCCGCGCGGGTATTTCCCGGTGCTCGCAGCCTACCTTGCCGCGCTCCCAGGCTATCAGCGCGCCATCGAGAAGTTCGGCGACAAATGGACGGAGCCGGGCAATATCGTCTGCAACGGACCCTTCGTGCTCGACACCTGGGAGCACAACAAGCAGATGACGCTTCGGAAGAACCCGTACTACTTCGGCGCGAAGGATGTGTTCCTGACCAAGGTGGTGATCCCGATCATCCCCGTGGCGTCTGGAGCCTTGCCCTACGAGAACAACGAGCTCGACATGACCGCACTCCAGGCGGGTGACCTCAAGCGCCTGCAGGCTGATCCCCGGGCGGGCCGGGATGTTTTCCGGTATCCGTTTCCGGGGACCTGGTATCTCACGCCGCAGGTGACAAAGCCGCCCTTCGACAATGTCAAGGTTCGTCGCGCCGTCGGCCATGCCATCGACAGGGACAACGTCGTGAAAGTTGCGCAGGGCCTTGCCGTACCGGCGTGGTCCATGATCCCCCCCGGCTTCCCGGGCGCCACCGACGACCCCAAGGTCAAGGGCATTCAGCGATTCGACAGGAAGGCGGCGATGGAGATGCTGAAGGGCACACCGTTCGAGGGCGGCAAGAACTGGCCGAAGATCACCCTCTCCATGCGCGACGAGGCGCTTGGATCCAAGCCGCTGGCCGAGGCCGTCCAGGCCGTGCTCCTCGAGAACCTCAATATGAAGACCGATCTCGAGGTCCTCGAGCCTCGCGTGTTCCGCGAGCGCCTGTGGAAGCAGGACCTCCAGTTTGTCTGGATCCGTTGGTTCATGGACTATCCCGATCCGCACAACGAGTACTTCGACACCTTCTACGGCAGGAAGACGACGGGCAGGCGCCAGGCCTGGAGCAACGAGGCGTTCGACAAGGAGCTCGAGGCTGGGCGCGACACCCGGGACACGGCCAAGCGCATGGCCCACTACGTCAAGGCGGAGGAAATTCTCCAGACCGACGCCGGCTATGTCCCCGTCGCCTGGGTCGTGCGCTACGCCGCGGCCAAGCCGTGGGTCAAGGGCATCGAGAAGAACAAGAAGGGCGAGTTCGTCGTCGACGGCAATATCTACGTCGACATGTTCGAGCACCTCTACATAACGGAAAAGGCCTAGCCATCGCGAGGTCAGGTCTTGGCGGGTTGCAAGACCTGACCCCGGCTATTCGTACACGATGACGCTGCGCTTCACCTCGCCCTGCTTCATGAGGTCGAAGGCGTGGTTCAGCTCGGACAGGGGAAGGCGGCGGCTCACGAGCTCCTTGAGCTGATACTTGCCGTCCATGAAGAGGTCGAGGAGCAGCGGGACGTCGGTGCGCTGATGCCCGCCTCCGAAGGACGTGCCGGTGAGGACACGCTGCTGGAGCAACATGCCGGGGTCGATGGACAGGCGCGTGCCCGCCGGGCTCACGCCGACCACCACGCATGTGCCGCCACGGTGGGTCGAGGCGAGCGCCTGCTCGATGGTCTTCTGCGTTCCCACGACTTCGAAGGCGAAGTCGACACCGCCCATGCCGCTGATGGCATGCACTCGCGCGACGGGGTCTTCCTTCGAGGCATCGACGGCGTGGGTTGCTCCGAACTCTTCCGCCCAAGTCAGCTTCTGCTTGTTGATGTCGACGGCGATGATCTTGCCCGCGCCCACCATGCGGGCGGCCTGAATGGTGTTGAGCCCCACGCCCCCGCAGCCGAACACGGCCACGCTGGCGCCCGGGGGCACCTTGGCCCGATTGAACACAGGACCGGCTCCGGCGAGGACGCCGCAGCTCACGAGGCAGGCGAGATCGAGCGGTGCGTCTTTCCGGATGGGAATCACGCTTTGCTCAGGCAAGACGGTGTGGGTGGCATAGCCGGCGACCTGGAGAAAGTGATGGAGCGGCTGGCCATTCTTGCGGAAGCGCGAGGTGCCGTCCAGCATGAACCATCGCGGCTTGTCCCGGAGGGCGCACATGGTTGGTTGGCCGCTGATGCAGTACCAGCACCTTCCGCACGAGGGGATATAGCTCGAGCAGACGTGGTCGCCGGCCTCTACCGTCTCCACGCCCGCCCCGATCTTCTCGACCACCCCCGCCGCCTCGTGCCCCAGAATGACGGGCAGGGGATGCGGGTAGTCACCCGTCATCACGTGCAGATCGCTATGGCACACGCCGTTGGCGACCCAGCGCACCTGCACTTCGTGAGGGCCGGGCTCGAGCAGCTCGACGTCTTCTACCACCAGGGGCTTCTTCGCCTCGTAGAGCACGGCTGCGTTCGCTTGCATGGCTCCCTCCTGAAAGGACGCGCCGGGCGCTAGGTCGCCGCCGCGGCGAGCAGGATGATCTCCACCTGACATTTCCCGGCGAGGGTTGCCCCGATACACGCTCGTTGCGGCCAATGGGCCGGGTCAGGGCCGATCCACGGATTCCACACGGCGTCGAAGCGGGCCTTGGTGTTCATGTCGGAAAGGAATACCTGCGCGGAGAGTAGCCGCGTCTTGTCCGTGCCGGCCGCGGCGAGGCTTCCGTCGAGAAGCTCGAGGCAGCGTCGGGCCTGCGCCTGCACGTCGCCGGACTCGTCATCGGAGGTCGCGACTGCCCAGACCATGCCCTGATAGGCGACGGCCCGGCTCCGGCCCTGGGCCTGACCGCTCCAGCGTTTGATGGGAAGCATCACGCGGCCCCGAGCTTGCCGTGGGCCGCTTCGGACTGTGTCGGCTGGAGCGACACGTGGCTGTGCACGCACACCCAGCGCCCCTCGCGACGGGCAAGGATGAAGGTGGCGCGGCCCGGACGCTTGAAGGTTTTCCCGTCCGGTCCCGTCGCTTCGGACGACCATCCCGCGGCGATCCAGGCCGTCTCGCCGTCCGCGCGGACGACCGGCTTGGCGTCGATGGTGAAGTTGCGGATGCGTGGCCACACATTGCGCCATTGTTCCCTGACGATGTTGTCGAGACCGTGGACGGCCATGGCCCACGTCCCGAAGGCCACCGCGTCGTTGGCGAACATGCGCCGGCCCGCCTCGAAGTCCCGGCCCCGGCACGCCGTCTCGAACTCGCGCAGCCACTGCAACGTCTCCTGATCGGGAGTGGGCATGGACGGAATTATGAATGCTCCGGGAGGAAATGCAAGCCCGGGGCCGCCCCTTGATGAGCCGAAGAGATCAGCGGCGCTTCAGGATGCGCAGGAGATTGTGGTGCGAGTCGGTGAAGGTCGGCAGCTCGGGCCGGTCCTCGATGTCTTCGGCGGCCTCGGCGATGGCCGGCCAGGCGAGGAGCGCCTTGTTGCGGGTGACGATGATCTGGTCGGTCGACGAATACCAGTAGTCCGGCCCGTCGCCGCCGTCCGGCACATCGGCGATATTGACCGCTTCGAGTCCGAACTCGGCGGCGAGGCGCTTGACCACGGGCATCAGGTTGATGAAGCGATTGGTGGCCTGGAACACGATGACGCCATCGGGCTTGATGTGCCGCACGTAGATGGCCATGGCCTCGCGCGTGACGAGGTGCATGGGGATCGAATCGCCGGAGAACGCGTCGACGCCGAGCAGATCGTAGGCACGCGGCGACTCGCGCTCGAGGGACAGGCGCCCGTCGCCCATCACCAGCGTGATGCGCGCGGGGGTGTTGGCGAGGAAGGTGAACTCGCGGCGGGCGATGTCGACCACTCTTGGGCTGATCTCGTAGAAGGTGAGGGTATCGCCCGGGCGCATCCAGGCTCCCACCACCCCCGCCCCGAGGCCGATGATACCGACGGCGAGCGGCCGGCCTGGACGCATCTCGCGCAAGGCGGTGAAGGTACGGCCGTAGCCCGAGCCTGGGCCGAAATAGTCGGACGGCCTGTTGCGAAATTCGTCTCCGAGCAGTTGACCGCCGTGCATGATGCCGCCGTGATACATCGAGCGGTAGGGCACAGGCTTGCTGAAATCGGCGGTACGCACCACCCCGTAGAAGTCGCGCTCCATCACGCGGACCCCTTCTGTGTAGTCGGTGGCGCCACGGATGACGAGGATCACCGTGCTGACGACCACGACCGCTCCCGCCAAGTACGGGGCGCCTTTCAATCTGGAGAGAAGCACCAGGGAGAGCAAGACGAGCGCGATGCCGAGCTCGAAGTATCCGCGCAGGGCGAGAGGCGCCACGATCGCCACGAGGACGGCGCCGAGGGCACCCCCGAGCGACATCATGAGGTAGTAGCGCGTGAGATGTCGCGGGTCGGGCTTGAGGTGCGCGAGCTCCCCGTGGCAGAACATGCACGTCACGAACAGCCCCACGAGATAGAGAGGCGCCGCCACCTTCAGATTGAGGGACGGTACGTAGAAGGCCATGGTGGGCAGGAGCACGATGAGGGCGGCCACGAAGGCCCGACGCAGGTACCAGCGCGGATGGTCGAAGGCGAGGGTGAAGCTGATCAGGTAGAGCGCGAGGGGGAGCACCCACAAGAAGGGCACGCCGGAGATGTTCTGCGTGATGTGGTTGGTCACGGCGAGGAGCATCACCGAGCCCATCGTCGAGAGGGCCAGCCACTGGAGCAGGGCGACGGCCGAGGGCGCTTCGAGTCGTGCGTTCTCGGGAATGGATTCGCTCGAGCCGTTCGTGGACCGCCACGCGGTGGCCGCGCAGAGGAGAGCGAAGCCGACGAAGACGACGGACCACCCCCGGCCGAGCTGCGTCAGGTCGAAGGCCGGCTCGAAGAGCAGGGGAAAGCCGAGGAGGGCGAGGAGGGAGGCGAAGTTCGAGAGCGCGAACAGCCGGTAGGGCACCGCGCTCCGGAAGCGATGCCAGTACCACGACTGCAGGAGCGGCGTGGTCGTGGAGAGCAGGAAGTACGGGAGGCCGATAGTGACGACGAGGAGGAGCAGGATGCGGGAGATCGGCTCTTCGTCGCCGCGGGGCTTCCAGCCGCTCGAGGCCAGGATGGGCAGGAAGGCCAGCGAGGCCGCGAGGAGGGCCACGTGAAGGAGAGCCTGGCGGCGCGCGCCCATCCGGTTGGTCAGGTCGGCATACGCGTAGCCCGCGAGGAGCACGCTCTGGAAGAAGACGAGGCAGGTCGTCCACACTCCGGCCGAGCCGCCGAACCAGGGCAGGATCTGCTTGGCGATGATCGGCTGCACGAGGAAGAGGAGGAACGACGACAGGAAGATCGTTCCCGCGTAGGGGAGGGTCGCCACCAGCGGATGCCGATCTACCAGGCTACGAATGTTTCTCCTTCGGCGCGGGCGGCGGGGCGCCATGACGATGGGGGATGGTGAGGCTGGTGCATGCCCGGGATTATGCAGTATTCTCCCCCCATGGAAAAGCTCACCATCGACACGCTACGAACCCTGGCCGAGGCGCAGGGGCTCGAGCTCACCGACACGGAGCTGGCCGCCTTGCTTCCGCTCGTCGAAGCGGGCCGCAGGGGGCTCGCCGCCGTGCGCGAGATACCGCCGACCACCGAGCCCGCCTCGCAGTTCCGCATTCTCTGAGTGAGGATAATCCGTGAGTGATCTCTGCTGGACGTCGATGACGGAATTGGCGCGCATGATCGCGGCGAAGAACGTCTCGTCGGTGGAAGTCGTCCAGGCCCATCTCGACCGCATCGCGGCCCTCGACGGCAAGCTCAAATCCTACATCACGGTGATGGGCGAGTCCGCGCTGGCCGCGGCCAAGGCCGCGGAGGCCGCCGTGCACGCGGGCGCCGACCTCGGGCCCCTGCACGGCGTGCCGATGGGGCTCAAGGACCTTTACTGCACCAAGGGCGTCAAGACCACGGGCGGCTCGAAGATTCTCGGGAACTGGGTGCCCGCGGAGGATGCCACGGTGGTGGCGCGCCTCGCGGGCGCGGGCGCCATCGCCCTCGGCAAGCTCAACATGCACGAGTTCGCCTACGGGCCCGAGGGCCTCAATCCGCACTATGGGACGCCGTGGAATCCCTGGGACGCGAAGGTCCATCGCATTTGCGGCGGGTCGTCTTCCGGATCGGGCGCGTCGGTGGCGGCCGGCATCTGTCCTGGCGCGCTCGGCTCGGACACGGGCGGGTCCATCCGCCTTCCCTCGGCCCTCTGCGGCATCTCCGGCATCAAGCCGACCTACGGACGCGTGAGCCGCGCGGGCGTGCTGCCTCTGGCCTGGTCCATGGATCACGTGGGACCCATGTGCCGGAGCGCGGCCGATTGCGCGCTCATGCTCGCGGCCATGTCGGGCTACGATCCGCGTGATCCCACGACGAGCGTGCTGCCCGTGCCCGACTATGCGGCCGCCCTCACCGGTCAGATCAAGGGGCTGCGCATCGGCCTCCTGCGCTCGTTCTTCCTCGAAGGCGCGGGGCAGACCCAGCGCGCGGCGGTCGAGGCCGCGGCCAAGGCGCTGGAAGGGCAGGGCGCCACCGTGGAATTCGTGGATCTCGCGAAGGTCACGCTCGGCCCCGCGGCGTCGCATGCCGTCCTCGCGCCCGAGGCCTATGCCTATCACGAGGAGTGGCTGAAGACACGGGCCGCCGAGTACGGCGCCGATGTCCGCGAGCGGCTCCGGGTGGGCGCCTTCGTCACGGGAGCGGAGTATCTCAAGGGCCAGCGCCTCCGTACGCTCTTGAGAGACGAGGTGGACGAGGCCTTGGCCAAGCTCGATGTCCTCCTCGCTCCGAGCACGGCCATCGAGGCCACGCCCGTCGGGCAGAACGAGGTGCGGATCGGGAGCGAGACCTTCCCGGTGCGCGCGAGCCTGATCCGTTTCACCCGCCCCTTCAATCTCACGGGCCATCCTGCCGCATCGGTGCCGTGCGGCTTCACCGCGGAGGGGCTGCCCATGGGACTCCAGATCGTTGGCCGCCCCTTCGACGAGGCAACGGTGCTCCGCGTGGCCGATGCCTATCAGCGCATCACCGATTGGCATACTCGCCGGCCACCGATGGCCGCCTGACCACGGCTCGACGCCTCGGCGTCGGCGTCGCCCTTCTCACCGCGGGCTGCCTGACGGGTGCGCAAACGATGGCCCAAGACCTGGCCTATCAGCGCTGGCAGCGATGCGATACCTTCTCGACCATCGTCCTCCAGCGCATCAACACCGACGGCCGGGTGATCGTGGCGGGACGCGAGACCGAGCAATCCCAGTTTCTCGCCTGCATGGCCGCCGAGGCCCGCGAGCAGCGGAGGAGCAAGCCCGACCTGATCGTTCCCGAACCTGTCGTCAATCCTCTCCCGCGCTGAGGGAGGGCGGATGGACCCGACCGAGCCGGTACCTCTCCCCATTGAAGACTCGCTGGATCTTCACACCTTCGCGCCGAAGGACGTGCGCCCGGTCGTCGACGAGTACCTGAAGGAAGCAGCCGGCCGGGGCTTCCGTGAGGTGCGCCTGATCCACGGCCGCGGCATCGGCGCCCAGCGCGCGAGCGTACGGTCGCTGCTCGCCGGTCATCCGCTGGTGCTGCGCTTCTTCGACGCGCCGCCCGAGCGGGGTGGCTGGGGCGCCACGGTGGTGGTGCTGAAGGTCTAGTCCCTGTCCGCCCGGATGAGAATCAGCCGATCGGAGAAGGTCTGGATGCGGCCGTCCTCCACGGTGAAGCTGAAGGCTTGGCGGCAGCGCTCGGGAGCTTCCAGCACGAAGCGCTCGAGATCGGCCTTGGCCTCCGGCGTCATCCGCATGCGCGCCGTCCATTCCTCCCACGGCCGCGCCTTGCTGAGCATGCCCTCGTCGATCACGGTCATTCCGGCCGCCTTGAGAAAGGCCTCCCACTCGCGGTGGGTGAGGGCGCGCACGTGAGAGGGATCGCGCCGCTTCTCGACCTCGAGGATGAAGGCGGCCAGCTCCCTGTCGTCGTGCCCCAGTATGTCCTCCACGAGCAGCGAGCCGCCGGGCCGCAGCACCCTCGCGATCTCCTTGAGGGCGGGCAGGAGGGCGGGGAAGTGGTGGGCGGCGAGGCGGCAGGTGACCACGCCATAGGAGGTGTCGCGAAACGGCAGGGCCTCGACGTCGGAGGCGAGGAAGCGCACGTTGCTCGCTGCCTTGCTTCGGATGAAATCGCGCGCGGCCTCCAGCATGGACGCAGTGAGGTCCGTGGATACCACGGTCGGGGTGAAGGCCGAGAAGGCAAGCGCGGTATGGCCGCCGCCCGTGGCCACGTCGAGCACGCATGAGGCGCCGCGCTTCCTCCCCCAGCCCACCAGCCGCTCGAGGTCGGCCCCTCCCGCATGGCCCGCGCTCGTGACGTAGTCGTGGGCGCTCGCGCCGAACCGGGCCTGCACCTGCGCCTTGTGGCTCTCGCTCAAGCGTCTGACGCCCGGGGGCGCTCGGAGAGATGGCGGAAGAGGAAGTCGGCGTCGAGGGGCGTGAGGTCGAAGCGCCGGCTCGCCTCGTCCACCAGCTTCAAGCGATCGGTGTTCGGCTGCTCGCGGAGCTTCTCCTCCATCCACGCGATGGCCTGCCTGATCGGCGCTTCTCCTTGGGCCATGGTCGGCTAGCTCCCGCTCACAGGTCGCGCACCAGTCGGCGTGCCCGGTCCACGCTCTTGCGATACGTGTCGAACGAGCTGAGCAGCCGCGGCTTCCGCCCGCGCTGACGATCGAGGATGAAGATGGAGAAGGTGATGTCGTGGGCGAGGGGGAAATCGCGGTAGAGCATACCCGCGACCCTCTGAGGGTTTGCCGAGTGGGTGATCTCGAAGGTGGCCGTCTGCCGGAGCGGGGGGACCCGCTCGCCGTGTTTGGTGCGCACCCACTTCATCGTCCCGCCCAGGAGGTAGGAGAGGAAGAGACTGTCCACCAGCATGGACTCCGTCCATGGAATCTCCTTCTGATAGCCGGCCACGAAGCGCGCGCTCGTCGCCTCGAGGAATTTCCGCGCCGTGTCGGGCGTGACGAAGTCGCAGGCCCCGAAGATGTAGCCGGTGGTGGGGCTCGGGCGGCAGTACTCGATGAGGTTCTCGAGTCGGATGACTTTGTCCCCGAGACCCATCAGCTTGCGGTGCTCGCCGTGCGACGAGATGTAGCAGACCTGCGGCTGTCGGTGCCGTCGCATCTCCTGGAGGAGCAGCCCCAGGTCGTAGTTGGAATAGAAGCGGCGATAGACGAGGTTGATGCGGATCCCTTCCCACGAGAGGGATTGGCGGATGGCCTTCAGATAGGGCAGCACGGACGGCTCCTCGTTGAGGAGCTTGCCCTTCGGGTTCCACATGGACTCGAGGACGACGAGACGCGCCATGGCTAGGGCGCGAATGATACCACGCGGTCCTCCCGCCGGAATTGGATGATTCCTGAGCCATCCAATTGGCACTTTACATCATGCGAAGTGTCTGGATAATGGCTGGCACGAGCCAGGCATGAGGATACCGCTAGACCGCACCAAGGACAGCAAGCGACGTCTTCCGCTCGCGCGCCAGATCCAGCTGCATCTGGAGCGCCTGATCAGCCAGCGGCTGCTCGCGCCGGGAGTGAAGCTGCCCGCCACGCGCGACCTCGCGCGCGACCTCGGCGTGAACCGAACTACGGTGGCCCAGGCGTACGAGGACCTCATCGCGGGCGGCTGGGCCCGCGCGCACGTGGGCCAAGGCACCTTCGTGGCCGAGCAGGCCCCGGCCGCGCCGCAGGGTCCCGCGCCGACGCCGCGCTTCGAGTGGACCGGCCATCTCTCCAAGGCCGCGCAGATCGTGGCGGCCGATGCCCGGCGCCGCGGCGCGTACAGCCAGATGGCGCGGACGGCCTCGGGCGTCATCTCCTTCGCCGGTGGCATGCCCGACAGCACGCTCTTTCCCACCGACGCGTTCCGTCGCGTGCTCAATCGTGTGATCCGTGAGGAGGGGCGCGAGCTCCTGCAGTACTATCCGTCGAGCGGCTATCCGCCCCTCCGCCAGTATCTGTCGGGCTATCTCCTCCGCTTCGGCCTCGAGGCGCGGCCGGAGGACATCCTCATCGTGAACGGGACGCAGCAGGGCTTCGACCTCGTGGCGCGCACCCTGCTCGATCCGGGCGACTTCGTGGCCATCGAGGAGCCGTCCTATCCGCGGGCGATGCAGGTCTTCCGCGCCTTCGGCGCCCAGCTTCTGCCCGTCCCCATGTCGGGGGGCGGCCTGTCCGTGGATCATCTCGAACGGCTGCTCGAGCGGCAGGCACCCAAGCTCCTCTACTGCCAGCCGAGCGCGCACAATCCGACAGGCCTCCACATGCCCGCAGCGGCGCGACGCCGGCTGCTCGACGTGGCGTCGCGGCATCGCTTGCCCATCGTCGAGGACGGCTTCGACGGCACGCTCTTCTACGGCGAGCGGCCGCCCGTGCCGCTGAAGGCCGCCGACTCTTCGGGGCAGGTGATCTACCTCGGCACGTTCTCCAAGATCCTGTTCCCCGGACTGAGACTGGGCTGGATCGTGGCCTCGCCCGAGCTGATCGAGCGGCTCGAGATGGCCAAGCAGCTCGCGGATATCCACACCAGCCCCTTGATCCAGGCCGCCGTGTATCACTTCTGCCGTCAGCGGCTGCTCGACCGGCATCAAGCGCGCGCGCTTCGCGAGTATGCGCGCCGGCGCAATTCACTGCTGGCCACGCTCGGCCGCCGCATGCCCGAGGGCGTGACGTGGACGGAGACCCAGGGCGGCTTCTCGCTCCTCGTCGAATTGCCCGAGGGGCTGGACGCGGCCACGCTCCTGGCGCGGGCCATCGAGCGCGGGGTGGCGTTCACGCCGGGCGCGGCCTTCTACAGCGACAGTGGGGGCGAGCGCTCGCTGCGTCTGTCCTTCTCGGCGGTGCCGTTCGGAAAGATCGAGGAGGGTGTGCGCCGCCTCGCCGACACCATCCGCGAGAGCCGGCGCCATCCGGACGTGGGCACCCGCGAGCGCGGGTCCGCCGTGCCGCTGGTGTAGGGGGGAAATCTCGCATGGACTTCGAGACCCGGGTGGCCCGCGGCGGGCGCGACGTTGCTTCGGCGAGTCGGCCGCTGACTCCGCCCATCTACCAGACCAATGTCTACGTCTTCGAGGACATGGACACGGTCGAGTCGGTCTGGGAGTCGAAGAAGCCGGGCTTCGTCTACGGCCGCTACGGTACGGCCAACCACACGATGCTCGAGGACCTCGTGGCGGCCCTCGAAGGCGCGGAAGCGGCGGTGGCCTGCGCCTCGGGCATGGGGGCGACCACCGCGCTTCTCCTCGGGCTCTTCCAGTCGGGCGACCACCTGGTGGCGGCCCGCGATCTCTACGGCTCGACGGCGGCCTTTCTCTCCGACGAGGGGCGTCGCCTCGGCATCGACACGGCGTTCGTCGACGTCACCGATCCCGCGGCGGTGCTGGGGGCGGTGAGGCCCAATACCCGCGCCGTCTTCGTCGAGTCGCTGTCCAATCCGCTCCTGCGTCTGGCCGACCTGGACGCCCTCGCGCCCGAGCTCACCCGCCGCGGCATCGATCTGATCGTGGATTCGTCCCTGGCCTCGCCCGCCGTGCTGCGACCCATCGAGCACGGCGCGACCATGGTCATGCACAGCCTCACCAAGTTCATCTCGGGGCACGGCGATGTGACCGGGGGCATCGTCTTGGGCAAGGCGGAGCCGATGGGACGCGTGCGCGCGGCCATGATTCGTGCCGGAACCAATCTCGGCCCCTTCGACGCCTGGCTGGCCACGCGTGGCGTCCGGACACTGTCCGTCCGCGTCGAGCGGCAGTCCGCCAATGCCCTCGCTCTCGCCGGCTTCCTCGAGACGCATCGCGCCGTCTCCCGCGTGTACTATCCGGGCCTCGCCTCGCACCCTCAGCGCGCGCTGGCCAAGCGCCTCATGCCGGGACCGACGGGCCCCATGCTCTCGTTCGATCTGGCGGGAGGCGCGCTGGCCGTCGAGCGATTCATGACACGGGCGCGGCTCATGGAGTTCGCACCGAGCTTCGGAGACGTGGCGACCACCTGGACGTATCCGGCGCGTACCTCGCACCGCCGCGTCCCGGACGAGGTCAAGGCGGAGATGGGCATCGGCCCCGGGCTCATACGGCTCTCGGTGGGTCTGGAAAAAGCGGACGACCTGATCGCAGATCTCGAGGAGGCCCTCCGATGACCGTGGCCTCCGAGACGCCGACGCGCGTGCGCCCCGTGGTCCTCGAGGGCCGGTACGTCCGGCTGGAGCCGCTCACCCGCGGCCATGCGCGCGCGCTCTCGGCGGCGGCGGGCGGGCCGCGTGCCACCTATGCGCTCACCACCGTTCCCGAGGGCGAGACTGGTGCCCAGGGCTATATCGAGACGGCGCTCCGCGACGAGGAGGCGGGGCGTTCGCTGCCCTTCGCCACCGTGGCCAGGTCCACGGGCCGCGTGGTCGGCTCCACGCGCTTCCTCAACATCGAGTTCTGGACGTGGCCCCCGGGCCATGCGCTTCAGCGCGGGGAGAACGTCCCCGACGTGGCGGAGATCGGCGCGACCTGGCTGGCCGCCGAGGCGCAGCGCACGGCCATCAACACCGAGGCCAAGCTCCTCATGCTCACGCACGCCTTCGAGGAGTGGCGGGTACACCGGGTGAGCCTCATGACCGACGCGCGCAACGAGCGCTCGCGCAACGCCATCCTGCGCGTGGGCGCGCGATTCGACGGAGTCATCCGGGCCCACCGGCCGAGCTCGGATGGATTGATACGGGACACCGCCGCGTTCTCGATTCTCGAGAGCGAATGGCCCGCAGTGAAACGGCAGCTGCACTCACGACTCGAACCATAAAAGGAGACACGGGAATGGAGATCGGGACGCTCAGGCTGAAGGTAGGGCTGGCGGAGATGCTCAAGGGCGGCGTCATCATGGACGTGACGAACGCCGATCAGGCCAAGATTGCCGAGGACGCGGGCGCGGTGGCGGTGATGGCCCTCGAGCGCGTGCCGTCGGACATCCGCAAGGATGGCGGGGTGGCGCGCATGTCGCCGGTGAAGAAGATCAAGGAGATCCAGCAGACGGTGTCCATCCCCGTCATGGCCAAGTGCCGCATCGGGCATTTCGTCGAGGCGCAGATCCTCGAGTCGCTGGGCGTGGACTTCATCGACGAGTCCGAAGTGCTCACGCCCGCCGACGAGCACTTCCACGTGGACAAGTTCGCCTTCAAGGTGCCCTTCGTCTGTGGCTGCCGCGACCTCGGCGAGGCCCTCCGCCGCATCGGGGAAGGGGCGGCCATGATCCGCACCAAGGGCGAGGCGGGGTCCGGAAATATCGTCGAGGCCGTCCGGCACATGCGCGCGGTCATTTCCGGGATCAAGCGGCTCAAGGCGCTCGGATCCGAAGAGCTGATGACCGAAGCCAAGAATCTGGGCGCGCCCTACGAGCTCCTGCGCTGGGTCGCCGAGAACGGCAAGCTGCCCGTTCCCAACTTCTCGGCAGGCGGCATCGCCACCCCGGCCGACGCCGCCCTCATGATGCAGCTCGGCGCCGAGGCCGTGTTCGTCGGCTCCGGCATCTTCAAGTCGGCCGATCCCGCGGCGCGGGCCAAGGCCGTCGTGCAGGCGACCACCCACTTCAAGGACGCCGATATCCTGGCCAAGGTTTCCGAGGACCTGGGTGACGCCATGCCCGGCATCGAGACGTCCAAGCTCAAGGAGTCCGACCTGCTGCAGACGCGCGGCTGGTAGTCCGCGGCGAGCGAGCGACGGCATGATCATCGGCGTGCTCGCCCTCCAGGGCGACTTCGACCTGCACGGCAAGGCGCTCGACCGGCTCGGTCTTGAGTCGGTCGAGGTCAGGCTGCCGCGGCAGCTCGACCAGATCGGAGGCCTCATCATGCCCGGGGGAGAGAGCACGACGCTCCTCAAGCTCCTCGACGAGTGGAGCTTCGTGCCCGCGCTCGAGAAGTTTCACGCCGCGGGCAAGCCCATCATGGGCACCTGCGCCGGTCTGATCCTCCTCGCGCGCGAAGTGGAGAGCCCGAAGCAGGCCTCGCTCGGTCTCATCGACATCACCGCGGAGCGCAATGCCTACGGCCGACAGAAGGAGAGCTTCGAGACGGAAGGCGAGGCCGACTTCGGCGAGGGGGTCAAGCCGCTCAAGATGGTGTTCATCCGGGCGCCCCGCATACGGCGCCTGGGGGCGGCCGTCACCCCTCTCGTCATGCACCGCGGAGAATGCGTGATGGCCCGCGAGGGCAGCGTGGTCGTAGCCGCGTTTCACCCCGAGCTCACCGACGACCCGACCGTGCACGGGTACTTCGCGGAGATGGTCAAGGAGGCCGCGGTCTAGCCCGATCCGCCCGTTCTTCCTGTGGTATTTCCTCATTGACAGCCCGGGGTCCCGGCGCATAGTCTGGTCCGACCAGCGGACCAACAGGAGAAGGCCTGCCGGGGCACCGGCGGCGCCCATCTCGAGGAGGAGCGATGGCGCATTTCACGTGTGAAGTGGTCTACCGCGGCATCTTCCAGAAAAATCTCGCGGCGCGAATCAGCCGCGGCATTGTCCTCTCGGCGCGGAAGGCCGGCCGCTGGGGCATCGCCTTCGGCCGCTACGGCGACAGCCCCCAGCGCAACGGCATCCCTGCCAAGGACTTCGCGATCGTCGCCGACACGCAGGAAGAGCTCGAGCAGAACATGGCCCGCTACGAGCCGAAGGAAGTCGATGTCACGATCTGCGTGGACGACACGCTCTCCAAGGGGGTCGAGTCATGGGCGTGGTATGGGCTTCAGCCCATCAATCGCCTGACCATCCCCAACGGCACGCTGCTCATGACCTCGCTGCAGACCCCGGAGCAGTTGCTCAAGGACATCCACAAGAAGGACGCGCCGTATAGCCTGGCCCTGATCCCCGCCAAGGCCTCCTTCTCGGGTCTCTGGGTCTACAAGGAAGATCACACGGAGGCGCGCGTGCTCGGAGCGCTGTCCAAGCTCCAGCCCGGCTTCCTCTCGCTGGACGCGGTGTGCCAGGCCATCACGGAGGCCGAGTGGGGCTCCGATCTCAAGGCGGCCTCGGCCCGCAAGTCTCACGAGCGCCTCACCACGCGGCCGGTCAAGATGACCGAAGGCAATTCCGAGACACCGTTCGCCTTCGAGAAGCCGAAGTGGTGGGAGATGCGGGAGGGCGTGACCATCCCGGCCATCCCCGTGGGCAAGCCCATGGAGGGTGGCAAGGGCTACGTGCCGGAGCGCAACCCGTATTTCAAGAAGTACACGACGCGCACGATGCGCCCCGTGATCGACTTCGACAAGTGCGTCAAGTGCACCCTGTGCTGGATCCAGTGCCCTGACTCATGCTTCGACGTCACCCCCGACGGCCTCTACGACGCCAACATGGAGTCTTGCTGCGGTTGCGGCGTGTGCGAGGCGGTGTGCCCGGCCAAGGAATGCGTCACCATGGTGCGCGAGGACGCCTTCGACGACAACGCGAGCCAATGGGAGATGTGGCGCAAGGACAAGACGCAGTACACGACCTGGCTCGGCAACAAGATCAAGTCCAAGGAGCACGTCGTGCGCTCCCACGGCTTCCGCTTCCGGGGTCAGTACGAGGAGGAGATCAAGCAGGAGCTGGAGCAGGGCGGCACCGAGATCACCGCGGGCATCCCCGGCGAGAACGCCGCGGGCAAGCAGCGCTAGGAGGAGATCGACATGGCGGTAGTGACCACGACCCCGCCGGCGGCCCCCACGGCCTCCGACGACAAGGAAATGCTCATCTCGGGCAGCGAAGCCTGCGCCGAGGCCCTGACCCTCGCCGACCTCGACGTCGTCACGGCCTATCCCATCCGGCCCTACGACACGGTCATGCAGGCGATAGCCAAGAAGATCGCCAACGGCAACCTCGTGGCCGAGTACATCGTGGCGGAAGGCGAGCACAGCCAGTTCGAGGTGGTGAAGCACGCTTCGACGGTGGGGGCCCGCGTCTTCTGCGGCTCCTCCGGCGTGGGCTGGATGTACGCCATGGAGTGCCTGGTGGTGACTCCGCCCCTGCGCGTGCCCATGGTCTGCATGGTCGGCAATCGGGCCCTCGACGACCCCGGCGCTTTCGGGGTCGAGCACAACGACGCCCTCAGCGTGCGCGACCTGGGCTGGATGCTGATCTGGGTCGACACCGCCCAAGAGATGCTAGATACGACGCTCCTCGCCTACCGCATTGCCGAGGACCGGCGGGTCTTCCTGCCGTGCGCCATCTCTGCCGATGGGGCGTTCCTGACCCACTCGCAGACCATTGTCCAGGTGCCAAGTCGGGCCAAGGTGGACAAGTTCCTCCCGCGTTACGACCGCGGCGACCTCCTGCTCCATCCGGACAATCCCATCACGGTGGCGCCGCAGGCCAACGAGGACTGGGTCATCGAGATCCGGCGGCAGAACAACGAGGCGATGAACCGCGCCTACACGGTGATCGAAGAGGCCTACGCCGACTTTCGCAAGACCTTCGGCCGCGGCCCCGAGAACCCATGGTTCGAGGAGTACATGACCGAGGACGCGGACGTCATCCTGATGGGCATGGGGACGATCTCGCTGCCTTTCAAGGTCGGTATCCGCAACATGCGCGCGCAGGGCAAGAAGGTCGGGCTGATCCGGCCGCGCTGGTTCCGGCCTTTCCCCACGGAGAAGATGGTCGCCGCGCTTCAGGGCGCCAAGGCCATCGGCGTCATCGACCGCGACTATTCCTTCGGCTCGCCGTTCGGCTCGGGGGTGGTGGCGAACGAGATCCGCGCGTCCATGTACAATGCCGAGAAGCGGCCGCCGCTGCTTTCCTTCATCTGCGGCCTGGGCGGCCGCGAGGTGACGCTCGAGGATGTCTACAAGGCTGCGGACCTCTGCTTCGAGGCCGCCTCCTCGGGCAAGTCCCCCCTCAAGACGCTTTGGTTGGGTGTAAGAGAATAAGGAGAAAAAGTCATGGCCGAAGTCTTCGCGAACATCACGCAAACTCTCGAGCCTTTCCGAGGGGTTAAGAAGGTTACCCTAGAAGAATACTTCACATCCGGCCACCGCACGTGCCAGGGGTGCGAGTCCGCGCTGGTCATGAAGCTCATGGTCAAGGCGGCCGGGCCTCGGACCATCGTTCTGGGCTCGACGGGTTGCATGTACGTCGCCAACACGACGTATTACACGACACCGTGGGTGGTGCCGTGGATGCACACCCAGCTCGGTTCGTCAGGCGCGGCCGCGCTGGGCACGTCGGCAGGGCTCAAGGCGCTCATGCGCAAGGGCAAGATGAAGAGCGAGCCGATCAACGTGATCGCGTTCTGCGGTGACGGCGGCGGCGCCGACATGGGGCTCAACGGCATCTCGGCCACCCTCACGCACAAGGACTACAACTGCCTCATCCTGATGTACGACAACGAGTCGTACGCCAATACCGACATCCAGCTCTCGGGCTCCACGCCGTACGGCGCCAACACGACGTTCAGTCCGCCGGGATCCGTTCACCGGCTCATCCACAAGCGCTGGAAGAAGAACACCGCGGGCATGCTGGCGGCCGGGCATCCGGAGTGCCGCTATGTCGCCACCGTCTGCGCCTCCTACGCGGTCGAGATGATGAACAAGGTGCGCAAGGCGCTCACCATCGGTGGCCCGACTTTTATCCATTCGCTGGATCCGTGCCCGAAGGGTTGGGACTACGACCCGATGCTCAGCCATGAGCTGGGTGAGCTGGCCGTCGAAACCGGGGTCTTCCCGCTCTACGAGGTCGAGGACGGCGTGGTCCGTCACTACGGCAAGACCAAGGCCATCGTTGAGGGTCGGCCGCGCAAGCCGGTGCGCGAATACCTGCTCAAGCAGGGGCGCTTCGCTCATTTCACCGAGGAAGACCTGGAGTACTTCCAGTCCAAGGTGGACGAGATGTGGAACAAATGGGAGATCCCCGGGGTTATCCCGTTCTGGAAGGAAGGCAAAGCGAAGTAACCGACCGCCACGCCTTCGGGGGTCGGGCCGCGGCCTCGAGCCGCGCCCGGCCCCCGCACGCTGTACCGCTCAATCGTCGTCCCGCCGCGCCGCAGCTTCGAGCACGGAGTGTTGCGCCCTTCAGATCGATGTCATGCGAGGAGGGTAGGAGATGACACGTCAATGGCGACGCTTCCTGGGCCTGGGCCTGGCTTCTGTCCTTATTCTGATCGCGTCCGGCAGGGCGCACGCGGCGTGGGAGCCGACCAAGCCGATCGAGTTCGTCGTTCCCGCCGGCACGGGCGGCGGCGCGGACCAGATGGCGCGCCTGATCGCGGGCATCGCCGAGAAGCACAAGCTCTCCCCGCGTCCCATCATCGTGGTGAACAAGTCCGGCGGGGCGGGGGCTGAGGGCTTTCTCCACGTCAAGGGCAAGCAGGGCGACGCGCATACCATCGTCATCACGCTCTCGAATATCTTCACCACCCCGCTCCACACGGGCATTCCGTTCGCCTGGAAGGACATGACGCCCGTGGCCCGCATGGCCCTCGATGAGTTCATCCTCTGGGTCAATGCCGAGACGCCGTACAAGACGGCGGCCGAGTACCTGGCCGCGGTCAAGGCGAAGGGCGGGGGAATGAAGATGGGCGGCACCGGCTCGGCGCAGGAGGACCAGATCATCACGATCGAGATGGAGCAGGCGCTCGGGGTGAAGTTCACCTACGTGCCGTTCAAGGGCGGCGGGGAAGTGTGCGTCAACCTCGTGGGCAAGCACGTGGACTCCACCGTCAACAATCCCATCGAGTGCGTGAGCCATTGGAAGGCCGGCCGCGTCCGGCCCCTCGCCGTCTTCGACTCCGCCCGCATTGCCGTGCCCGAGTGGAAGGACATCCCCACCGTCAAGCAGGCCCTCAATGCCGACATCACCTATCTCATGCTCCGCGGCATCTTCGGCCCGCCCGGCATGCCCAAGGAAGCGGTGGCGTGGTACCAGGAATTTCTCAAGCGGGTCATGGACACTCCGGAGTTTCAGGCCTACCTCAAAGATGGCGCGCTCAAGCCGGCCTGGCTCACCGGCCCGGAGCTGACGGCGTGGATGGAGAAGGAAGACAAGGTGCACCACGACCTGATGGAAAAGGGCGGTTTACTGAAGAAGTAGATCTGGCATGCGCGCGGCCGATCTCACGACGGCATTGGTATTGATCGCGGGCGGCGCGCTCGTGATCTGGGATTCGCTCCGCATCGGCATCGGCTGGGGCACCGACGGTCCCAAGAGCGGATTCTTTCCCTTCTGGCTGGCCGTCCTCATGGTCGGCGCCTGCCTCGGTATCATCGGGCGGGCCCTCAACGACAAGTCCGGCAAACCCTTCGTCACCCGCGAGCAGCTGCGCCCGGTGCTGGACGTGCTGTGGCCCGCGGTGGCCTGCGTGCTCCTGATGCACTGGCTGGGCCTCTATCTCGCCTCGGCGCTCTACATGGGCTTCTATATGCGGCGATTCGGGCACTATCCGTGGCTGGCCGCGGTGAGCGTGAGCGTGATGTTCGCCGTTACCGTCTTCCTCATCTTCGAGATCTGGTTCCTCGTGCCCATGCCCAAGGGCCCGGTGGAAGTCTGGCTGGGATACTGAGCGATGGGATTCGAGAATCTCCTCTTGGGCTTCCAGGTCGCGCTCCAGCCCTATAACCTCGGCCTGGCCGTGATCGGCGTCACCCTGGGAACTATCATCGGCGTGCTGCCGGGCCTCGGCGGAGCGAACGGCGTGGCCATTCTCCTCCCCCTGACCTTTTCCATGTCGCCGACTTCGGCCATCATCCTGCTCACCAGCCTGTACTGGGGAGCGCTCTTCGGCGGGGCCATCACGTCCATCCTCTTCAACATTCCCGGCGAGCCGTGGTCGGTGGCCACGACCTTCGACGGCTATCCTCTCGCGCGGCAGGGGCGGGGAGGACAGGCGCTCACCGCGGCCTTCAGCTCCTCGTTCGTGGGCGCGCTCTTCGCGGTGATCCTGATCACGCTTTTCGCGCCCCTCCTCGCCGAGGTCGCGCTCAAGTTCGGGCCGCCCGAGTTCTTCGCCATCCAGCTCCTGACCTTCTCGTCGTTCATCGGGCTGGGCGGGGGCAGTCCGCTCAAATCGCTCGTGTCCATCCTCTTGGGCTTCATCATGGCCGCCGTCGGCCTCGACATCGTGACCGGTCAGCTCCGCATGACCTTCGGGATCGTCGACCTCATGAAGGGCTTCGACTTCATCGTGGCCGTCATCGGCCTCTTCGGCATCGGAGAGATTCTCCTGAGCATGGAAGAGGGACTGGCCTTCAAGGGTGCCTCCGCCCGCATCAATCCGCGCGTGGTGTGGGAGACGTGGAAGGAGCTGCCGCGCTACTGGCGCACCTTCGTGCGGAGCTGCTTCATCGGCTTCTGGATGGGCTTCAAGCCGGGCGGGGCCACCCCCGCCTCCTTCATGAGCTACGCCTTTGCCAAGCGCTTTTCGAAGCATCCCGAGCGCTTCGGCAAAGGGGAGATCGAGGGCGTGGTGGCGCCGGAGACGGCCGCGCATGCCGCAGGCGGCGCCTCGCTGCTCCCCATGATCACCCTCGGCATACCGGGATCGCCCACCGCCGCCGTGATGCTCGGTGGGCTCATCATCTGGGGACTGCAGCCGGGGCCCATGCTCTTCAAGGAAAAGCCCGAGTTCGTCTGGGGACTGATCGCAAGCATGTATACGGGCAATGTCATCGGGGTGGCTATGGTCTTGGCCTTCGTCCCCCTCTTCGCCGCCATCCTTCGCGTGCCCTTTGCCATCCTCACTCCCCTCATCGTGGCCGTGTGCGCGGTCGGCGCCTATTCGGTCAACAGCCGCATGATCGACGTCTGGTATATGCTGATCTTCGGAGTGATCGGCTACGTGTTCAAGAAGCTCGACTATCCCCTGGCTCCGCTCGTTCTCGCCCTCGTCCTGGGCGATCTGGCGGAGAATGCCCTGCGCCAGAGCCTCATCATGTCGCAGGGCTCGCTCCTCATCCTGTTCGAGCGGCCGATCTCCGGGGCCATCACCATCGTCGCCCTGTTCTTCTTCGCGCTGCCCATCATCACGCCGTGGTGGCGCCGGCTCCGGGGCGCGTCCGTGCCGACCGCATCGCCCCGGGAGACCTGAGCGGTTCTTCCCGCGTGAAGGCGCTTCTGACGAATCCGCAGTTCTGGATCCGCTGCGCCGAAATCGGCTTTCTGAATCTCCTGCTGTCCGGTGACAATGCCGTGGTGATCGCCCTGGCTGTTCGCACGCTGCCCAGGCGCCAGCGGCTCCTCGGGCAGATCTGGGGTACGGTGGGCGCCGTCGTCCTTCGCCTCGCCTTCGTGGGTATCGTGAGCCTGCTTCTGCGCATCCCGCTCCTGCGCCTGGTGGGCGGCCTGCTCCTCGTCTGGATCGCCTTCAAGCTGGTGCAGCCCGTGGCGGCCAGCCTCGAATCGGGGCGCCATGGCACGTCCTTCTGGCAGGCGATCTGGATCATCATCGTGGCCGACATCACCATGAGTCTCGACAACGTGCTCGCCATCGCCGCGGCCGCCCACGGCGACCTGACTCTCGTGGTCCTCGGCCTGGCGATTTCGCTGCCCATCGTGGTGGGCGGAAGCGGAATACTCGCCGCCCTCATGAATCGCTACGGCTGGATCATCTGGCTCGGAGGCGGCATCCTCGGTTACGTGGCGGGGGACATGATGCTGGAGGATCCCGTGGTCGTGAATCTGGGGGGGACGCTCGCCCGCACGCTCGAGTATCCGCTTCCCCTTGCCCTGGGCGGTGTCATCGCCGCCCTCGGCTGGTGGCTCGCGCGCCGTCAGGCGCGGGAGAGCCTCGCATGACCTGGCTCATGGATGCGGAATTCTGGGCGCGCCTCCTCGGTATCATCCTCATCGACATCTCCCTCGCCGGCGACAATGCGCTGGTGATTGCCCTCGCCGTCCGGGGACTCCCGCCCCGCCAGCAGCTCCTCGGCCGGGTCTGGGGAACGGCGGGAGCCGTCGGCCTTCGCGTGGCCTTCATTGCGATCGTGAGCTATCTCCTGAGGATCCCGCTCCTCCAGCTCCTGGCCGGCCTCGCCCTCATATGGATCGCCATCCGGCTGGTCAAGCCCGGCCAGAATGAGCACGGCGGACCGCGGCAGGGCACGACGCTCGGAGAGGCGATCTGGATCATCATCGTGGCCGACGTGACCATGAGCCTCGACAATGTGCTGGGGGTGGCCGCCGCCGCCAAGGGCGACATGGTGCTGGTCGTCTTGGGCATCGCGCTCTCGCTGCCCCTCGTCGTCTGGGGCAGCGGTCTTCTCGCCAGTCTCATGGCCCGCCACGAATGGATAGTCTGGCTCGGGGGCGGAGTGCTCGGCTA
>Ga0137403_10000321_pt1 | contig 61389 bp, 54 predicted proteins | sample CZOMad2_1_16fung_FD_122057 | JGI IMG/M metagenome (GOLD analysis project Ga0137403, IMG submission 122057) | Vadose zone soil fungal communities from Angelo Coast Range Reserve, California, USA - CZOMad2_1_16fungal (Hybrid Assembly) | ecosystem: Environmental > Terrestrial > Soil > Vadose zone...
ATCGTTCCCACGCCGCCGCCCCAGCCGAAGAAGGCCAAGGCGAAACAGACCACGCAGTCCGGCAAGCTCGGCGACTGGCAGCGCCTTCTGATGCCGCTCGCCGCCAATGCCGCCGACCTCCCCCAGCTGGAGATCCCGCGCGCCCAACTCGCCGCGATCCTCACCCAGCTCGTGGACCTCAAGAAGCAGCAGGCCGCCGGCCGTGCCGTCAAGGAGACCGCGTCCCAGCAGGTCAAGCAGATGCTCAGCGAGGGCCAGCGGCTGGCGACCCTGCTGCGCCAGGCCCTCCGGCAGCACTACGGCCCGGCGTCGCCGAAGCTCTCTGAGTTCGACCTGCTGCCGTTCCGCGGCCACTCCCAGAGCGCAAAGACCCCGACCCCGCCGCCGCCGCCGGCTATCGAAGTGCAATCCGCTACACCCGCGCCTTCCGCCGCCCCGAAGGTCGCGTCCGATCCCGCCAGCCATTCGTAACCGTGTCGCCACAGCACGGTAAGGGGGCGTGCCCACCACGCCCCCTTTTTTCTTGCCCTTCTCCCTCTTCCACGGATTGATGTCCACAGATATCGCTTCGTTGTGCTGCGGCACCGGGTCGAGCTCCCGAGGAAACGACTCGTGATCCCGAGGTAACGGCTCAGATCTCGCGGCACCGGGTCGGGTTCCCGGGACAACGAGTCGGGTTCCAGAGGTAACGGGTCGAATTCTCGGGGAAACGGTTCGAGGTCCCGAGGCACCGGGTCGAGCTCCCAAGGCATCCACCCGTGCTCCCGCGGCAATGGTCGAGATCCCGCGGCACCGGGTCGAGTCCTCGGAACAACGAGTCGTGATCTCGCGGCAGCCCGTCGTGATCTCGAGGAAACGAGTCGAGTTCTCAAGGCAACGGGTCGAGTCCTCGGGGAACCGGGTCGAGTTCTCGGGACAATCGGTCGTGATCCCGAGGTACCGAGTCGAGTTTCCGGGATAAACGAGTCGGGGTCCCGAGCTGGCCGCGTGCAAGGTGCCTACTTGCACTGGAAGTTCTACATGGCTATTCTAGCCGAATGAAGAGAGCTACTCTAACCGAGACCAAGAACAACCTCAGTGCGCTGGTGGACCAGGTGCAACATGGCGAGACGATCCTGATCCTCGACCGGGGGCGTCCGGTAGCTCGCCTGGAGTCTGTGCTGGGAGAGGAGGACGATCCCGAGGGGCGGCTCGCACGGCTGGAACGCCAGGGTCTTCTGCGCCGTGCCTTGGCTCCGTTCTCCCCGCAGACGCTGGCGGCGAACCCGCCGCGACCGTCTGACGGAGCGAGCGTCTTGGGAGCCCTCCTCGCCGAGCGCCGGGAGGGACGGTGAAGTTCTGGGACAGCTCGGCTCTGGTCCCATTGCTGGTCGAGGAGGAAGCCACGGTTCCGTTACGGGAGCTCTATCTCGGAGAGCCGGGGGCTATTGCCTGGTGGGGCACGCCCGTCGAGTGCGCCTCGGCCGTCGCCCGTCTCGAACGGGAGGAAAAGCTTTCCCCCCAGGCGGCGACTGAGGCTCTCGGACGACTCGATGCCCTCGCCCGGCAGTGGCATCGCATCGAGCCGGTGGATGCGGTCCTAGAGACCGCCCGGCGCCTCCTCCGCGTCCATCCTCTCCGCGCCGCCGATTCACTCCAACTCGGCGCCGCCTTCCTCGCATCGGAGGGAAGGCCCTCGACGCTCGAGTTCGTCTGCCTCGACGAACGGCTGGTAATCGCGGCCCAACGCGAAGGGTTCCTGGTTCGGGATCGTTCCTGCCTCTGAGGCGGCCTGCCCAGAGTTCGCACCCCACAGCTCGCGATAGCGAGACATCTGCGCTCCGGGAGCTGACATTGCCCTCCCCACCGGGTGTCCACCCCAAAGAGGCGAACTCTTATTGCAATTGAGCCATTTCGTTGACACCGCGCGAGTCGCGCATTATGCTTTTTGTAAGATTCTGCCAGGATGTGTAACAGCATGCCATCTCTATTATGCCTAAACACGATCCGCTGAAATTCGCAACTGGCCTTAGCGCAAAAGTGGCAACTCGGTCACGCCATCTCTGCGTGTTCCTCGGCGCCGGAGCCTCGCACGCGTGCGGTCTGCCCGATGTCGCGCAGCTACAGGAGAAAGTGCTCGGTGGCTCCGATAAACTGGCACTAGCCCGCCAGCTGGAAGGTCGGAACCTAGAGCAGGCGCTGAGCCGACTCCGTCGAATGAAAGCCCTGCTAAGTGACGACCAAGTACTCGATGATCTGACGGCGACCCAAGCCGCAGACTTGGACAGCGTCGTCTGCCAAGCGATAGTCAAGGAACTAGATATCAAAAGCGCAGACCTCACGCCGTTCTACCGATTGGCCGCCTGGGCGGCACGAGCTGACTACCGCCTCCCAGTTGAATTGTTTACCTTAAACTACGATCTGCTATTAGAGACCGCCCTTGAACATCTGCGAGTGCCGTACTTCGATGGGTTCATAGGCACCTTGCGGGCGCGTTTCCATACCGAGTTAGTAGAGGGCGCACTTGGCTTGGAAGGTCAGAGTGTACCAGCCTTCTTCGTGCGGCTATGGAAGCTTCATGGGTCGGTGAATTGGGCTTGGTCAGAGGACCAACAGATTGTGCGGCTGGGCCAACCAGTGACAGAGGGGCTCGCGGCCGCCATCTATCCTTCCGACACAAAATATGAGGAGTCGCGCAGAGTGCCGTTCGTGGTCTTGCAGGATCGCTTGAGACGTTCGCTGCACCAACCTGAGACCCTTATGATCATTTGTCGGTTATTCGTTCTCCGATGCCCATCTCAACGAACTACTCTTTGACGCGGCTGCCCGACGCGAGCGCTCAGAGTTTATAGCGTTCTGCTACTCAGAGATCCCTGATATTCTCGCCAAACGTGCTACCACTACGCCCAATCTGCAGGTAATCGGCAGTAAAGAGGCGATCCTCGGTGGCGTGCGAGCAGATTGGAAGCCTCCCGAGGGACTGCCGCAGCATCTCTGGGAGAACGACCGTTTTGCACTCAGCGATTTCCGCAACCTGGCTATCTATCTTTCCCGGAGCATGGCGCGTGAACCTGAGGGCGACGCAGTAGTACGCGAACTGCTCGAAAAAATTGACACGAAGAGCGATGGGGCGCTCGGATCCCGACAGTGATGGCTGAGCGCGATCCAACCTGCGTCGGGAGGGTACGCCATGTCCTTGGATCCACTATTACGGTGGCTCTCGATCCCGATCTCGCCGGCGTAGCGCCGATTTACAGGGGGCGCTTGCAGCCTGTCGGCCAAATAGGCTCACTCGTGCGCATTCCTCAAGGCCTCGTCGATCTCATTGCCACCGTAAGCCTCGTAGGCATTGCCGAACTGGCCGGTCCACTTGCACCAGCCGAGATGGTACAGCACGACGAGCGCTGGCTGCAGGTCCAGTTATTGGGCGAGATCGATCGGGGCACTGGCCGGTTTCAGCGTGGCGTGGGTTCGTATCCAGGCCTTGATGATCCGGTGCATTTCGCGACGCCCGATCAACTGGCGTCAGTATTCCCACAGCCGGACGACCAACACTTACGCTTAGGGTGCTTAGCCGCCGCAGAGGAAGTACCCGCTTGCTTGGATGCCTCGCGCCTCGTAGTCAGACACGCCGCAGTCGTAGGTTCCACGGGAGCTGGAAAAACAAGCGCAGTGGCTTCGCTGCTGCAGAGCTTCATCCGAGGAGGATGGAGAGCCGCAAATATTGTCGTCATCGATCCGCATGGCGAGTACTCGCGGGCTCTGGGCAATAGCGCATCGGTGCGAAGCGTCCTCGCTAAGGGGGATCGCGAACTGCGTGTTCCCTATTGGGCACTGCCGGCCGCGGAAATCATTCGCATCTTCACTGGGGCTCCAGGTAGCGCCACGTTTTCCAATCGCTTTACCGAACTCGTTGCTACAGCGCGTCGGAAGTTTACTGAAGCTGCTGATTGGCTTGCCCTCGACCCGACAGCTGTAACGGCTGATACACCGGTACCCTTCGACATAAGGCAGATCTGGCACCAGCTTGATACGGAAAACCACGAGACTCGGAAAAATAAGAGTGACCCGAGCACAGCCTGCCGAATAGATCCAGGCGACTCGGCCACCCTGCGGTCAGCGCAGTTCGAGGCCTACAGCCCAGGGGGTCAACCACCGCACCAAGCGCCGACCTATGGCGTCTATGGGACAACACCGGACCTTCTCCGACTCGGTCTACTCGATCCCAGGCTACGTTTCTTCCAGGAACCTGCGGGGGAACCACATGGTCGCGATCCACTCGTTGGAGTTATGCAGGAATGGATCGGCGGCGAGCATCCCGTTTCGGTCCTTGACTTCAGCGGAGTTCCGTCAGTCGCTGCCGATCTCGCCATCGGCGTGGTCCTCAATCTACTCTTCGAGGTCTCGCTACGCGGAGAGCAGGGTGGACCAGGGATAGGGCGTCCAAGCCCAGTTTTTGTCGTGTTGGAGGAAGCTCACCGGTACCTTGGAGATAGCGCAAGCGCGCTGACGCGCGATTCGGCAAATCGAATTGCACGGGAGGGGCGCAAATATGGGATTGGGCTTCTGCTGGTGACTCAGCGCCCGACCGAACTGCCCAAAACTGCCCTAGCTCAGTGCGGAACTCTTATAGCTCTTCGGCTATCGAACGCGGAAGATCAAGGCGCCATCAGGGCAGCGCTGCCCGATAGTGTGGCCGGTCTTGCAACTGTTCTACCCTCGCTGCGTACGGGTGAGGCAATTGTCAGCGGTGAAGCCGTGGTTCTACCCTCTCGCGTACTACTGGACAAGCCAGACCCAATGCCGTTAGCAGAGGATCCATCGCTGGATTCTTGGCGGAAAGAGCCCTCGGTGCCAGACGTTGGACCGGCGTTGGCGGCATGGCGAGGTATTTATGAGGCTGGGCAATGATTGAGTGGATTCCCGTCAGTGGATCGAAGCGTGTTGTGGCCGAAGCATACGACCCTAAGGCCGAGACGATCTATGTACGGTTCCCGAGTGGAGTCGAGTGGTGGTATTCCGCCTGTCCACCCCATGTTTGGGAGGAGTATAGTGCGCCTGGACAGTCCCGCGGACAATACATCAAGCGTGTCTTGAATTTCAAACCAAACGGGCGTCATGCTGGTTAATAATAACAAACCCCTGCTCAACCAAAGAGGCGCAGCGATTGGCATCCTCGGGACATCTGCTCTGGAGCCGCGCCCGCGCTCCAGGAGGCATTTGGCGATATCCGTAGGCGAGGGCCAGGTCTCTCGGGGTGCCCACCCCACCATGGACGAAGGAGTCAAAGCCGTTCATATTGCTCAGGGCGGCATGGGAGTGGTGTTTCTCCTCGAAGACGAAGATCCGGTGTCCATTACTCTGCGCCAGAGCGAAGGCGATGCCCAACTCGGAGGTCCACAATGAGCCAGGCAACCAAACGGAGATTCGAGCGCGAAGCAGAACCGGTCCGTGTTCTAGGCCGCGGAGTGCGAGCGCGGCAGGGGGTCCACCTCACACTGCGAACCCTGCGCGAGGCGGCCGGGAAGACCCAGGCGGAGGTCGCGGAGGCCGCCAAAATGGACCAGGCCGACATCTCTCGCCTGGAGAACCGCGAGAGTTTCGCCGACTGTCAGGTCTCGACGCTTCAGCGCTATGTGGCCGCGCTCGGTGGACAGTTCGAGCTGGTCGCAGGCTTTGGGAACAAGAGAATCATCCTCGCCGGTGTGCAAACAGAGTCCTCGCGGGAGTCGCCGCCTGACAAGGAGTCGCAACAAACGGGGCAGGGGTAGCCTACTACTGATCGAAGTCGAGACGCGCAGCGTCTTCAGACCTCTACGCGGTAACAGATGTCGGCTCCGGGATCTCTTCTCCAGCCTCTCGCATCCCCTCGAGGTGAAAATCGATGGCTTCCCGGATCAAATCCAAGACCTCCTGCTCTGTCTCGGCGGCGGCAACACAGCCTGGAAGATCGGGGACATACGCGCTGAAGTTGGCTCTTGCTTTTTCGACGACGACGGCATATCGCATGGGAGCTCTCCTGCTACTTGAGACCAGCCGCAGCACCTCGCTCCCGACGAAACAGAGGTCGCGCCCCAGCTCGGCCAGGAACTGGCGCAGGTTGGCCAGAAGGCTCTTGTGTAGATCGGCCTCCTCATGACCGTCGGGCAGATCGAGGAACTCGACGAGGTAGGCGTCGCGAAAGACGGCTTCCGCGCCGGGGTGCAATTCTCTCAACGCTGTCGAGACTTTTGGCGGATGGAGCACGACCCGCTCAAAGAGAGCGCTATCGATCTGGCGGGCAAGGTCCCGCATCGACCATCCTTTCCAACGCACGGACGGCTTGCTCTCCCGAGATCCTAGGCAGCCGAGTCAAAGGCGACCTCGAAGGTGGTCAAGAGCGGCCTCTCTCCTGCGGGGAGCGGGAACTCTTCGAGATAGAGCTCGGTCGCGTCCTTCAGGTTGACGAGAGCCTCCTCGATCGAAGGCCCTTGGCTGACCGTCCCCACCTCCAGGCAATCGGCGACGTACAAATCCTCTTCCTTGTGGAGAACCGCACTAAATGTCCGCTGGATCATGAGGATAGAGTAGCCCGCGGTGGCCTGGCTGGCAAGACGTCCGCTCCCCGCCTCCCCGCCTCACGACGACAGCAGCTCCAGATCCTGCCGGGAGAGGCTCGCCATCAAACTCTCAGGAGCGCGGCCCGACGGTCACAATCACGTTACCCTTCTTGTGTCCCAACTCCACGTACCTGTGGGCCTCGACGATCTCCTCCAGCCGATAGCGGCGATCGATGACAGGCTTCAGCGCTCCCGACTCGGCCAGCCGCTTCAGCAGATCGAGGTCCTGGCGGGTTAGCCTCGGGAAGTCGTCATCGATCGAGATGCAGGCACCGCCCGTCGTCAGGGCGCGTCCGGCATCCCGCATCGCACTCGCGCTCTTGCGCTTTCCCACCGCGTCGAAGATGAGGTCGTAGCGCTCTCCCCGGCGGGTGAAGTCCTCTCGCGTGTAGTCGAGAACCGCCTCGGCGCCGAGCGACTCGACCAGCTTCAGATTCGTCGTGCTGCACACGCCGGTCACTCCGGCCCCGAGGTGCCTGGCCAGCTGGACCGCCGCGGTGCCGATGGCGCCGGAAGCGCCATAGACCAGCACGCGTTGGCCGGGCTGGATCTTGGCCTTGCGCAGGCAATGCACCGCCAGCAGGCCCCCATACGGAAGGGCCGCGGCCTCCTCGTAGCTGAGATTCTGCGGCCGGGGCGCCAGGAGGGTGCTCACCGGCCAGCAGACCGCCTCCGCATAGGCGCCAACCACCCAGCGGCTCATGCCGAAGACCGGGTCGCCTTCCTTGAAGGACGTGACGTTCCGGCCGACGGACTCGACGTCTCCGGCGAGCACCATCCCGAGGATGGATCGGCGCGGCGCGTTCCAGCCCGCCAGCAACCGCAACAGGAGCCGATACCGGCGGGGCGCCCTCAGGCCACGGATGACGCAGTCGCTCACCGTCACGGCCGTCGCGAAGATCCGAATGCAGATCTGGTTCCGGCGCGGGGTGGGTCGCTCGACCTCCGCGAGTCGAAGCACCTCCGGTGGGCCGTAGCGCGTGCAGAGGACCGCTCTCATGGCTCGCGCCTCGCATAAACCACCTCACCATCGAAGTCTGGCTTCTGGGGGGCATCGCAGCGATGAAACGTGCACGAGACCTGCGGTCCGACCGGGTAGGGCTCCGGAAAGTCTGCCACGATCTGACGGACTGCCACTGCAGCAAAGTCCTCATATGCGCCCTCGCGTGTAATACCATCGACGCCGTCAACGTACACGTGAAGGTGAATGCGAAACGGCGACCACTCAACGGAGATAAGCCGCATGTCAGCGGTGATGCAGCCGAGCAATGCTCGCTGAACCGAGAGCAACACTTGGGCGCGAAGGTCGACGTCGGCCTGCCGCCTCTCGGTCTTCGCTGCTGCCTTCACGGTCGCCATGCAGTCATCATATCCGCCCGGATACCTATGAGGAACACGCGTCGCGGATCGGGAGCAACACCGGTGGGTCCTGCCGAGGCGGCGGGCGACAAGTCAGAGGCTCAGTCCGAGAGCTTCGCTGCTGCGGGCTTGTGCTCTCTCCGAAGCTCTTCGTCCGTCTCCCGGAGCAACCGGCGAGCTTCCTGGATGTCCCTCTCGGTGATGCCGAGCACTTTCCTGATCTCGTCGGCGCTGTAGGGAGGAGCGATGTGCTTGGCGACCGCCGGCTTCCTGGCTTTGCGCACGACCTTGGCTGCAGGCTTCGCAGGTGCAGTCGTGGCTTGCCGCCTCCCGGTCTTCGCTGCTGCCTTCACCGTCGCCATTACAACCACCCCACCTCACGACAACAACAGCTCCAGATCCTCCCGGGAGAGGCTCGCCATCAAGCTCTCGTCCGCCTGGATGATGGCATCGGCCAGGGCGCGTTTTCCGGCCTGGAGCTCGAGGATCTTCTCCTCCACGGTGTCGCGGGCGACCAGCCGGTACGCGAAGACGGTCCGCGTCTGACCGATGCGGTGCGCGCGGTCGACGGCCTGGGCCTCGACGGCGGGGTTCCACCAGGGGTCTAAGAGGTAGACGTAGCCGGCGGCGGTGAGGTTCAAGCCCAGCCCGCCGGCCCTCAGGCTGATCAGGAAGAGTGGACATCCCCCCTCCGACTGGAAGGCCTCCACCAGCTCCTGGCGATTGCGGGTCTTGCCGTCGAGGTAGAGGTAGGAGAGGCCCTCGGCCTCGAGCCGGCGGCGGAGCAGGGCGAGGAAGCTGGTGAACTGGGAGAAGACCAGCACCTTGTGCCCTTCGCTGAGCACCTCCTGGAGCTGGGGGAGCAGGAGGTCGAGCTTGGCGCACGGCTCGCCCTGCCGCCCGCGGTCCACCAGCGCCGGATGGCAGGCGGCCTGGCGCAGGCGCAGGAGCGCTTCGATCACCAGAAGCTTGGTGCGGCCCAGCCCCTGGGCGCCGATGCGCTTTTCGAGCACCGCGCGGTAGTAGTCGCGCAGCTCGTCGTAGAGCCGGCGCTGCCGGGCGGAAAGCTCGCAGACGAGGGTCTGCTCGACCCGGGCGGGCAGCTCCGGCGCCACCTGCTGCTTGGTGCGGCGGAGGATCAGCGGGCGCAGCGCGCGGGCCAGCTCCGCGGACGCGGCGCCCGGCGCGCGGAGATCGCCGGCGCGCTTGCGGAAGGCCTCCGAGCCGGTGAATCCTGGGTTCAGGAATTCAAGGAGGCTCCAGAGCTCGTCCAGGTGGTTCTCGACCGGGGTGCCGGAGAGCGCCAGACGATGGCGGCCGCGGAGCAGGCGGGCCGCCTGGGCGGTCTGGCTGCTGGCGGTCTTGATCGCCTGCGCCTCGTCCAGGATCACGTAATCGAGCTCGCGCTCTCGCAAGGTGGCAATGTCGCGGCGCAGGGTGCCGTAGGTGATGAGCACCACGTCGTGGTCGGCGAACGATGCGGTCTCCGCGGCACGGCCGGCGCCGGTGTAGTCGAGGATCTTCAGGGCGGGGGTGAACTGCGTCGCCTCGGCCAGCCAGTTGAACACCAGGGAGCGGGGAACCACCACCAGCGACGGCGGCAGGCTCCCTGCGGCGCGCTCCTCTCGCCGCGCTTCGAGGAGGGCCAGGACCTGCACCGTCTTGCCCAGCCCCATGTCGTCGGCGAGCCAGGCGTCGAGCAGCAGCGCCTGGAGCCGAGAACCGTAGGTGGTCGCCGTCGGTCGTGCCGAGCCCGGCGAGCGGCGCCCAGCGCTTCAGCCACTCCTCGGGGAGCAGGCCCAGGCTGCCGTCGCTCAAGGGCACGAAGCCGTCGCCGCGCCGCAGAGCGGCGAGGAGCCGCGGCAGGCCGATCGTCTCGCCGGCGAATTCCACCTCGCTGTGGAGCTCGAACCAGTCCACCCCGGAGGCGACGTGCACCGCGAAGCTGCCCGGCGACCGATAAAGCGTCCCCTTCGCCTCGACCCACCAGCCCTGGTCGAGCAGCGTGCGCACCGCCTGCGGGACGCGTTTGGGCGAGATCCGCAGGGTGGGCTCGCCGGAGGGTTCGTTCGCGCCGGGGCGGAACCCCAGCGCCGCGAAGGCCCCCTCCTCCGCCGCTCGATCGCGGAGGAGGAAGCGGCGCTCGGCCTTCTCGTACACCCCACGCCCCCGGGCGCCGGCGCTCACCTCCTGCCCGCCGTTAGAGGTAGTCGACCCGGGCGAGCGGCCAATCGCCACCCGTTTGCGGAGGCGGGGGGGAGCAGGCGCAGGCGTGGCTGCGGGGCCAGGGTCACCTCGGTGCAGGAGAGCGACGGGGGGAGGTCGAGCCGGGGGAGGACCGGCGCGGCGAAGAGGGCCTCCAGGAGATCCTCCCGCTCCACCGCGGGCACCCGCAAGGGCTCCGGCCGATCCAGCAGGGAGAGCCAGGCCGCGGCGCCGCTCCGGCACCACCTCGCAGGCGCCGTCGGCGTCCTCGCGGACCGCGAGCCAGAGCTCCCAGGGAGGGCCGTCATCCCAGGTGAGCGGCGGCTCCTCGATTGTCCCGGGAGCTGGGCCGTATCTGCTTACGCTGGCCCATTGTCCCGGGAGCTGGGCTGTATCTGCTTACGCTGACCCATTTGTCTCGGGAGCCGCCGGCGCCGCCTGCCGCCTGGCCCGCAGGGCCTCGACCACGATCGGCACGAGCGAGATGACGATGATCGCCACGATGACGTAGTGGAAGTTGCGCTTGATCACCGGCTGGTTGCCGAAGAAGTAGCCGGCGAAGAGGAAGGTCTCGACCCAGACCAGCCCGCCGAGGACGTTCCAGACCGCGAAGCGCCGGTAGGGCATGCGGCCGATGCCGGCGACGAAGGGGGCGAAGGTGCGGACTATGGGCACGAAGCGGGAAAGGAAGATGGCCTTGCCGCCGTAGCGCTCGTAGAACGTCTGGGCCCGCAGCAGATGCTTGCGATGCAGCCACCAGGTGTCCTCGCGCTTGAAGATCCGGGGTCCCACCGCGTGGCCGATGGCGTAGTTGACCGCATCGCCAGAGATGGCGGCGACGAGGAGGAGGACGGCGAGGAGAGGCATCGACAGGGTCGAGCCCTCGGCCGCGGCCAGGGCGCCGACCGCGAAGAGCAGCGAGTCGCCGGGCAGGAAAGGGGTCACGACGAGCCCGGTCTCGCAGAAGATGACGAGGAAGAGGACGCCGTAGAACCAGGAGCCGAGCGTATTGACGGCCTGGGTCAGGTGCTGGTCCAGGTGCAGGAAGAGGTCGATCAGTTGATGGATCATGAGGGTCCTTGGTCAGGGTTGTAGTCGCGGACGAGGGCGACCCCGGAAGACGTTCCCAGCCGTGTCGCCCCGGCGGCGATCATGGCGAACGCCGTTTCCAGGTCGCGGATGCCGCCCGAGGCCTTGACGGCGATGCGGCCGGCCACGGCGGTCGCCAGGAGCCGCACGTCGGCGATCGTGGCGCCTGATTTCGCGAAGCCGGTCGAGGTCTTCACGAAGTCGGCGCCGCATTCTACGGCCAAGCGGGCCGCCCGCTCCTTCTCCCGGTCGGTGAGAAGAGCGGTTTCGACGATCACCTTCAGGATCAACCCCTCCCGCGCCGTTCGCGCCGCCTCGACCCAGGCCGAGAGATCGTCGCGCACCCGGTCGTCCTCCCCGCCCTTCAGCCAGGAGAGGTTGAGCACCGTGTCGAGCTCCTGGGCGCCGTCGCCGATCGCCTGGAGCGATTCCGCCCGCCGCACTTCGGGGTGGCTGTAGCCCAGGGGGAAGGCGATCACCGTCCCCACCCGCACCGGGGTGCCGGCAAGCAGGTCGGCGGCCAGCGGCACGTGAACCGGCGGGATGCAGACCGAGGCGAAGCCGTGCTCGGCCGCCTCCTCGATCACCTGCCGGACCTGGGCGCCGGTCGCCTCCGGGCGCAGGAGGGTATGGTCGATGTAGCCGGCGAGCGGTCGGTCCAAAGGCGGTCGGCTCATGTTCACCGGGCGGGGACCGCCACCCCCTGTGCGTTGATCTTCACCTGGCCCACCTCGACCCCCGTGTAGTAATGGAGAAGGATGTCCTTGTAGGTATGGCCGCGCTGGGCCATGCCGTAGGCGCCCACCTGGCACATGCCCACCCCGTGCCCCCAGCCCCGGCCGGTGAACAGCCAGCCCGGCTCCTTGTTCGGCGGGGTCAGGCGCTTGGCGGTGAACAGGGTGTCCGGGACGTCCAGGGTCCAGCGCACGGCCAGGCCCTCGACCTCGACCGATTCGCGGTCGCCGTCGATGCGGATCTTCCCCACCCTCCCCGAGACCCCGCGGGTGAGGATCTCGAAGCCGTGATAGCCGAGACCGGGGAGCCGGGTCTGCACCTGGCTCGCGATCTGCGAATCGCTGCGAAAGCGGGTCCAGGAGCTCCAGTGGCTGGTCCGGTCGTAGGCCGCCCCCTCGGGATCGACCTCCTGCACGGCGGCGAGCAGGTGGTCCCCCTGCCAGAAGAGGGTCATCCGGTCGCCGGGGACCAGGGCGAGGGTGCCGCTCCGGGTCTCGCTGCCGAACTTCCGGAAGGTCGCGAGGTCGCCGGGCAGGGTGTAGGTCTTCTCGTCCTTCCCCGAATGGACGGTCAGGCGGCCTCGGCTCTCCCCGCCGCCAATACCGCTGGCACTGCTTCCATCCAGCGAGAGGAAGGCGGCCTCCTCGCGGCGCACCACCTGGAGCATCTCGGCGAAAGCCAGGAGCATGCGCTCGGTCTCGTCGTAGGCGAGGGGCCGGTCGGGGGCGCCGGTGACCAGGCCGCTGCGCAGCAGGTAGGCGGCGCGGCGGCGATCCTCTTCGCTCCACCCCGGCGGCGGCTCCTGGACCAGGTAGGCGACGTCCTCGGGGGCCAGGAGCAGGCGGGCGTCGAGCGCCAGGTCGAAGGCGGAGGCGACGAAGCGCTGCACCTCGCGGCGGTCGAGCGAGTGGAGGGAGGTGCCGGGGGCGGCGAGGCCGGCGAGGCTCGCCAGCTGGGCGAGCCGCGCCGCGAGCGCCGCGGGGGTGGGGGCGCCGGCGGGCGGCGGCAGGAGCCGGCGGGTGAGCCCCTCGGGGAAGGCGACACCGCGCGGCAGGTCGCCGTCCAGGTCCGCCGTCCCCGCCTCGACGCAGGGGACCCCCTTCAGGTAGGGCTCCAGCTTCAGGGGGAACATCAGCTTGCCGTCCTCGGTGTGCCCGCCGCAGGTCGAGCTGTAGAGGGCGTCGACGAGCTCCCCCTGGTAGAGCAGCACCTGGCCGGCGGTCTCGGCGACGGCGCGGTCGGTCAACGGGTGCTCGACCCCCATGCCGCCGTAGACCTGGCAGCGCGGAGTGGCGCAGATGTCGTAGCCCTCGCGATTGAACTCGCCCAGGTTCTTGAGCGCGTAGGTGCGGGCGGCGACCGCCTGGGCCTTGAGCGCCTCCACCTGGCTGTACTGCTCGGGTCCCATCTCCGAGGGGACCACCCCGCGCAGGTACTCCTCCAGGGGGAGGTCGTTGATCAGGTTGAGAGTGCCGCGGTCGTTCAGGAAGACGAGGATGCGACCGCGGTAGCGGTGCCCCTCGGCGGCGACCGAACCCCCGGCGGAGTCGACCGCCAGCCAGCGCCCGGGGAGGACGGAGCTCGATGTCCCCGGCATCCCCTGGGTGAGGCGGAGGGCGGGGGCCGAGACCTTGGCTCCCTCCGAGACCACCCAGGCGCCGGTGATCCCCAGGGTGCCCAGGCGCTTGACCTCGGCCTCGGCCTCGTCGCGCAGGGCGAAACGGCCGAGGCGGATGCGGTAGAGGTCGGTCCCGGCGTCGAAGTGGGCGTCGGCCGGCTGGCTGGTCTGGTCGGTCAGGCGGCGGGCGAGGTCCTGGGCCTGGTGCTCGTCGCGCAGGGCGGCGACCTGCAGGCGGAAGAAGCCGGCCTGGGAGGCGCCGGCCGCCGGCTCGATGCGCACCGGGGAGACCATGGCGACCACCTGGTCGTTCGAGGAGACCGTCGCCTCCGACGAGCAGCAGGGGAGGGTGACCGCGGCGAGGTCGCTCGCCAGGCCGACCCGGATGCGCACCGGCACCGCCGAGCCGGGAGGCGGCTCCGGGGCGGCCGGCGGCGGCGCGGCTGGAGGAGGCGGCTCGGGCGCCGGCTGGGGGGCCGGGACCGGGGCCGGCGGCGCGGGGCGCGGTTTCGGCCGCGAGGCCGCATGCGGCGCGGTCCTGGGTTTCGGGGTTGGCGTCGGCCGGGTTGAGCCGACACAGCCGTAGGCGAGGAGGAGCACGAACGCCGGAAGGAGCCGAAGCTTTCTCAAGCGGGGATCGGGCTGCCGGCCCCCCGGCTCGTCTCGCTGCGCACGAGAGCCACCAGGGTGCCGCCCAGGGCGATGAGCAGCAGCCCCTGGGTCAAGGATTCGAGGAGGGTGAACCCGATCTGCGCCGCGGCGCGCAGCGCCGGCTGCGCGGGGAGCAGCCGGTCGGCCCCCAGGGCGACGAGGCCCAGGGCGGCGAGGAAGGCGCAGAGGAAGAGGACGAAGACGAGGACGACGGCGCCCAGGCGGGCGCCGAGCACCTCGAGGCCGATCCGGCAGGCGGCGCGGACTCCGGAGCCCTCCCGCGCCAGGTCGGCCTGGGCGACCCCGTACCAGAGGCTGAGGACGAGGAGGAGGAAGGCGAGCGGCAGGGCGCCGCCGCAGCCGATCCCGAAGGCGCCGCTCTCCCCCCAACGCGCCGCCCCGGCGAGGGTCGCCGCCATCCAGAGCAGGAGGAGGAGGCCCCAGCCGAGGAAGAACAGGCCGATCAGGTTGGCAAAACCGAAGAAGCGCGCCCCATAGCGCCCCGCCCAGCCGAAGAAGTTCCGCCAGCTGAAGGTGCGGAAGAGGCGGGTGGAGCGGGGGGCTCCGGGCAGGGCCTGGCGGTCGCCGGCGAGCAGCACGCCGTAGGTCCCGGCCTGCACGTAGCAGTGAAGGAGACCGGCAAGGAGCCAGAGGACGAGCGTGCCCAGGAGGGCCGCGAGCAGGCCGGGCAGGCGGCCCTGGGCGCGCGGCAGGAGGTCGGGGAGCGTCCGGCCGGGGTCGGCGAGAACGTCGGTGGTCGACAGGTCGTAGCCGAGGACGACGAAGGGCAGGCCGAAGCCGATCGCCAGGAGGAGGGTGAAGGCGAAGCCCTGGAGCCACTGGATGAGCACCAGCTCCCGGTTGGCCCACAGGCTGGCCAGACCTCGGCGCAGGCAGTCCACCGCCGAGAGCCTCATGTGGCGACGCGGGCCTTGTACAGCTTGTGCTCGCGCCGGAAGTCGGCGACGGCCGAGAGCTCGACCGGCTGCGCCATCTCGTAGAGGCGGGAGACCAGAGATCCCGGGATGCGGGACGACAGCAGCTTCATGGTGTCGACCGGCGCCGCGGCCTCGGGATCGCGGCCGCGGTCGAGGTTCTCCGGTTTGGGCCGCGAGCGGATCGCAGCGGGATCGTTGGGCGCCGCCAGCAGGTAGTTGGTGGTGAAGATCGTCGGCAGGCGGCGCAGGTAGCGCTGGTTGATGATCAGATAGAGGATGTCGCGCACCCAGGGGGTCGCCTGCTGGGAGCCCAGCTCGTCCAAGACCAGGACGTCCGCCTCGGTCAGCGGGTCGAGCACCTCGTGCTTGGACTCCGACGAGGAGGGATCGAAGGTGGCCTGGATCTGGTGCAGGAGCGAGCTGAACTCGGCGAAGCGGCCGTGCACGCCGTAGCGTTGGATGAGCTCCTTGAGCACCCCCACGGCGAGGTGGGTCTTGCCGACGCCCGGAGGGCCGATGAAGAGGAGGCCGGAGTCGCTGAACGTCCCGCCCTCCTTCAGGAATTGCTCGACGTAGCCCAGGGCGATGGCGCGCGCCTGGACGAGCTGGTTCTGCTCTCTGGGGTCCGGGCTCGCGGTGACGAACTTCTCGATCTTGCAGTGGGCGTAGCGCTCGGGGATGGCGGCCGCGGCGAGCTTGCGCGCATGGATCTGCTGCTGGCGGCAGACGCAGGGGCGAGCCCGGCCCGCCCCGCCGTCCGCGGCGATCAACCAGCCGCTCCCCCCGCACTCGGGGCAGGGGGCCGACGTCACCTCACTCTGCGGCATGCCGAGATGGTAGCACGGGCCTTACCGCCGCGCCGCGGTCGCCACCCGGGCCACCAGCTGGGAGAGGGCGGCGTCCGGCTCGGTGCCCTCGCCTTTGAGGAGCAGCTCGGTGTCGAGCACCAGGGCGGGGAGGCGGGCGAGGAGCGGCTCGGGGAGGCGGGAGGCGGCGAGGTAGGCGCGGTGGAGGCGGAAGGGGTGGATGCCGGCGAGCGGGTTCTTGCCGCCGGCCGGCACCTCGCCCTGGAGGGCCGGAGCGTGGCGGTCCTTGAAACGGCCGTAATTCTCGTCGCCCGCCGGCACCCGGAAGAGGCGCATCATGCCGCGCAGAGCGGTCAGCTGGCGGCAGAAGTTGGCGAAGAGGGCGAAGAAGGAGAGCCGCGCCGCCAGCGGGTCCTCGGCGGCCGCGGTCAGGCGGTGGAGCCGGTCGAGCGCCTCGCTCGGCCGGCCCTGGGCGACGGCGTCGAGGAGCTGCCAGACGTCCTCCTCGCCGCGGTCCTCGACCGCCCGCTCGACCAGCTTGCGGTCGATCTTCCCTCCCGGCACCTCCTCCCCGATCAGCCCGGCGAGCTTGCGGTACTCGCCGGCCAGGCGGGCCGTCGAGTCCGCCTCGGCGGCCCCCGAGCTCCCCTTGCGGCCGTCCCCCTCCTGGCGCAGGGTGCGGCGCGCCAGCTCGGCCAGGGCGTCGCGGGTGATCGAAACGCCGGTCTGCCGTTCGAGCTCGGCGGCGAGCCGGTCGACCCCCTCCCAGGCGCCGCCCCGGGCCGCCTCGACCCCGCCCAGGTGAAGCACCGCCCCGCGCTCGGCGAGGAGGGCGACCACCGGATGGTCGGCCGGCGCCGTGCGCTCGGCGAGCACCAGGGCATGGCCGGCCGGGAGCCCGTCGCGAACCACCGTGGACAGCTCTGAGAGGTCGGAGCCGCCGACCCCCTGGAGCCCCTCCCGCCGCGCCGCTTCGAGCAGCTGGACGAGCCCGGTCTTCAGGTCCTCCACCTGCCGCTTGCCGCGCTTGGCCCGCCGCCCGGGTCCCCCCTCGAAGGCCCAGGCCGGCAGCTCGCCCAGGGCCTCCTCGGCGCTCCTGGCGTAGGGATCGACGTCGAAGAGATGCAGCGCCTGGAGGAGGCGCACCGCCGCCTGCCGCTCGCGCGATCCCAGGCTGCCGGCGGCATTGCCGGCCGCCGGAATCCCCTCGTGGGCCTCGTCGATCAGCTCCGCCGCCGCGCTGCGGTCGGCGAGGACGACGGTGTCGAAAGCGAGGACGACCTTCCCCGGCGCGAACAGCGAGTAGGTCTTGAGGTCGGAAAGGAGCGGGGTGAGCGAGGCCGGGTGGCGGTGGGTCTCGACCGGGCAGCCGATCGCCGTCGCCAGCGCCTCGGCGATCCGTTCGGCCGCCGGCCCGGCGAGGACGAGGTCGCCGGTCACCAGGCAGACGGTGGGCACTCCACCGTCCGCGGTCAGCCGGGAGAGGAAGGCCGCGATCTCGGGCCCTGCCAAATCGTCGCCTCCGCTCTAGGAGGCCTCGGCCTCCAGGAGCCCCTTCTCGGCCATCTCCTGGCAGTCGATGCAGAAACGCGCCCAGGGAACCGCCTGGAGCCGCTGGATGGCGATCGTCTGGCCGCAGTTGGCGCAGCGCCCGTAAGCCCCCTCGTCCATCCGCCGCAGGGCGGCGTCGATCTGGAGCACCAGCTGGCGCTCGCCGTCCGAGAGGGAGAACATCAGCTCCCGGTTGTAGGAGTTGTTGGCGCGGTCCACGATGTCCTCGGTCCCGTCGTCCGCGGACTCCTGCCCGGCGCGCACGTCCTGCTTGTACATGTTGACGATCTCCTGCTTCTGCTGCTGCAGGCGCTCGCGCAGGGCCTCGTATCCCTCGATCGGCGTTGCCGCGGCGGGCTTGACCTTCTGTATCTTGGCCACGCTGTCTCCTTTCCCAAGAAGCCGCGAAAGTGATTCGCCCCTCAGATGGGCTCGCGATGATAGCTCATTCCGGCCGCAATGGAGAGGGCGCGGAAGATCTGCTCGTACAGCACGGTCCGTGCCAGCTGGTGCGAGAGGGTCAGCGGACCGAGCGACAGGACCAGCCGCGCCGCCTTCAAGACCTCCGGGGCGAGCCCCAGATCCGAGCCGATGGCGAAGGCGATCGGGTGCGGCCACTCGCGTTGCAGCCGGGTGAGCTCGGCGGCGAGCCCGGGCGAGTCCAAGGCCCGGCCGCCGCCGTCCAAGGCCACCAGCCAGGAGGATTCGGGCAGGGCGGCGAGGAGCGCCCGCCCCTCGGCCTGCCGCCGCCCGGGGTCCTCCCCCGATTCGCGCGCCCGGACCGGCAGGTCGCGCACCGGCACGAAGCGGGCGATCCGGCGCCGGTAGTCGGCGCAGATCTCCTCCCAGCTCGCGGGCTGATGACGGCCGGCCCAGGCGATGACGAGCTCGCGGCCCACGGCTCAGAGGGCTTCGCCATGATCGCCATGATCGCCAGGATCGGCGGGATCGGCGGCATGGAGATCTCCTGCCGGCTCCTCTTCCTCCTCGTCGAGCTCGCCCTCGTCCTCCTCGTCCATCATGTAGCGCTCCCACTCGTCGAAGAAGGCGAGGGTCTTGAAATCGCGCATCCGGTCCAGAAAGACGACGGCATTCAGGTGATCGAACTCATGCTGCACGACGCGGGCCTCGAAGCCTTTCGCCAGGAAGTCGAGCGGCCGGCCCTCGCGATCGATGCCGCGCACCCGCACCGCCGGATGGCGGGGCACCAGCCCCCGCAGGTCGGGGATCGACAGGCACCCCTCCCAGTCGTAGACCCGCTCGCCGCCCTGGGGGGTGAGCATGGGGTTGATCACGGCATGGAGGGGGATCGAAGCGTCCCGCTTCTTGCCGCGCGCGGCGACCTCGTAGACGAAGACCTGGAGCCCCACTCCCAACTGCGGTGCCGCCAGGCCGACCCCGGAGGCGGCTCGCATGGTCTCGATCATGTCGTCGATCAGCGCCTGGATCTCCGGCAGGGCGAGCTGCCCGGGCGGCACCGGTTGGGCCGGGGTGCGGAGGGCCGGATGACCGAGCCGGACGATGGAACGGGCGGGCATGGTGGGCTCCCTTCCTGCGCAAGATCCTTAAGTATACCTGCCTCCGGACCTCCCCACCTGTACGGAGCGGAGCAGCCGAAGGTTGGGCTGGGACCGCATGGTATTCTGAACCGACGATGCGCGACGGACGGGTGCGGGTGCGGAACGATCGAAGAGATCGGCGGGACCGGCGGCAGGGCCGCTGGCTGGGCGGGCTGCTCCTCGGGAGTGCGGCGGTCGGGCTGCCGGTGGCCGCCCACGCCTGGATCACCCGCCGGGCCCGCCCGCCGCGGGCGCCGAGCTGGGGCCGGGCGCACCGCTACGCCGGGCGCCACGGCGAGATCGCCTTCCAACAGCTCGGCACCGGCGCGCCGCTCCTCCTCCTCCATTCCTTCGGCCCCGGCCACGACGCCGCCGAGTGGCGCGCCGCGGCGGAGCTCCTCGCCGGCTACCACGCGGTCTACGTCCCCGACCTCCCCGGCTGGTCGCGCTCGGCCCCACCCCGAGTCTACCGCCCCGGCGCCTACGTGACGGCCCTGGAGGATTTTCTGGGCGGCGTGGTGCGAGAGCCGGCGGTGGTGGTGGCGGCCGGCCTGCCCGCCGCCTATGCCCTGGAGATGGCGGCGGCGCGGCCCTACCTGGTGCGCGCCCTGGCCCTGGTCTGCCCCCAGGGGCTCGAACCGCTGCCGGGAAGCTCGGCGAGCGCCTGGACCGGCACGGCCCTCCTGCGGCGCCTGGCGCCGCTGCCGCTCGTCGGCATCACCGCTCTCGACCTCCTGACCTCCCGTCAGGCCCTGGCCGAGCACCTGCGCCAGGAGGTCTACGCCGCCCCCGAGAAGGTGGACGCCGGCCTTGTCGACCACCACTACCGCGCCAGCCACCGCCGGGAGGCCCGCAAAGCCCTCGCCGCCTACCTGACCGGCAGCCTGCGGCCGGCCAACGGCAGCCTCCCCACTCCGGACCAGCCGGTCTGGATCGCCTGGGGCAGGAAGTCCGTCCAGCCGCCGGTCGAGAACGCCGACCTCTGGCTCCACAAGTTCCCCGAGGCCCACCTGGAGATCTTCGAACGCTGCGGCAGCCTCCCCCACGCCGAGACCCCCGCCGCGTTCTGCCGGGCGTTCGATCGGTTCCTGACCGGTCTCGACTGAGGGTCCCTCCAACGCAAAGCCCCCGCGCCTTCAAGGCGGCGGGGGCTCGGAGAGGAACCGTGGGGGCCTGGCGCCTTACGACACCTCGAAGCCGCCCTGCTTCAGCTCCCTCTCCTCCATCTGACGGCGGATGCCCTCCTCCTCCTCGACCACCCGGCCGTCGAAGAGGTGGATGCTGCGGTCGGCGTAGCGGGCAAAGCGCGGGTCGTGGGTGACCATGCAGATCGTCGCCCCCTCCTTGTGCAGCTCCTCCAGGAGGTCCATGACCTGCTTGCTGTTGTTCGAGTCCAAGTTGCCCGTGGGCTCGTCGGCGAGCAGGATGGACGGCTTGCCGACCACCGCGCGGGCCACGGCGACGCGCTGCTGCTGACCGCCGGAGAGCTGCGAGGGGTAGTGCTTCATGCGGTGCGACATCCCGACCCGCTCCAGCGCCTCCTGCACCCGGTCCTTGCGCTCCTTGGCCGGCATGCCGCGGTAGGTGAGCGGGAGCTCGACGTTCTCGTACACCGTCAAGTCGCCGATCAGGTTGAACGCCTGGAAGATGAAGCCGATCTCCTTGTTGCGGATGCGCGCCCGGTCGGAGAACGAGAGGTCGGCCACCTGCTTGCCGTTCAGCCAGTACTTGCCGTCGCTCGGCGTGTCGAGCAGCCCGAGGATCGACAGCAGCGTCGTCTTGCCGCAGCCCGAGGGGCCCGCGATCGAGACGTACTCGCCGTTCTTGATCTCCAGGTGGATGCCGGACAGCGCGTGCGTCTCCACCTCGTCGGTCAAGAAGACCTTGGTCACCCCGTCCAGCGTGATCAGCGACCCGTTTGAGCTCATCATTTTCTCCCTTGCATTTAGTTCAGGCGCAGTCGGTCGTGACCATCCCACGCCGAGGTATCGGAAAGGATCACCTTGTCTCCCACGTTCAGGCCGCCCACGATCTCGATCGTGTTGACCGAGCTCCGGCCGAGCTGCACCGGTATCCGCACCGCCCCCTTGCCGCCTTCGGTGAGCTTGAACATCTGGACCTTGCTGTTCGGCTGGCCGTAGGCGGGCCGGCCGACGTAGAGGACGTTGTCGAGCCGCTCGATCAAGATCGTGCCGTCGACCGAAAGGTCGACCCGGGCGCCCTTGGGGAGCGGTCCGTCGAGCTTCACGTCGACCGTCACCGTGCCGTCCTGGACCGAGGGGGCGACGCGCTCGACGTGGCCGGAGACGATACCGTTCCGGGTGTCGATCTGGGCCGACTGGCCCTTGACCACGTCCTTGGCCTGGGTCTCCGGGATCTTGAGCTCGGCTTTCAGCTTGTCGGGCTGGGCGACGCGGGCGAGGTTGGCGCCCGGCGCCACCCGCTGGCCGACCTGCACCGGCAGCTCCTGGAGGACGCCGTCGATGCCCGCCTTGACGTGCAGCGCCTCGACCTGCCGGCGCTTCAGCCCGTAGACCGCCTGCTGCTGCTCGACGCGGGCGCGCTGGGCGGCGAGCTGGGCCTGGGCCGAGAGGGCGTTCTGCCGCACCTTCTGCTTCTCGATCGAGGCCTGCTGGCCGAGCATGGTCGACTGCATGGTCGATTTCTTCATCGTGATCTCGGGGATCAGGCCTTCCTTCGCCAGCTTCACGTCGGCTTCCGCCTGGAGCTTCGCCTGCTCGCTCTGCGACTCGACCTGGGCGGCCGTCGCCTGCTCGTTCAGCAGCTCCTTGTCGAGCTTGGCCTTCAGGTCGTCGTAGTCGGCCTGGACGGCCTTGACCTGCGACTCGGCCTCGGCCGCGTTCTGCTCCAAGTCGGGGTTGCTCATCTCGAGCAGCAGGGTGTCCTTGGTGACCGTGACGCCGGGGAGAGCGGGGATGCGCTCGATCCGCGCGTCGACCAGGGCCGGGACGAAGCGGATGTCCTCCGCCACCAGGGTCCCGGGACCGCGCACCTCGCGCTGCATCGGGCCGCGCTGGACCGTGTCGACCCAGACCGTCGCCTTGTCCACCGTGGGAGCCGCCGGCTCCAGCCGCGACAGACCGACGGTGACGAGAAGGATGGCGACGAGCCCCGCGATGCCCCAAATGATCCGACGGATCCGCTTCTTCTTCGCTTCACCGGTTCGCTGAATGTCCATGCCCATAATGAAAGTTCCTCTCGCTGCTCCACTACGCACGCCCCATGCCCAAGGTTGCAGAACGCCTCATCTTACGACGGTCTCACCATTTAGGAAAAGGGGGGAGGCGCCTTTCTTCATTCCGGTGTCCGTTTGCGGGAAGGTGGCGTCCCAGAATCGGACACTCCGGCCGGTCCGGCGCCGTCGACCGGCCGGGTCAACCACCGTTCCCGGTACTCCCGGAGGGCCGGGGTGTCGGGGAAACTTTCGCCGGGCGGATAGGGGTAGCTGCGCATCGCCTGAAAAGGCAGCGGCTCCAGGTGCTGGGCCTCCCAGGTGTTGCGGTCGGCGTCCTTGTCCCAGCCGACGCTCTCCAGGAAGACGGTGCGGCGGAAGCCGGGCGGCGGCGGGGGCAGGAGCGCGGCGTCGAAGGTCAGGGCCAGCTCGTCCCCGGCGGCGAGGATGACCGAGCGGTCGTCGGCTTGGGCGAGCAGCTCACCCACCTCGCCGTAGCGGGTGTAGCGGCCGGGGAAGGGGAGCCAGGGGGAGGCGGTCGAGACCCGGGCATAGTCGTAGCCGTGGGGACCGTTGGGCGAGCGCCGCACCCGGGCCGAGAAGCCGCGGTAGCGCAGGAGGGCGCTCGCCGGGGCGAGCCGGGCGCGGACGACGGCGGTCGAGTCGGCCGCCGGCAGGGGGGTCCAGGCGATGCGGTCCCAGGCGAGCCAGAGCGAGGTGACGATGCGCAGGCGCCGCGCTCCCTTAGGGAGGGGAGGCGTGTCGATCACCAGGGTCTTGGTCTTCCCCGCCGGATAGCCCAGGGCCGGCATCAGGACCTGCCAGCCCTGCCCGCCCTGCCCGCTGGTAGCGGTCTCGACCTCCAGCCGGGGCGACACGGGCGCGAGGTCGCGGCGCTGGGCGATCGCCAGGTTCAGGCTGGCGTCGGCGGGGAAGATCCAGCCGTCCAGGTGCAGGCGCACGGGACCGCCCGGCGCCTCCCCAAGGTCGAAGGTGAAGGTCCAGGGCGCCGCCGCCACCCCCTGGTAGGGACCGGGAACGTAGCCGTCGGCGTAGACCTCGTCCCGCGCCCGCACCCGGTCGGTGACCTCGCGGCCGGCGCCGTCCCAGGCGGCGGCGACCGGCCGCAGGCCGCGGCTCCCCAGCACCCAGCCCGGGTTCTCGGGGCCGGGGAGGACCCGCAGGTTGCTCGCCACCTCGACGTCCGCGGGGTGGTCGACCACCCAGAGCGACAGCCGGTCGAAGAAGGCCGCTTCCCACAGCTCCTCGGTGACGCTCATCCGATAGACGCCGCCCTCCGGCCGGGCGCCGTCGACCCGCACCAGCTCCTCGGGGTCGGCGCCGGCATAGACTCCGGCGGCGACCGGCAGGCCGAGCGGTGAGGCCCAGAGGAGATCGGTGACGAATTCCATCCGCTCGCCGTTCCATGTATAGAGGAAGGGGCAGCTTCCTTTCAGCACCTGCTCCTCGACCACCGCCTGGTCGCCCGCCACCTGCAGCCGGTCCTGGGGGACGCCGTTGGTCCACACCACCCGCAGCAGGTCGGCGCGGCTCTGGCGGCCGAGGCCGAAGTGGGTGACCTCCCCCTGCGCCTCGCGCAGCTGGTAGGCCGCCCCCGTTCGCACCTCCAGGGTGGCGCCCAGGCCGCCCAGGTTGTTCTTGCCGTTCCCCTTGGCCAGGCCGCGCAGGCGGACGTCCAGCCAGTGGTTCCGGTTGCCGCCCGCGTTGTCGATCCGGTAGAGCCCCGAGGCTCCGGCGGTGACGAGATCGAGGTCGCCGTCCCCGTCCAGATCGGCGGCGACGATCGCCGTCGCCTTCCCCGGACCGCCCTGCACGGCGAGGGGAGAGAAGCCCTGGCCCCGGCGGGTGAGGACGGCGAGGCCGGTCTCGCCGCCGAGAACCAGGTCGAGGTGGCCGTCGTTGTCGAGGTCGGCGGCGAGCAGGGTGGTGAACGGTCCGCCGGGGGGAAGCGGCGCGGCGAGGTTCCAGCGTTCGAAGCGTCCGGCACCCCCGGCACTCCCGGCGATATTGTGCCAGAAGGTCAGACCGTCGCCCTTGGCGGAGAGCACGGCGAGATCGGGCCGACCGTCGTCGTCGAAGTCGGCGGCCACCGCCGCCCGGGCGGGAGGGACCTTGTCCAGGCCCGCGGCGGCAGTGCGATCGGCGAAGCGGCCCTGGCGCAGATTGTCGAGCCAGGTCAACCCCCCGGTACCGCTGTCGTGGACGAGCAGGAGGTCGAGGTCGCCGTCCCGGTCGAGATCGCTGGCGATCACCTGGCGGACGGCGCGGGCGGGGAGCTTGGGGAACGCCTTCTCCCCCACCGCGGTGAGCGCTCCGGCGCCGGGGTTGAGGTAGAGATCCGTCCCGGCTCGGCCGCCGAGCGCCAGATCGAGATCGCCGTCGCTGTCGAAGTCGAGGACCGCCGCGGCCGTCGCCCCCGTCGAACCCAGGCCGAAGTCCGTATTCGGGGTGAAGCCCCCCTTGCCATCCCCCTTGAAAACCAGAACCGTGCCCTCGCCGTAGGCCAGGAGGTCGGTGGCGCCGTCGTTGTCCAAGTCGGCGGCGAGGAGGTGGGTGGCGCCGGAGGCGGGGAGCACGGGCGAGGGTTTGAAGCCGTTTGCGGCGAGGCGGATCTCCAGGCCAGGATGCTCTCCCGCCACCAGGCGCGCCAGGTCGGGTTTCCTGTCGCCGTCGAAGTCGGCCACCGCGAGGCTGGCGACCCCGTCCCCCGCTGCGGCGGTGGGGTCGAGGCGGGTGGCGCGCAGCTCGACCGTGGCCGGAGGCCCCCATTCGGCGGCGGGCGGCTCGTTCTGGAAGCGGGTCACCGGCACTCCCTGGATGCCGCGGATCAGCTCGCGCTGGCTGCCCTGGTACATGGAGGTCGCCTTGAGCACGTTCTCCAGGCGGATGGCGGGGACCCGGGCGGCGGGGAGGTCGTTCTTCTCCAGGGCGGCGAGGAGGTCGGCGAGAGCCGGGCCGGCGGCCGGCGGGGGCTGCCAGAGGATTTCGCGCACCCGCAGGTAGGCGGCGGTGGCGGCCGCCCGGTCGCCCGCCGCGATGGCTCGCGCGCCGCGCTGGAGGAGGACGAGGAGGTTCTCCGGCCGCAGTGCGGCCAGGCGCTCCAGGGTCCGCCCGGCGAGGTCCGGGTTCGGCTCGGCGCCCGAAGCTGTCGCCTGGCGGTAGGCGGCATAGAGGATCTCGACGTCGTCCGGGGCGGCGGCGACCGCCCGGTCGAGACTCTGGACCGCCTCGGCGTGGCGCCCCATCCACTGCAGCACCTCGCCGCGCAGAGCGAGGAGGTCGGCCCGGCCGGGCGCCTTGGCGAGCGCCTTGTCCACCGCGGCGAGCGCCTCCGGGTAGTGCTGCTGGCGCAGGGCGGCGACCGCCAGGTCGGCATACCCCAGCGGGTCCTCCGGAACGACCTTCAGGAGATCGGCAAACGCTTTCTCGGCGTCGGCCGGGCGCTCGTTCTCCAACTGGGCGATCCCCAGGTCGCGCAGCGTGAGGCCGCGCTCCGGGAGCGCGGCGAGGGTGAGAAGGGCGAGGGCGACGACGAGGAGCCCGGGGACGAGGCGGCGCATGGGGCGTCATTGTACGGCCGCGTGGTAGCCTTTTCGCTCATGAACGCCCCCGAAGAGCACCGCCGCGCCGCACCGCGGCAGCTGGGCTTCGCCGTCATCACGGTGAGCGACACCCGCAAGGTGGCGAACGACGTGGGCGGGGACACCCTGCGCGAGATGGCGACGGCCGCCGGGCATCGGGTGCTGGCGGCGGACCTGGTGCCGGACGATGCGCCGGCGATCCGCCAGGCGGTGGAGGCGATGCTCGCCCGCGAGGGCATCGACGTCCTGGTTTTGACCGGCGGCACCGGTTTTTCGCCCCGCGATCGCACGGTCGCCGCGGTCGCCCCCCTCTTCGACCGGCCGATCGAGGGCTTCGGCGAGCTCTTCCGCATGCTCTCCTACGAGCAGGTGGGAGCGGCGGCCATGCTGAGCCGCGCCACCGCCGGCCTGGTCGGCGACCGCGCCGTCTTCCTCCTCCCCGGCTCGCCGAACGCGGTGGCCCTGGCGATGGAGAAGCTGATCCTCCCCGAGGCGGCGCACCTCTTGGGGCAGGCGCGGCGGCCGGGCTGAGAAGCGGTGAAAAAATCGGGTCGCACGCGGAGATTCCCGTAGAGACGCCCCTCGCGCTATCGAAATCCTTGCCGTTACCACGCCGTCGGGGCGTCTCCAACGCCGCCGAGATCTCAGGCGTCCGAGGCCTGCGGAGACGCCCCGACGGCGGTGGTTCCGGCGAGGTCCCGGACGGCGGCTGGGGACGTCTCTACGAATGCCCGTGAGGTAGCGGGCCAATTTTTTTCACAGCCTCTGACCTTATATAGAAGAGGACGGTTGTGCCGGGATGGGCGGAGTCCGCCGCCTCTCGGACCCTCCTTCAGGGAGTCACCGCCTGGTAGGAGTCTCCGAGGCGCACCTCGTCGTAGAAGACGTGGTTGGTGGTCGGGACGCCCTTGCCGCGGTAGAGGCCGAGCCGCAGGTAGTTGGAGAGGGGGCTGTAGAGGGTCCGGCCGTACTTCTTCCCGCCGGTGAACGGGTGGCCCCCGAGCCAGGCCTCGACGAATCCATCCCTGCCGGTCGACCAGCGGATGTGGAACACCAGGTCGATCCACGTTCCCAGGCGAATCGGTCGCGCCCCGAGCGTCCGGGGAGGGCCGGTCGAGGATTCCTGGCCGATGAGGAGCAGGACGTGCCGCCCCTCGTCGTTGCGCACGAGGTGCAGGGTGAGCGGTGGCGCGCCCATCTTCTTCGGACGCTCTCCGGCGGGCGCGGCCTCGGGCCGCTGGTGCCACTGGGCGAGGATCTGGAACTGATTGCCGGGAGGATCGGCATAGTCGGTCGGGATCCAGAGGCTCCAGCCGTACCACATCTCGCCGCCCTGGCTGCCGTGGGTGCGCTCGATCTCCTTGTTCCCCACCTTGAGCTCGGCTCGCTCCTTGCTCGCCGCGATGTCACCCGGAGCAAGCGAGATGCGCACCGCGTACCGGCCCTTGCGCACAGGCTCGGTGACGACCACCGCTCGCTCCTGGCGCGCGATGTCCCAGATCCACCCGTCCAGCCTCCCCGTCTCGAAGTCGCCGCAAAACCACACCCCTCGCCGCGGCGCGGCGGCAGGCCCGGCGAAGGCCAGCGCGGCACAGGCCGCGAGAAGGGAGATGGCGGCGGCGCGACGGGTCATTGTGGTGCATTCTACACAGCTCTTTCGAGCGGACGGCGGAGCTCCTGAGCCACGGTGCGATAGATCGCGGAGTCGTCCCACTCTACAGGTGTCACGCTCGGAGCGCACCGTACCAACTTCCCAGAGAGGAGACGTCCATGTCCACTACCGCCACCGCCACCACCGCCGCCGCGACCACCACCACCTACTCCCTGACGACCCCGCTGGCGTTCATCAGCGCCGTCAACCCATCCAGGGTGGCTACATTTGCCACCTACACCTATAACATCGAGATCAACTCGACGCTGCAAGGTAATCCCGCCCCGGGCTTGCCCGCCGCCCAAATTTTCCTCGCCAACCTGTCGGGCGGCGACCTCGGCGCCATGATGACCCTCGCGGTCGCGGCCCTCGCCGTCGGCGATGAGGTGTCCCTCCACTACAAGTTCGTGGTGGCGCCGGAACCACTCACCGGCGCCGACGAGATGGTGGCGGTGATCACGTCTCTCGCCTACAAGGGCAAGAGGGTGAGCGTCTGAAGCAGACCGGCGAGCCTCCTCACCCCCTCCCCGAACCGTCCAGGCTCGGGGAGGGGTGAGAGGCCGTAGGCGGCGTCGGCGACCTGCAGGCGGTCACCGCGTGCGTGCATTCGGGCATCGTCGGCCCGCTGGCGGTCATCGCCTGCCTGCATTCGGTCACCGCCGCCCTGCTCGTCGGTCATCGCGTGCAGACATCCGGTCACCGCCACCCTGCTCGTCGGTCATCGCGTGTATGCAGGCGGTGACCCGCTGCCTGCCGCCGGTGACCCGCTGCAGGCCGCAGATCGCCGAAAACAGCACGCGGGGAGGGCCGGGCAGGCACGGGGGCTCTGCCCCTACCTGCCCGGCCGCGGACCGTTTGCCCCCGGACGGCCCCCTTTTCTTCCGCTCCGGGTGTAGCATAGAGGGGTCAGTCTCATTCCCCCCAAAACCATCGGAGACCCTATGTCGACCCCTCTGTCGCCGCCCCGGGACCACGGCCCCTCTGCGCGCCGTTGGCACTGGAAAGATGCCGTCATCGCCCTATTGTCGGTCCTTCTCCTCGCCTCCTCCGCGTTCGCCTTCCGCGACCGGCTGGCCGCTGCCGCCCACTGGTTCCGCTCGGCCGGAGGGTCCTCCGGCGGCGGGGAGAAGGTGTCGGTGTTCCAGGTCAACGTCGACCACCAGCACCGCGCCTGGGTCGACGTCCTGTTCGACCGGCCGCTCGGCCAGGGCAAGCAGGGTGAGGTGATCGATCCGCCGCCGGCGACGATCGATCCGGCGATCGGCGGCTTCTGGAAGTGGCAGGACTCGAATGCCCTGCGCTTCTTCCCCAGCGGCGGTTTTCCGATGGCCTCCGAGTACTCCCTGACCCTGTTGCCCGAGCGGCTGCTCCAGAAGGGCCAGGTGTGGAACGGCGACACCATCTTCAAGGTCTCGACCGAGCGCTTCGTGGTCGAGGGGGTCGATCTCCACGAGGAGCCGGCCATCGAGGGGAAGGGCAAGGTCACCTTCCGCGGCACGCTCAAGTTCAGCGTCCGCGTCCACCCCGAGGTGCTCGCCCCCAAGCTCAAGCTGATCGACTCCGACCTGGGCGACGACAAACCGATCGAGATCAATCTGGAGACCCACTACCCGGCGCAGCAGATCCTCTTCCACACCGGAACGGTGCAGAAGAAGGAGGCCGAGAGGAAGCTCCGGCTGACGATCGCCAAGGAGCTGACTCCGGCGGACGGGAACGTCGCCCTGGGGCAGGACTTCGTCCAGGAGGTTCCCCTCGGGTCGAGCCACAGCCTGGCCGTCTGGGACGTCAATTCGGAGCCGGGCGACAAGGAATCGACGATCCGCATCCGCGTCTCCTCGCCGGTGGCGGCGGGAGTGGTCGAGAAGTATCTGAAGATCACGCCGGAGGTGAAGTACCACCTCTCGGCGGAGAGCAACGTCATCACCCTGACCGGGGAGTTCCGGCCGGGTGAGGGCTACGACCTGGTCCTCGGCAAGGGGATGCCGGCAACCGACGACGCCGTCCTCGGGGAGGATTGGAAGAGCCGGGTGAACCTGGCCGACCTCCAGCCCGCTGCCGGGTTCCAGAGCCAGGGGATGTTTCTCTCCGCCTCCGGCTACCACACGGTGGCCCTGGAGAGCGTCAACGTCTCGAAGGTGCGGCTGACCATCGACCGGGTCTACCGCAACAACCTCTTCCTCCTCTTCCAGTACGGCAACTTCTCCGAGGGAGAGCAGACCTGGTCCGGCTCGCAGATCGAGCACGCCCTGGGCGACCGGGTGGACGACGAGACCCTGAAGCTCGGCCATCCGAAGAACAGGAAGGTCCTGACCCCGCTCACCCTCGACCGTCACCTGAAGGACAAGAAGCCGGGGCTCTACCGGGTGGTGGTCAGCCGGGAGGGCAAGTCGGGGGACGACGACGACGAGTACGGCGGCGGCAAGGCGGTGCAGCGCTGGCTGCTCCTGACCGACCTCGGGGCGGTCGCCAAGCACGGCGACGGCGAGTTCCTCGTCTGGGTCGCCTCGTTCAAGACCCTGGCTCCGGCCGCCGGCGCCCGGGTGACCGTGCTCTCCGACCAGAACCAGACCCTGGGGAGCGGCAAGACCGACGAGAGCGGCCTCTTCCGCTTCAAGGACGCCAAGGGCCTGAAGGACCAGAAGCCCTACATGGTGACGATCGAGAAGGGGGACGATCTGAGCTTCCTCCTCCTCGACCAGATGCGGGTCGACACCTCGGGCCTGGACGTCGCCGGGGCCACCCCGCAGACCGCGGGCTACACCGCCTATCTCTATGGCGAGCGCGACATCTACCGGCCGGGCGAGCGTCTGGAAGGGTTGGCCGTGGTGCGCGACGTCCGCCTCCAGCCGGCGCCCAGGATGCCGCTCCTCCTGCGCTGGAAGGACCCGCAGGGACGCGAGCGCGGCACCCAGAAGATCACCGGCGACGAGCGCGGCCTCGCCACCTTCCATCTCGACCTCCCGGGCTATGCCCTGACCGGCAATCACACCCTGGAGCTCCTCGTCGGTCAGGACGTGGTGGGGATCTACCGCTTCCACGTCGAGGAGTTCGTCCCCGACCGCATCAAGGTGGAGATCGCCAAGCCGGCGACCGCCGTGGGGCCGGGCAAGCCGCTCGACTACACGGTCGCCTCCGCCTACCTCTTCGGCCCGCCCGCCGCCGGCTTGCCCGTCGAGACCCGGGTGCGACTGGTGGACGCGAGCTTCAATCCCAAGGGTTACGAGGGCTTCACCTTTAGAAACGCCGAACGCAAGATCGACGACCGCGAGGTGCTCTCCGAGGAGGGGACTCTGGACGACCAGGGAAGGAAGAGCTTCCAGGCCACCATGCCGACCGGCGCGCCGGTCCCCTCGGCGCTGGAGGCGATCGTCACCGCCCGGGTGCAGGAGCAGGGCGGCCGCGGCGTCGCCGCCATGGCCCGGGTGCCGGTCCATCCCTATCCTTATTACTTGGGCATCAAGCGACCCAAGGAGGGCTACGGCGAACCGGGGCAGCCGAACGAGCTCGAATGGGTGGCGGTCACCCCGGAGGGCAAACCGGCGACCGCCGGCGGGTTGCGCGCCGAGCTCTTCCGGGACCGCTGGAACACCGTCTGGCGGAAGACCGCGAGCGGCTCCTACACCTATGAATCCACCCGCGATCCAGAGCTGGTGGAGAGCCGGTCGATCGGCGGTGGCACGGGCAAGGGGAGCTTCCAGTTCACCCCCCGCCAGTTCGGCAGCTACCGCGCGGTGCTGACCGATCCGGCGACCCAGGCCTCGACCGAGGTCGAGTTCTACGCCGAGGGCTACGGCTACTCGCCCTGGGCGCTCAAGAACCCCGGGCGCCTGGACCTCGATCTCGACAAGACCGAGTACGCGCCCGGGGAAACCGCCAAGGTGCAGGTGCGCGCCCCCTTCGCGGGGAAGCTCCTGTTGACCGTCGAACGCTCGGGGGTGCGCTTCACCAAGGTCGTGACGTTGACCGGGAACACGGCGACGATCCCGGTGCCGCTCAGCGAGGAGGACCGCCCCAACGCCTACATCACCGCCACCCTGGTGCGCCCGGTGGGCGACCTCGAACCCGGGGGGGTGGCCCGCGCCTTCGGAGCGGTGCCGGTCAACGTCGACCGCACCGCCAACCGGCTGGCGCCAACGATCGAGTCCCCGGCGGAGATGCGGCCCAACGGCAAGCTCGACCTCGCGATCAAGACCGCGCCGGGGGCGGTGGTCACCGTCGCGGCGGTCGACGAGGGCATCCTGCAGTTGATCGACCAGAAGACGGCGCAGCCGTTCGACTTCTTCTATCGGAAGCTCGCCCTGGGGGTGACCGCCTTCGACTCCTGGAGCGTGCTCCTCCCCGAGGTCAAGCCGGAGGGCAAGGCCCCGGCCGGCGGCGGCGAGGGGAAGGACGGGCTCTCCCAGCACGTGCGGACCGCGGGGATCCGCCGGGTGCAGCCGGTCGCCTTCTGGTCCGGGCCGCTGATCGCCGACGCCCAGGGGGTGGCGCACGCCAGCTTCAACGTCCCCGAGTTCCAGGGCGCCCTGCGGATCATGGCGGTGTCGCTCGACGGCCGGCGCTTCGGCTCGGCCGAGAAGCTCACCCGCATCCGCGATCCGCTCGTCCTCCTCCCCACCTTCCCGCGCATCCTCTCTTTCCAGGAGTCGCTCCAGGTGCCGGTCACGGTGCGGAACGACACCGGGAAGGACGGCTCGTTCAAGATCGCCTTGAACGCCCAGGGACCGGTCAAGGTCGACGGCCCGGCAGTGCAGACCGCCGCCGTGCCGGTCGGCCGGGAGAAAACGGTCTACTTCACGGTCAAGACCGGCGAGGCGACCGGCGACGCGAGCTTCGTGTTGACCGGCGAGGGCAACGGCCAGAGCACGAAGTCCACCACCGGAGTGCCGGTGCGGCCGGACCTCCCGGCGATCGCCGTCGAGGAGGCGGGGGCGGTGGGAAAGGAGACGCTCGATCTCCCCTTCGCCAACCAGAGCCGCTACCGGCCGGAGAGCGTGATCCGCGAGCTGCGGGTGGGGCCGCTGCCCATCGTCCAGTTCACCGGCAAGCTCCGCTACCTCCTGCGGTACCCCTACGGCTGCCTGGAGCAGACCACCTCGACCTCGTTCCCCATGCTCTACCTGGGCGACCTCGCCAAGGAGCTCGACCCGGCGCTGTTCAAGAAGGGGGACCCGGCCGAGCGGGTGCAGCTCGGCTTGCAGCGGATCTCCGGGATGCAGCTCTTCGGCGGCGGCTTCTCGCTCTGGCCGGGAGGGGAGGTCGTCCACCCCTGGGGGACGGTCTATGCCACCCACTTCCTCGTCGAGGCGCGGCGGGCCGGGCACCCGGTCGAGGACTACCTGCACGACGGCGCCCTGAAGTACCTCGCCTCGGACGTCAAGGCCAAGTCGGCCTATGGCGCCGACGAGCTGGAGCGCGTCGTCTACGAGCTCTACGTCCTGGCGCGGGCCGGCAAGGCCGATCTCGGCACCATGGATTTCCTCCGCCAGAAGCACTATGCCGAGCTCTCCCAGGATTCGCGGGCGCTCCTGGCCGGCGCCTACGCCGCGGTCGGCAATCCGCCGGCGGTGGCGGCCCTGACCTCGACGCTCGGCAAGGTGGAGCAGGTCGAGCGGCAGACCGGCGGCAACTTCAATTCGACCATCCGCAACCGGGCGATCGTGCTGCTCGCGCTTCTCGACGCCAAGCCCGATTCGCCGGTGGTTCCGGCGCTCGTCGACCGGCTGGCCCGGGACGCCCGGGAGGTGCCGGAGTGGACCACCCAGGAGAGCGGCTGGGTCTTCCTCGCCCTGGGCCAGTTCATCAAGCACCAGGCGAAGCAGCCGGCCTACTCGGGGACCGCCTGGCTGGGAGGCAAGAAGATCGGCACCTTCACCAACAAGACGGCGACCTTCCTCGATTTGAAGGGCGACGGCGCCGTGCGCATTCAGATGAACGGGGGATACGCCACCGGATCGGCCTTCTTCAGCCTGGAGACCCGCGGCATCCCGACCGACGAGGCTTTCGCCCCCTCGCACAACGGGCTGGAGATCGAGCGCATGGTGCTCGACCGGACGGGCAAGCCGTTCGATCTCTCCGCCGTGCAGCAGGGCGATCTCCTGGTGCTGAAGATCCGGGTGCGGAGCGTCGCCGGCCCGGTGCAGAACGTGGTGGTCGAGAACCTCCTCCCCTCCGGCCTGGAGGTCGAGAACCCACGCCTGTCGACGACCGAGACCCTCCCCTGGGTAACCGACGCCAACAACACGATCGACTATCTGGACCTGCGGGACGACCGCATCCTGGTCTTCACCAGCCTGCCGTCCAACTCCTGGGTGAGCTTCTACACCCTGGCCCGCGCCGTGGCTCCCGGCAAGTTCCGCCTGCCACCGATCCACGCCGAGGCGATGTACAACCCGGCCTTCCAGGCCACGGCGGAGCGGGGGAAGATCGAGGTGAAGGTGAGGTAGGGGGACGCGGGCAGTCGAGGAGGCGGTGATCGCCGCGTCCGCGGTGCCCGCCGCACCGTCCGCGGTGATCGCCGCACTGCCCGCGGTGCCCGCCGCACTGCCCGCGGCGACCGCCGCACTGCCCGCGGTGATCGCCGTACCGCCCGCGGTGACCGCCGCACTGCCCGCGGTGACCGCCGCACTGCCCGCGGTGACCGCCGTACCGCCCGCGGTGCCCGCCGCACTGCCCGCGGTGACCGCCGTACTGCCCGCGATGACCGCCGTACCGCCCGCAGTGACCGCCGCACCGTCCGCGATGACCGCCGCACGGTCCGCGATGACCGCTGCACTGCCCGCAGGGACCGCCGCACCGTCCGCAGGGACCGCGTAGCAGCCCACCCCCGCCCGACTTGCGCCGAATTTCACGGTCGGCTTCAACGACCCGCTCGTATCTCTGGGGAAAATGAAATGGGACCGGGGAAATTCAAAAAAACGCGTGGAAATTCAAAAACGGGAACCGAAATGAATTTCTCTCGCTGCCGAAACTAAAACACGCCTCGTATTTCAGTTTCTCCAGAGCCATTCTGCATTTCCGGGCTCCGTTCGCGCGTGTCCTCGCGCGAACGCTTCCACGCAGGCTTCGGCGCACCTCCATCTCCTTTCCCTGCCGTATGTTGATCCTCCTTTAGCATCCCCAAAGTTGTCAGATCTGCACATCGGGGATGACTTTCCAGTTTTTCTTCTCTAGCGTCTTCCCTTGCGGCCGAACGTGATCGCAACTCACGGACGCCGCGGGAACCGAAAGAGCGGGAATCGATCTCCCGGCGTCATGGAGGCGCCGGGTTTCTCCGCCAAGGAGGTGTCGTATGAAGTCGAAGAGAAAGGCCCTCGCCGTCGCACCCGGGAACGCGTCCAGGGGGAGCCGCACCGCGGTCCAGCGCCTGAAACCCGAACGGGTAGAGGACGGGCTCGCCGTGCGCAAGACGCGCCAGCGCCTCAGAGTGATGGAGCGCCTGGACGGGATGACCGGGTGGAAGCTCTCTCCCACCGGCCGGACGATCGGCAAGGTGCGCGAGCTCGCCGACCCGCAGCACGCGGCGGCCTACGCGGCCTTCGCCATGCAGCTCGCGGCCGATCGTCGCCTGCCTCTGGGCCTCACGCTCGCCAACGGCCAGCTCGTCGTCACCCTGCACAGCCGGTCCGGCCACGGGATCACCAGGACCATCCTGGATCTCGCGACCGAGCTCGGCTGACCCAACTGTCCAACGCAACCCAACACCCAACGCAGTCAAACACGAAAGGAGAAACGAACATGTCCACGAACAGCAATCTTACCCCCGACCCCAATCCCACCCCGCAGCCGAACAAGAAGAAGAAGCGGAAGCCCAGCGCCTTCGCCGATTTCATGCAGGACTGGGAGGCGCTGCTCAGCGCGGTGGTGGACCACGGGACGGATCTGGCGAGGGTCGAACCGCAGCGGGCGGCGCTCGCCGACAGCCTGGACAAGGTGCGCCAGGCCAAGGCGACTCAGGCGTCGCACGCGGCCACCAAGCAGACCACGACCCAGAGCCTGAAGGAGCTCGTCACCGAGGGCACGGACCGCGCGCGTCGCCTGCGCGATGCGGTCCGGGCCGAGCTGGGGACCACGACCGAGCGGTTGACGCAGTTCGGCATCCTCCCCCTCCGCCGCAAGCCGCCGCGGCACAAGGACGACCCCACCCCGGCGCCGCAGCCGGAGGTGCAGGCGACGAAGGTGGTCAAGGGGGCGCAGTAGGAGTGGCAGGCCCAGCCGGTATGCAGTAAGCCTCCGCAGGCGCGCCCGGGCGCGCCTGCGGAGGTGTGTTTGGCCGAGGGGGTATACTGGATATCGTGAGACCTACTGACGATTTGTCAGAAGCCGAGATCGAGAAGCTATTGTTGGAGGAGGCCGAGCGTCGGGAGCGCGAGTGGGATGCCGGCGAAGTCGAAGGGATACCCGCGGACCAGGTGCTGCGCGAGCTCCGTTCTCTGAAATGAGATGGTCCGTTCAAGTCGCAGGCACTGGCGACGCCAATCAAGGTACGGTAAGGGGGAGGGGGACGGAAGCGACCGGCGAGAGGATTCGGAGGCTCGGGATGGAAACGCCGCCTCGACGCCCCCCACGGGTGGGGGCGCTACGCACACGGCCCAAGGCGTGCCCGGTCGGGCCGGGCCTTCCTGGCGGGTTGGAGAAGCCTGATGGACAGCAGCACGGGTGGAGAAATCCTACGCTGTGAGCGTAGCGCCCCCACCCGTGGGGGGCGACGAGGCGGCGATGCGGGCGATGGAAAGCGGGGCCTGACCCGGGGCAAGAGGATTCTCCTGTCCCTCTTTCTTTCCCCCATCGCTGCCCTCCTTCTCTTCTTCCTCCTCGACCTCCTCTTCCCCTTCCCCTGGAAGGCCCTCGACCGCCCCCCCGCGGTGGTGATCGCGGACCGGGAGGGGGAGCCCCTCCGCTTCCTCCTCCCCGAGGACGGTCGCTGGCGTCTCCCGGTGAAGCTCGGCGAGCTCCCCCCGGAGCTGCCGCGCGCCTTGGTCGCCTCCGAGGACCAGCGCTTCTGGCATCACCCCGGGGTCGACCCGCTCGCCATCCTGCGCGCCGCCTGGTCCGACCTCCGGGCTCGGCAGATCATCTCGGGCGGCTCGACCATCCCGATGCAGATTGCCCGCATGGCCGAACCGCGCCGGCGCAATCTCTGGTCGAAGGCTCGCGAGAGCTTCCGCGCCCTCCAGCTCACCCGGCGCTACTCGAAGACGAAGCTTCTGGAGATCTACCTGAACCTCCTTCCCTACGGCGGCAACGTCGAGGGGGTGGGGGCGGCCTCCTGGTTCTATTTCGGCAAGGCGCCGGAGCGGCTGTCGCTCGGGGAGATCGCCCTGCTGACCGCCCTCCCCCGCTCTCCGCAGCGCTACGACCCCACGACCGGCCAGCCCGGCCAGGCCGCGGCCCGCGCCGCCCGCGACCGGGTGCTCGCGCAGCTCACCGCCCGCGGCGCCTTCCCGGAAGGGGAGATCGCGGCGGCCCGGCTGCAGCCGATTCCCGTGGTGCGCCGGCGGCCGCCGTTCGTCGCCCCCCACTGGTGCGAGCTGGTGGCCTCCGGGCTGGGCTCGCGGCCGAATATCGGCGGCATGTCCGGCCCGGCCCGCCTGCGCACCAGCCTCGACCGGCGGCTCCAGCGGACCGCCGAGGAGCAGGTGGCGCGGCGGGCGAAAGAGCTTGCCGGAGAGGGGATCGCCAACGCCGCGGTGGTGGTGATCGAAAACCGCACCCACGCCGTCCGCGCCCTCGTCGGCTCGGCCGACTTCTTCGATCGCCGGCACCAGGGGCAGGTCAATGGCGCCACCGCCCGCCGCTCGCCGGGCTCGACGCTCAAGCCGTTCCTCTATGGCATGGCGCTCGACGAAGGGCGGCTCCTCCCCGACTCCTACGTGCTCGACGTCCCCACCGACTACTCGGGCTATGTGCCGGAAAACTACGACGGCCAGTACCACGGCCGGGTGACGGTGCGCGAGGCGCTCATCCACTCGTTGAACGCTCCCGCCGTCCGCCTCCTCGCCGAAGTCGGCCTGGCGGACTTCCACAAGCTCCTCCTGAAAGGCGGCATCGCGACCCTCGATCGCCCGGTCGAGAAGTACGGCCTGCCGCTCATCCTGGGGGCGGGCGAGGTGACCCTCCTCGACCTCGCCAACCTCTACGCCAGCTTGGCCGACGGCGGCCAGTACCAGCCCTATCGCACCCTGGAGGAGGGTCCCGAGCCGCCCCGCCGCCGTTCGGTCCCGCGCAGCCGATCCCACCGCGTCTTCCACCCCCGGCCACGCAACCTGCCGACCGGGGCGGCGCCGGAGCGCCTGCTCTCCCCCGAGGCGGCCTGGGCGATCACCGGCATCCTGACCGATCTGCGCCGCCCCGACCTGCCGGACGCCTGGGACATCGCCCGCGACGTGCCGGCGGTGGCCTGGAAGACCGGCACCTCCTACGGCCACCGCGACGCCTGGGCGGTCGGCTGGTCCGGGCGCTACACGATCGGGGTCTGGGTCGGCAACTTCGACGCCCGGCCGGTGCAGGGGATCTCCGGCAGCCAGCACGCCGGGCCGCTCCTCTTCGACCTCTTCCGCGCCATCGAGCGCACGATCGGAGAGGGCGGGGGGGCCGAGGCGCCGCGGAAGCCCCTGGGCGTCGAACCGGAGGAGATCGAGGTCTGCGCCGAGAGCCACGAGCTGCCCGGCCCCTACTGCCCGACCCGCATCCGGGTTCCCTACCTGCCCGGCCGCTCGAAGCTCTCCGCCTGCGCCTATCACCGGCAGGTGCTGGTCGACGCCAGGAGCGGCGATCTGCTTTCGGGAGACTGCGTCTCCGCCCGCCCGCACCGTTTCCGGGTGCTCACCGTCTACCCGCCCGAGCTCGCCGCCTGGTGGCGCACCCAGGGCAACCACGTGGACGACCTCCCCCGCCTGGCCGCCGGCTGCTCCGGGGTCCCCTCGGGCGAAGCGCCGAAGATCGTCTCCCCCGACGCCTCGACCGCCTATCATCTAAGGAAGGACGCCCCGGCCGAGTTCCAGCGCATCCCCTTAGTCGCCCGCGCCGGCCCCGGCGCTACCCACCTCTTCTGGTACCAGGACGGCCTCCTGGTCGCCACCAACGCCCCCGGCGAAAAGCTCTTTCTCCCCCCCGAGCGCGGCCTCCACCGGTTGGTGGTGACGGATGACCTGGGGCGGTCGGAGGGGGTGACGTACCGGGTGGAGTAGGGGTGGCTACGCCGCCGTGCCCGCCCACGGCTTGATCTTCCGGAGCGCCTCTGCGAGCGTCTCTTCCGCCACTTCCGTATCGTAGGCCGCCTGGGCTCGCAACCAGTAGCCGTTGGACAGGCCGAAGAACCGGCACAGGCGCAGGTCGGTATCGGCAGTGATGGCGCGCTTGTCCGCCACGATCTCCCCAATCCGCTGGGCGGGCACACCGATCTCCTTGGCGAGCCGGTACTGCGAGAGTCCCATCGGGACGAGGAACTCCTCGAGCAGCAACTCGCCGGGCGTTACGGGCTTGAGTTTTTCCATGGCCGCTCTCCTTCAGTGATAGTCCACGATCTCTACGTCCTCCGCACCACCCGCCGTCCAGCGGAAGCACACCCGGAACTGGTCGTTCACGCGGATACTGTGCTGCCCGACACGGTCACCTTTAAGCGCCTCGAGCCGGTTGCCCGGGGGCACACGCAGATCGTCCAGTCGGCCCGCGATCTCCAGCTGCCGGAGCTTGCGTCGCGCCACCTGCTCGATGTTCGTGAAACGCCTGACTCGGTGGCCCCTCGCCAGGGCCTCCGTGTCTGCGCTCTTGAACGACACGATCATGGTCGAAATAGTAACGTCATGCGTGATTAACGTCAAGCGTGATGCCGCGTACCAGGGAGGTTGCAGTGGAGGTTAGAATAGCTACGAGGAGAGGAGCATGGCGACGATCCACCTGGACGGCACGATCACGGAACAGGGACAGCTGGAGGTCGAGCTGCCGGAAGGGCTGCCGGCGGGGAAGGCCCGGGCCACCATCGAGGTCCCCTCGGCAGACTGGACCGCGGAAGAACTTGCGGAGGCACTGAAGGTCCACCCTCTGACGGGCGCCGAAATCATCGCGGCGGGCTTGACCGGTGGCTGGAAGGACGAGGTGAGCGAGAGCGGCGCAGAGTGGGTGGAACGCCAAAGGCGCCAGCGACGCTGCCGATAAGTCGGCGGCCAAAACCCTTTAGCCTCCGAAGTGCTCCGGTGGCAGCAGCGCTTCTCCAGTCTGAGACGCGTGCCTCCGGACTCTTTGGATGATTTCCGCGAAGGTCACTGTTCCGGTGAGTGCCAGATACACATGACGGTGGTCCAGCAACAGCAATGGCGTTCCTGGCCCAGAGGCTCCTTGAATCGCTGGACCCGAGAACCCCGAGATAGAGACAAAGACACCCATGGTGTTATCTGCCTTGTCGGTGACCTTCTTGTGCAGTGTATCGATGTCTGGCGCCCCCGCCTGATCGGCAGTGAACTTCAATTCAACGAGGTAGGTAGTGCCGGAGACCGTGATCGCCCCATCTATCTGGCGTCCGTTGGTAACATAGGGCCGGCGGCATGAGATCTCGTAGAAATCCATGAGTTCATAGAACCAAATCTGGAAGTCATATCCTGCGGCAGGGGTTCCCAGCCGTCTTGCCAGTTCCTGCAAGCGGCTGTCGAGGCCGGCAAGAGTTTGGCGGGAGCGCGCAGCCTCCTCCTGAAGAGCGCGGAGCCGCTCCTGGGCCTCTTTCCTTTCACGCTCTGAGATGACCTGGTCATCGAGCTGTTCAAGCGCTGCTCTCAGCGCCCGGACTGCCTTGGCCGCTTCCCTCAGCTTCGACTCCGAATCCTCCCAACCTTCCAAGTCCTGGAAGCTGGTTTGGCCGGCGAGATCTCGAGCCATTCGGAGTAATAGTTCCTGGCCGCCTGGTTGGTTGGGTAGGACAGCGAAAAGACGATCTAGGACATCGCGCTTCGACTCTTCCTGCGACCAAGCGCTGAGGAACGACTGTGCAATACCTACCTGCCGGAGAAAGCGCGAAAGCGCCTTCCGCCGCCAGAACGAGCGAACGGTCGCTTCATGAATCAGGTTGACCAGACTACCTGAAAGACGTTTGGCCATCAGCGATGTGTCTGTCCCTAGAAGCCAGGGACCAATGGCGCCGAACTGGTGCATTCACCTCAAGCTCGCACTGCCTCTAGTAGTTCCTCCACAACTCGGTCAACACCCATAGCCGATTTTGCCGCCAGCCGATCTGCAAGGACTGGCGAATATATTCTTTGTTCCAATAGCGGAGAGTGCCCCAAGAAGCGTGATCAAATGTGTAGCTGTATGCCATATCGTCCACTATGACGTGGATCAGGACGCGATCTCTACCTCGAAGATCTCGCTAACCCGCACCGTCCAGCCGTGCACCACGTCGGAAACGTCCAAAGTGTCGGCCTTGGAGAGGATCTCGACCGGCCGGCCGGGGCGGTGTACGAAGAGGAGCGCCGGAGCGGGATCGGCGAGGACGACCACCCGGGCTCCCGCCGCGAGCCAGCCGACCACCTTCTTCTCGACGTCCGAATAGCTGTCCGAGGCAGAGAGGACCTCGACCAGGAAATCGGGGGCGCCCGGGAAGTACTTCTGGCGGTCGAAGGCGGCCTCCTGCAACCGCTCGTTGCTGAGGAAGGAGACGTCGGGGGCCCGCACGGTATCGGGCGCGGACGCGATCAGGAACCCGGTCTCGGCGGCCAGGACCCGACCCAACTTGTGCGCATGAACGTGCGCGAAGAGAAGGCCCGCGAACTGGGCCGCCACGGAGCCGTGCTCGAAACCAGGGGGTGGCATGCGATGCAGCACTCCTTCGACGAGCTCGTAGCGCCCGTGGTCACGGGGCAGCTGGAGGAGATCCTCCGCAGTCAGGAGGGCGGTGGCGACGCTCATGGAGGGATTCTACCAAAGACACCCCCGGATCTCCGGCCGGCTACTCCCACCCGTACCGCCGCCCTCCCGCCCAAGGGGGGACAGGCAGCGGCCCGGGGGTGGACCGAAATCTGCATAGAATAGAGGGAGGATGAAGGGCCTACCCCGGAGCCGACCTATGAGCCAGCCGATCTGGACACCGAAGGACAGCCGGCGCGCCGTGCACGCCGTCGAGGACCTCCCCCGCAAGGAGCGGGAGGAGACGGGGGAGGCGGGGAGAGACCAGGCCTACACCATGGAGGCGATGAGCGCTCTCGCCGGCGGTATCGCCCATGTCTTCAACAACCTCCTGACCGCCATCGGCTTCGAGACCGAGCTGGCGCTCTCCCGCCTGCCCGCCGAGGACCCGGCGCGCAAGCACCTGCGCGAGATCGAGAAGGTCGGAGAGCGGGCTGCCGAAGTGGCACGCCAGCTCCTCGCCTTTTCCGGCAGCCAGGTCCTCCATCCCCGGTCCATGCAGCTCAACAACCTGCTCCGCGAGATGACCGAGGGCCTGCGCCGTCAGCTCGGGGACAGCATCCAGATCGACACCGACCTCGATCCCAACCTCGATCCGGTCCAGGTCGACCCGGAGCAGATCGAGCAGGTGGTGATGAACCTCGCCTCGAACGCCCGCGACGTCATGCCCGAGGGGGGCCGTTTCACCCTGCGGACCACCAACGTCGAGCTCGCCGCGGGCGACCTGGTCCATTCCTGGCGCACGACGCCCGGCCGCTATGTCCTCCTGGAGGTGAAAGACACCGGACCGGGGATGAAGGAAGAGGTGCGGCGGCGGATCTTCGAGCCCTTCTTCACCACCAAGCGCGGCTCCGAGGCGGCCGGCCTGGGCCTGTCGACGGTCTACGGCATCGTCAACCAGAGCGGCGGCCAGATCCTCGCCGAGAGCGAGCCCGGGAAGGGCTCGACCTTCCTCCTCTACCTCCCGGTGCCGGGGGGGAGCACCGCGGGCCGGACCACGGAGGAGGAGGTGGCGCCCTGGGAGACCATCCTCCTCGTCGAGGACGAGGAGAACGTGAGGAAGCCCCAGGCGGAGATCCTGGCCGCCCGCGGCTACCAGGTGCTGGAGGCGGCCGACGCCGCCCAGGCCCTGACCTTGAGCCGGCGCCACAAGGGGCCGATCCACCTCATGGTGACCGACATTCTGATGAACGGCATGAGCGGCGTCGAGCTGGCCGAGCGGCTGGCCTTCGAGCGGCCGGAGATGAAGGTGCTCTTCGCCTCCGGCTACCCGGCCGGCCTGGCCGAGCGTCCCAGCCTGGCCCAGGGCGACGCGCCCCTCTTGAAGAAACCCTTCACCGGCCGCGCCCTGGTCGCCAAGGTGCGCGAAGTCCTGGAGAGCGGGGACTGACACCCGGCTTGGCGACCGAGGAGTGGGACGCGGCGAGCGCCCGGGCGCGGGTGGCGGAGCTCGAAGAGGAGCTCGCCCTCGCCCGCCGTGCGTTGCGGGTGAGCGAGGAGCGGCTGCGTGACCTCTCCGAGGCGCAGGTGGTGGGCCGCCTGGCCGGCGGCGTGGCGCATTCCTTCAACAACCTGCTCACCGCCGTGGCGTTCGACACCGAGCTGGCGCTCTCCCGCCTGCCCGTGGGCGACCCCATCCGCAAGCATCTGGAGGCGGTCGAGTCCGCCGTAGGGCGCGGCGGCACCCTGGTGCGCCAGCTGCTCGCCTTCGGGCGGCACCGCAATCCCCGGCCGCGGGCGCTCGATTTGAACCGCATGCTCGGCGAGGTGGGCGAGAGCCTGCGCCAGCTCCTGGGCGAGCGGGTCGACCTGGTTCTCGACCTCACTCCCGGCCTGCCGCCGCTCTCCGTCGACCCGCTGCAGATGGAGCAGGTCCTCCTCACCCTGGCCGCCAACGCCTGGGAGGCGATGCCGGGAGGCGGCCGGCTGCGGCTCGGCACCTCTCCCGGGCGCCCGCCCGAGCGGCGGGTCGAGCTCACCGTCGAGGACACCGGCCGCGGCATGGACGAGGTGACCCTGGCCCACCTCTTCGATCCGCTGTGGAGCGCCCGGGACGAGGGCGGGGTGGGCCTGAGCCTCGCCTGGACCCGCGAGGTGATCGAGCCGGCCGGCGGCAGGATCGAGGTCGAGAGCCGGCCGGGCCAGGGGACGACCTTCCGCCTCTTCCTCCCCACGGTCGAGCCGGTGGTGGTCGCCGGCGAGGCGCCGGGCGCCGCTCCCCCTCCCCACTGGGGGGCGGAGACCATCCTCCTCGTCGAGGACGAGGGCGAGCTGCGCCGGCCGCTGGCGGAGATCCTGGAGGACCGCGGCTACCTGGTGCTCGCGGCGGCCGGGGGCGACGAGGCGCTCGCCCTGGCCGCCCGCCACGACGGGCCGATCCACCTCCTGGTCACCGACGTGGTGATGCCCGGCATGAGCGGCCAGGAGCTCGCCCGGCTCCTCACCCCCGAGCGCCGGGAGATGAAGGTGATCTTCACCACCGGCTACCCGGAGGACGTGGTGGCCGAGGAGCAGCTGCTCGGCGACGGCCCCTACCGCTTCCTCAAGAAGCCGTTCAGCAGCCAGGCCCTGATGCAGCTGATCCAGGAGGTGGTGCGGGAGGGGTGAACCCGCGCAGGGCAGGCACAGGGGCTCGGCCCCTACCTGCCCTGCGGCGGGGCGGGATTCAGCCCTACGAGGCCCCTCTTCCCGACAGCACCACGGGGATCGTCTTCAGCAGGATCTTCAGGTCGAGGAGCGGCGACCAGGAGTCGATGTATTCGAGGTCGAGCTGCATCCAGCGCTCGAAATCGACGTTGTTGCGGCCGCTGATCTGCCAGAGACAGGTCAAGCCCGGCTTCATCGCCAGGCGGCGACGCTGCCAGCGCTGGTAGTGGGCGACCTCCTCGGGGATGGGCGGCCGCGGCCCGACCAGGCTCATGTCGCCGCGCAGGACGTTCCAGAGCTGGGGCAGCTCGTCGAGGCTGAACTTGCGCAGGAACCGCCCGAACCAGGTCACCCGGGGATCGCTCTTCAGCTTGAACACCGGGCCGTCCATCTCGTTCAGGTGCAGCAGGTCGCGGCGCTGGTCCTCGGCGCCCTCGACCATGGTCCTGAACTTGTAGAGGGTGAAGAAGCGGCCGTTCAGGCCGCAGCGGGTCTGGCGGAAGAGGATGTTGCCGCCCGAGGTCAGCTTGATCAGGAGGGCGATCGTCCCCACCGCGGGGATGGCGAGGAGCAGGATGAGCGCGGCGAGCGCCACGTCGAGAAACCGCTTGGCCATCAGCCGCAGCTGGCTCGTCGGGGTCGTCGCGAAGGAGAGGAGCGGCATGCCGTCCAGCTCTTCCAGCTCGACCCGCGCCCGGGTGTGGGGGAAGAGGTTCATCGCGAAGCGGGTGCGGATGCCCTGCTCCTGGAGCGAGAGGAAGAGGTCCTCCAGGCGGTCGAGCTCGCGGCGGTGGACGGCGAAGATGACGTCGACGACGACGTTGTTCTCGACGATCCGCGGGATGTCCTCGATCTCCCCGAGGATGGGGAAGGGGGCCGTCCAGGGCTCCCCGGGATCGCGGCCGTTCTCGATGAAGCCCAAGATGCGGTAGCCCCAGAAGCGGTGGCCGAAGATCGACTCGGCGATCTCCAGGGCCGTGGGGTTGGTGCCGACGATGAGCACCGTCCGATAGTTGAAGCCGTGCGCCCGGACGTAGCGCGAGGTCATCCGGATCGCGATCTTCTCGGTCAGCAGGAGCAGACAGGAGAGGACGGCGAAGAGGAAGACCCAGAAGCGGCTGATCCGGTCGTCGACCAGGAGGCGGTCGTCGAGCCGGCCGACGTAGAGGACGAGGGTGAAGAAGATGGCACCGGTCCCGCAGACCCGCACGATGGCCCAGGCCTCGTCGACGAGCGGCACCGTGCGGTGCGAGCGGTAGCGCCCGGAGAGGAGCAGCAGCGCCCCCCAGATCAGCAAGGCGAGGGGGAGGAGCGGCAGGTAGGCCCAGAACGGGTGGAGCGAGCTGGGGAAGGTACGGGGCGCGAGATAGGGCAGGACCGAGCTGCGCAGCGAGAACGAGAGTAAGAAAGCACCTGCCACGAGGGACAGGTCGAGTAAAAAGATCACGACCGCGAGGATTCGGGCTCGTTCTTTTAGCATGGAGTCGAGTTCATCCCGCCGGCACCCACCCTATGGCGAAGCGAGCCTATTCTAACGTATCGCATGAAGTTTTCGTCCATAAAGGTCGATTCTGACTTGCGTTACGCCCTCTCCCGCCAGCTTCCAAGGCCTTGGGCGAGGCCCGTGGGTATGTTCTAGAGGTATTTTACGGATGCAAAACTCTCGCCGTCACGGCCGGACGGCCCTCTGGGAGACAGCCCGTATCTGCGGACTCTGGGCCAAAGTCCCGGGAGATGGCCTGTATCTGCGGACTCTGGGCCAAAGTCTCGGGAGACGGCCTGTATCTGCGGACTCTGCGCCAGAGTCCCGGGAGATGGCCTGTATCTGTGGACTCTGCGCCCAAGCCCTGAAGGCGGCAGCGGCCGGCCCTGTATTCGGGGGATGCGCATTCGGGTGACGGATGTCCTGGACCTCCTCGCCGCATGAAGCTCTGACCTACCGCCCGGCGAGCTGCCGGAAAAGCGCCGCGTATTGGTCGGCCACGCGATCCCAGGAGTAGAGGCGGGCCGCCCGCTCGGCCATCTCGACACCCCTGGCGCGGGCGATCTCCCAGTGCTGGCGCACTTGCTCCAGGGCCTCGGTCAGACTCGCCGGGACGGCGGCGCGGAAGTAGAGTCCTCCCTCCCCGGCCACCTCGCGGTTCTCCGGCGTGTCGTTGACCACGATGCAGTTGCCGTAGCCCATGGCCTCGACCAGGGCGGGATGGGTGCCCCCCACCTCGGTGGCGTGGACGTAGGCGAGGGCGTGGGAGAGGAGCTCGCGGTAGCCCTCGCCGTAGATCGGGCCAGGAAAGAGGATGCGCGGGTCGGCTCCCTGGGTGAAGGAGGCGATGAAGGCGGAGGCGTAGGGGGCGCCGCCGACCATGACCAGGGGCAGGTCGCCCCCCACGTTGCGGTAGGCCGCGGCCACCCGGTGAGGGTTGTTCTCCGGCTCGAAACGACTGACGTAGAGGAAGAAGCCGCGACTCCGGAGCCCCAGCCGGTCGAGGACCCCGGTGGTCGCCGGCGGGCGGGGATCGACGCCATAGGCGATGGCGACCGAGGGGGCGCCGTAGCGCTCCAGGTAGTGCCGGCGGATGACTTCGGCGTCGGTGACCAGGGCGTCCGGCAGGACACAGGCGAGCCGCTCGGAGACCGCGTAGACGGCCCTCCCGAACGGTCCCCACTTGGCGCGCCGCTTCTCGATGCCGTCGACGTGCAGGGCGACGGGGATGCCCGCCGCCTGGAGCAGGGGGACGAAGAGGGCGTTGGCCGAGTTGACCACCAGCGCCGCGTCGTGCCCCCGGCCCTGGGCCGCCCAGCAGGAGAGGAAGGTGTGGACCGGGGTGTCCAGGTACTTGGTGGGGAGGGTCGGCAGGACCACCAGGTCGACCTCGCGGTAGCGGGTGAGGCCGCGCGGGGTCGAGTGCGAGCGGCAGTAGACGGTGACCTTGAAGCCGCGCGCCACCAGGCGGACCGCCAGCTCCTCCATGAGGGTCTCGTAGCCGCCATAGCGGGCGGGAATGCCGCGGCTGCCGAGGAGGGCGACGTTCATCGAAGGCGGAGAGGGTGTCAAAGCGGCACTCCCGCCTGCCGGAACCAGCGGTCGATCTCCAGCGCCGGCACGGTCCGCCGGGCGAGGATCGCCCGGCGGCGGCGGCCGATCTCGCGCCGGTGCCGCCAGAGCCAGGTGTAGGCGGGGAGGGAGGTCCGCTCCCGCGCCAGCACGTAGCCCAGGGCCAGGAGGTCGCGCCAGAGGGTGGGGAGGAAGGTCCGCAGGAAGTTTCCTCCGGTCTGATGATAGAGGCGGAGGAGATAGCGGTTCTTGAGCGAATGATAGTTCACCGCGGCCGGCATGGCGCTCCGCCGCTCGGGCAGGTTGAAGCGGCGGTGCTCGCAGCGGGCCTCCGGAGCGTAGAGCACCTCCCAGCCGCGCTCGCGGAGGCGGAAGCAGAGCTCGGCGTCTTCTCTAAAGGAGTGGAAGAGGGGATCGAAGACCTCGCCGTCCACCGCGGCGTCCAGAAGGGCGGCGCGGCGGAAGAGGGAGGCGGCGCCGGTCGCTCCGAACACCCGCTCGGGGACCGCCAGCTGGCCGTGGTCGACCTCGCCCGAGCCGCGGTCCAGGTGGCGCCAGTTGGCGGTGAGCCGCATGCCGCAGGCGTCGAGCCGGGGGAGGTCGCCGGCCGTGCCGGGTTCCGCCGGGCGGACCAGCCGGCCGGTCATTGCGCCGACCCGCGGCTCGGGATGGGCGGCGGCCAGGGCGAGCAGGCAGTCCAGGTAGTCAGGGGCCGGCCGGGCGTCGGCGTTGAGGGAGAGGACCCAGTCGGCGCCGGTGCGGGCCACCGCCTCGTTCATGCCGCCGGCGAAGCCGCGGTTCTCGGCGAGGGCCACGGCGGTGAAGGGGAGGCCGGCGGGGGCGTGCGCCCGGGCCACCTCCAGACTGCCGTCCTCGCTCGCGCAGTCGACCACCACCAGCTCCAGCGGGCGGTGTCGCCTGGATGCCATGGTGCCGACGGCGTCCAGGCAGCCCGGCAGGTCGGCGGCCGAGCCGTGGGTGACGATGCAGACGGCGACCGAGGCGAGGGAGTCGTTCACCGGAAGCCTTCTCCGGTAGCCAGCCGGGCCGGCCGCCGCCAGCCGGTGAGCGCTCCGGCCAGGGCGGCGAGCAGACCGCGCCCTGCCTCGGCCCGGCTCGCCGCCCGCTGCGGACAGCGCAGGGGGAGAAGAAGGAGCCGAAGGAGCAATCCCAGTGGGAGGAGGGCGCGGGCCGCCCCGGCCCAGGCCCGGCCGTGATGCTTGGCGAGGTAGCGGGTGAGGTTCCGGTCGTAGACCCAGAGGAAGGTGCCATAGCCGAGCCGCGGCACGCTGCTTCCCAGCCGGTGGCGGAAGCGGGCGGCGGGAGCGTAGCGGAGGACCTGTCCGGACGCCTTCAGGCGTTTTGCCAGGTCGACGTCCTCGAACCAGGCGGGGTAGAAGCCCGGATCGAAACCGGGCTCGCCGGGGAGCCTCGCCAGAGACTCCCGCCGCAAGGCGAGGGCAGCGGCGGCCGGCTGCTCGACCACGGTCCCAGCCGCCGGCTCCTCTATATAGGTCGGGGGACCGGGAAGGAGGAGGACCTGGGCCAGGCACGCCCAGGGGGTGGGGAGGTCGCGCAGCTGCCAGGCGAACTGCGGCTCACCCTCGAGGCCGGCCAGGCGGGGGGCGATGCCGGCGGCATCCGGATAGGCCGCGAAGGCGCGCAGGATCTCGTCGAGCGCCCCCGGCTCGGGCACTGCGTCCGGGTTGAGGATCAGGACGAGAGGTGCCCGCGCCACGGCGATCCCGGCGTTGGCCCCGCCGCCGAAGCCCAGGTTGCGGCGCCCCGGCGAGACCAGGCGCGCTCCTTCAGGCAAGGCGAGGGGACCTCGCGAGCCGTTGTCGACCACCACCAGCTCGAAACGCGGGTCCCGTGGCCAGGCGGCGGCCAACTCGACGAGGAGATCCTCAGCGTACCAGTGGACGACCACGCCGGAGAGGAGCGGCGGGGCGGGGGGCGGGGGGGGCATTCCTCTGCGAGCTTTCGATCCAGCTTGGCCCTAACGATCGAGGAGGGCAAGAAGGCGGGCGGTCGAGTAGCAGTCCACGCCAAGGCCGACGAGGTCACGATCGTTCGACCACAGGGGGAGCGCGAGTTGGCGCGCGAGCGCCAAGGCGTGAGCGTCCTCGGGATCCCGCTCCGCAAGATCGAGGAGAGCCTGATCGAGATGGCGATGATAGCCCTCCTGGAGATGGATCTGGAGCGGCAGGAGCTTCCACTGCATCTCGACCAATTCGCCCGGGAGCCTGTATTTGGCGGCCATGTCGGGCAGATACTCGATCACTTCATCGGCATTGAACTTCGTGACGTGGACGGACAGCGCAAAATCCGTGAACACGCGAAGGGCGGCCTTGCCGACGACCGCCGAGAGCAGGACGTTGGCGTCAGCGACGATTTCTTCGATGGGCACGGAAGTCGCTGGCCACCCTATCCTCGGTGACTCCCTGCGCATCAAGGAGCCGAGAAAGGTGCCGTCCCAGAACCTCTGAGAGCTCACGGCGGAGATCGAGCGGCAGCCGGTCCGGATCTTCCAACGGCACGTAGACACCGGAGACACGGCCATGCCGCGTCACCAACACGGGTTCGTCCCCGCCCAGGAGGGCGGCGCTATTGGCGCGAAGCTCTCGGATTCCAGCGATCTTCACCGTTCTGCTCCTTGTGGATACCCTACCGCGCTACGATTTTCGTGTCAACGCTTGTGTACACAAGATCAGGGGCCGACGATCTTCCCCGCCGGGCGAAGGCGGGTAGGAGCCGGAGTGCGCGGGTCCAGCCGGCGAAGATCCCTTCGACCAGGGACCGATCTCCCTGGAAAACGGCCCGAGCCAGGTCTTTGAGGTCGCGCATCGCCAGGAGGGGGAGGCGTGGCCAGAACCCCGTTCCCAGGAGGCGCGCCAGGACCAGGTAGCGGTTGCCGTAGAGGCTCGCCCAGCGCGCCCGGGCGCGAGCCCGATCGGCGCCGGAGGTGGCCGAGCCGGCGTGGCGGGCGCGGGCGGCGGGGACCGAGAGGGCGATCCAGCCGGCTGCCCGCAGTCGGCTGGCGAGGTCGGCGTCCTCATAGTAGGAGCCGAGCCGCTCGTCGAAGACCTGGCCGCCGGGGAAGGCCACGGCGGCCAGCGCCTCCCGGCGGTAGAGGGCGGCGGTGGCCGAGACCCCGAAGACCTCCCGCACCGGTTCCGCTAGCGACGGTGGCGGCTTGCCGTGGCCGAGTTGCACCGCCTGGAAGGCGCGGTTCCAGCCTAGACCCCAGCCGTCGGTTCGCTCCGGTCGCCCCGGCGGCTCCAGCACCAGGTTCACCCCCTGGGCCGCCGCCGCCCGCGGCTCCCTCTCGAGCGCCGCGACGAGGGCCGCCGTCCAGCCCGGCTCGATCAGCAGGTCGTCGTTGATCGTTGCCACGAGCTCGCAGCTGATCCCGGCGATCCCGGCATTCGTGCCGCCGGTGAAGCCGCGGTTCTCCCCCAGCCGTACCACCCGGTCGGCGAGTCCCGCGGGGAGCGCGACCGGCGTTTCTCCCTGGTCGACGACGACGATCTCCATCTCCGCTCCGCCGTCCCGGCGCAGCGCTTCGAGGCAAGGGACGAGGAGCGGGCTCCGGCCGAGGGTGGGGATGACAGCGCTGATCCTCATCCCGGCCCCCTACCCCGCGAGTCTTCGTAGAGACGCCCCTGCCGGCCTCCTGGACCTCGCCGGAACCACCGCCGTCGGGGCGTCTCCGCAGGCCTCAGACGCCTGAGATCTCGGCCGCGTTGGAGACGCCCCGACGGCGTGGTAACGGCAAGGATTTCGATAGCGCCTGGGGCGTCTCTACGGGGAATTCCGCGTGCAACCATTCTTTCACGGCCTCCTAGCGAAGCCACTGGAGCTCGATGCGGTCGAGGATGGCGCCGTTGAGTGCCCCCGGCGGATGCTCGCCATGGGCGACGAGGACCAGCGGCTGCCCGGCCGGCCAGTCGAAGGGGCCGAGCACCACCCGCCGCCAGCTCCGGACGCGGTGGGGAGTCCAGCGGGCGAGGAGGGTCTCGCCGGCCTGGAGGTCGAGGTAGAACGGCACCGGCTGGTTGCGGATCAGCTCGGCCTCCAGGACCAGCCGCACCCGCCGGCCGCCGGGGAGGACCGGAGCGGTCAGCCGCTCCTCCACCCGCAGGACCCAGCCCCCCCGGTAGCGGGGGCGCTCGATCACCCAGCGGTCCGGGTGGAGATGGCCGCCGCTCTTTTGGACCTGCGGGTCCTCGAATTCGATCACCGTGGTGGACACCCGGGCCGCGGCGAGCGGCAGAGCGGCGGCCAGGGCGAGGAGGCCGACGATCCCCCAGATCCCCGCCGACATCCCCGCCGACATCCCCGCCGATCTCCCCGGCCGGCCGGCGCTCCGTTCCCGGCTCCCCCACACGAGCGGCAGGAGGACGAGCGTCGCGAGCGGCCAGGCCCAGGTGGCCGTTCGCGGCCGGATGGAACTGGGGAAAAGACGGGTGACGTCGGCCCCCAGCCGTTCGCTCAGGTGGTCCAGGAGGTAGGTGCGGCCGTGGGCGAAGTTGTAGGTCCAGCCCGGCATCGCCACCCAGAGCAGGGTGAGGGCGAGGGTCGCGGCGGCCAGGCCCACGAGCAGCGCCCGCGCCCCCGGCCGGTCGCGTTCCGCGAGAAGGGGGATGAGGCCGATGGCGCAGAGCGGCAGCATCACCAGGCCGTAGCGGAAGGGCGGCGACCAGCCGCCGTACCATTCGAGGCGTGGCACGACGACCATCAGGTAGGGGGTGAGGAGCACCGCGAGGTGGACGAGGAGGGCTCGCCGGCCGGGCCGGAGGAGCCGGAGGAGGGCGGGGAGGAGCAGGAGCCAGACCGGAGCGCTGCCGAAGAGGCCGAAGGCGGCGTCCCAGAACAGGCCGGAGAGCCCCAGGGCGTAGGAGGCGAGGCTGTGCTGGTAGGGCTCGACCTCCTCCCAGGAGTGGATCTTGAGCGGGTTCTGGTAGAGCAGGGTGTTGTAGAGCAGGATCGACCCCGCCACCGCGACCAGCGAGAGGCCGAGCAGCCAGATCGCCCGCCGCTGCCGTCCGCCGTACCACCAGCCGAGGAGGACGAGCGGAGCGGAGAGCAGCATGAAGCGGATCTTGAGCACGGGAAGGAGGAGGACGGGGAGGCCGATCCCCAGCCAGTCCTTCCCCTTCCAGGCGCGGTCGTCCAGGGCGAGGATGCGGTCGAGGGCGAGCACGGTCAGGAGCGCCGCCGGCACCTCGACCCAGACCTGGGAGGAGTAGAGGAGGAGCGGTGGCGCGAAGGCGAGCACCGCCCAGGCGGCGAGGGCTTCCCCCGACCGCCGCGGCGGGTAGTGGCGGGCGAGGCGCAGGGTGAGCCAGGCGAGGGCGGCGGCGAGGGCCGCCATGGTGGCGAGCGCCCCCAGCCGCCCGGCCACCCGGTAGGCCGGGGCGAGCGCCATGGGGAGGAGGTCGTTGTGGCGCGAGTAGAGCTCGCCCCCCGGCCCCACCGGATCGCCCGGCTGCGGCCCGATCGGCCGGTCCATGAAGTAGCGCCAGTCGCCCTGCGCGTAGTTGTTGGTCAGATCGGCGTCGAAGTCGTAGGCCAGGCTGTGGGTGATGAGCAGGTTGTACGGCTCGTCGCCATCCGGCGGATGATGGCCGGCCGCCCAGGGGAGGATCGCCAGATAGGCGAAGAGCGGCAGCCAGAAGAAGAGGGAGGACGGCCGGGCCGGGAGCGCCTCTCCCTCCTCCCCCAGGAGCGGCCGGAGGGCGAGGGTCTGGCGCGCCACCCGGCCGGCGAGGACGAGGAGGAGCGCCGCGGCGAGCACGAAGTCGCCCCGCTTGAAGCCCAGGTGGGAGCGGCCGAGGACGAGGAGGACGAGGAGCCCCAGCGCGGCGAGCTCCCCGGCGGTCCCCCCGGGAGCGAGTGGCCGGCCCCCCTGCCGCACGGTCCAGCGGGCGATCTCGTGCGCCCCGGCGAGGAGCAGGGGGAGGAGGAGGAGGGTGCCGCGGAACGGGTCGTTCGCCGCCAGCGGCAGAAGGCGCGCGAGGAGCGCCGCGGCGACCCCCGCCGCCGCCAGCCGGGCGAGCGTCCCGAAGAGCGGTCTCAACGCTGGACCTCGATCTGCTGCACGGCGATGGTGAGGTCCGGCGGCAGGCCGGGGAATCTTTCGATTCGCAGCCGGGCGAAGGGGTGGGGCGAGGGGAGCGCGAAGAAGGCGCGATAGCGCTGGCCGAAGAAGCTCCCCGCCACCCAGCCCATCCAGGGCGCCGGCACCGGTTTGCCAGCCGCCCGAGCCTCCCGCAGCACATCGGGCCGCCGCGCCGCCCACTCGCCGGTCCCGCTGCCGGTCCGCAGGGTCCAGGAGACCGGGGGACCGCCGCCATCGGAGAGACGCAGGGTGGCGACCGGCGCCTCCGGCGGCAGATCGGCACTGTTGGTGAGGACCGACTCGACCGCCACGCCCGAGACAGTCGTCCCGGCGGGCAGCGCCGTCTCCCAGGCCGGGCTCGTGGCATCGAGCTGCAGGGCCTGCGCGGGGCGGAGCAGGCGGTGGGCCGGAGGGGGGAGGCGGACGAGGAGGACGAGAAAGAGGGCGATCCCGGCGATGCCCGCCACCCCAACCGGCTGGCGGAGCCGGTGGCCCCAGGGCATCGCGGACCCCAGCTCCAGGGCGAGGACGAGGGCTACGACGACGGCCGCCACGATGCGGGGCGATCCGAGGAGAGCGACGAGGTCGCCCAGGGGAGCCGGCCGCAGCCAGGGGTAGGCGGCGAGGAGGCAGGTACCGAAGAGGAGGGCGCCGGTCCACACCCGCTGTGCCACGGCTCCCGCCCCTTCCTTCCGGATGCTGAGCGCGGCCAGGGCGAGGGGCGCCGCGAGCGCCGCCGGCCCCGGCACCATTCGCGCCGCCACGGTGAGCAGGAGGGCCGCCGCCGGCCGCTCCCAGCGTCCGCGATCGAGCAGGAGGAAGGCCGGCACCAGGAGCGGCAGGGTGACGATGCCGAAGCCGGCGGCCTCCGGCGCCGGCGGCAGGAGCCGGGCGAGCACGGCGAGGCCGAGCGCCGGGGCGAGGGCGGCCTGCGGCGCCGCCAGGGCGATCCCTGCGGCCATCCCCAGGAGGGCTGCCCGCGGTTCCCAGGCGAGCGGTGCGAGGAGCGCCAGGCCGGCGAGGGTTCGGACCCGCCAACTACGCCGTGGTTCCTCGCCGAGAACGCTCCCCGCGGCGAGGGCGACGAGCGCCAGGGCGGACCCCAGGCTCCAGCCCGGGGTGAGGACCGCGGCGGTCCCCCCGGCCAGGAGAGCCAGGGCACCGCCATGCCGCCGGGCGAGAACGGAGAGGGCCATCCCGGCCAGGAGGGGCAACCCGAGGAGGGTTCCCCAGGTCGCAAGGTCGGCCCGCGGGGCGAGCAGCCGGTCGCCGCGGACGAGCAGCTGGACTCCCAGGGCGAGGGGAATCGCGATCCGTGCCGGCAGCGCCGTGAGTGCCGGCATTCCCCGGCTCAGCCGGCGCGCCGCGGCGAGGGCGAAGAGGGCGGTGAGCAGCAGGCCGAGCGCCGCCCCCCGCCCCGGTCCGTCCGGCAGGGTCCAGAGGAGGGTGACGGCGAGGGTGGCCCCCAGCCCCAGCTCCAGGGCCGGCTCCCCTGGCCCCGATGGCGCCAGGGCGGCGATCGCGGCGAGGACCGCGGCGGCCACCCCGCCCAGATAGGCGGTTTCGGCCGCCGCCGCCCGGTCAACCTCATGGGCGGCGAAGACCGCCACCGCGGCGAACGTCGCGACCGGCACCGCGGCCCGGGCGAGTAGGGGGGTGGTCCGTGGGGTGGCCCGGGTGGAGGGGAGGGCGCGCATGGGAGTGCCGGCCGATCTTATCGTCTACGGCTCTCTTCTACGGCTCCGGCGGCGAATTCGTACCCCGGAGGGAGTGTTAGACTGCCGCGTCATGCTCTCCAGAGACCTCCTGCGCGATCACCCGGAGCGGGTCCGCGAAGCGCTCGCCACCCGCAGATTCGACCTCTCCCTCCTCGACCGCTGGCAGCAGCTGGACGGCGAACGGCGCTCGGGCCTCGTCGAGGTCGAAGAGCTGAAGCGCCAGCGCAACGAGGCGAGCCGCGACATCGGCCGCCTGAAACAGCAGGGCGGGAATGCCGAGGAGGCGGACGCCGCGATCGCCGCGGTCGCCGGCTTGAAGGCCCGCATCGAGACCCTGGAAACCCGGCAGAAGGAGATCGAGGCCGAGATCGAGGCGAGCGAGCTGACCCTCCCCAACCTGCCCCACCCGAGCGTGCCGGTGGGGGAGGAGAGCGACAACCGGGTCGAGCGGACGGTGGGCGAGCCGCCCCGCTTCGCCTTCGAGCCCAAGGCCCATTGGGACCTCGGGCCGGCTCTCGGCATCCTCGACTTCGAGCGCGGCGCCAAGCTCGCCGGCGCCCGGTTCACCGTCTCCTTCGGCGCCGGCGCCCGCCTGGAGCGGGCGCTCATCTCCTTCATGCTCGACCTCCACACCGGCGAGCACGGCTATCGCGAGGTGCTGCCGCCCGTCGTGGCCAACCGCGAGACCCTGACCGGAACCGGCCATCTCCCCAAGTTCGAGCAGGATCTTTTCAAGCTGGAGGGGTATCCCTATTACCTGATCCCGACTGGCGAGGTCCCGCTGACCGGCCTCCATCGGGAGGAGATCCTGGACGAGCGCGACCTCCCGGTCCGCTACACCGCCTACACCCCCTGCTTCCGGAGCGAGGCCGGTTCCTACGGCAAGGACGTGCGAGGGCTCATCCGCCAGCACCAGTTCAGCAAGGTCGAGCTGGTCAACCTGACCGCGCCCGAGGCGAGCTACGACGCCCTGGAGCAGATGACCCGGTCCGCCTCGCGGGTGCTGGAGATCCTGGAGCTCCCCTACCGTGTGGTCAGCCTGGCGACCGGCGATCTGGGTTTCTCCGCCGCCAAGACCTACGACCTGGAGGTCTGGCTCCCCGGCCAGAACGCCTACCGGGAGATCTCCTCCTGCAGCAACTGCGAGGACTTCCAGGCCCGGCGAAGCAACCTCCGCTACCGCCCCGAGGGGGGCGGCAAGCCGCGCCTCCTCCACACGCTCAACGGCTCCGGCCTCGCCGTGGGGAGGACCCTGGTGGCGATCCTGGAGAACTACCAGCGGGAGGACGGCTCGGTCGCGATCCCCCAGGTCCTGCGGACGTACATGGGCGGCCTCGCGGAGATCCCGGCCCCGCGATAAGCTGTCTGAGACCTCGGCGCTCGTCGGCTGGAGGAGCGGGTGGGAGACACCTCGCCGGTACGTTAGCGCCTATGGGATCGGGGGGTGAAAGGCAGTTCCCGGAGGGGTGGCTGAGCGGTCTAAAGCAGCGGTCTTGAAAACCGCCGGTCGCGCAAGCGGCCCGTGGGTTCGAATCCCACCCCCTCCGCCATGGCCAGGCTTCCGGCCCTTTTTTTCTCCCCATCTTTGACTCCGGCCTCCACCCCCTCTAGAATGACGCCCTGCCTCACTGCGGAGAGGTGCCGGAGTGGCCGATCGGGGCTGCCTGCTAAGCAGTTGTTCGGGGTAAACCCGGACCGAGGGTTCGAATCCCTCCCTCTCCGCCATTCCCCACTACACCCCTAAGTCCTTTCATTGATGGGCTTAAAGAGAGCTTGCTCAGGGGAGAGCGCGGACCCACGGTATACTAGGCGCCGATGAGAAGCCACCTGGTAGAGGAGTATCGGGAGAGGATCCTCGAATTGGCGGCTCGCCACGGGGCGAGCAACGTGCGCGTCTTCGGCTCCCTCGCCAGGGGGGAGGGAACCGAGAATAGCGACCTCGATCTCCTGGTCACGCTGGAGGAGAGGAGGTCGCTTCTGGACCTCGTCGGCCTGAAGCAGGACATCGAGGATCTTCTCCATCGACAGGTGGACGTCGTCACCGAGCCAGCCCTGTCCCCCTACATTCGAGAGCACGTCCTGGCAGAAGCGACGCCGCTGTGAGCCGGGACGCGCTGTACCTGCGGCATATCCTGGACGCCATCCAGAAGATCGAGCGCTACGTGGAGGTAGGTCATGACGAGTTCATGGCCGAATCCCTGAGGCATGACGCCGTGATCCGTGAGCTCGAGATCATTGGCGAGGCGGCGAAGCGGCTTTCGCCGGAGGTGCTCCAGCGCTCTGCCGACGTTCCCTGGCGCCAGGTGGCCGGTCTGCGCGACGTATTGATCCACAACTACATGGGCGTCGACCTTGAACGTGTCTGGACGGTGACCCAGCAGAACCTGCCTCTCCTGCGGAGGGCCGTGGAAGAGCTCCTCCAAGTGTGAAGGAATCCCTCCCCGGTAGGGAATTTGCACGTCTTTTCCCCTCGCCATGAAAGCCATCAACCCCGCGACCGAAGCCCTGATCGCCGACTACCCCGAGCACGGCCCGGCGGAGGTGGACCGCCGCCTGAAGCAGGCCGCTGCCGCCTTCCCCTCCTGGCGCGACTTCCGCTTCGTCGAGCGGGCCGACCTTCTGCGGCGGGTCGCCGACCTGCTGCGGGAGAACCGCGACCGCTTCTCCCGCCTGATGACCGCCGAGATGGGGAAGACCCTGGCCGCCGCTGAGGCCGAGGTCGACAAGTGCTCCTGGGTGTGCGACTTCTACGCCGAGCACGCCGAGGGCTTCCTCGCCGAGCAGACGGTGGCGACCGACGCGGGGAAGAGTTTCGTGCGCTATGAGCCACTGGGGCCGGTGCTCGCCGTCATGCCCTGGAACTTCCCCTTCTGGCAGGTCTTCCGCTTCCTCGCGCCGGGCTTGATGGCGGGCAACGTCGGCCTCCTGAAGCACGCCTCGAACGTCCCGGGGACGGCGCTCGCCATCGAGGCCCTGTTCCACGAGGCGGGCTGCCCCGAGGGGGTGATGACCACCCTTCTCGTCCCTTCGACGCGCACGGCCGAGCTGATCCGCCACCCGGTGGTCCAGGCGGTGACGCTCACCGGCAGCGACAAGGCGGGGCGGGAGGTGGCGGCGGAGGCCGGCCGGTGCCTCAAGAAGACGGTCCTGGAGCTCGGCGGTTCCGACCCCTTCATTGTCCTCGACGACGCCGATCCCGCCGAGGCGGCGCGCCAGGCGGCCAAGGCGCGGACCATCAACTCCGGCCAGAGCTGCATCGCGGCCAAGCGCTTCATCGTCGAAGAGGCCGTCGCCGACCGCTTCGAGGAGGAGTTCGTCCGCCGCATGGAGGAATTGAAGGTCGGCGATCCCCTGGAGCGCGCGACCGACGTGGGGCCCATGGCGCGCGAGGACCTGCTCTCGGACCTGGACGACCAGGTGCAGCGGACCCTGGCGGCCGGAGCGCGGCTCGCGACCGGCGGCCAGCGCCTTCCAGGGAAGGGCTGGTTCTACGCCCCCACCGTCCTCCTCGGGGTCGAGCCCGGCATGCCGGCCTTCGACGAGGAGACCTTCGGCCCGGTCGCGGCGGTGACCCGGGCGCAGGACACCGCCCATGCGATCGAGCTCGCCAACCAGTCCCACTTCGGCCTTGGCGCCAGCCTGTGGACCGGCGACCCGGCGCGCGGCGAGGACCTGGCGGCTTCGATCGAAGCCGGCTCGGTCTTCGTCAACGGCGCGGTCAAATCCGACCCCCGCCTCCCCTTCGGCGGCATCAAGAGCTCCGGCTACGGCCGCGAGCTCGCCGAGGTCGGCATCCGCGAGTTCGTCAACATCAAAACGGTCTGGATCAAGTAGGGGCACCCCCCTGTGGGTGCCTAGAGCGCGGCCGCCGCACCGTCATCACCGGGCAGGGGGTGCTGCGGATCACCCGTTCGGCGGTGCTGCCGAGAAGCAGGTGGCGCAGCCCGCTGTGGCCGTGGGTGCCCATGGCGATCAGGTCGGCGCCGTGCTTCTTCGCCTCCTCGGCGATGACGTCCGGCGGGAAGCCCTCGCGGACCACGGTCTCGACGGCGAGCCCCTCCCGGCGCAGCGGCTCGGCCACCTCGGCCAGCCGCTCCTCGGCTTCGAACCCGGCGTCCTTCATGAAGTCGAGCGCGGTGGGGATCGTGCCGTAGGCGGTGTATTCGACCGGCAGGTGGTAGGCGTGGACGAGGACGAGCTTGGCGTCCTTCTCCAGGTGGGCGAGGAGCCGGTGGGCGGTGTGGACCGCGAGCTGGGCGTCCGCCGAGAAGTCGGTGGGCACGAGGAGGGTCGAGATCGGCCGCGCCGCCGGGCTCTCGGGGTGGACGGCGAGGACCGGGCAGTGGGCGTGATGGACCACCTGCTGCGCCGTGCTCCCCAGGAAGATGTGGCGCAGGCCGGTGTAGCCGCGGGTCCCCACCACCACGAGGTCGGCCGGAAGCGCCTCGGCAAGGTCGCAGATCACCTGCGAGGGCTGGCCGAGCCGCAGCTGGGGGGTGACGTCGAGCCCCTCTCCGCGGAGCTTCGCGACCTCGCTGCCCAGGGTCGCCTCGGCGGCCTTCTGGAGCTGGTCCAGGAAGTCGGGGCCGGGGCGGACCAGGTCCGCGCTCGGCAGGGGGAGGGAAAGGGCATGGACCAGCTCGATCCGCGCGCCGATCGGCCGCGCGATGGCCGCCGCCCACCCCATGGCGGTCGCCGCCGCCTCCGAGAAGTCGGTCCCCACCACGATGGTCCGGATCGTCCCCAGTACCTGCCCGCCGTTGCTGTCCATGGCTCCTCGCTTTCTCATCCGTCGGCGAGTATAGCGGTTGAGCGTCCACAGGGGGCGTGATACCTTGCCGTCGCCATGAGCACCGAGATCCAAGGCCCGGTCCGGGTGCGTTTCGCGCCCTCTCCCACTGGCTTCCTCCACGTCGGCGGCGCCCGCACGGCGATCTACAACGACCTCCTGCGCCAGCACGTGGGCGGCGCCTTCATTCTGCGCATCGAGGACACCGACCGCGAGCGCTCCGACGAGGCGATGACCGCGCAGATCCAGTCGGCCCTCGCCTGGATCGGCGTCGAGTGGGACGAGGGGCCGTTCCTGCAGAGCGAGCGCCTGCCGCTCCACCGCGCCCGCGCCCAGGAGCTGCTCGACCAGGGCCTCGCCTACCGCTGCTTCTGCACCGCCGAGGAGCTCGACGCCCAGCGCGCCGAGGCGCAGGCCAGGGGGGTCGCCTTCCGCTACCCCCGGACCTGCCTCAACCGTCCGGCCGAGGAGACCGCGGCCCTCCTCGCCCAGGGCAAGCCCTTCGCCGTCCGCTTTCGTATGCCGGACGAGAACATCCGCTTCCACGACCTGGTGCGCGGCGACATGGACTTCCCGCCCGACGCGCTCGACGACTTCATCCTCCTGCGTTCGGACGGCTCGCCGACCTACCACATGTCGGTCTGCGTCGACGACATCGACATGCGGGTCACCCACGTCATCCGCGGCGAGGATCACCTGTCGAACACCCCGAAGCACATCCCGCTCTTCCGCGCCCTGGGGGGGGAGATGCCGGTCTTCGCCCACCTGCCGCTCATCCTCGGGCCGGACAAGAAGCGCCTCTCCAAGCGCACCGGCGCCACCTCGGTCGAGGAGTTCCGCAGCGAGGGCATCCTGCCGCAGGCGCTCTACAACTTCATGGCCCTCCTGGGCTGGGCGCCGGGCGACGACAAGGAGATCCTGTCGCGGCGGGAGATGACGGAGATCTTCTCGGTCGACCGGCTGAACGCCTCGGCGGCGGTGTTCGATCGCGAGAAGCTCCTCTGGATGAACGCGCAGTACCTCTCGCGGCTCACGGTGGCGGAGGTCCTCCCCCATCTGGAGCCGTTCCTCGCCTCCGTGGGGCTGGGCGCAGGGGGTGCCGACCCGGCCCGCCTCGCCGGCGCCATCGAGCTCCAGCGCACCCGCGCGCATACACTGAAGGAGCTGGCCGAGGCCCTCGTCCCGTACTTCCAGGAACAACTCGACTACGATCCGGCCCTCGCCGCCAAGTTCCTGAAGGACCCGGACCTCCCCGGTCACCTGGAGGCCCTCGCCGCCCGCTTCGCCGCCCTCCCCGCCTTCGACAAGGAGTCGATCGAGGCCGCTCTCCGCGCCCTCGCCGAGGAGCGGGGCCTCAAAGCCGGGGTGCTCATCCACCCCACCCGCATGGCCCTCTCCGGCGCCGGCGGCGGCCCGCCGCTCTTCGACCTCGTGGAGGTGATGGGCCGCGACTCGGCGGTCCGGCACCTGGAGAGCTTCCGGACGTTCCTGCGCGACACCGCGAACCAGCCCGTGCCCGCCTCGGCGAACGGGGACTAGGGCTCCGCGGCGGTGGCCGCGGGCCGTACGGCGATGACCGCGGGCCGTGCGGCGATGACCGCGGGCCGTGCGGCGATGATCGCGGGCCGTGCG
>Ga0137403_10000322_pt1 | contig 61364 bp, 49 predicted proteins | sample CZOMad2_1_16fung_FD_122057 | JGI IMG/M metagenome (GOLD analysis project Ga0137403, IMG submission 122057) | Vadose zone soil fungal communities from Angelo Coast Range Reserve, California, USA - CZOMad2_1_16fungal (Hybrid Assembly) | ecosystem: Environmental > Terrestrial > Soil > Vadose zone...
AACGAATCAGGTCGGCGGCCGTCGCCCTGATGCCGTAGGTTTCAGAAGACAGCACGCCGCTCGCCATTCGGATCGCAGCACCTTCCTTCGTATAGCCCTGCGCGTAATCAGCCATTTTGGCTTCCGGAATGTTAATGTAGCTACTGTTCATGCCGAGTGCAGGAAATAGGCGGTGTTCCATTAGCCCAACAAAATCCTCTCCCATGCTCTTCGCCGTGATTAACCCGAGCGTTCCGATACCGGGATTGGCATAAGTTCGATATGTTCCGGGTTGATAGGCGGGCCGCCAGTCTTTGAAATACTGCATCAATTGATCGTTGTTTCCGATCTTATCCGGCACCTGCAAAGGAAGCCCTCCAGGTGTATGCGTGCCTAGATTGAGAAGACTTACCTCGCCGAACTTACTATCTTGCAGAGACGGAAGATACTTACTCGTCTTGTCTGAGAGGGAAAGATAGCCGCAAACTTGTGCGTAAGACGCCAGCGTCGCCGTGAATGTCTTAGTTATCGATCCGATTTCGAACAATGTGTCCCGCGTGACGGGCTGGCGAGTTTCCGTTGACGCCACGCCATAGCTGAACACGTAGCTCTTTCCCGCGACAGTGACGCCGACTGCCATGCCGGGAATGCTGTATTTCGCCATCTCCGGCCGTACAGCCGTATCCACCGCACTCTCGATCCTATCTGGTGCATCATCGGCCGTGTAGCCGATGGCTGCGACTGCGCACACGGCAAAGAGAATTGCCGCCGTGAGGCCTTTGGCTATGGATTTCATGTCTTCGCTAAGAGGAGCTGCTACCGCCTAACGAGAATTAGACGAAAGTTCGTAATTTAAGGCGAATATTCTTTCGTCTAACTCGGGCGTAATCGTCGGCAGATCACACGTCGTAATACATGGCGAACTCGTAGGGGTGCGGGCGCAGTCGCAGGGCGTCGTATTCCTTTTGTTTCATGTCGATCCAGTTGGCGATGAAGTCTTCGTTGAAGACGTCGCCGCGCAACAGGAAGTAATGATCGGCTTGGAGCGCTTCAATCGCGCCGCGAAGTGAGTCCGGCACGCTGGCGACCTGCGCGAGTTCTTCCGGTGGTAATTCGTAAAGATTTTTGTCGAGCGGATCGCCGGGGTCCATGCGGTTTTGGATTCCATCGAGACCCGCAAGAAGCATTGCCGAGAAGGCGAGGTACGGATTTGCAGCGGCGTCCGGCGTGCGGAATTCGATGCGCTTGGCTTTCGGACTTGGCGAATAGGTCGGAATTCGAATGGCGGCGGAGCGATTGCGTGCGGAGTATGCGAGATTGACCGGCGCTTCGAATCCGGGGACGAGCCGTTTGTAGCTGTTGGTAGTTGGGTTCGTCAGGCAGGTGAGCGCAGGCGCGTGTTTCAGAATTCCGCCGATGAAAAAGAGTGCGGTCTCACTGAGGCCGGCATAACCGTTCCCGGCAAAAAGCGGCTTTTCGTCTTTCCAAAGTGACATGTGTGTGTGCATGCCCGACCCATTGTCGCCGAAGATCGGCTTCGGCATGAACGTCACCGTTTTGTTGTGCCGTTTGGCGACGTTACGCAGGATGTATTTGTAATATTGCATGTTGTCGCCCATCCGTTTGAGAGGCGCGAACCGGATGTCGATTTCGGCCTGGCCGGCGGTCGCGACTTCATGATGTTGGCGCTCAATCGCGACCCCTGCTTTCTCCAGCTCCAGACACATTTCGTTGCGAATGTCCTGCAAGCTGTCCATCGGGGACACTGGGAAATAACCTTCCTTTGGCCGAATCTTGTAACCGAGATTTGGAAATTCCTCGCGCGCGCTGTTCCAATGTCCCTCGACGCTGTCGACCATGTATGACGACGCGTTGCCGCTATTTGCAAATCGCACGTCGTCAAAAATAAAAAATTCCGCTTCCGGTCCGAAGAACGCCGTGTCCGCGATGCCGGTCGATTTGAGATAAGCCTCCGCTTTTTCCGCAACCCCGCGAGGATCGCGATCGTACGGTTCGCGAGTGATTGGATCCACAATGGTGCAAATGAGACTCAGCGTCGGTTCGGCGTTGAAGACATCGATCCACGCGGTCGCCGCATCCGGAATCACAAGCATGTCCGAGGCGTTGATGACGCGCCAACCGCGAATGCTCGATCCGTCGAAGCCGAGGCCATCGGTGAAGATTTCCTCGTTGTATTCGGTGAGCGTGGTCGTGAAATGTTGCCAGGTGCCGACCAAATCCGTGAACTTGAAGTCGATCAACTTCACGTTGCTGTCTTTGATCAGTTTGCTGACGTCGGATGGAGTTTTGTCTTTGGCCATTGTTTTGTGTTGAAGGGTTGAAGCGTTAAAAAGTTAGATTGTTAAAACGTCACATGCCACGTCGTCAAATTCCTGAACCGGTTCAACGCTTTTAACGCTTCAACGGTTTAACGTACGACGGCGCCGAGCGCCGTCACACGGCTTTTTCGCCGATCTCTTCCGTTCGGATGCGTACCGCGTGTTCCACCGGAAGAACGAAAACTTTTCCATCGCCAATCTTGCCCGTCTTGGCTGCGGCGACCACGACATTCACCGCCCTTTCCACCATATCGTCCGCCATAACCACTTCCACTTTCACTTTCGGCAAGAAATCTACCGTGTACTCGCTGCCACGGTAAATTTCAGTGTGTCCTTTCTGCCGGCCAAACCCTTTGACTTCGGTCACAGTCATCCCTTCGATGCCAAGCTCGGCCAGCGCCTCTTTGACCTCTTCGAGCTTGAACGGTTTGATGATGGCTTCCAGTTTTTTCATGTGAGAGTAAACTCAGCGTCGCGCGGTGCCTTGCAATCGAAAGCTACGCGCAGCACGCGCTCTCTTAGCAATGCCGCGATGCGAATGCAAGCACTGTTTGATGCCATTAAAAGCGTTGAAGCGATGATACGTTGAAGCGGCTCACATCGAGGCGGCAATTCCCCTCCACCGCTGCAACTCTTTAACGCCTTAACGGTGCACACGAAGGCAAATTTGCCAAATTTTCTTGACGCTTAATACTGCAAACAGAAATGGCTCGCGACTCTTTCGTTCATCTGCATCTGCACACTGAATACTCGCTGCTGGATGGCAGTATCCGGATGAAAGAGCTGATGAAAAAGACGGCTGAATTCAAAATGCCTGCCGTAGCGATGACCGATCATGGCAATTTATTTGGCGCGATTGAATTTTACCATGAAGCGCTGCGCGCCGGGGTGAAACCGATCATTGGTTGCGAAGCCTACATTGCCCCTGGATCGCATAAGGATCGGCCGCCCTCGCGGCGCGATTCGGCGTATCACATCACTCTCTTAGCCGAGAACGAGACGGGCTACCGAAATCTCGTCAAACTGATAACGACGGCGCATTTGGATGGTTTTCATTACGCGCCGAGGATCGACAAAGAGCTGCTCACAGAGCGGTCGGCCGGCCTGATTGGATTAAGCGGCTGTCTCGCTGGGGAAATCAACAGCGCGATTCAGGCAAACAACATCGAAAAGGCAAAACAGAGCGCCGCCGAGTATCGAGACATTCTCGGGTCGGAGAACTTTTTCATTGAACTGCACGACCATGGAATAGAGGCGCAGCGCACGTGCAACAGGGTCTTGCCGCAGATCGCGCGAGACCTGGGCGTTGGTTTAGTTGCGGCAAACGATGTGCATTTCCTGCGCCGGAGCGATCACCAGGCGCACGACGTAATGCTTTGCATCGGTACTGGCAAGATGGTGCAGGACGAAACCCGGATGCGCTATGTTCCGGAGTTGTATTTCAAATCCCCGGATGAAATGCGCGAGGTGTTCCGCGATTTTCCGCACGCGATTCAGAACACACTCAAGATTGGTGAACGTTGCCATCTCGACCTTGAATTTGGATGCTCCAAATATCCAGAATATCCGGTCCCGGCCGGCAAAACGCGCGAAAGTTTTTTGCGCGAGCTTTGTTATAACGGGTTGCGGCAGCGTTACGGGGAACGGGCAGCCAACGATGCGGAGTTGATCCGGCGGCTCGATTATGAGCTGGGCGTTTTGGAAAAGACGGAATTCGTCAGTTATTTGCTGATCGTTTGGGACTTTATTCATTTTGCGAAGGAGAGAGGCATTCCTGTCGGGCCGGGGCGCGGTTCGGCTGCGGGTTCGATGGTTGCCTACGTTCTCGGAATTACGGACATCGATCCGCTCCAGTACGGTCTTATTTTCGAGCGCTTTTTGAATCCGGACCGCGTTTCTCCACCCGATATCGATGTTGACTTCTGCGAAGCACGCCGTGGCGAAGTCCTCGAATACGTCCGGCAAAAGTACGGGGAACGCCGCGTCGCGCAGATCATCACTTTTGGCAAACTCAAAGCGAAAAGCGTGGTGCGCGACGTCGGGCGAGTAATGGGCTGGAGCTATCGCGATGCCGATCGCATCGCGAAGATGATTCCAAATGAATTGAACATCACGCTGGATTCAGCAGTGGAAAAAAATCCGGAACTCAAACGAGCTGTGGCCACGGAACCGGCAACCCGGCAGCTTTTCGATTACGCCAAAGTTCTCGAAGGTTTGTCGCGCAACGCCGGAGTTCATGCTGCAGGCGTGGTGATCGCGGATCGCGATTTGTCTGATTATATCCCGCTTTGTCGCGACATGAAAGGCAATGATGTGATCAGCCAATATTCGATGGGACCGCTCAACGATCTTGGCCTGCTGAAAATGGATTTCCTCGGATTGAAAACGCTGACCGTGATCGAGGAGACGCTGGCCCTAATTCGCAAACGAGAGCCGGACTTTTCGCTGAAGAATATTCCACTCGATGATCTCGCTGCGTTCGCCCTCTATAATCGCGGCGAAACGATTGGCCTTTTTCAGATGGAATCCGGCGGGATGACCGGTTTATCGAAGCAGTTCGATGTGAAGAAGCTCGATGACATCATCGCCTTGATCGCCCTTTATCGGCCTGGCCCGATGGAACTCATCCCGGAATACGTGAAAGCGAAAAAGGGGATCACGCCGATCAAATATCTGCACCCATTGCTCGAAGACATCTGCGCCGACACGTACGGCGTGATGATTTACCAGGAACAGGTAATGGCGGCTGCGAGCAAACTTGCCGGCTACTCACTCGCGCAGGCCGATCTTCTCCGGCGAGCCATGGGCAAGAAAGACAAGGAGAAGATGGCGAAGGAGAGAAAAAACTTCATCGAAGGCTGCGCGCGCACGAACAAAATCCCCGAGAAAAAAGCAAACGCCATTTTCGATTTGCTGGAAAAATTCGCCGGTTACGGATTCAACAAAAGCCACAGCGCGGCCTATGGCGTGATCAGTTATCAAACGGCCTATCTGAAGGCGCATTACCCGGTGGAATTCATGGCGGGTCTTCTGAGCAACGAAATCAATAACACGGAAAAGATTTCAGTTTTCGTCGGCGAATGCAGACGCATGGGTGTTTGCATTCTGCCGCCGGATATTAACAAGAGCGGCCTGAAATTCACGCCTGAGACTGTAGCCGGCATCGATGATGCCGGCAGTCGCGCGCGAAAATCACAGGCCGGGCCCACCGATCCCGGCTACAGGGCCATTCGTTATGGCCTAGCCGCGATCAAACACGTCGGCGAAATCGCCATGGAAGCCGTGATTCGCGAGCGCGAACACCGAGGGGACTTCATTTCACTGGAAGATTTCTGCACGCGTCTGGACTCGCGCATCGCTAACCGCAAGATGTTGGAAAGCCTCGTCAAGTCCGGCGCCTTTGATTTTCTTGGCCGTGATCGTGCCGAACTCTTTGGCTGCATCGATGACGCGGTGAGCGCGTCGATCGCAGCGCAGCGGGACCGTTTGGCCGGCCAGGTTTCACTTTTTGATGAGGCAACTGCTTCGAGCACATCGAGAAAGAGACTGGCTACCCGGTGGAGCGAGCATGAAAAGCTTTCGTATGAGAAAGAGCTCCTCGGTTTTTACGTCAGCGGACATCCCTTGGACGCTTACGCGGACTTGTTTGCAGCGAAAAAGTACCGATCGATTGCCTCGTTAAGCGAGCTCGACGATCGCGCGCCGTTCAAGATCGCCGGAGCCATTGTGAATGTGGAGAAAAAATTTACCAGACGGGACGGCAAACCGTTCGCGGTAGTTTGGCTCGAAGACCTGACGCAGATGCTAGAGGTGGTCGTTTGGAACGAGGTATATCTTAAAGTCTCGGATGCGCTTGTGTCGGGCCGCGTTATCGAGATAAAGGGAACGCTGGACAAACGCGAGGAAGTCCTTCGCGCCACGGCTACGGAAATCCGATTGCTCGCGCCCGGCAAAACTAATGGGGCGAAGGAACAATCGACAGACGCATTTGAGGAGTCCCCGGTGCTCCTCCAATTTTCTTCCGCTACAACGGGCGACGAACTACGCGAGGTGCGCGATCTTCTGGTGAGCTCGCCGGGGCGCCGGACGGTTCGATTGTTGTTCGATCGCGCAAATGGCAATTCGTTACGCCTCGATGCGGGCGCGGAGTTTCGCGTCAATCTTACCCCCGCTCTTGAAGAAAAGCTTTCGCGCTGGCTCGCTACAGCAAAACGGTAACAGCGTCGCTGAAATCTCCCAGCTGGCGCGCTATCGCCGCTTCTCTTCTTTCTTTGAGCGTGTGGTCTCGACGCCTGTTTCAGGACGCGGGAGACCACCAAGCAGCAGCGTTTTTTCTTCAGGGCTCGTGCCCAGACAGAGCGGAAGGTTGCGAGCAATACCGTCCGGGTCTGACATCGCCGATGACTCAAGACCGGTGCTTTCGTGTAGGCTCACTGTCCAGCCGGGCTGGAAAAGCCCACCGCAAAATTCGAACTCGGTTACGGCAGGCGCGAGGGTCAACACGGCTGGCGCAACTTTGATTTTGTTCACGCAATCGATCTGTTGGGAGGTTAGGTCGAAGATCGGCGTCGCTCCGCTTATCCTGACCGTTACATCATTGGTATCTTCAAAGTCAATTTCGCCGCGCAGTGAAAGATCCACATCCTTGCTCGCGACGTTTAGAAACTCCACTGATGCGCGATTTCCTCCAAAAGCAATCCGGCCGCTCGCTTCGACAAAATTGAAAGGAGTCCAGATGTCGCCTGACAATTTTGCGTTCACAAGCTGCACGTCGCCATTGATGCGCGGATGTTGTAGCGTTTCGGAAACAGAAATGCTTCCGCTCACAATCCCGTCTTGGAGAATTACAGGGTGAAAAAGCTGAGGCGCCTTTGCCAGAAAAACTGACGGAAAGTCGACGGTAACATTGAGCGGAGATAACTGGAAAGCGTTCCAATCTGTTCCCACTGGTAGGAAAAAATTCGCCGTGAAACTAACCGGACTCGAATCTGCAAGACGAAATACGCCATGCGTATCCCAATTGCTGTCGTTGATGTTTGCCTGAACATCTAGCGGAATTGCGCTCACACTTTTGTCGGCAGATCCATGCGAAGGGGAAAAATACTCGAGTAGATTACCGGCTCGAGCATCAACCGTTCCCGAATAGTTGTGCTCACGCGACATATCGATCTTGCCCTGCCCCCTCAGCGAATCGTTTTTGCGTTTGATCTCCAATTGTTCAACCTCCAACACGGTCCCTCTGAGATTCAGGTTCGCTGCCAGACTGTCGATGCCGGTTTTGAAAAATGTGAGGGAAGCGCCCTCAACCGCGAGATGTCCGCCAAATTTGCGATCGCGAGTGTCCATTGCTCCTTCGATCGTAATTTTCCCGGCAAAATCGCCGGGGTTTGCGCCAAACAGAGCAACAAAATCGCCAAGCTGATTGATCGATGCAGAAATGTTGCCGCGAAAATCGGGGCTGAGCCAACCGGACGAGTTCGCGGGAAATGCCGCCTCGCCGCTCAAAGTGAGCTGGTTGCTCTTTTGTCTGATATACAGTTGTTGGAGCTCAATCTTCCGGTTGTAAACGGCCGCCCCGAGCATGATCGCTTCGGCTGTGCGATTGCGCCACGTAAGCCCGGTCAATTCACTCCACAGCGACGCGGTTACACGATCGGGCTCGACTAGGTTTCCACGAAACGTGAAGTTGGCGGCGTGGAGCAGACCGTCAACGCGATCGGCGAACCCGAACGCATCCGACGTTTGCCCAAGAGAAATGTCGCTGGCGCCACCTGCAATCTTCCAGTTGGAATGCTGAGAACGCCATTCATGCGAGATGTTCCCGCGGATTTTTCCACCGAAAACGTCAACGTCGAACTGTAACCCCACACGTTGCTTGCCCAGCCGCGACAAGTCTGCTGTGGCAGATTGAAGGTCGAGACCGCGGCTCAAAGTGAGTCCGCCGAGCGTCAGACGGTTGGCTTCCCAGTGAGTTGCTCCGCGCAATTGCGAAAACGTTTGGCGCAACCACGGCGATGCAATCATGACCTCCGAAGCGCTAAACCGGCCAGCCTCGGTCTCGCTAGCGGACAGCATGCCGCGTCGCAACAGAATCAAAGTCGGTCCGCTCTCAACGCGCATCTCGGAATTGGCAATGCTGAGATTTTCTGGCAGCAATCGCTGCAGCGTCGACCAGCCTCGCCGGGTTATCGCTCGCAAATCTGGGTTGCTGCGATGCAACTCCATACGTAGTTCGCGAATCGAAAGGTCGCGAATAATGCGGCCGCGCATGTGCAGCAGAACATGTCTAAAATTTAGGCCAACGCTCGCGTCTGTGGCAGTTATATCGACGCGAAACACATTGTCGCGCATGCTTTTCAGGTGGAGCTGCCGAATCACAACCGGGCGCAGAAATGACGCGTCAACTTTGTCAATACTAGCGACGAAGCCCTCCTGTCTTGCTAGCCACCAGACCCACAAGCGAATGCCATTGGAAACGACAAATGGCGCGAATATAATCGCGAGAAGTACCACGAGCAGGATGAGCAGAGTTGCCAATGACAATCGATTCCTGAGCGGCATTTACATCACTGTGCTGAAAAAATGACGAAGCACGAATGCCGAATGACGAAGAAAGTCCAAATGAGAAACTCAAGAAATGCGGTGGTCGTGCCGCTTTTCTTCATTCGAGCTTCGACGCTCATTCGTCATTTATCTGGGTTCACTTGCAGCGGCGTCCTTGAAAATCAGATGTAATGGCTGCGGCGGATGAATTCGTTCGCTGAGTTGTTGTTGCAATGTGCGCTCCGCTTCAGCGACCAAGCCAGTTTCCGTTGCTTTTTTTGAGGCTAGCTCAGGCAGGATCGACAACTCGCTTTGAAGATCCTGCCCGGAAATTCGGTTCCACAAACCGTTTTCAAACGCGAGGACTTCCACCTGCTCCTGCTCAACACCAAGAATTTGAGCGTGTGGAAGCTGAACAATGATTTCGTCAGGCCGAAGGTCGATCGAGAGGTTCTGCTGCAGATCGAAGCCGGCTTTGGCATTGAATGTGCCGTGCAGTTTCACGCGCTTCGAGCTGCCAACCCAGGTATGGAGCAGTTCGTGTTCGACTTCGATGCGCCTTGAAAGGACGACCAACTCGCTTACGGGCGTGGTTTGTTCCATGTAGACGCGGTTGTTGATCGTGATGCGCGGCTGCAAATGGGCAATGTCGATAAAAGCAGCGCGCAACTCTTTGCCCAACCTCTCAAGTTCGGCCCCGCCTTCTCGCGCCGTTCGCGCCGGCCAGCTCTCCAGGCGCAAAAAGATCACAACAATCACCGTCGCAACGATCAACGCGATCATCGCGAGGCCGAGTGGCCAGGAGATCCGTGCCAGATTTGATCGGGAATGACGAAGCACGAATGACGAATGTCGAGTTAATGACGAAGCACAAATACTGAATAACGAGTCGAATTCGGTATCCCGACTTCGGATTCAGTCAGAACTTCATCATTTATGATCAAAAAAATTACCGCCCCCCACACCCGATGGGTGTGAAGGGCGGCTGTTCCCCCCAGAACAATCGTAGAAAACTTCGAGCCTATTAAACGAGCTTCGAGCCGATAGCAACAATTTTATGAAAAAAAATTTCGCGTGCTTCCACTCCGGTCACGACATGGCAAAAACAAGAAATCAGACATCGATGGAAAGTCAATAAACGACGTCGGGACAGTCGGAGGCGTGGTGACCGGCGAAGGCCGCCAACCGACATCGGTTGCACGAACGTGCGCCGCGGTTTCTAGTTTTGTATGCGTAACTTGGATGAGAAACCATCCTCGCGCAGTCTTGCCGGTTCATTGCTGGTCGCTCATCCAAATATGCTCGATCCTAATTTCCGGCGCACCGTGCTTTTCATTTCCGAGCATGACCCGAACGAAGGTGCCCTGGGCGTAATCATTAATCGCCCGCTCGACAGACAAGTGGCCGATCTCGTGACCGACACGCCACCGGCAGGTCTCGCGGACGTGCCCGTATTCCTCGGGGGTCCAGTTGGAAAAAATCAACTCATGTTCGCGGCTTTCGAATGGAAGAAAGGCGATGGATTTAAGCTCAGCCATGACGCCGTGTTGGAACATGCCGGTACTGCAGCCGTCGACAAAAACCTGATTTGTGCGTTTGTGGGCTACGCAGGTTGGGGAGCGGGTCAATTGGAAACCGAGGTGAAGCAGAAAGCGTGGCTGCTTCAAAAAGCTAATCCTTCCCTGCTTAAACTTGATCGACTGCCAAACCTCTGGTTCGACATCATGCGCAGCCTCGGTCCGTGGTATAAAATGCTCGCCGCGGCGCCGGACGATCCGTCGCTGAACTAGGTGAGGAGTGAGAGGTGAGAAGCAATTTGGCTTGATTCCTACTTCTCACTAATCACTAATCACTTCTCACTTTGCTCGCATGATCATCGGTGTCCCGAAAGAAATTAAGGAACAGGAACAACGCGTCGCGCTGCTGCCATCGGCTGCAAATCAACTGACCCGGCGCGGTCATTCCATGCTAGTGGAAAAGAATGCCGGGATCGGCTCCGGTTATCCAGACGAAGAATATGTCAAAGCTGGCGCAGAGATTGTCGATAACGCAAAAGACGTTTTCGCTCGCGCCGACATGATTGTGAAAGTCAAGGAGCCTCGCGAGGCGGAGTTTCCGCTGTTGCGCAAGGGTCAAATCCTTTTCACCTATTTGCATCTGGCTGCGAGTAAACCGCTCACAGAAGCCTTGCTGAAATCCGGCGTCACCGCTGTGGCCTATGAGACCATTCAGGTGGACAACCGGTTGCCGCTGTTGGAACCGATGAGCGAGATCGCTGGTCGCATGTCGGTAGTGATGGGTGCCAATTTTCTGGCAAAATACAATGGTGGCAGCGGAGTTTTATTGGGTGGTGTGCCGGGAGTTTTACCCGGGCGTGTAGTTATTATCGGAGGCGGTACGTCGGGCGTGAACGCGCTGCGCATGGCAACGGGGCTCGGCGCGGACGTGACGATTCTCGATATCGACGTCGAGCGCTTGCGCTTTCTCGACCTGACAATGGAGAACTTGCGTACGCTTTATTCAAACGAGGCGAATCTCAACGAACTGATGCCAGAGTGCGATCTGCTCATTGGCGCTGTGCTGTTGCCTGGCGCGAAGGCGCCGAAGCTCATCACGCGGGCAATGTTGCGGAAGATGAAGCGCGGCAGTGTATTGGTTGATATTTCCATTGATCAGGGTGGCTGTGCGGAGACATCGCGACCAACGACGCATCTTGAGCCAGTCTACGTCGAGCAAGGGGTTACGCACTATTGCGTTGCAAACATGCCCGCAGCGTACGCGCGCACCGCTACACAGGCCCTTACCAATGTGACGTACCGCTACGTAGAATTACTCGCCGACTTCGGCCTCGACGGCGCATGCAAAAAACAACCGGCGCTGATCGGCGGCATCAACACTCGGGACGGCCGGCTCACTTGTCAGGCGGTAGCGGAAGCGCACGGGCTCAAATATGAGCCTCCATTCTAACCGACAATTATCGAGCGTGTCACGCTCACAAAGAATTGCCACGCCGCCGAAAAAACTGCCTTGCTCCGATTATTCAATTACACCAATGTGCCCTTTCGAACTAGCATTATGAAAAAATACATGTGCATTCTGGCCAGCGCCGCGCTGCTTGCGGCATGTGAGCAAAAAACCGAGACAACCGAGCCGGCTGCAACCCCGGCCGCCACAACTCCGCCATCAGCGACTGGAGTAACCAGTCCGGCTACAACTACTGAATCTCCCGGTGGAACGACGGAGTCGCCAGCTGAGTCACCGCCCAGCTCGTAATTCTTCGGCGTCTTCTTTTCCTGTGAAGTCTTCTCCCGGCAGCTCCGGGGAAGACTTCTGTTGTACGGTCGCGGCATGGGCGGGCATGATCTGCTCACAAAATTCTCGAAAATTCGGAGCGGCACCCATCGCCGGGAAATCGTAGTGGAGCTGGGAAGCGCTCCTGAAATCGCGCTGCGCATTCTGTAGCAGCATCGGCAACGGCATGGCGCCAGCAGATTCGCTCTCATTTCCAAAAAACCGGCGTTTGACGCGGGCGTCAGAATATGAGCGCGTGAAACGCGACGGTGTCGCGCAACGCGGTAAACTGTTAATGCTCAATGTAGTGCCAGTAAAGAATTCTGGTCCGTGGCGCGTAGGATTCGTTACTTCACGTCGCGTAGGAGGTGCGGTTGTTCGCAATCGCGTTCGCCGCCGTCTGAAAGAAATTGTGCGCCAGCAGCAGCACGATCTGCGAGGCGGCTTTTGGATGGTGCTCGTTGCCAGACGCGATGCCGTTAACGCGAGCTATCAACAGCTGGAACATGAATGGTTGCGTCTCGCAAGACGCGCTTCTATTCTGCGTTGATGCTGGGACTGGTTCGTTTTTTAGTTCGCATTTATCAGTGTACGCTCTCGCCGTTTCTTCGTTTGCTGTGCGGTCCAAATTCCGGCTGCCGATTTACGCCGACCTGTTCGGCATATTTTTTGGGAGCGGTTGAGGCGCATGGCGTTCTTTACGGAAGCTGGCTCGGATTGAAGCGTCTCGGGCGATGCCACCCCTGGGGCAGATCTGGGTATGACCCGGTACCGAAAGGGAAAGAGTCGGCATCGAGAATTGACCGTCTGGGCTCGCCGTTGACTAGCGGGCCCAACCGCGCTGAATAGGCTACCAGCGCGATTTACGATTTATGGATCGAACTGCCTGGATTGTCGTTGCCCTTTGCGTAATTGGCCTCGTCGTATGGGAAATCTATTTGGCAAAACAGATGGCCCCGAGACCCGCTCCAATTGTTGGTGCGCCGGGACAAGTTTCTCCCATGGCAACTCCGGCGATTCTCGCGCCTTCGGCATCACCGACCCCCGTCGCGGAAGCCACACCGAAGACCGCCGAGCAGAACTTCGCCGAAAAGATCCAAACGCTGCGCAATCCAGACGTCGAACTGCGTCTCACAAATCGTGGTGGCGGAATTAAGGAAGCGATCCTGCTCAAGCAAATAGCTGAAAAAAGGCAGAACGTTATTTTGAGTTCAAATCAGAGCGCGCCAATCGGCGCAATCATCGAGCAGCCCGCCACGCCGACGCTTCCTGAGTTTACCGGATCTACCGAGTCAGATTCCGTTGTGCAATTTGAGCGCACGACGGACGAGCAACTCGTTGTCCGGAAAAAGTTTTTCTTCGAAAAATCTCCGGAAAACAAAGACAACTACGTGATCGAAATGGATTTTGATCTCGAGAACCGCGGCGACAAGCCATTTCAAAGCGGTGGCTATTTTGTGGCGCTCGGTTCCGCGGCCCCAATTCATCCCAAGGATTATCCTTCGTACACGCGTTTGGTCTGGTGCACTAACGGAAGAGCGAAGGGAATTGACGTCGGTTGGTTCGGAAGCAGTAGCGGTTTTCTCGGCTTGGGCCAACGCGCTGCGCGGCCCTATTATCAGGAGAATATCGCTGGCGCAGAATGGGTTGCGGTAAGCAATCAGTTTTTCACCACGCTAATGGCGCCGCTCACTGCCAAGGCGGTGGGCGTATGGGGCGGGCATTTCGACGTCGAACGCTCGCCAGACCAAAAGCTGCTCGCCATTGAAGGTGCGCTTGGAATGCCGGGATTTCAGTTGCAGCCCGGCCAAACGTACAGCGCGCGTTTTGAAATTTACGCTGGCCCGAAACTTTATCACCGGCTTGCGCAGCTTCCGCACAATGAGGCGGAGGTCATGGACTTCGGGATGTTCAAGATCGTGTGCCAGTTTCTGCTCAATTTCATGAACCTGCTGAACTCCTGGTTGCATGATTACGGCCTGGCGATTCTGGCCCTCACCACCATCATCAAACTCACGCTTTGGCCGATCCAAAACAAAGCCAACCGCTCCATGCGCCAGATGGCTGCGCTGTCGCCAAAAATGCAGGAGCTGCGCGAAAAATATAAAGACGATCCAACCCGGATGAATCAGGAGGTGATGAAGCTCTACAAGCAATACGGCATTAATCCGGTCGGCGGCTGCTTGCCGATGATGATTCAAATCCCGATCTTCTTCGGTCTTTTCAAAATGCTTGGTCAGGCAGTGGAATTGCGAAACGCAAAATTTCTTTGGGTAAAAGACCTTTCTCAGCCGGATACCGTAGCGCATCTGCCGTTGCTTGGTTGGCCGATCAACATCATTCCGCTTTGCATGGCTGCGACGCAGATTTGGCTCATGGCAATGACGCCAAAAACCGGTGATCCCACGCAGCGACGCATCGCCATGTTCATGCCGCTGATCTTTCTATTTATCTGCTACAATTTTGCCGCAGCTTTGGCATTGTATTACACTGCACAAAACCTTTTCAGCATCTTGCAATTTTATCAGAACAAACGACAACCAATGCCAACGCTCGAAAAAGTTGCGCCTGCGGGAAAACGAAAGCGATGATGACTCCGAAAGATCTGCTCGACACGATGCTTGGTTATCTCGGCTTCGTCGTGCAAATCGAGGAAACCACCAACGAAGGCGGCAACGCGACGCTGCAAATTTACACCGAGGAAAGCAGGCGCCTCATCGGACGCAATGGCGAAACGCTCGAAGCAATCCAGTTTTTGCTTAATCGGCTGCTGCAAGCCAGAGATAAAGACGCTGACAAAGTCATTGTTGATTGCGAACATTATCGTTCGATGCGTGAAGATCGCATTGTGCAGCGCGTGCGAGACCTGGCTGATCGCGTGCGCATCACGGGCCGTTCCCTTCAGCTTGAACCGATGAATTCCTACGAGCGGCGTCTCATCCACAATGCCTTTAAGGACGATCCAGACGTTGCGACTTGGAGCCCCTCTGATTCGGCGCGCATCAAGCAAATCACGTTAGTAAAGCGTCCGCCAAAAAGGGAAAGAGCCTCCCAGGAAAAGGCAATTTCGTAGGCGGCCGCTAGATTTCGACCTTGGACCTTCGGGGTTCAGCGTTGGACGTTTCCGGATTAAACCGCGCGGCGTCTGTTCCGCTTCCCGCGCGAACTTCTGGTCGCCAGCGGAACTTTTGCAAAATTGGGTTCGCCTTTTCCTCAACCGCGTCGGCAACAATTTCGCCGAGCACCGGCGCGAACTTAAATCCGTGCCCACAATCACCCGCAGCAATGACTAATCCTTTGCGCTCCGGGTCAGGGGCGATCCAAAAATGTCCATCGTGCGTATCGCAATACATGCAGACACGCGAGTAAACAATTTGTGCGTCCGCCAGGGCCGGAAATGTTGATGATAGAAAATTGCGCAGATTTTCTTCGTCTTTGGGTGTAACAGCGCGGCCGGGAGATTCAGGCGACATCTCCCGCCCACGACCATGATTTGCGACCTTTACCACGCCATCACGATTAATTGGAAATCCGTAATAACCGGTCGTCGTAATGTCCGCGCCGAAAACCGGAAAACGCTCCGGCGCGAACAGCTCAGGTTGCCGAGGTTTTAGGTAAAAAACCGGCTGGCCGTTGGCACAGAAGAAGTTTTTTGTGAAAGGCAGCAGATAAGGCGTCCACGCGCCCACAGTCATTACGACAAGGTCACCTGCAATTCGGTGTCCATCATCGAGCACAATTCCTCTGACGCGATTGTCATCTTCATCCAGCTGCGAAAACCTGACGTTCTCTCGCAGCTCGATTCCGAGCGATTTGGCGCGTCCAATTAATGTCGTAACCACACGACCGCTTTCCGCATAGCCGGCTTCTAACTCCAGAACCCCATCCCGATAAAGGTCCGGATTCCATGCCGGAAAACGCTTGGCGATTCGCGCCGAGTTCATGCGCTCGACGTTATGTCCACGCTTCTGCAGCGTTTTGAAACTCTCATGTTCAAAATGGCCCGGTTTCATTTCCTCCCGGCGCACGAACATGACGCCAACCTCGTGATACAGCTCAATCCCGAACTGTTGATTCCACTGGCGCCACAATCTGATCGAACGTTCAGCTAGATGCGTGTATTCCTCGTCTGTGCCATAGGCGGCGCGAACCGCTTTGCTGATATCAGTTGAGGCGGCGAGCGAATGCGGCAACGGCCCCGGATCCACTAGCACTACGTCGTGGCTCCGTCTTCTCAGCTCGATGGCAGCCGTAACCCCACTAATCCCCGCCCCGACCACAATAAGTCTCGACATGTTACGACAGCGCACGTTGTAGCGGCGCTCGCTGCGGCGAGTGCCGCTCGGGTTTACCGTGAAAGCGCGAATTATCCATATTTGCGCTAAGCCGTGACTCGCAGCGCGCGTTCCCGTTCGAGTAGAGTCGGATGCGAGTAATAAAAACTGCTGTAGAGCGGATGCGGGTTGAGATTGCTCAGATTTCTTTCGCTCAATTTGCGCAGTGCTTGAATGAGTGACTGCGGCCCTCCCATCGTCGCACGCGCGAATGCATCGGCTTCATATTCGAAACGGCGCGACAACATGTGAGTGAACGGCGAAACCCAGAAAGTTATCGTGCCCGCCAGCAGCGCGAACAGCAACATCGCAGGGACGACATTCGCGGCAGCAAAGCCGTCCTGATGGTCGAAGCCAAACGCGCGATAGAACCATTGTTGGTGTGCCAGCCACGCGATCGCGGCGAACGCCACAAAGACTCCAACGACCGAAAGGGCAAGGAACTTTATTACGTGGCGTTTTTTGTAATGGCCAATTTCATGCGCGAGCACGGATTCCAATTGCGGGTCGGTGAGTTGCGCGATGAGTGTGTCGAACAGAACGATTTTTCGAAAACGTCCGAACCCGGTGAAGAAGGCGTTGGAATGGCGCGAGCGCTTGCTGCCATCCATTGCGTCGATACTGCGCGTGGGAAAATCGGTGCGCTGTGCCAGTGCAAAGAGGCGCTCGCGCAACGCTCCGTCTGGCAGTGGCGTGAATTTGTTGAAAAGCGGCATGATCACTGCCGGCGCGATGAGCAGCAGGAGCAATTGAAACACAATGACAACCGCCGCCGCCCATAGCCACCAGTTTGCGCCAGTCAACCCAATCAGTTTCAGTAGCAGCGCAAGCAACGGATAAGCAACCAGCACCGCGAGGGAAAATCCTTTCATGCGATCGAGGACCCACGTCTTCATGGTTGTCGTATTGAAACCGAATCGCTCTTCGAGTTTGAACTGAGCGTACCAGGCGAACGGCAGTGCGGGGATACTCAGCGCGATCCCTGTGATGAAGAGAAAACCAGCCAGCGCGAAGATCGAAGTACCGAAGTTTGCGTTGAATCTTCCAAGTGCCCACGGCAACACACCGCTGAAAAGCACTACGATGAGCACGATGGTATCGAACACGTTGGTGATGTCTCCAAAGCGACTCTTGGCAAGCGTGTAATCAACCGAACGGCGATACGTCGCCTCGTCAATGATTCCGTGAAATCCGGGCGGCACTTCACTCGCGTTCGCGCGCACGTGACGTTGGTTCAGTCGGCTCAGCCACAGTTCAGTCACCGCGCGGGCGACGATTAGAACCAAAGCGATAATTGCGAACGGCGGCATGAACGGATCGTGCTTCTGCTCCTCTGGTCATCAGCTCGCGAAGAGCCTTCGATAGAACCGATACCAGTCACTCTGAAAACGTTCGACGGGATCATACTTTTTTTTCAAGGAGAGAAATTCCTTAAACTGTGGGTAGCACGCCATGACCTGTTCGGGTTTCGCGAATTTATGGTAGGTGAGGTAGTAACTTCCGCTGCGAGCTATTGCCAAATCGATCAAGCCGCGAAAGGAGCGCGCCGAAGCTTCGATTCCTGCGGGTGTATGAAGCGTAAGCAGATTGAAGATGATGCACGCATACGGTTCCTTGGCCCAAGCTAGAAAGCTTTCATTGTCTTTTTCGATGAGCCGAACTGTGCCGTAGATGACGACTGTATGATTCGAGCGCAACAGTTCTGCCGCCTGCGCTAGAAAGTTGGGAAGATCCGGCCGCGGAACATAGATTTCCGTAATCATGAGAGTCGATTCCTCGCCGCCGATTTCTTCGCGAATTCTCTGTGCGTAATTCGGAAGATACGCGCTGAGTTGATTCGTGTCGGACCAATAAGTCTGTCCGTTCGTCGACAAATAGTAATCGCTATATCGCGTGAAAGCCTTTGCGCGGTCCGTGTAAGCAAGCCGCAGGAGGTCCAGCCAGTCATCGTCGCGTAATTCCTTTTTAGCGACGACGGGTTCGTGTTCGTCGATCGGTTCGTAGCAGGAAAACACGCCTCGTTGGAGAAAGTCCGCCGATTTTTCATCGACTGAAAACTGAAAATCACCATAAAGAAACTTTTGCGCTATTCGCTCTTCAAAACGTTTGGGCAGATCGTTCGCGTGAACTATCTCCACTACACGTCGCAATCTTTGCCGGGGAACGAGGCGAAGCGTTACGCTATCGATCAATCCGAAAAGGCCATAACCACCAATTGCGAGCCGGAACAATTCGTTGTTTTCATCGCGCGAACAGCGAACCGATTTCCCATCGGCATTGATTAAGGTGAATGATTCAACATTGGAAATCAGCGGCTTCATTGCCAACCCGCGCCCGTGCACATTCGACGAGAGACTTCCACCGAGCGTAAATGTGTCGGCGCCTGTTTGTTTTTGCGCGATACCCCATTGCTTTGGATTGTTGGCTTGAGCATCGAGATAGCTGTGAATCAATTTCGGCCATTGGATTCCCGCTTCGGCTTCGATCAAACCATGCTCTTGATCGAAAGAAATCATGCGATCGAGTGAGCGCGCGTCGATGCAAATGCTATCAGTGGCAAATTGCTGACCACCCATGGAATGACGGCAGCCCGAAACCGAGATGGGCAAATGTCTTCGTGACGCGGAGCGCACAATCTCCACCAGCTCATCTCTGGTGCGCGGCCTCAGCAGCTCCCGAACGCGGGTGCGATTGAACTGCGAATGGACGTCATTGACCCAAATCTCTTTCTCGCGTCCCGCCAGGATGGGCGGCGCAAGTGCGAAGAGCGCTGCTGTGCGTATGAATTCGCGCCGCGTCAACATGCGAAAGCTTTAATTGGGCCGGTTTAGATTTCAGCCAGGCAAATTACCTCGCCTTTGGCGATCGGTTGATCGGCTAGCCCGAATGCGATTTTGCTCAAATCGTTGTGATCGAAGAATCGGCTGACGCGCCACGGCCGCACAAGATCAACAACATTAGTTCGCGTTGTCGCCCAAAGAAATGGTTCGCCGCGTCTGCGCAACCACCAATCAACAAGTTTAGTTTGCGACTCGAAACGAATGTGGCCATCATCGTGCTTTTCCATGAATGTAAATGCAAACTGACTTCCCGGAGCGCAGAGACTACTCAGTGTTCTCATTAATGACGAAACAACGTCTCGCCGAAGATACATCAGGAGACCTTCAGCGATCCAGAATGTCCGTTGAGCCGGATCAAAGCTGCTTTTGATCAACGCGTTTCCATCAACACCGGTGGCATTCAAATCAGCCGCAATAAAATGCAATCGTTCATCATCGATTCTAGTGAAAGCAGGCAGTTTGTGACGTTGCGTCCCGGGATGATCGATCTCCCAAGATCGCACAGCTGGAAAATCCTGGTGCAATTCAAGGCTGAGCGGATCAAAACCTGCGCCAATTATGACTACTTGTGTGACTCCATTGACAAGTGCTGAGCGCACAAGGCCAGCAATGCATTTCTTTCGCAACGCATAATGCAGCAAGATTCCGGGAATCGTAATGCGGTCGACCAAGTTCGCGATTGGTCGAAACCATCCCTGTCGTACGATCTTCAAGGTCAAACGCGTCTGCGGCGAATACGTCTCCAGTATCCGGGCACAGAAATCCGCAGAAGTTTTCGAGACGAGACCCGGGCGTTTTGGATCGTAATGCAGAAACACCAGACTCGCGGCGATCAGCAGCGCCGTATCGCTAGCTTGATCGTTTTGCACGCAACACGCGCCGAAGCGTTTCTATTCGCGAGCGGTGGCAACGTCATTCGTATCCGCCGCTGCTTTTGCTGCGGCGGCACGAAATTCCCGGACGTGATTCAATTCATCTCGTGAGCCACTGGACTTTGCCGTCTGTGCGGCCAGCTTGGCGTAATAGCGGCCTGCACTTTCCTTATCGCCGGTTTGCTCGGCAGCTCGGGCCGCTCCATACAATCCCCTGAACCGCCCTGGATAAATCTTGAGCGCAGCTTCGAATTCTCGCTGTGCTTCCTTCGATTTACCCATTTCGAGTAGCAGATCGCCGAACTGTTCGCGAATGGGAACAAACGCGCCCGGCGAAACTGGATGCTTGCCTAATACGTCTTCGGCGACCGCAGCCTTTCGAAGCATCTCAATAGCTTCGTCCTTCTTGCCTTCGCTTGCTGCCACCCAAGCCGAAGCAGCTTGCATTTGCAGGTCAAGATGCTTCTTGAAATAATCGAACTTTGGGTCCTTCGTGGCGTCCCGCAATTCCTGCATCCGTACAATCGCTTTCCGCGCGCCTTCAACGTCGCCGGTGTGCGCTCGTCCGAGTGCGTGACCATATTCGATCAGAGCTTCCATGAACGGGAAGGAAGACCAGTGGGGGAGCCCTGGGACGCTCAGTGCTGCCGCCGCTGCCCAATCATTCCGCTCGAAGGCGTACCGTGTTGGAATGGCCGCGAGCGCATAAGCCGCACTGAATTCCAGTTCAGGGTTTGTCTTTCGCACTCTCGCGGCAACATCGACTATTTTCTTCGCCTCAGCGTCCCGTGCCTCCTGCAGGTACGAGTAGGCCATGTAATCGAGCGCGTGTAATTCTTCGGCTTCGGTGGCGTCGCGATGCCGCATGGCGGCATAAGTGCGCGAAGCTTCGGCCGAAGCTTGATTCGCAGCGATGGATTCATCCCACATCCCTAAACGTGTAAAGATGTGCGATGGCATGTGCAGCGCGTGAGGCACCCATGGCGCGATGGAACCATAACTTTGGGCCGCGGCCAGTCCCCGTTGAGCGAGCGCGGGATAATCGTAGCAGTGGATCAGGTAATGAACGACGCCGGGATGGTTCGCGTCCTGTTTCCACAGCTTTTCAAGGATGGCGGCTGCCTCAAGTTGCTTCGACAAACTCGTGTCGGTGGGCGTGGCGTAACCGACACTCAGGACCGCGAACGCGTAGAAGGTCTGAGCTTCAAAATCGTCCGGATACTTGTCGCGTAGCTGGCGCATCGCTTTTTCGTAGGCGACCACCCGATCGCGCGGTCCCACTGGCCCATGACACGATTGCCCAACCGCACCTGGCGTCGAAGCGTCCGGCGTGTTGTAATAGACATTCAACGCCGTGATGAATCCTCGCTCGCGATCCGTGCCGGCGGTCATCCCCATCGCTTTTTGAATGGCCGTTTTGCCTGCGCTCATTTCGTCCGGAGTAGGCGGCGTCCAAATCGGATGCCACCACGTCATGGCGATTCCCCACTGGGCCATCGCGCATTTCGGGTCGCGTTCGGCTACGGAAGTGAAAACACGTCGCGCCTCTTCGTAGAAGAATGAATGCAGCAACGCCACGCCTCGGTTGAAATCAGATTGGACGGCAGGCAGGCATGATATGGAGAAGTTCACTTTCCCCGCGGCGCGCAAATCCCCCGGTTCGGGAACAGTTGCGCATTTGACGTCGGGTAACGTGAAAAAAATACAGGCCAACCCGACGAGAAAAAATATGCGCGAGCAATCGGATCGAAACATTCTTGACGTTACACTTGTGCTTGTCTCGCAAATTGGCAAATGGCCTCGGCGCCTAGAAAACCGCCGCTCCTTGGATTTACGAGTTCACTCAAACTCGAAAATGATTTTGCCACTGCGTTTTCCCTGGGCAGCGTGCGTCACTGCGGCCTTCGCGTCAGTCACCGGGTAAGCTTTCTCAACTTTCGTTTTCAGCAGGCCGCGCTTCGCCATGCCGAATAATGGCTCAAACGCTTCCATCCGTTCCTGTTTTGTGGCGTTATCGTACCATTTATTGATCCAGATGCCGCGGAAACGCAGATCCTTGAAAATCAGTAGTCCATTGGGGATCTTCAACGGCTGCAAGCTCATCGCGCCGTAAGTAACCATCGTCGATCCCGGCGCGAGGCAATTTGCCAGACGCAGCGCGCTGTCGCCGCCGACCGCATTTAATCCCAGGCGTATTTGCGCACCGCTCGTTGCAGTTTTCACCTCGTCGCGAAGATTTTCTCCATCGATGAGTACCACATCGCCGCCCTCGGCGCGCAATTCGTCAATCACTTCCTGACGGCGCACGACGTTCACCGTCTTGTAGTCGAGTTCGTGCGCGATTTGGATCACTGCCCGTCCAGCCGCGGAATTTGCCGCATTTTGGATGAGCCAATCTCCTTTTTTTAGATCAACGTAATCGTGCAGCAAACGCCACGCGGTCATCGGATTGATTTTCAGCATCGCCGCATGCACCGGCTCGATCCCGGCTGGCACAACAACCACCTTATCGGCTTTAACTGCAACCGCGTCTCTCCACGTGCCGATGTTGTGCGGCAAAATTACCAGCGCGCCTGCGGCGACATTTGTGACGTTCGCGCCGAGATCAACGACTACTCCCGCGCCTTCAAATCCAGGGGTCGCTGGCAACTCCGGTCGAATCGGATATTTCCCTTCGATCTGATTTAAGTCCGCCGGGTTAATCGGTGCCGCTCGCATTTGCACAACGGCTTCGCCTTCGGTTGTCGCCGGCCATGGCCGCGAGTCGATGCGTAACACGTCTGCCGGATTTCCGTGTTTTTCGTAGACCGCTGCGTTTATACTTTTGCTCATCAATGTCTTCGCCCCCGCATCCTCACGCTTCCACAAACAATCTGCAAACTAGTCGACCGCATGACGGAATGGCTTCGTCTGCCTGGCGGACTGGTACGCGTGTCGCGCTCTTCGGCATGATCGTGAACTCGATTTTTGCGGTGGCAAAAATCCTCGGCGGTCTGTTCGGCCACGCGTACGTCCTGATCGCCGATGGCATCGAGTCCGCGCTCGACATCGGGGGATCGTTTGTCATCTGGAGCGGACTCAAAGTTGCCTCGCGCCCGCCGGATGCTTCCCATCCCTATGGTCACGGGAAAGCGGAGCCGATTGCGGCGGTGATTGTTGCAGTTGGAGTCTTGGCTGCAGCAGTGGGTCTTGCGATTCAAAGTGTGCGGGAAATTTTTTTGCCACATCACGCGCCGGCGCCTTACACACTCGGGATACTGATCGTAGTGATCGTGACAAAGGAAATTTTGTTCCGTTACGTCAACCGGATCGGCCACGACGTGGAGAGCACGGCCGTGCAAACCGATGCCTGGCATCACCGCAGCGACGCGCTCACGTCCGCCGCTGCATTCATTGGCATTTCAGTAGCCTTGATTGGTGGCAAGCGCTGGCAAAGTGCAGACGATTGGGCAGCGCTTTTTGCCTGCGCGGTGATCGGGGCAAATGGCATCAGGCTTTTGCGCCCCGCGTTTTACGAGATCATGGACACCGCTCCGCACGCTAAATTCGTCAGGTCTATTTGTGACTCTGCCAAGTCAGTTCCGGGAGTCGTTGAGGTTGAGAAATGTCGGGCGCGAAAAATGGGTCTCGACTTTTACGTCGACCTTCACGTTGGAGTAGATGGCAACATGTCGGTGCATGAAGGCCACGCGATCGCGCACCGCGTGAAAAGTGCCATCCAGCAAAGCGACTCGCGGGTGGCGGACGTGCTGGTGCACATCGAACCGGCGCGGTGATTACGCCGATACCATGTTTCATTAACACCGGCCTTTAGGCCGGTGGTTCTTCCGACGATAGGGCACGAGCCGTTTTAACGGCTTACTGCGACGGCACCTCCACTCCTGGTCGCGTTAATCGATGCGTCTGGAAGTGGGCACGCCAAGACGAACATTTTGGAGAACGTCGCTCCGCGATTTCCGTAGGAGAAAAAGGGGAATATTTTCGCAAAAACCGCAAATTTAAGATTGCATTAGATCGGACCAATTTGTTAAAAGCTGCATAGCCATGAAAAAAAGCGCGACAGCTCGCGCACTATTTGCGCTGTGCCGGGTCGTGGTGGTGGGGGACACGTGTGTCAGCGAAGAGGGGATGGCTGCAATCGTCGGGCGCGACAAGAGGTATCATGTTTGCGGCAGCGCCCACGGTTTCTATGACGCGGGCGAACTGATTCGAAAACATCAGCCCGATGTTTTGCTGATCGAGCCGTTCCTTGAAGATCATGACGGCATCCGCTGGATCAAAGATCTCGCCACGGAATATCCGAGCATTGGTATCCTGATTGTTACGGGTCAATCTGAACGGCTCTATGCTGAGCGCGCCCTGCACGCCGGTGCGGCCGGTTACTGGATGAAAAACGGTTCGGCAGACGAATTATTGCGCGCTGTTGAAACTGTCGCCGCGGGCGATATTTATGTTAGCCCGCTCATCACGTCCCTAGCGCTCGAGAGATTTGCCCACCGTAAGGCTCTTCCGCACGGTGTGAATCTCCTGAGCGACCGCGAGCTGGCGGTATTCGCTTTAATTGCTGCCGAACAAGGTGTGGGCCGCATTGCGAAAAAGCTGGGCATCAGCCGAACCACTGTGGAAACCCATTGTGAACATATTAAATGGAAGCTCGGCTATCACAACGCCGAGGCGCTCAAGCACGGCGCGCGCAAATTGCTAGGGACAGCTTGAACGCAGCCGCAGAACTCTCATTAATCGGGGAAAACCACGCGACTGCGAGCGTGCTGCGTGGGAGAAAAAATCCACGATAAGTCATCGGGTATTCGGGTAGAGTAAAATAGCGGCTTTTCCACGATAGGCAGAACGCCAGCGCGGATCTATTCTCGGCCCTCTAAGGAAGCATAGAGCTCGATTGGCCGAAGGCCAATTTCTCTCGGTAAGGCTTTTGGTCTTTTCAGAGCTGCAATCGCAGGTTTAACCACCGAGAGAATAGAAGAATATGGCTTGGGAACTTAATGGTAACAGCAACACCAACCCGCCAAATGATTTCATTGGGACGAGCGACGGCAAGCCTCTTGTCATCAAGACAAATGCCACGGAAGCGGTTCGAATCGACGTGTCCGGCAACGTCGGCATGGGGGCGACGAGTCCGGCAAGCAAGCTTCATGTGACTGGGCCGGGAGGTGGAGCCGTTGTGGCGACCATTGAGCAACCCGCTGGCATGAACTTTGTCGACCTGAAGTCATCCCAAGGCGGCGGAAATTATGGTTCGGATATTAGGTTTGTAGATAGTGGGGTTTTGAATGCGGAAGTCAAGAGCACTGCCAACAGCCAGCTGAGGTTTGCCACATCGGGCGTTGACCGCCTTACCATCGACAGCAATGGCAACGTCGGCATCGGAACGACGAATCCCGCCGGTCCTTTGGATATTCTCGGTCCTGCACTTGAGCCGCCCGCCGGATTGCCTGCCCCGCAAAATGGGCTATTACTCGGACTGCAAAGCACGGCAGGATATAAATGGATCCAAAGCTATGGCGGCACCTTGGCGCTAAATCCGAAGGGGAACAATGTCGGTATTGGGACGCCGAACCCCGACCCCGCTGCCAAACTCCATGTTGAGGGAAATGTCTCGGTTACTGAAAATATTCTTCTAAGTAGGAACCCACCGGTCGGAGATCCTGGCTTCCTCAATGTACTCACGGCTGCGAACATAGTGAAGGCATGGGCATGCATTACGATGGACGTGGGGACCCCCACGATTCGCAACGGCTTCAACATTGCTGGGGTGACATACAGTCCCTATGGTGAGAACCTGTTTGTAAACTTTAGGTACGCGATCAGTAGTACGCCAAGCGGTCAGGACTACGCAGTGGCTCTTGGCGGTTCTGGGGTGGTAGGGGAGGCCGGAATTGCTCTGATAGTTTGGTACTTCCCGATAAACTCCACACAAATAATGGTACGCTTCTATGACCCTAGAGGTGGGGCAGTAACGCTGCCCGGCACGTCGATCAGGTTGAGTTTAGTGATATGTGGTATTCAGGTAACAAGGCCACATCCATGAGGTCACAAAGCATGAACGTAATCAAAACATATGACCCCAGCGGAAGGCGACATATAGAACTGCTTGTACAGCAACAAAACCGGACAGTGACGATAAAGGCGGGCACGTTCAAGGAAGACGGTGTCGAGTACAGGCTGACCGACGACTACGCATATGACCTGCCAGCTGCTGGGAACTTAATGGTATGTGGTTACCTGGTGAAGAATACTACAGACAACAGCGCGCACGTATTGGTGGATGATGCGGCGAGCGGTCATGAGATCGACTGGTCGGTGGTGTCACAATACAAGCTGCTTCATCAGTTGTTTTGTTTTGTCGCGCCAGCAAACTTGTCAAACCTAGATAAGGTGGATCTCCTGGTCTTTCATGTATTACCCGTATTACCCGACGAGTTGCGGAGGAGTGTGTGATGGCAAAAAGAGTGATACTTCCAACCGACATGCCTCTGGTGGTGGCCGATGTTAATGCCAAGGTGACCGCACGGCAAAACGACATGGCCCGGCAGAAGTTCTTTCAGTCGAAGACGTTCGAGGAACTGTCTGCTGCGGACAAGAACCGTTTGCTGAAGTTCATTGCAGCGCGCCTGGGCCTCATCCAGGACAGCAGAGACGCGTAGCGTAGAGCATTGAGGGCGGAAGTCATTAGGTCGGATAAGTTCTCAAGCAGGAATCCAAATCAGAGTCATTATGGGTTGACCATGAAGGCGTGTGCCGGGACACTTGTGTTATTTGCCGTCGGAACGCTGGCTATTTACATGCCGGGATACACGTCGCCGGTACCCACGCCACAACCATTCAACCTCACAGGAGCCTGGGCTGCCGATGATGGCGCCATTTACTATATTCGTCATCTCGCTGACAACAGCATTTGCTGGGTGGGAGTCCATAATTCCGGGTTCCATCTGGGTGTGCGGTTCACAAACGTCTTTCGGGGCACTGTCAGTTCCCGCAATCACACTGTTGAGGGCTCGTGGGCGGATGTTCCTCGCGGAGGCATCCTGCAGCATGGCCGCTTGAGCCTCGATATTGTTGAGATCGCTCCTCCTCCCCCCGATGGTAATGGGGAGCCATCCCGACCACCGGGACCAGGGGGATCTCATGAGCGTCGCCTCGAACTCAGGCGGAGACCTGAAGGCACGACGGGCGGGTTCGGGGGTACGATCTGGCGGCGCTGGTTCATCGACGAGCCCTATGATATCACGTATCGGTTTGACCACGTGCGACGGTACGATAGCCAATTTCGGGACGACAACACACCGTTCAAAGACTTTGCAGTGGTTTTCGGCACGATTACAAATGCAGATCCAGTGCATCTCCACTGGGGCGACTCGAGAACCCGTGATTATTGCGACTTTCTTAACGAGAACATAGATGACCAGGACGGTGACCTGACCTTTAATGTGATTGATCCGCTACTCGACTGGAACACCGGCTGGATTCGTTCTTCATCTGAGATTCAAGCTCATCTCGCCCACAATGGTAATCAGTTCCATACAGAGACAGTCATGTTTGGTCGAACCAATAACGAAGATGACTGTCGGGCAGCTCCGAATGTACTTCTGCCGGGTTGGATGGAAACCGAAGGTAATAGCGTTTTATTGAATGGACAGCCGGTGAACGGCCATGTCGTCCGTGTGCAAATCGGAACCCCGCCGGGGCAGCCGCCTGCTCCCCCGACGGTTGGGTTCAGACTCATTGGCCCGAATGGAGCCCCCTTCACCGTGGCACTCATGGTGGGAATGAGAGTTCGAGTCACGGGCGTCATAAATTTGGACGAGCACGCTGAAGGACCTCCTGATTTTCGTGGGGCTCCAGAAATTCACCCTGTCTACGCCGTCGATGTGCTCCAGGATTTTAGACAGCCGCGACCCGGTGCCGACCTCACTGGTGTCTGGCATGCCAACGATGTGGGGACATACTACTTGCGTCAGGTTGATGGGAAGGTGCTCTGGTGGCTTGGACTGAGCCGAGATCAGGGCCGAGCTTTTGCCAATGTCTTCCAAGGAACGATCCAGGATAACGCTATTACCGGGGATTGGGTGGATGTCCCACTTGGAACGAGAGGAGCACGCTCGAGCGGGCGCTTACGTCTGGTCGGCGATGGATCTAGCCAACTCGGGGCTACAACAACTCTGAAGGCAGTTGAAAGGACAGGCGGTTTCGGCGGATCGGTTTGGAACAAACTGTATGATCGGCCGCCAAGCAACAGGTAACTCCAATGTGAATAACCTACCAATGTTGTCAACGCCTAACGACTTACTTGGAGGACAGGATGCTTGCGAATGATTTGCTTGTTCAAGGGACACCGACACCGCCAGCTTTTTTCGAGAACACTGCCAAGGTGATTCCTCCGAGCAACAGTTGCCCCAACGGGAAAATTGTTCTCGTAACGGGTGGGCCGGCTAAACTTCTCGAACGACCGCTTTACGACAGTACGGGCAATATCGACACCACGAGCACTACTACTCAGCACGATTTTCCCATCGGTCCTAACCAAATTGTTGCGACGGATAATCAGCTTGTCCGGCTGAAGGACGGAAGCCTTCTAGCTGCCAAGAACAGCTGCGTCTGGAACGATATCCGCCCCAATCCACCGGTATGGTTCGATGAACCGCTCGTTTATGGCTGTGTCTCGGCTCAACGCCGCCAGCGCGGCAGTGTGCACCTTTTTCGCTCCACGGATTGCGGTAGCAGTTGGCAATTGCGAGCAATCATTGATTTTGCAACAATCCTGAAGGGCAAATATGGCTACCCACGTCCCAGTAAATTTGCAAGTCATACAGTGCAATCGGATGTGGACATGGATGTGGACCCCAATGACCAATTCATAGATGCCAACGGGAACCGACTCTGGTGGATTGGCGGCGGTGATCGGACTGAAGTCTATGCTTGTCCCTTCACTGGATACCTATATCTAACAACCCGCGTCATCAGCGGTCCATACTACTATAGACCAGATAATTACATTGCTCCGAAGCGAGATGCATATGTGCTCTTTTACTCCAAAGACAGCGGCCAAACGTGGCAGGCCATTTGGGAAGATTTCCCTGGCTGTGCGCCACTGGTCATGACATCCACTCCCAACGGACGCTTATTCCTATTTCAAGTCTGCAGCAATCCGCTTGTCTATTTCTCTACGCAGCCTGTAAATGCCGCCGCGATGCCAAAGATCAGCCCCGGCTACCCGGTCCATTATATGGAAGGCAATACGCCTATTCCTGCCGCTCTTGATTACAACGATGACAAGACGCCCCCGCAAGACAATCGCTACGCTTACGAGGTGGATCAGCATTCCACCGTATATGCCCCAGCCATTTCCAGAGTTAGCACCGATGGCTCCTCCAACAAGATCCGGGTTGCCTACCAGGCACTGAACACCAGCGGCAGACAAGAGTACTGCATTGTTGAGGTTGATGTTCGAGATCCAAACCAAATGCCGGTGATCACACCCCTGAGAATTATCCGCGCGGAAAATCCTAACGATTACTCGGTGTTGTACGGCACGTTCATTGACCCGGATTACATTGATATGCCGGATGGACTCATCTCTAATCTCAGCGTGTTCTACTGGCTTGAGGCTCCCAGAAAGGGTTTGAGCAGTAAACAGTATGCCATCCGCTACATGGCCCTGGAAGGTGATCACAGCAGTACCGACCCAGCCTATCTCTCGGTCATGGATAGCAATCCTAGGACCTGGGCGACCCGTCAGGACATTGGTGACTACATGACGGGAGGCTTCTTCTGGAAAGATAATACACTGAACTACTTGGCTCAATGGGTGGAATCGGATGGGATCAAAGCCAATATCATCACTTTGCCTTACCAGCCACCCATTGGAAGCCTGCTAGAAGCCGAGGGGCGCATCACCTTTCTGCGGATCCACGATGTGGGCACGGGCTTCGGCCCGCCGTCGGACTTCCTGGATGCCGAAGTCGTGATCTTCCTCGATAGCCAGCCCGGCAAAGCTTTTGGGTTCCAACTGCGACCCGACGAAAACCAGAGCACACATCGCGACATGGCGGATCTATTGCGCAATGCGTTCAAAGAGAACCGTCCTGTCATCATTGACTATGTGCGCATGGGGCTAGCCATCGGGCGAATTGTACGCGTAGCACTCCGCTCAAATGCGAGCCATGTTAATTTGGTGAAAAGCGTTAAGGCGCTACCGTCTAAGGCTAACCCCTATGATGGCGGAAAGCGTTACAACAAAGGAGGTGAGGGTGGGTTAGCACCTCCACACACCTAATCTAAAAGGAGAGAATGACTATGCCAGATTGTCAACAATTCCAAAATGAAGTTAATAGACTCACGCAGGAGGTTAATACAAAAAGAGATGAGTGCGCAGCCGAGACTGACAATGAGCTAAAAAAGGGGTGTCTCAAAGAATTGGGGAAACTTACAGACCAGCTCGGTAGAGCCGAAACGGCTCTGAGAAACTGTCAAAGGGGGTTACCATCTCCCGGTGTGCAAGCGGCACAGGGCCACATTACTTTCCTCAGAGTACACGATGTGGGGACAGGCTGGGGGCCGCCTAATGATTACCTAGATGTAGAGGCCGTATTCCTCCTCGATACGGAGCCGAATAGAGCGTTTGGCTTCCAGTTGCGAAACGATTCCGCACGCCCAGCTCGGGAGGGTATGCTGGCGCTGCTCCAGGACGCGTTCGTCAACGACTTGAACGTCATTGCGGATTACATGCAAGTCCTGAATAAGCACAACGCGGTTGCCTTCCGCATTGCGATCACGAGGCGTCCAATCTAGGGCGTGTCTGCAAACGCCCCCTGGCGGGATTCGTAAGGCGAAACGAACGTGACAGGCGACGGTGTTCCTGCGGCGATACCGCAGACCAGAACTACAATCGTGAACGTCGCGCCAGTCATTGCGACCGTTTAAATATCACTTTGTCGTTGCAATGTGGAGGACGAAAGGGTCACAATCGCATCGTGCGCAAGTAGGAGCGACTATGAAACCAAACCCCCTTGACGTCGCCGCTCCGACCCTGTGCCTGTTCGCGACTTGGTTTTCAGCGATTTGCCTTGCGGCATTTTTAACAGTCATCTCCGGGTCAGCCACCGCCGACACTCAAACAAACGTGGGGGAATTGAATCCCGCGGAACAATGGGTCGTCACGCAGTTGAGGGCGGGAGAAATCGCCGACCTGAGAAAGCAATTTCCTGAGGAGGGGGACCGACAGCTCAGCGCCGATTTTCTGGAGACCTTGCTAATGGGCTCGCGACCCGATGTGAAGCTGCATCGACACGGTGTGCGAATCAGAGGGGCATGCATTGAAGAGCCGATCGATCTCACAAATGCGCAAATCCCATACGAGGTCTCGCTAGAGAACTGCCAATTCAAGAGCAACGTGAGTTTCCTGCGCGCGAGTTTCACGGGGTTAGTTGCATTCGACAACAGCACATTTAAGGCAGATGCCCGGTTCGCCAGCATGAAAGTTGGAGACATCGCCGTTTTCAACGAAGCTGTGTTCGAAGGGCCAGTGTACTTCGTCTCAGCACACATTGCCGGCGATTTCGAAGCGGATGGGTCACAGTTTAAGAACGCGAAACAGGTCGCTGGCTTCAACAGCATAAAAGTCGGGCATTCCGCCAGTTTCAGAAATGCCGTGTTCGAGGGACCGGTGGACTTCGTCTCGGCAGAAATCGTCAGCAACTTCGACGCTAGCGCGGCACAATTCAAGAACACGGAAAAAAATGCCAACTTCTACGGCATGAAGGTCGGAGGCGCCGCCGTTTTCACAGGCGCTAGGTTCGAAGGGCCAGTCAATTTGAGCTTCAGCAATTTCGCCGAACTTGAGCTGTCATATTCGGCGTACCACGGAGCGCTCTACCTCCAGGGAATGAGCTACAAAGAAATTTCCGCTGCGCCAGAGGAATCCAAATCGCTCGAAGCTCTTTTGAAACTCGCTAACCGATCGGTTTACAGCGCCGATGTGTATGGCAACCTGGAAGAGTTTTTCTTACGCCACGGCCACCGCGGTCATGCGGATCGAACTTTCATCGAGAGGAAACGGCGCGAACGGAAAGAAAACCTTCATGACTTGCCTCGGTTCGGGAGCTGGTTGCTCGACCTCCTTGTCGGCTACGGCCGTCATCCATGGCAGGCGGGTTGGTTTTGCCTCGCAATCATAGGCATCGGCTGCGTTCTCTTTCCATTGGAGAAAATGGAATTACAAGATCCTGAGAATCGCACGAAGCCAGAAAAAGATCGGCCCCGATACAACCGGTTCTGGTACAGCTTAGGTCTGTTTCTTCCGGTCGTTGATCTCAAAACTTCGGATGTTTGGGGACCAAAAAAACAGTATCGGTTTCTCAGGAATTATCTGCGCGTTCATATCCTCCTAGGTTGGATATTGTTTCCTATTTTCCTCGCTGCTATAACCGGCCTTATAAGATAAGCAAACATGTCATTGCTTGTGGTAAGCAAAAGGGCAGAATCGGGCGCGTGAAGTCCTGGGAAATAATCGCCAGGCAATCTCAAGAAGGGCGGTTGGAGTTTGGGCCGCGTTTCAGCGTTGGATCGCCAAGGGCGAACAATCTGAATTGTTGATGCTCACCGCTACGACGGAAAACGTTTCGTGACATGCCGATGAGAAGTTGACCGCGTTTGTCGAACTCGAATTAGCGATTCCGCTGGGGTGGTTGGCTGCTTCGCTTGGTCAGGTCTTGCTGAAACTGGGCCCCTTGCAGATTAAATGCTAATGCGAGATTTTACTTTCTTGACGCTGCCGGGAAGAAATCGCGATTTACGGAACGCAGCAACACCTTGTTGGCCAGTGCCTACGTTGCTGCGTCTCGGCTAGAATCGATCCTCGTGCTTTCGAAGCTCCATCGGTTCAGTCAACCAGTGACAGGTATAGCGCCATGTGCCCAACTCCGATTTTGAGAGCGCATCCCAAGCAATCGCATCATCCGTCGCGTTGTCCATGGCCAACCATGCCGTTACCGAGGCGCCGGGCTTGAGAAGAATCTCAGCTTGGTAGACATCTTTGCCCGACGCATTCTTGTAGGCAAGGAACTCGACTTTGAAGCAGTTTGGGGATCCTCCTGCTCGATCGGAATGCCCCTTCAGGCGCGCACCCATTTCGAATTCGAGCGACGTGATGACCACGGCCGACGTGCTCGAGTTTGTGACGCGGAAAACGAGCTTCTTGGGATACGTCAGGGAGCTCGTTGACGGGTCTGCTAGCTGGAGCTTCGCTGCTATGTTCACCGCTCGATTGAATGAAGCCGACCTCTTGATCGCGTTGCGGATTTGAGTACACGCGGGACCGAGGGCCGCAAACGGATTGTTCCTGCACATGTCCTCGTCGTACGTCGCCGGAACAATGCCGTCTAGATCCGTCGGAAGGGTAAACGCAAGGTGGTTTCTCGGTTGAACAAGGAAGCAGCGATCTCGACCATGCTTTCCCATAAAGAGCGCCGCCTCAAAAAGCACGTTACCGCGTGGAACAACCGTGGTTGCGCCTCTAATCTTTAAGACATCGTCCGGCGATAACACCAGGATGCCGAAATCGTTCTCTGCGACGGCGTTCAATAGCGAATCGAGAGGATAGCTCGACGGTTGGAATATCATCTGGTCCCAGACCGTAGGATAAGCTTCGTATGTGAAGTTCGCCTGGATCGCGTCTGCGATTGGCTTCCCTTCAAGTGAAGATCCGATGAAAATTCGCGGCTTCACTTATGCACCTCCACGCTATTTCTTGCTCCATAGAGGGAATTATCCCCTGAAAGGCTGCATGACGGCAAGTCCGCTTACGGTTCTTTGAAATCGCCCTTGTGCTCGCGATTGTCAGGAATCTCGACACCGTCGTTACTGCCGAAACTTGTCCGACCGCGTCGCTTTTGAAAAACCGCGCGCCCGCATCGCATTCCAACTCCGAAAGCTTTCGCAAGTCCAGCGCCTCGCGCGAAAAACCGACTGCTGAATTCTGAGCTCTCACTTCCGTCAGTACTCCCACCCGATCTGTCGGCCTTTGTTTTGTTCTTCGAGCCAGCTCATAAGCGGCTTGAAGTAATCCATCATCGCGCGCGTGGAGATGTCTTCTCCGGTCGCTTCTTTCAAAACTTTGCGCCAATCTTCCGTGCCGCCTTTTTTCAGAATGTTGTTCAACCACGCGCCGACTTCCTTGTTATCGGCATAATTACATGATTGTGGCGGTTGATGCAGAATCTTGCGAGCGATGTAGTCGTGCAACTGAAACTTGAACACCGTCGCGAATGCGTAGTTGTAATAGTAAGCGGGATTGTCGTTGATATGTGTTTTAGTGGCAGCATCGCAAAATTCTTCGCCATGCGGTGACGGGCGCTCGATACCTTGGAAATCGGAAACGTATTTCCATCAGCGCGCGTTCCACTGATCAGGCGGAAGATTGTGCGCGTAAATGTCTGCTTCCCAGTGCGGCATCGTGCCACAGGAGAAATAAATAAACGGGACCGAACGCGCGAGTGCGTCGTCGAGAAGAAATGCTGTCTTATCGGGCTTGAAATCGGCTGGCAGAACGCCGCGTGATTGCAGATACGGCACCTGACTCGAAGCGAGGGCGATCAATTCGCCCACGCCTTCATGGAAACCCGGCGCTGCGCCGAGTCGTAACAAGTAAGGACCTTCCGGACGCGAATAGGCTTTAAAGTAATATCCATGCCTGAGTTCGTGGTGCGCGGTGAAGAACCAGCGCGCGTTGGGTTCGATGCTTTGCAGGGAACGAATGTCGTTCTGGAGATCGATGTGCCAGCACGATGCGTGCGTGTTTTTCTTGCGCTTCGAATCCGACGGTAACGGATACAAATCCGATCTTTCCCAGAAACTTTGGGGCAATGGTGAGAAACCGAGCCTAGTGTAGAATTGTTCGGCTGCTTTGATGATCCATTCCGGTTTGCGGCCTTCGAAGTACTTGTCGATGTCCGCTGCTTCCACCAACCCGGGCCATTTCTGCCCCCAGCGATTATTAATCCAATGCGCCGGAATTTTCTTCGGTACAGGTTGATGAAACTTTTCGGCAAGCTTGTATTTCGCCCAGGTGTGCAATTGGAGATAAAGCGGACGCAACGTCGCCATCCAATCTTCCAGCATCTTGAGCATCTCAACGATACTCCGCGCGATGTTAATAGATGTTTTGTCGCAAGCAGCTACAGCTCGCGCATAACAGCAACAAGCGCGTTAGCCAAAGTCTTTCGTGCATGCGCAATCCTCCTCGCAAACTGAGCCAGACGGGGAACGCGATTTGGGTGTACGAGAAAGTACCTCGCCAACTTCAGCATATGAGTTCGCTGCTGTCCGATGTCGAACAAAAGTTTGGGTGGAGCAGGGAACGATTCGCACGGCGTGTCCGTAATCACGCGTAGCGAGAGCAGCGGAACTCCATGCTCAGCGCACGCGCGCGCAATGAACTCAGTTTCCATATCCACGGCGGCCGCGCCCGACGTGCGTGCAATCTTATTTCGCTCATCACTGGAGTCGATCAACGCAGACACGGTTAACAGATCGGCTAGGCGGACTGGCAGGTTTGAAAGAGCTGACCGTCTCGCGCTCAGCTCAATTGTCGAAAAGTTTCTTGCCAGCAAAAGATCGCCGAGTTCAAGTTGATCATTAAGCGCGCCAGCAAATCCAGTGCTGATCAAAAGCTCGAATTGCTGATCCTGGAGAAATTTTCCCACGTGCTCCCGGCAAACCTTTTCTCCGACGCCGGTATGTAGGACTTCAATCTCGCGATCATCGATGTTGCCGCGATTTACCATGATGCCATTTCGATCAACGCGAGATTTATTCCGGATCTTGCTCAAGAATGCCGAGCTTTCCGCTGGCAAAGCAAACGTGACTCCAATCATCGTCTTATCTGCCTTGCACAAATGTTCTCATCACTCCGGTTTCGATGCCCGCTCGACGATCTGCACAACAAAGCTCTTCTTCTCCGCTGTAGCCGGGATTGTTGATCCCGGTTCTGTCGTGGTAGCCTGAGGCGTCGACTCCGGCTCTCCACTTCCGATCGCCTTAATCGCCGCGCGAAATTCCTGCTCCCGATTTGATGGCACATCGACAAGCACACTAAGCCGATCGTGGTCTTGCAGACCTTTTGTGGCGAAACCGCCGGACCGCGAAGCGACCGTGACGACTTCATCTGCGATCGCGTCCAATTTTCCAATCGCGGCCGGGATCGTAATTTCTGTTATCCCGAGAGCGTTCGGGCCAGGTGTAAGCGTCGCCGCAGCATGCTCGATTGATTTTGCTATCTGCTCGCGCATCTGAGTTCCGAGCAACGCGCGATTTGGGTTGTTCGTTTCGTGTCTGACAATCAACCAAAGACCGAATCCCACATTGACAGCCATGAGAATGATGAATGCCGTACCTACGCGAAGCGCCATTTTGCGGCCTTGCTCAGTTACATCCGGTTTGGATGACAACAAAACTTCCCGAGAATCGCCGCGCATTCCTGCGTGAATTTGTCGCGCCACCGCCAGTTCGCGCTGTAGTTGTTTATCCGACATCAATCGCTCTTCCAAAGCAGCGCGCTCTGCCGCTGGTAACCTGTCCTCGAGATAATCAAAAAGCTTATCAGGATTCATTGCTTCGGGATCCGGAAAGCGTCACGCCAGAGCTCTTTGCATGCAATGGCCAAGTGGCACTCGAATGCCGAATTGCGCCATTTGGCTTTGCTCTACGCCAGAGCGGCAATAGAATCGCCCTGTGGCCGAGCACAATCAGGCAGAGGCGCGGCGGCGCGGGCGACCGTGGCGCCGTGCGATAGCCGGCTCGGTTGTTTGCGTGGCGCTTCTGATCATTTTTCATCGGCCAATCCTGGTGCTGGTGGGTCGGCAAATCGCGCTGCGCTACGCGGCCAAGCAAAACCTAAAGATCGATTTCCGTCTCGAAGGCAATCCTTTCAGTCATCTAACTGCACGAAACTTTCATGCCTCCCCGACGGGACCGTCGCCGATTGAATCGATCGACATCGATCAGCTTTATGTCGATTACGACCTGCTTGGTTTTGCGCAGCACGGTCTCTCCCGACTATTCGATAATGTGGAAGCGCGTTCGGCGCGCATTGTCTTAAATCCGTCCAAAGCGCCGTTGAGAACGCGCCCGCCAAAACCGCAACTGAAATTACCGCGGTTTTTCCCGGAGCGGGTCCGCCTCACGAATGCGACATTGGTCGTGAGAAACCAGCCAGAAGATTTCGTTGCGGAAGGGGTCGATCTTGATTTGGACCCGCGTCATCCCGGCGAACTGCGCGTCGAACAGCTGCAGCTTCCATCCGGCGACACCTGGTCGAAGGTTTCCGGACAAACTTCGTACACGAACAAGAATCTAATTCTGCGCGACTTAGCTTTGAACGAGCAGGAGCAGATACGCCTCTTGAACATCGACGCATCGCGGATCGACTCCAACGCGATGGCGATCAGTCTAACTGCGACCATCGGCGGCGGGCAGTTGTCGGCCTCGGCTGCCTTAACGGAAACGCAGTCTTCACTCAATGCCAAAATAAATGTGACTGCCGAGAAAATTGCGGCAGGATCGCTGAACAAATTCCTTGTACTTCCGGAGGATTATCTTTCCGGCGAAATTGAGCGCCTCGCTTTCGATGCCGCGGGCCTTATCGACGCACCGCGTACGTGGAACGGCACGATGTCGCTGCAGATGAGCGATGTGCATCGGCCGGAAATCCAATTCGATCGCGGTGTCGTAGAAATCTCAGCAGAACACGGTAGTGCGATTTTGCGATCGGCCGACATTGTCCGGGACGTGAACAAGTTTCATTTTCGCGGGGGCATCGAGTTGCCCGCCACATTTGAAGAGTTTGGACGCACACCAACGACTCTGGAAATTTCCGGAATCGCACCTAACCTGGAGCGATTAACAGCAGGAACACCTGTTGCGTTGACCGGCTCGGCCCAGTTCACCGGCAGGATTGACATTGCCAATGCCGAGATAACTGCAGCGCTCGGCGTCACTGCAGAGTCGGTCGGGTTTCAGGATGGAATCGTTGACAAGCTGAACTGCACGCTTCGCGCGTCCAAAGTCATTGCGACGTCCAGCGCCCGGCCGGGGTCACCGACCCCAGCTACAGCAAAGCGGCCGTGGTTCGCGGATCTTCGCACAGCAATGAATTTCGATTTAACGGGAATACGTTATCGGGATTACATCGTCGATTCGGTCGAAGGATCGCTGAATGGAAGCGATGATGTTCTCGGACTCGACCGATTGAATCTGCGGCGAAACCAAAACGAACTGAATGTTCGCGGCCGTTACCTGCTTCCCGCAGAAGTTGGCAAGTTTGCTTCGGAGCCCGCGCAAGTCGATGTCGCTTTGAACGCGCCTGAAGCGGGTGACTTCTGGATTGTTGATTCCCCAAATAGAGTGAACGGACCATTGCAACTGGCGGCGCAGATTCAATGGAAACAAGAGACCGCAAACGGACAAATGTGGCTCTTTGGATCAAACCTCAGGATGCGAGATCTGGTTTTCCGCCAACTGAGTACTCAGTTTTCGATCGCAAATAACGTGATCTATCTCAATGACCTCAGTGCTGCTTTAAACGACACCGATTACGTTAATGCGACCGGGAAACTGAACCTACACCAGCCTCATCACTACAGTGGCAAAGTTTCGGCAAACGTGGCGAACGTATCAACCCTTCAGCCGTTGCTTCGCGCTTCAGGCAATCAGAATGAACTGGCGGGCTCCGTACAACTCGACTGGCAAGGCGAGGGGCAAGGAGTGACGGCTTCCCTGCAGTCAGCTTCCAAATCGACGGCTGCCCAAGCCGTCGCTCCTTGGAAGAATTCCGGCAAGTTGAATCTGGTATTGCAGAAGGGGCGCTATGGCAATTTGAAATCGTTACAGGCGAACGTCGATGCCTCTTATTCGCCAGATAGTCTCGACGTGCCGATCATCTTTCTCGCCACGAGCGGCATGGACTTTCGTGCCATCGCTCGGACGAAAGGCGACACGCTGGAGATCGATAAGATAGAACTAAACCAGACAGTCGCCCCGCCAGCGCGCGCGGCCGTCCGTAGCGGCGCGCCTGCCGCGCGCACCCAACCAGTTGGACGCACAAACTACGCGTACGGGTACGTTTCGCTGCCGTTCGTGTGGAGGAATCTTGGAACGAACGGTGCGGTTATTCCGTCGTCCGGCAAAGTGTCTGCGACATTTCAATCTGAAAACCTCGACCTAAAGAAATTGTTCGATGATCTCGGAGTTAGGGCGATGACATCGGGCATCATGAACGCGCGGCTCGACGCGCAGGGAACAGTCTCCGATCTCAATGCGCGGCTCGACATGCAGGTGCGGGATTTGCGAAATGAATATTGGCCAAAAATGGAGCCGGCGACGTTTGAGCTGAGCGCGCAGGCAGCACAGAATCGGCTGACAATCACGGGAAAGCTGCAACAGGCGCGACTTCAGCCAGTTGAGGTGAACGCAACCATGCCCTTTGACATTCCGAAGATTGCGGGTGCCAGAAAGTTGCCCGACGACACGCCGATTACTGCGAGAGCTCACGTGCCTCGCACGTCCGTCAATTTTATTCGGCAATTTGTACCGGAGCTTGAGCAACTGGATGGCGAGCTCGGACTGGACGTTGATGTGACCGGTACGATCGGTCACCCGATCTTAAGCGGGGCAGGGGACATGACCGTGAACGTCGCTCGGTTTACGAATGTCACGCTCCCCAGGATAAGCGGTTTTAATGCGCGGCTAAGCTTCAGGGACAACGCGCTCAACCTGGATCGGTTCGGGGGCGATCTCGCCGGTGGACCGTTCAGGATGAGCGGCCGAGTCACCTTTCCGAAACTGACAGAACCGACTCTCGATTTGCAACTGAACGCCGATAGCGTGCTGCTTGCGCGAAATGATACACTCACCGCGCGCGCGGACGCCAACCTGAAGATAACGGGCCCATTTGCGGCCGCGACCGTCACCGGCAATGTCGCAATGACAAATAGTCATTTTTTAAAAAACATCGATCTTATTCCCATCGGTCTGCCCGGTAGACCGGCGCCGCAGCCGCCGTCGGGGCGTCCCGACTTTTCTGTGCCGTCCCCCCCGTTCCGCGACTGGAAATTTGATGTCGCAATCAAAACTAAAGATCCAGTGCTTATTCGCGGCAATCTGGCGACAGGCGGAGCAACTGGCGATCTGAAATTGACGGGAACCGGCCTGCGTCCGCAGTTGCAAGGTGTGGTGCAAATGCAAAATGTCGAAGCGACATTGCCTTTCAGCCGGCTTGAGATCTCGCGGGGTTTCCTCACTTTTACGCCGGATGATTCGATGAACCCGCGAATCGATTTGCAAGGCACGTCGGTCATCCGCGACTACACAGTGCGGGTTTATGTTTACGGAACTTTGCTTTCACCAGACGCGATTTTCACAAGCGAACCGCCACTGGCGCAGGAGGAAATCATCTCGTTGATCGCCACTGGCGCGACGAGACAGGAACTTTCGACAGGCAACGTTCTCGCTGGACGAGCGGCCATGTTACTGGTGCAGCAGCTTTATCGCAAAATTGTCAAGAAAGGCGAGCCAACCGAAAGCAATACAGTTTTCAATCGAATGGATTTGGATTTGGGAACGGTCGATCCGCGAACTGGTCAACAACAAGCTACTGTGCGGTTCAAGATCGACGATCACCTTGTGCTCACCGGTGACGTCGGCGTTCACGGCGATTTTCGAGGGAAGCTAAAATATCTGATTCGTTTTCGGTAATACCCTAACATGCGATACGGCGTCCTTTTCTCTCTTGGAAGCGTCGCCCTCGCATTTGAAGTCGCAGCGCAGACCGCTGTTGACGTCGCGCGACCTGAGGACCGACAGAAAGCGCGGCAAGCCGTCGTTAAAGAGCAGGAAAAACGTGCGAAGCACGCGAGCAACATCGAATTTCGCGGTGAGCAGGCTTTCGACGAAAAAGCATTACGCTCGGCCCTGAAAGAAGAGATCACCACGATCGAAGATTTTGGATTGAGTCCTGCGCGCGCGGATGATTTGGCCTTCTTCCTGGAAGTGTTCTATCGAAAACACGGCTACACGAAAGTGAATGTGCATTACGTGATCGAAACGGGGGGCCGGCTGCGATTGGACATTACTGAGGGTCCGCGGTTCATGCTGCACACGATCGTCTTCCACGGAAACGCGCGGGAGTCGACGGACAAACTTTTCGATTACATGGTCGGGCCTACCCGTGAGCGATATTCCAGCCTCGAGAAAACTTTGCCTTTTGTAGCCGCCGATATGGAGGAGGGAGCACACCTCGTCCAACGCTTTTATGTAGCGGAAGGTTTTCTGGATGCTGTAGTCGATCCGCCGCATTACGACTTTCAGGAGCAAAGTAACGAAGTTGACGTCGTCGTTCCGGTTCACGAAGGCCAACAATATTTCTTCGGTAGCGTCACGTTTAGCGGGCAAACTGTTTACGGCGCCGAAGCGCTCCGCGGGCAATTAGTGGATCTGCTCCAGCGGCCTTATACCGAAGCGCGGGTAGAGGATATTCCGCGGCGTCTTCAAGCATATTTCAAGGCGCGCGGGTATTACGATGTCAAAGTGGAAGCCACTGGCGCACCCGAGGAGGCACTGCATGATCGAGTGCCGGTGCAAATCGCGATCTCGGCAGGACCCGTTTACCACTTCGACGGTGTGACAGTCAGCGGACTGACGCGGCTGCATCCCGGTTTTGTGACGAAGCGGTTTACCAGATTAAGTGGAAAAACGTACAGCCCGGATGTTCTCGATGAGCGGTTTCGCACGCTCATGAAGACGGGCCAATTCAACTTGCTGCAAATCAAGCCAGTTCCGGTAGATGGACATCTATTGCGACTCGACATCTCCGCCGAGGAAGCCAAGAGCAAGGAATTTGGTTTTTGGGTCGGCTTCGACACTTACGAAGGCGCACTCGCAGGTGTACAGGTGGGCGATCGCGATCTGTTTGGGTATGGCCGGCCGGTCACGGCGTCGATCGAGGTCTCACAACGCAGTTACCGAGGCGAAATTCTGTATGAGGATCCGTTCTTTTTTGACACAGACTTCGTTTTCAAGGCGCGGGTGTTCGCTCTTACCTTTGATTATGATGGTTATTCAAAATTCGAATTGGGCGGACGACTCGAACTCAGCCGCAAAATTACCAAAAACGATGAGGCCGCTCTGATCTTTTCGGTTCGTCATGTGAAGATCACCGATTCAGAGATCAGGCCGAGTTTCCTCCTTGGCCCAGAAGATTACCAGGTAGACACCATCGGACTCACGAACACACTTGACTTCCGTGAAAGCCCATATGTTAACCCGCGCGGCTTCCTTGTAGGTAATACCCTAGATCTGGCCTCCAGCGCGTTAGGCAGCGATATCGAATTCATCCGAGGCACGATGCGTGTTGGTTACTATCTTCCATTTGGGCCCAAGCCGCTCACGCCGGGCGTGGTTGAAGATCAACCGCCTGGCACATCGTTGCAGCGTTGGTTTCGCCAGTCCTCGATTGCGTTTGGCGCGCGCGCTGGCGTAATTCATTCGCTTACCACCAGCGGCACGGACGAAGCGACTGCCATTCCGATTGACGAGCGTTTTTTCATTGGCGGCGCCACAACCGTGCGCAGTTTCGGCGAACGCGATCTTGGACCCCACGATAATCACGGCCATCCTGTCGGTGGAGAATTCTATACCGTCTTTAATGTCGAATATACCTTCCCGATTCTGGGAGAACTGCAGGGCGCCATATTCACTGATGCCGGCAATCTTTTGCCGACCTCAGAAGACGTTGGGCTTAACGACATGCGATACGCCATAGGCGCGGGCTTGCGCTACAAGCTGCCCGTCGGTCCGATTCGCCTCGACTACGGCGTCAATCCCGATCCGCACGAATTCGAGGACTTCGGCGCGTTCCACTTCAGCTTTGGCTTTGCTTTTTAGCTGTAGCCGCTTCCCTGTGGGAAGCGTGGCGCTGATATATTAATTATGTGAAAGTCGCGCCGCCCACAGGGCGGCGGCTATAAAGACGATGAAGGATTCACAACATCTTGGTGACACGCCGCCGGAACAATTTCGCAAGCAGCTTCACGAGCTCGCGGATTGGATTGCGGATTTTCGTGAACACATCGAGACGTTGCGCGTCGCGCCTAATGACAAGCCCGGCGCCATCCGTGCGCAGCTCCCCAAGCATCCGCCCGAAGAAGGCGAGCCGTTCGAGAAAATTCTGGCCGACGTCGATCGGGTGATCGTTCCAGGAATGGTGCACTGGAGTCACCCGATGTTCCTTGGCTATTTCGGCTGGACGACGACTGCGCCTGGAATCCTCGGCGAAGTCATGAGCGTGCCGCTCAATGTGAACGCGATGACGTGGCGTACCTGTCCAGCTGCGACCGAGCTCGAAACACTCGTTATCGAATGGCTGCGGCAATGGCTCGGGTTGCCTGATGAGTTCGGTGGAGTGGTTTACGACACGGCTTCAGTGGGAATCATGCATGCGCTTGCGGTCGCGCGCGAAGAAGCCGCGCCAGCCACGAGAAAACTTGGCCTGATCAATCGTGATTTGCCGCGCTTTCGGATCTACACATCCGATGAAGCGCACAGCGCGGCCGAAAAAGCAGCAATCACGCTCGGAATCGGCGAAGAAAATGTGCAACGTCTTCCGAGCGACGACCAGTTTCGGATGGAGGTATCGCTGCTGCGCCAGATGATTGCGCAAGATCGACAGCAAGGCTTCCAGCCGCTCGCGGTTATAGCCACGGTGGGAACGACTTCGAGTGCAAGCGTCGATCCTGTTCCTGAAATCGCGAAGATTTGCCGGGAAAATGAAATGTGGCTGCACATCGACGGCGCTTATGGCGGCGCGTTCGCCATGGTGCCCGAATACAAATGGGTAAGCAACGGATGGGAGATGGCCGACTCCATCGTGATCAACCCGCACAAGACGCTGTTTGTGCCGCTCGATTTTAGCGTGCTTTACGTGCGCGACCTCGAGCGTTTGCGTCGCGTCTTCACGCTCGTGCCGGAAGTTCTGCGCGGCGACACCATTGAGGGGGAGAAGAACTACATGGATTATGGGATCCAGCTCGGCCGCAGGTTTCGTGCGCTCAAAGCGTGGGTGATCTGGCGCTCGTTAGGCCGCGGAGGAATAGTTTCGCGCCTGCGCGAACAAATCCGCCTGGCAAACCTGCTCGCCGGCTGGATCAACAGCGACGATCGCTTTGAGGTGGCTGCACCGGTGAGTATGGGTGTCGTTTGTTTTCGCTTTGTTGGACCTGTAGCCGGCGTCGGTGACGCCGGCCCGGGGTCATCGACCCCGGCTACAGCGAAGAAGATCGATAAGTTAAACAGCGCGATCGTGGAGCAAATCAATGCTTCCGGACGCGCTTATCTCACCCAAACAAAATTGCGTGGCCGAACGGTGCTACGAATTGGGCTCGGTAACGTGCTCACGACTGAAGCGCATCTGCACAAGGCGTGGGAATTGTTCCGGGAAACTACGAGCAAACTGTAGCCGCTTCGCTGTGCGAAGCGCGGCACTGACAATGGTTCATTTCGCATAAATGTGCCGTCCACAGGGCGGCGGCTACAGATTTGCGGCTGAGCTACGCCTCCATTACAATTTTCATCCGTTATGATGAAGTTACTTCGCAGGCACAAAGACTGGCTGATGATCGTGATCGCCATTTTGGCCGTCCCCTTTGTTTTCTACTTTGTGCAACGGCCGGACTACGGCGCGATGCGCTCCGATCGATTTGCTCACATGTATGATCGCAACGTTTCGATGCTGGAAGCGCAGCAGATCGCGCGGCTCCTCACTCTGGCGCAGGCCATCGGTATGTCTGATTTTGTGCAAACTTTGACGGCAGGAGCCGGAATGAACCAGAACCAGGCTGCCGTCCAATTCATCATTAACTTGCTGGTTCTACGGCATGAGGCAGAGCGGCTTGGTCTTCGCCCCAGCGCTTCTGAGGTTGCTGACGTCGTGCGTAAGTTGCCGGCTTTTCAAAGTGAATCGGGCTTCGACATCAATAAGTTCAGCGATTTTGTGCGGAACGGATTGGCACCGATGGGGCTGGGCGAAGAGCATATCGAGCAACTCATGCGCGATGAGCTGTGCTTGAACCAAATCAAGAGACTACTGGCGGCAGGCATCACAGTTCCCAAAGGCGAGCTCGACGAAAATTTTCAGCGGGGTTACGACAAGTTGTACGTGAGCGTGATCCGATTTCGGCTCACCGATTTCGACAAGGACATCACGGTCAATGATGAAGATGTGCAGAAGTATTACGATGCCCATAAGGCTGAGCTGAAAACCGACGAAAAACGCAAGGTGCAGTTTGTCCAGTTGGGTCTGACAGAGGAGCAAAAAAAGTTCACTGGGAAAGAACGGATTGAGGTTTTGCAAAAGCTCTCCGATCGCGCAACCGATTTCACGCAGGCGTTGTTAGAGAAGGGCGCGGATTTCAAGCAGGCCGTTGAGAAATTTCAGCTGCCTGTGCACGAAACCGGCGAATTTACGGCGGCGGCGCCCGATCCGCAGTTGAAAACGAATCCGCAGCTCAGCGCCGCAGCCTTTAAACTAACGGGGCAGGAGCCGAACAGCGATCCGATCCAGGTGGCCGACGGATTTTATATTTTGCATCTCACCGGGATCAGCGAGGCGCGTCCTCTCACACTCGAAGAAGCCAAACCAAAAATCGTGGAAGCACTTAAGAAATCGCGATCTCGTGAATTAATGTCAACGAAAGGCGCGGAGGTCGTGAATCAGCTCCGCGAGGCGACGAAATCTCCCGGCGGGCCGGGACTGGAGGCGGCTATTCAAAAGGCGGGTGCAAAACCTGAGAAGCTCCTGCCGTTTTCGCTGATAGAGGAGGAAAAAACAAAATCTGATGACAAGGAACCGAAGAAGGAATCGTCCGATCGTGCCGCGATTAAAGAGGCCGTGGCATTTTTGAACGCCAGCGAGATCAGCGATTTTTCTCCTTCGGGTGAGAGCGGATTCATTGCCATCCTGGAAAAGCGAGAGCCATCCGCGGATGCAGATGCCGCCGAAAAGAAGGCGGCGTTTGAGAAAAGAATACTCGATAACAAACAGCGCATTGTGTTGTACGAATGGTTGCGCGACCGGCAGCAGGCCGCCGGCCTTCAATTTGCCAAAGGCTAAGCGGCTGTAGCCCCGAAGACTTTCGGGGTGTCGGCGGCGACACCTAATCATCTCGATGGAACAATCGCCAGTTGATGAAATCTTCGACGACGCAAGTGGCGACCTCGCTGTTGGCGATCTGGAAAGCGCAGTGGAAAAGTACCGGCGCTGTATTGAGATCGCGCCCGATTTTTTTGATGGCTGGCACGCGCTCGGCATGGCGCTGATGAAACTTGGCCGTTTCGCGGAGGCGATCGAAGCGGGGAAAAAGGCAGTCGCGCTTCGGCCCAACGATCAGATCGGCTGGACAAGCCTTTCACTCTTTTACAATCGCGCCGGCAATATCAAGGAAGCTGAAGCAGCTGGCGCGAAGGCGAAGGTACTTTCCTGGGGCGGAAAAATCGCAAAGGAATGATTGGTCGTGGCGCGGTGTTCGCTTTCAGAACTGCGCTATTGCCCGAGGCCCTTTAATTCCGCTTTGGCGAAATCATATTCGTTGCAGTTCTTTTCCTCGGTTGCGACGGACTTGCGAAAGGCTTCAACCGCGCCGGTCTTGTCACCATTGAACAAACGTTTTTCGCCGAGGTAGAACCAGGCTCCGCATTGCTGCTCGCTTTGCTTCTCTCCTTCGAGAGCATCCATTGCCGCCAGGAACTCTTGGTCATTGATTTTGCCAAGTAGGAAATTGTCGATCTTTGCGTTCCAGGCGTTAACCGGTTGCGGATGGTCCGCGACGAATCTAGCAAGTTCGCGGTCGGCCGCCTCTTTCTCACCAATTTTTATTTGTGCAGCCCAAATAATCGGCGGCGCATCTTCATCTTCAGCGTTCAATTCGTCGTGGTGCCGTAAATCGGAAATCGCCTTCTTCCAATCACGTTTGAGAAAATAGATTCCGCCTCGGTTGTAATAGGGGTCCGGATCTAACGGATTTATTTCAATCGCTCGGTTGAAATCCGCCATTGCCCCGGCGATGTCGCCGTTGATCTGTCTCTCGGTGCCGCGGTTGTTGTAGGCGTTGACGTTTTTAGGATCGAGTTTGATCGCGCGCGTGTAGTCGGCGATTGCCCCGCTTCTGTCGCCGTTTGACGACTTCGTCGCGCCGTTCTCGAAAAGTTTTTCTGCCTTCGCTCGCGCTGCAAGATCGCGCGCAGATACTGTTCTTACATTTTGAATCGATGCTTTGCCTTTGGCGTCAAACCTTATGGTGACCGTTTTTTCGCATTCACCGTCTTCACCGTTTTCGGCTGTCCAACCGCTTCGATCGACAACCGTCAATGTATTTGCGTTTAACCATCGTTCCGCCACCAGGCTCGCTTCATATACTTTGAGTACGTGCTTCGCCTCGCAACTGGGTAACTGCGGCAACTGCACCTCTTCGAAGCCGGGGCCTTTTTGCTGATAAACGGTGGCGTCGCCACCACGCCGGTTGTCTTCGTTGTTAGGCAACTCGCTTCGAATCAGGCGACCAAATTAAGTGTGAATTTTGTGCGTACGGATTGCCAATGGATCCGAGATCGACGAGTTCTTTCTTAGTTTCGGTCTCGATGAGACCCATTCCAAAAGGACCGTCTTCTTCTGCGGCTGCCATTAGCAAAGCAAATCGTCCGTCCGGCGAGCGGTCTTTGATGACCTCGCCTGCGTTTGCTGTGATCGACAACGCACAAAGCGTGACCACACTACATATAAGCAGAACGAAACGATTGGATTTCATGAGTAGACTCAGTTGCTGCTGAAGTGAATCACGGCGACGACGCTGGGCGAACGCGAAAAGTCTGAGTTGAGCGGAAAGATTCGGTAGGGACGGTTCGCCAGCCGTCCGGTCGCGCCCTACCAAATATTCACCCGTTTATCGGCAGGCCGCACCATTGGCGAGCCGTCCGGAATATCGAATGCCTTTTGGAATTCCGTTAGATTTGAGACCGGTCCGTCCACTCGATAGCGCGCGGGCGAATGCGGATCGGTGTTGAGCCGTAACTTCAAATCTTCATCGCGCTGTTTGGATTTCCAAATCGTGGCGTACGACAGGAAGAAACGCTGCTCGGGAGTTAATCCGTCGATTTTTTTTTCGCGTTCCTGCGGATTTTTATCGAGCGCTTTTTGCAGCGCAGCATACGCGAGTTTCACACCGCCGATGTCGGCGATGTTCTCGCCCTGTGTAAGCTCTCCATTCACATGCAACCCTGGCAGCGGCTCGTACTCATTGTATTGCGCGACAACAGCTTTGCGACGCTTGTCGTACTCTGCCGCGGATTGCTTCGTCCACCAGTCGCGCAAATTTCCGCTGGCATCGAATTGGCGACCTTGGTCGTCGAAACCGTGTGTCATTTCATGGCCAATGACCGCGCCGATTCCCCCGTAATTGACTGCGTCGTCGGCGTTCGCGTAGAAGAACGGCGGCTGGAGAATTCCGGCAGGGAAAACGATCTCGTTCATGTTTGGATTGTAATAGGCGTTGACGGTCGGCGGCGTCATGCCCCAATCCGTGGGATCAACCGGTTTGCCGATCTTGTTGAGGTCCCGCGTCGTTTCAAATTTTGCCGCGCGCATCGCATTTAAGACGAACGGGCCGCGATCGATGGGCAGCAGCGAATAATCGAGCCATTTGTCCGGGTATCCGATCTTCACCCGCATGGCAGCGAGCTTCTTCAGCGCTTCGCGCTTGGTCGGCTCATCCATCCACTCCAGTGTTTTGATGCGGTCGGCGAGCGCCTCTTTCAGATTATTAACGAGTTCGAGGGCGCGCGCCTTCGCCTCCGGCGGGAAATAAAATGCCACGTACAATTGCCCGAGTGCGTCGCCGATCGCGTCGTCGGTCGAAGCAATCACGCGTTTCCAGCGCGGTTTAATCTTTTCAGTGCCGCGAAGGATCCGCTCCTTAAAATTGAAATCCTCGTCAACGAAATCCTTGGGAAGTTCTTCCGCAGCTGCGTTGATGAGGTGCCATCGCAAATACGCTTTCCAGTCGTCCAGCGGCGTATTTTTGAAGACCTGGTCAGCGGCTTTGAAGAATTCTGGTTGGCGGACGTTAACGTCGGCTGGCTGCAACAAGTCGATATCCTTGAAATAATTACTCCAGTTCCAATCAGGCGTTAGGTCCTGAAGCTGGCGCACCGGCATCTTGTTATAATTTTTCTGCGGATCGCGCAACTGGACTCGTGTGCGCGAGGCCTCGGCGAGCTTTGTCTCCAGCGCCAGAATCTTTTTCGCCTGATCAGCGGTCACTTGCGCTGGTTCGCCTGTGAGCGTCAGCATTTTTGCAACATGCTCGACGTACTGGTCGCGCAGTTTTTTGGAGGCTTCATCGGTCTTCGTGTAATAATCGCGATCAGGCAAACCGAGCCCACCTTGAACTGCCTGAGCGATTTCATGTGTGCTGTCTTTCGCGTCCTGACCGGACGCAAACCCGAACAGCACGCCCACACCAATGCTGTGGAGGCGCGCGATCTCTTTGAGTAACTCGCCGCGATCTTTAATTGACCCAATCCTCTGGAATTCTTCATCGAGCGGGTGGAGGCGCACGGACTCGATCGTCTTCTCATCCATACCGCTCGCGTAGTAATCGCCTACCTTTTGCGTATCCGCCGCCAGGCGTGCGTCGACGTTTGCATTTTCGGCTTTCTCCGCGACACCATGCAGCGCGTCGTTGTTGTTTTCGATCAACTCGTTAAAGCTGCCCCACCGCGAGTATTCTGGCGGAATCTCTGTTCGTTTAATCCAGCCGCCATTGGCGTACATGAAAAAATCCTCCTGCGGTTTGACGGATTGATCTCTGCTGGTCGGGTCTAGCGGCGGCGGCGGAGTTTGCTGAGTCTGCGGTTGCGACTCAGCAAGCAAACGAAATGCAACGACAAGCGAAATGAAGAGGGCAATGAATGATTTCATAGTTTTGAAAGGGAGTGCGTGGCTCGGGGTTGTTTAATGCGAATTAGACCTTCTGACCGCTGTTCCGTTGAACCGGCAGCCGCGAGAAGGGGAGTTTCTTTACAGCGAGATGCCCAACGCTGCTACTACAGCTGCTCGATCTGATAGCCGCGTTTTTGCAACAGCGCAATGACACTGCGCGGGCCGGAAAAATGAAGTGCGCCTGCGACAATCGCTGTCGGTTTGCCGGTTTTCAGTTCGGCCTCGATTCGTGGAACCCATTTCACATTGCGATCATCGACAAACCGGGCTGCAATCCTAGGCGCCTGGTTGCGCAGTCGCCCGTCACCTGCCCAAAGCGCGTTCGTATCCCCTCTGCGCCATGCCTTGTACATCCTGCTGAAATCTTTTGCACCATCCTCCGGCTGACTCAGCGCATCCCGCAGCATGAATTCGCCCTCGCGATCCGATAAGCCGCCAAGAACCGCTACGTGTTCATCAACTGACTCGAGGCCGGCTATCTCTTTTCCTGCGATTTTCGCATGATCCACGAAATAATTGTCCAATCCATGCGAGGCGGAACTCCTGCTGTAGCTGGCCGGCGCGGCGAGGTGCTGTGCAATCCACCACGGTTTATAGCAGAGATCGCTGTCGAAACCCCCAACTCGTGCGCGCTTGCCGCGGCGAGGATCGTTTTTCACAGTGAAAATATTTTGACGGAGCCAGGCCAGCAACGCTGGATCAATCTTCGAGCGGATATCCTGTCCCCGCGGATATTTGGCGGCTGCTTCAAATTTCTTTTCGAATTCGGCGGCCCGGTTCGGATCGAATTCTAAGACGATGCGCTTGCTGTCCCTTAGCGCGAGGTCGTACGGCGAGGGGAGTGGATAATCTTTTTTGCTCAGCGCATGAATCGAGCCCACCAGGTAAAATGGCGCTTCAGCATTGATTACGCGCCAGACGCAACATTTTGGAATTTTTTTAGCTGGGGAAACTGCGATTGCGGATAACGGCGTCAAACCCAGCAGGACTAACGCAATCCAGACGCCGCAGATACGTCGAGCGGGCAAAAACATTTCCGGTTTCTAGCAAAAAAAAGCCGGAAGTCAATTACCAGTTCGAATGGTTGAACAAATCCGGTGGGCGGCGGGCATGGGTCGCCTCGCCCTTTGTAAGGGAGAGGGGGAGGGTAAGGGAACTGGACGCTTGGGCTTGGAACCCCTCACCTTATCCTCTCCCTTTGTCCAAGTGGAGAGGCGAGAATCATTGAGCGGTTCATTTGAGATTGAAGCGCTTCTTGACTACCCTAGCGCATAGATGACTCGAACGGTGAGACGTTGGTTCAATATTGAATTACTCACTGCCGGCATCGCCCTCGTGCAGACAACGACATTTGCCGCCGACGAATGGCAAATCATCAAAGTAAGCGGCCACGATTACTTGAGCGTCGATAATGTTTCGCGTTTTTACGGATTGCCCGCAGGCGTGGCCGCTGGTGCTGATAAGAGCCAGCTCGATGCCGTCAAGAACCCCCTGGAATTTGTAAGCGGCAGCCGGGAGGCCGTGATCAACGGTGCGCGCAGTTGGTTGTGCTTCCCGCTAATCGAGTATGATGGAAAATATCTGGTCTCGCGCACTGATGTGGCCAAAACCATCGAGCCACTGGTGCGTCCGCATCGTGTTCCGAACGTCGGTAAAGTCGACACTGTCGTTCTGGATCCCGGGCATGGCGGCCACGACAAGGGTCAGGTAAGCCGTTACGGACCCGAGAAGGAATTTGCGCTCGATGTCGCGCGAAAGCTGCGCCCGCTTTTGCAGGCAAAAGGACTGCGCGTAATCATGACCCGCGAGGGTGATTATTTTGTGCCATTGGAAGTACGCGCAAAGATCGCGAATGCCGCGCGAAATTCGATTTTCGTGAGCATTCATTTCAATGCGACGAATGACAATCCGAACGCCACCGGTTTCGAAATTTTTTCATTTACGCCACGCGGAGCGCCCTCGACTTCCGACAGCGCAGTGGCCTTGAGTTCATTTAACATGCAGCCCGGCAGCGAGGTGGACGCGCAAAGTATGGCGCTGTCGGCTTGCATTTATCATTCGGTCCTCGGACACATCCCCGAGTACGATCGAGGCATCAAACGTGCGCGATTCGCTGTCCTGCGCCTGACGAAAGTGCCGGCTGTGCTGATTGAAGGAGGATTCCTGACAGAGCGCGGCGAAAGCAGATTGATCTCGAACAGAGATTGGCGCGGCAAGCTGGCGGCGGCGATCGGTGTAGGCATCGAGAGCTATCGCGCTTTGGGAGTGAAAAAGCAGCCGCCAATGCTAGTCGCAGATTATCGCAAGCAAACCAAATCCGTGCCGACTGAACACGTTATTCAGGAAGGTGAAGTGAAGGAAGCAGATTTGAGTCTGATGGAGCTCGTTGGCAAATCGAAATTTCTTCCACCGCAGCAGACCGTCACGCCGTCCAAAAGATCGTCACTCGAGTCAGCGCCCATTGTTCCGTGACGGCGCAATTTCAACGATGGCGAGTTCCTTTAGACGAAATGCGGGTCTGCCTTGACCGTCTGCTTGAATACAGCAAGCTGATTTCAGCACTCAACTTCAACGAAAGGACATAATGAAAAAATATATCACCCACACAATGGTCGCCCTCCTTGCGACCGTCGCCGTTTCCATCGCCGCAACGCCGGACAAGGCCGCGATGGAAGCCAAGGAAAAATCAGCCTGGCAGGCATTCAAGGACAAGAACTCGGACGCCTTCAAGAAAATCGTCGATAAAGACATCCGCTGTGTTTACGCGGATCGTGTCTCCACCAGTCTCCAGAATGAACTGGCCGACATGCAAAAGTGGGACATGAAATCGTTTGAGTTCAGCGATTTCGAAATGTTCTCCGATGAAAAGGACGTCATCGTTACGACCTATAAGGTGAAGGTCGATGGCACGGTGGATGGAAAGGATGCCTCTGGCACCTACAACGCCGGGTCCGTCTGGAAAATGGAGAACGGTCAATGGCTGGCCATTTTCCACACCAACATAAAGGAAGAAACAACCGCGAAACCCGCGGGATAAATTCTCGCCTGCAGTTCTCCGCGCTTGTAGGGCGTTTTCTTAAACGCCAACTCTGGCTTTATTGACTTCGTTCGCGTGAGTCCTATTCTCACCGGAGAAAGAAAATGCGGGGGAGCCGCTTGGCTGAGAGTCTGGCGAAAAGCCGGAGACCCCTTGAACCTGATGCGGGTAATGCCGCCGAAGGAAGCGAGGCTTGGCCATGCGATTTTCCGCGCATGGCTTTTTAATTTTAGACAGAATTAACAAAATGACTTCGGAAAAATCCAACGACGCAAATTCTGATAATTCTGTTCATTCTGTCGAAAGACCTTCGCCGAACTCGAAGAAGGTTTATGTCTCGGGCACATTGCACAAAGGGATCAGCGTTCCATTCCGCGAAATAACTCTCGCGTCGACGAAATCGCTGAACGGCGAGATCGGGGGTAGCGCGGGCGTCCCGCCCGTAAGTATTCCGAACGAACCGGTGCGCGTTTACGACACGAGCGGGCCCTGGGGCGATCCAGATTTTCACGGCGATGTCACTCAAGGCCTTCCGCCATTGCGCGCCAAATGGATCCTCGACCGTGGCGACGTGGAGGAAATCAACGGGCGTAAAGTTCAGCCGATTGATGATGGATACTTATCCGAGAAACATGCCGCTTCAGCAGCAGAAAGAAAACGTCCAACGTCCAACGCTCAACGCCCAACGTCGAAGTCAAAAAGCGGAAACGGAGCCCACGACCGTTCGGGATTGATTGTTCGGCATTCGGCGTTCGACGTTTGCCGAAAAATTTTGCGCTCGAGATCGCGTCCGGTCACCCAGCTGTATTACGCGCGTCAGGGAATCATCACCCCGGAAATGGAATTCATTGCGCTGCGCGAAAATCTCGGATCGCAAATGCGGAATGCAGAACGCGGAATGCGGAAAGATGGACGCGAAGCGCCTACATCAAACATCAAACATCAAACCTCAAACATCCCGCGCAATGACCTCGCACATCAACACGACGGAAACGCATTCGGCGCGAACATTCCTGATGAAATAACACCGGAATTTGTGCGGTCAGAGGTCGCCCGCGGCCGCGCAATAATTCCTGCGAACATCAATCATCCAGAATCCGAGCCGATGATCATCGGCCGGAATTTTCTCGTAAAGATCAACGCCAACATCGGCAACAGCGCCGTGGCGTCATCGATTGAGGAAGAAGTCGAGAAAATGCGTTGGGCGACAAAATGGGGCGCCGACACGGTGATGGATCTGAGCACCGGCAAAAACATTCACGGCACGCGCGAATGGATCATTCGCAACTCACCCGTGCCCATCGGCACGGTGCCGATCTATCAGGCGCTCGAAAAGGTCGGCGGCCGCGCGGAGGAACTAACATGGGAGATCTATCGTGATACGTTAATCGAACAGGCTGAACAAGGTGTCGATTATTTTACGGTCCATGCGGGCGTGCTTTTGCGCTACATTCCGCTCACCGCACGCCGCGCCACCGGCATCGTGTCGCGCGGCGGGTCGATCATGGCCAAGTGGTGTCTCGCGCATCATCAGGAAAGTTTTCTCTACACGCATTGGGACGAGATCTGCGAGATCATGGCCGCGTACGACGTCAGCTTTTCCATCGGCGACGGTTTGAGGCCAGGCTCAATCGCCGACGCGAACGACGAAGCGCAGTTCGCGGAACTTTACGCGCAGGGCGAGCTGACCCAGCGCGCGTGGAAGCAACACGTGCAGGTGATGAATGAAGGCCCAGGTCACATCCCTATGCACATGATCAAGGAGAACATGGAGAAACAACTCGAGTGGTGCGACGAAGCGCCATTCTACACTTTGGGTCCGTTAACCACCGACATCGCGCCCGGCTACGATCACATCACCAGCGCGATCGGCGCAGCGATGATCGGCTGGTATGGCACGGCGATGCTTTGCTACGTTACGCCGAAAGAACATCTCGGCTTGCCGAACAAGAAAGACGTGAAAGACGGCGTCATTGCCTACAAGATCGCCGCGCATGCCGCCGATTTGGCCAAAGGTCATCCCGGCGCGCAATACCGCGATAACGCAATCAGCAAGGCAAGGTTTGAATTCCGTTGGGAAGATCAGTTCAATCTTTCACTCGACCCCGAAACCGCGCGTTCTTTTCATGATGAGACCCTTCCAATGGAAGGAGCGAAATCAGCTCACTTCTGCTCGATGTGTGGACCGCATTTCTGCTCGATGAAAATCACAGAAGACGTCAGACGTTACGCGAAAGAGAACGCGATCGACGAAAGCGATGCCATTGAACATGGATTGCGGCAGAAAGCTGCAGAATTCCAACACAGCGGAGCAGAAATTTATTCTAAACCATGATGAATCGAGCCGATGGGAATCGAGCGAGATAGACGGGCAGGCCCGAACGGCTGAGTGAGCGGGAGCGAACAAATCAATGGAGCCGACTGGGATGAGGCGACATAGACGGGAAAGCCCGCGAGGGCGAAGATGATGAGCATCAGCTTCGTCAAACGCTGCCTGCTGAAGGAGCGAAAACCGCGCATTTTTGTAGCATGTGCGGTCCACACTTTTGCTCCATGCGCATCACCGAGGACGTGCGGAAGTTTGCCGCGCAGCAAAAGCTTTCGGAGGACGAGGTGTTACGAGTAGGAATGGAAGAGAAGGCGCGGGAATTTACGGAAACCGGAGCTGAGATTTATTCGAAAGCCTGAATACATTAAGATTCGGATTGCAACCTGATGAGCACGATCAAGGAGATTCAAGCAGCCATTGGTCGGCTGCCGGAAAAAGAAAAGTCAGCATTGTCCGCGTGGTTGCAATCGCAAGACGAACCGGTGCTCTCAAGAAGCGAAGAGGCAGCGTTGCTCGCAAGACTCGACAAAGCCGCTGCCGAACTTGATGCCGGCGAAGGCGTTCCCCTCGAACGCGTCCGCGAGAAAATCCGTGGATGGGCTGGAAAATAATCTTCGCTCCTGGTCGTTTGTGCGTGAGTTGCCACCGAAAAACTCAAAGAAATGATGAAACAAAAAGCGCCTTTGAACCAAGCCGCGGGGACGCGAGCGAGATAGACGGTGACGCCCGCGAGGCAGTGGGCAATGTCTGCGGGAGCAGACGAGTCAAAGCAACATGAACATCGAAACGCTCCATATCGGAATGAAGGTGCGCCATCCGCAATACGGCGTTGGGGTGGTGAGATCGCTGACCGAGCAAACCGCCGAGATCGCGTTTGACGACGCGCCGCGGACAATTGCGCCGGCCTCTAGCGATCTACAACCGGCGGAAGCGACCGTTACTTTGAGCGAGTTAGAGATGCCGCTTGCGAATCTGATCCGCGATACTGCTCAGGCTATGGTCGAGGCACTCGGGCTGGAACAAAAGGATGCGGTCGTAGAAGGTTTGGCCCCTCGATGGCAGCGTGGAACCCTGGTCATGCAATCGGCCGACAGTTCGCTTCAGCCGAAAGAAGTCCCGCTCGAGACATTCTTCCACAAAATTGTCATGATCCGGAACAACCTGCGAGTTCTCGAGCAGAAGGTGAATGCGAGCGACAAACTAAGCGATGCCGACAAGTTCGACCTGCAACAATATGTCACCCGCTGTTACGGTTCGCTCACCACGTTCAATATCTTGTTCAAAAACAAGGACGACCAGTTCCGAAGCGGCGCATTGGAAAAGGGAATGCAAGAAAGGAAAACATGAGCACAAATGCAACGAAGTCTGAACCGAAAAAGCGACGGCGAAAACACAAGGTCGCATCGCGCGAAGAATGGATTGCCTCGCGGAAAAAACTACTCGAAGCCGAAAAGGAGCTAACGCGCCGCAGCGACAAGGTCGCGCGGCGACGTCAGAAACTGCCGTGGGTTCGGATCGATAAGGAGTACCGATTCGACACCGACGAGGGGAGCGCCTCACTGGCAGATCTCTTCCGAGGCCGCTCGCAGCTTCTCATCTACCATTTCATGTTCGGTCCCGATTACACGGCGGGGTGTCCATCCTGCTCGGCGATCGCCGACGGATTCAACGGATTCGTCGCGCACCTGGCCAACCATGACGTGATGCTCTGGGCAGTTTCGCGCGCGCCGCTCGAGAAGCTGCAGGCGTTTAAGCGGCGGATGGGATGGACGTTCCCCTGGGCGTCCTCGTTCGGCAGCGATTTCAATTTCGATTTCGACGTATCGTTTACGCCGGAGCAACAGCGCGCTGGAATCGAATACAATTACGAACGCGAAGAACCGATGGCTGACATTCCGTCGCGCTCGACATCGGACGGCGCCAGTAAGTTTGCGGCGATGAGCGGAACCGATGTCGACACGTACACGCGCGAGAGACCGGGCATGAGCGCGTTCGCGCTGCAAGACGGCGTCGTTCACCACACCTATTCCGCTTATTCGCGCGGAGTGGACGGACTCTGGGGCATGTACCAGTGGCTCGACCGCGCACCCAGAGGGCGCAACGAGACGGATCTCTGGTGGCGCCGCCACGATGAGTACGAGTCGCTAGGTTAGAACGCGGGCGCCTGTTGCCACTAATCGGAGGCGCATTCGTGAACGAAGTGCCACCGCAGAATCGAAGGGAACGCCAATACCAGTCCGACTTGGACTTCACCGAGTCTTTAGGATTGCGATGATCTCCGTTTGGATTGGCTGCCCCGTCACTTCAATCGCTTTGCCCGAAACGTAAACGTTAATTTTTGACCGAACGCCAAACTTTCCTTCGAAGTAAATTCCAGGTTGAACAGTGGCACATTGACGTTTAGCCAAACGAATCCCAAGCTAAGCGTATGACTAATTCGAATATGTCGGTGCAACCATATCTGTTTTTCGGCGGTCGGTGCGAAGAGGCGCTGGAATTCTACCGCAGCGCTGTTGGCGCGGAGGTGGAGATGCTCAGCCGGTTCAAGGACGCGCCCGAACCAGGTATGACGCCGCCGGGAATAGAAGACAAAGTTATGCATGCCAGCTTCCGTATCGGCGAAACAATCGTGATGGCGTCGGACGGCAGGTGCGAGGGCGAACCGCGCTTCGACGGTTTCTCGCTTTCAATTGTCGTTCCGGACGAGGAAAAAGCCGAGAGTGTCTTCAACGCGCTTGCGGACGGCGGCAAGGTTACAATGCCTCTTGAGAAGACATTTTGGGCGCCCAAATTCGGAATGCTCGAAGACCGGTTCGGCGTCGGCTGGATGGTGTCGGTTCAGCACAAATTTTAGCCATCACGAGGTCTTCAGGATTGGGATAATCTCCGTCTGAATTGGCTGGCCGGTGACTTCGATGTCTTTGTCCGAAACGTAAACGTTAATTTCGGACCGAACGCCAAATTTTCCTTCGAGGTAAATTCCGGGCTCAATTGAAAAACACACGCCGGGAGTGATGCGCCGCGAATCGCGCGTCTCAAAATCGTCGATGTTGACGCCATTGCCGTGAGTTTCTTCGCCAATCGAATGACCGGTCCGATGCGTGAATTGTTCCCCAAAACCTGCGCGTGTAATTACGCCGCGCGAGACATCGTCCACTTCCGCTCCACGAATCGGTTTACCAGCGCGAATGTTTTTCCGCACGAAATCAACCGCTGAATCGCGTGCTTCCCGCACAATGTTGAAAATCTTTGAGTACTCGTCGGGAACACTTTCGCCCACATAACCCGTCCACGTTTGGTCAGTCGCGACTGCATCAGGTTTGTTCAGTTTTGTAGCCGCATCGATCAACACGAAATCGCCGCGCCTGATCGGTGAGTTCTTTTCTTTTGTCGGCATGTAGTGCGGGTTGGCGGTGTTCGCGTTCACCGCCACGATCATCGGCTCGTGCTGCATTCCTTCCTCGCTGTAGCGACGGAGCATGAACTGCGCGATGTCCCACTCAGTCGTTGGTTCGTTGGCGCGAATCCGGCGCGCAATCTCGGCAAACGCCTCCTGAATTATCCGATGCATTTTGTCGGAGGCTTCCACGTGCATCTGATGCTGAGCCGGAGAAAACACGGCCTCGAATCGCTGTATTAATTCCGCGCTCGTGATGGGTTCGACCCCAAACGAGCGGACGAGCTCGATCGTTCCCGCATCTACGCGGGAGATGTAAGGGATGTCATTCATCGGCGAATACTGCATCGCAATCCGACGCTTCGATCCCTTCGCCGCCGCGCCCAGGACCTCTCGCAGTCGCGCGTGCAATTCCTGCCAGCCGCGAAACACAAGTTTCCTGCCCGGAAGCGAGTCGAGTTTGAACTGCTCGATCGACTGCACAATTTTCACCGGCTCGCCCGAGGCCGGGACGTAGTAGAACCAGCGGCGAGAGGCGAACATCTTTTCGTCCAGCTTCAAAATCCGATAGGCGAGCGGATCGCTATGCCGGAAATCGTAGAAAAGCCAGCCATCCAGTTTGGCGTCCCGCAATGCAGCCTGAATCTCTGCCACCCGTTCTGCCGGAGATTGTTGTGCATGCATTGATGCGACAAGGGTGGAGCAAACAACTGCTACTGCGAATAAGGAAAGCTGGAACAGTTTCATCGCGCGTCGTAATATCAGCTGAAATGCATGGCCGCGAAGCATATTGAGCGACAGCAAAACTTCCCGGCAAGCTCGACATGATCCCGGCTGATTGCGCGCTAGACGCCCGACGCGTAGCATTAGACAAGCATACGTGATAATCGACATCTCAAACTATCGTTGGCGTTCGCCGGCGTTCCACGCTTGGGCTCGTGAGCACGGCGTCGATATGAATGAGGTGTTACGGATCCACGTAAACGAGTACACGCAGACGATGAAGGTATATGAATTCGTTCGCTCGGCCCAGGGCTTTCCGCTTACCAATTACTCGACGATGCGTGCAGCCGAAAAAGTTCGCGAGATCAAACTGATGAGCCCGGTGCCTAGCTGACGTTCCACTCCTGAGCTCGTGTTTGTTTAATACGATTTTCTATGAGCACCCCTGAACCGAGCCAGAAAGAAGTCGCCTCCAACGAGTCAGATGAGGATACTCGATTTAACGGCGCCGAACTGAGCGAATCTGTTCTCGGGCGCGATTGGAGTTCACCCGAAGAGGATGCCGCATGGTCAAACCTGTAGCCGGCGAAATCGTTGTCATTCCTTTTCCTCGCGCTGATGGCAGCGCCGGAAAGCGACGTCCTGCCTTGGTGATCGCCGATCTTCCAGGCGCCGATTTAATTCTCTGCCAGATCACCAGCCGCGCGCACTGGGATGCTTTCGCCGTCCCGCTGGATGCTAGCGATTGTGAACGCGGCGAAATCGGTCAGCCCTGCTTTATCCGTTCGCAACGACTTTTCACCGTCGAACAACACGTGATACTTCACTCAGTCGGAAAGGTGACCGCCGCGAAATACGACGAGGTATTTAAGAAAACGCGCGCACTTTTCGTAGACTGATCTTTCACCGCCCGTCTTCGTCTCGCAGCCCGCGGACTACGGCGCGGCGAGCAGAAATCGCAAGGATCACGGAGTTCGGATCACACAACCACGTCGATGGTGATATTGTAGCCAACTCGCTGCGTCGAGGCGTTCTGCTGTAGCCCCGAACGCCTTCGGAGCTGTCATAACGGAAATTCCGGGGAGCACACGCCGCCGGCGTGTTGGTTTCGGCTGCTAGCCGAAACACATTTCTCACACGGAAACGCGGACGCGGCCCGTGGCTAACATCGCAGGCGCGGCTTGACATTACCCGGCGCGTCGAGCGACAAAGGAGCGCCGCATGAAGTCTTTCAAGCGCCTTTTCTCCGCGGCTCCGGAGGGAACGGCCGCGCTGTTCTTCATTCAGATCTTCTCGACGCTCGGCTTCGCCGTCCTCTACTCGACCCTCGTCCTCTACGCAACGAAGCATCTGCAGCTCAGCGTGAAAGCGGCTACCACGTTGATGGGCGTGTTCGGCGCATTCAACTACGGCCTGCACCTCTTCGGCGGCTACCTGGGCGGCCGCTTCCTTTCGAACCGCAACCTGTTTGTCGGCGGCATGGGGCTGCAGGTCTTCGGCTGTGCCTGTATCGCGACTGGCACGCTCGCACTGTTCTACGTCGGCCTCGCCCTCTTCCTTACCGGCAGCGGCCTCAATGTTACTTGCATCAACATGATGCTCACGCAGCGCTTCACCCCGGAGGA
>Ga0137403_10000115_pt2 | contig 61234 bp, 63 predicted proteins | sample CZOMad2_1_16fung_FD_122057 | JGI IMG/M metagenome (GOLD analysis project Ga0137403, IMG submission 122057) | Vadose zone soil fungal communities from Angelo Coast Range Reserve, California, USA - CZOMad2_1_16fungal (Hybrid Assembly) | ecosystem: Environmental > Terrestrial > Soil > Vadose zone...
CGATAGCGTGCTGTTCCGCAACCACTATTGCCAGGCCAGCCCGTGCGGCCCGGCGCGGACCAGCATGCTGACGGGCATGTATATGATGAATCACCGCAGCCTGCGGAACGGCACGCCGCTCGATTCGCGGTTCACAAACCTGGCGCTGGAAGTGCGCAAGGCCGGCTACGATCCCACGTTGTTCGGCTACACCGACACCAGTCCCGACCCTCGCCGCTATGCGCCGGACGATCCGGTCCTCAAGACCTACGAAGGCGTCCTGCCGGGCATGACCGTCGGCTTGCAATTGCCGGAGCACATGGCCGCGTGGATCGCCGACCTCCGGGCCAAGGGCTACGATCTGCCGCGCGGCCGGCTCGACGTCTATCGGCCGGTGGCCGGCTATCCCGGCGCCGAAGGGCGCGGCCACAGCTTCCCTCCGCCGATCTTTGGAGCCGACGACAGCGAAACCACGTTCATGGCGAACGCCATCCTGCACTATCTCTCCGTCCGGCAGGACCAGAACTGGTTCGTGCATGGCGTATTCCTGCGGCCTCATCCGCCGATCATCGCGCCGGAGCCGTACAACGCGATGTACGATCCGGCGACCGTTCCGATGCCGCGGCGGGCGGCGACGCTCGACGCCGAATCGGCGCAGCATCCCTATCTCGCCTATGCCCTCAAGGCGATGGCGGAGATCGGGGCATACAACGAGCACTACCCCCACAACCTGCTGGAGATCGACGATACCGAGCTGCGGCAATTGCGCGCGACCTACTACGGCATGATCACGCAGGTCGACGACCAGATCGGCCGCCTGATCGCGCATCTCAAGAAGACCGGCGAATACGACCATACTCTCATCATCTTCACGTGCGATCACGGGGAGATGCTGGGTGACCACTGGCTGTGGGGCAAGCCCGGTTATTTCGACGAGGCCTTTCACATCCCGCTCGTCATCCGCGATCCGCGCGTGGCCGCCGACGACGGGCGCGGACGCATCGTGGAGGAATTCACCGAGGCTGTCGATCTGATGCCGACCATCCTTGACTGGCTCGGCCTCGAACCGCCGGCGCAATGCAACGGCCGCTCGCTGCTGCCGTTCATCGTCGGCCGTTCGCCGGCGGACTGGCGGCAGGAGGTGCATTGGGAATACGACTTCAGCGACATCGTCGACCTCGATCCCGAGAGCGCCCTCGGCCTCGACAGCGACCAATGCTCCCTCAACGTCATCCGCGATCATCGCTACAAGTACGTGCACTTCGCCGGCCTGGCGCCGCTGTTCTTCGATCTCGAGAAGGATCCCGGGCAGTTCAAAAACCTGGCGGACGATCCGGCTCACATGGCGCCGGCGCTGGCCTACGGCCGGAAGCTGCTGTCCTGGCGGATGGAGCACAGCGAGCGGAGCTTGACCCGCAGCTTCCTCACGGCAAACGGCTTGTTCGAGCGCCCGCGCCCACGTCGCTAGTGCAACATGACCGGGCGCAAATGAGCTTGGCGCGCCGCATGCTGTTGCAGAAAAGTTACAAATAGACGACACAGTTCGGGTGGCTATCTCCGGAGCCGGGCGCGGTCGACGCGGCCAGCGGGGATCCACGGTCCGGAGGCTGGGATTAGCGGCACGATCTTCCTGTTGAACCTGCTGGGAGCGGCGGCGCTGTTGCTGTGGGGCCTGCGCATGGTCCGCACCGGCGTGCTGCGCGCCTATGGCGGCGATCTGCGCCGCAGCCTCGGTCGCAGCATGGGCAATCGCTTCTCGGCGCTGCTGACGGGGCTGGGCATCACGCTGCTGCTGCAGAGCAGCAGTGCGACCGCCATGATGGCCGCCTCCTTCGCCTCGCGCGGCCTGGTCAATACGGCGGCGGCGCTGGCGATCATGCTAGGGGCCGACATCGGCACCAGCGTGGTCGCCCAGCTCTATTCCTTCAAGCCATCCGCCTTGTCGTCGATCCTTATCCTCGTCGGCGTCGTGATGTTCATGACCAGCGAAGCGACGCGTCGACGAGACCTCGGGCGGGCCATCATCGGCCTCGGGCTCGTTCTGTTGGCGCTCCAGATGATCGCGGCCAACGCCGCGCCCCTGCGGGACTCTCAAGTCCTGATCGACATCATGGCGGCGCTCGTCGACGCCCCTGTCATCGCCGTCCTTGTCGGCGCCGTGGTGACGCTGATCTCGACCTCCAGCCTGGCCGTCGTTCTGCTGGTCATCTCGCTCGTGCAGCATGAGGTGATCGCGCTGCCCCTCGCGTTTGCCCTGGTGCTCGGCGCCAATCTCGGCAGCGCCGGCCTGCCGCTGCTGGCCACGATGCGATCCGAGCCGGAGGCGCGACGGGTGCCGCTGGGCAACCTGATCTTCCGCCTGGTCGGCGTGATCGTCGCCCTACCCCTGCTCCCGCTCGCCGGTCCACACATCGGATGGATCGAGGCCGAGCCATGGCGACAAGTGGCGAACTTCCATACCGGCTTCAATATCGCAATGGCAGCCGTCTTCATCGGCCTGATCGGACCGGTGGCCAGGCTTTGCGCGCGCAGCATGCCGGATCGCCCGCAGGCCGAAAGCATGATGCGGCCGCGCTATCTGGACCGCGGCGCCCTGGAATCGCCGGCGGTGGCGATCGCCAACGCCGCGCGCGAGACGCTCCGCATGGGCGACATCATCGAGATAATGCTGACCCAGACCCTCGACGTCTTCCGACACGACGATCGCAAGCTGCTGCATGAGGTCGAGGATCTCGACAACGGGCTCGACGCGCTGAACGAAGCGATCAAGCTCTATCTGACCGAAGTGAGTCGAGACACGCTGGCTGCCGAGGACGGCCGCCGCGCGGTCGACATCATCACCTTCACGACCAACCTCGAGCATGTCGGCGACATCATCGACAAGAACCTGATGGAACTGGCCAACAAGAAGATCCGCAACAAGCTGCAATTCTCTGCCGCGGGCTTCCGCGAAATCTGCGACATGCACGCCCGGCTGCTGGAGAACTTGAAGCTCTCCCTCAATGTCTTCATTTCCGGCGATGTCCGCATGGCCCGCCGCCTGCTCGAGGAGAAGGTCGCGTTCCGCGAGCTCGAGCGGTTTGCCTCCGACAGCCACCTGCAGCGGCTGCGGCGCGGCACGCCCGAGAGCATCGAAACCAGCGGCCTGCACCTCGACGTGATCCGCGACCTCAAGCGCATCAATTCTCACCTGACATCGGTCGCCTACCCGATCCTCGATGCCGCCGGCGAGCTCGCGCGGACGCGCCTGAAACCGCAGGAGGAGCAGCGACCGGCTTGAGCCACCTGCTGGCGTTCGGCGAGACTGCCCGCGCTGTTCGACGGAGTGATCGTCGGCGGCCCGCAGTCCGCAATCCATAACAATCGTGAAATCCTGATCTAACCCCCTGGAACCATTGAAGCTCTCGGCCGCGTCTGAGGCTGGCCATCGCGCGCGAGTTCCTCTAGAATTCGCATCAAAGCTAACGTCGCAGACGATGATCTGACATCGAACAACGCGCCATCGCGGCGCTTCGGCGGCCGAAAGCGTGCAAAAACTGAAGGAGGCAGGGCCATCATGATGAAAGCACCGTTCCCGATTGTTTCGCGCCGGCGATTGCTGAAAGTGGCCGGCGCGCTGGGCGCCATCAGCGCGATGCCGCGCAAAGGCTGGGCCGACGAAGAGAAGAGACTGAATTTCTACAATTGGGACACCTACATCGGCGAGACGACGGTTCAGACCTTCACCGAGAAGACCGGGGTTCAGGTCCAATCCGACCTGTTTGCCAATAACGAGGAGTTGTTCGCCAAGCTCAAGGAGGGCAACCCGGGCTATGACGTCATCGTTCCCAGCGACTATATGGTGCAGACGATGATCTCGGCCGACATCATCGTACCGCTCGACCACGCCAAGCTCACGAACATCGGCAACCTCGATCCGGCTTTTACGAACCCATCCTACGATCCCGGTTTGTCGCACAGCGTGCCTTACAAGTGGGGCACGGTCGGCATCGGCTACCGCATGTCGAAGGTGGAGACGCCGACCAGCTGGGGCGACATCCTGGACAGCGACAAATATGCCGGACGCATCGCGCTGCTCGCCGACGAGCGGATCGTCATCGGATGCGCGCTGAAGTATCTCGGCTTTTCCATGAACAGCACCAAGGAATCCGAGATCCAGGCGGCACGCGATCTGTTAATCAAGCAAAAGAAGAACATCAAGGCGTTCGCGCCCGACGAGGGGCAGAACATGCTGGTGGCCGGCGATGCCGACATCGTCCAGGAATGGAACGGCGACATCAATCAGGTCATGCATGATGACAAGGACCTGAACTATATTGTTCCGAAGGAGGGCACCAATCTCTTCATCGACAACCTCGCCATTCCCAAGGATGCGCCGCATCCTCAGAACGCCCTCGCCTTCATCAACCACATCCTCGATGCACAAGTCGAAGCCGAGATCTGCAATACGATCCACTACGCGACGCCCAATGCAGCCGCGCGGAAACTGCTGTCGCCGGAGGAACAGAACAATAAGACGATCTACCCGCCGCCCGACGTCATCGCCAAGGGGGAGCAACTCCACGATATCGGCGATTTCGTGAAGCTATTCGACAAGGCCTGGACCGAGGTGCAGGCGGCCTGACGCGGACGCGCACGCCCGCGCGCGCCCATCGATCCCCTCCTTCTTCCTATCCGGACAGCCCCGGACGGAAGAAGGTGGGTTCGACTACAACAAATTCGCGAAAATCCGCGGCGCACGTACCGGCGGCGAGTCACAGCTGCCGGTGCGACAGGAGCAACGGGGAGACTTCGTTTTATGCGTGACTGGCGCAAGGAAAAGGTCGCGTTTGCCGTTCTCGGCCTGCCCGGCACGTTCTGGATATTCGCTTTTTTCACGTTCCCCCTTGTCCTGATCTGGATCTACAGCTTTTGCACGAGCGACCAGCTGGGCAACGTTGTCTGGGAACCGTTCTGGAGCAACCTGTCGCTCGACGCCTACAGTCGCTCGCTCGAATGGATCAATCTCGGGATCATCTGGAAGTCGGTTTGGTCCGGAGCAGTGGCGACGGCCATCTGCCTTGTGATGGGTTTTCCGCTCGCCCTGGCTATCGCCTTTGCGCCTGCGCGCTGGAAGAACCCCCTGCTGCTTCTCGTCGTGCTGCCGTTCTGGACCAACCTGCTGATCCGTACCTACGCCTGGATCGCGATCCTGCGGACCAGAGGGTTTGTGAATATTACGTTGGAGTGGTTCTACGACCAGATCGCTGGATTGCTGAACGCGATCGGGTTCAGCGATGCCCTTCCTCCATTCCAGCCATTGGAGTTGCTCTATAATCAGCCGGCGGTCATCGTCGGGCTGGTGTATGTCAATCTGCCGTTTCTCGTCCTGCCGCTCTACGCGACGCTTGAAAAGTTCGATAAGTCCTATCTCGAAGCGAGCCTTGACCTCGGAGCCGGCCAGTGGCGCACGTTCTTCTCGGTGCTCGTGCCGTTGGCCATGCCGGGCATAGTCTCCGGAGCGGTATTGACGTTCATTCTGGCCGTCGGAACCTACCTGGTGCCTGATGTGCTCGGCGGCACGAACAGCTTGATGATCGGAACGCTGATCCAGCGTCAATTCATGGAGGCCCGCAATCCGCCGTTCGGCGCGGCGCTGTCGTTTCTTCTCATGTACACGACGTTCGCGTTGCTCTGGGTCAGGGCTTCCCTCGCGGCGCGGTCGAAGGGAGTTGACTTCTGATGGCCGCCGATATCGCCATTGCCGGCCCTGTTCCGGCCCGCCGCGTCTCACGCAGACCTCGGCCGACGCCCCTCGAGTATGGGCGGAAGCGCTGGCTACAAGGCGTTGTCGCCCTTAACCTCATCTTTCTCTATTTTCCGATCGTCTCCCTCATTGCGTTCAGCTTCAACGACAGCAAGCGCAATGTCACTTGGCAGGGCTTCACGCTCAAATACTACGACCAGGCCTTTCACAATTCGGGGCTGCAAGAGGCATTCCTGCGGAGCATCGGCATCGCCCTGACGTCGACCGTTCTCTCGACGGCGATCGGCGCGCTACTCGGCTTGGCCATATACAGATACCGTTTTCCGCTGAAGGGGCCGTTCGAGGGTCTCATCTACCTGCCGATCGTGATTCCCGAGATCTGCATGGCCATGGCCATGCGAAGCTATTTCGGCGCGATGAATATCCCCCTCGGATTCCTTACAATTGCGATCAGCCACATCGCCTTCAGCTTCCCGTTCGTGGCGGTTGTCGTCCGCTCGCGCATGTCCGGCTTCGACGAGTCGCTCGAGGAGGCTTCGCGAGACCTGGGGGCGAGCCCCTGGCAGACCTTCTTCTACGTGACCCTGCCATACATGACACCCGGCATCATCGCGGGAGCACTTCTGGCATTTACCCTGTCGCTCGACGACTACGTCATCACCCAGTTCACCTCGGGCCCTGGTTCCACGACCTTTCCCGTCAAGATCTATTCAATGGTACGCCAAAGCGTCACGCCCGAGGTCAATGCAGCCTCCACCGTGCTCATCGTTCTGACTCTGACTGTTACTATCGTCGCTATGTGGGTTCAGTCTCGTTCCGGCAACAAGTCGATCGCGTCATGAAAAACGGCAACACCATCATCTCAATCCGCAACATCTCGAAACGATTCGGCGCTTCCGTCGTCGCGGTCGACAACGCGCACTTCGACATTGCCGAAGGCGAGTTCTTCGCCCTGCTCGGCCCCTCCGGCTGCGGCAAGACGACCCTTCTGCGAATGCTGGCGGGGTTCGAGAACCCGACCGAGGGCGAGATCGTTATCGACGGCCAGGTGATGGAAGGCGTCGACCCCGACAAGCGGCCGGTGAACATGGTATTCCAATCCTACGCCGTGTTCCCGCATATGAGCGTCGAACGCAACGTCGGCTATGGGCTGCGGGTCACCGGCGTGCCGGCCGACGAGACGAAGCGTCGCGTCCAAGAAGCGCTCGAACTCGTCAAGATGGAACGCTTCGCCGGCCGCATGCCGAGCCAGCTGTCCGGCGGTCAGCGACAGCGGGTGGCCCTGGCGCGGGCGCTCGTCAAGCGGCCAAAGGTCCTGCTCCTCGACGAGCCGCTATCGGCGCTCGACGCCAAGCTGCGCGAGGCCATGCAACTCGAACTGGTTCGACTGCAGCAGTCCGTCGGCATCACCTTCGTCATCGTGACGCATGATCAGGACGAAGCCCTCTCCATGGCCAACCGAATCGCAGTCATGGAGTCCGGCAAAGTCCGCCAGATTGCGCCGCCAGCCGATCTCTACGAGTTTCCGAATTGCAAGTTCGTTGCCGACTTCATCGGCAAGATGAATCTCTTCGAAGGAAAGGTCGCCGGCGTCAGCGGCGATCAGATCGTTCTTGAAGCAAAGGGGATCGGTCGCATCACGGTTCCCTATTCAGGCAGCGCACAGGGCAACGTTGGCATAGCGGTTCGGCCGGAAAAGATGCGCCTCGATCATGGACAGCCGCCGTCCGACCGTGTCAGCTTGCGGGGCCGCGTGACGGAGCTCGCGTACTACGGTGACGAGAGCAACGTCTTCCTGGAGAACGAAACCGGCGTCACGGTAAACGTGAATGTGCCCAACGAGGCACGCACGACGAACTCCGCCTTCGCCATCGGCGATGAGCTCTGGCTCTCCTGGAACCCGGCCGATACTCTCGTCCTGACCGAGTAGCGCCTCGCGTCGATCAGCCGGCCGTGACTCGCGGCCGGCCGAAGGCCGCCACCTCGATGCGGCTCTCGATGAAGATCTGCAGACCGCTGGGGTCGCGGTGGACCTTGTCCGCGCGGTGCTGACGCAACTCGATGTCCGCGGCGCCGGCCGTGCGCGCCTTGCTCGTCGCGAGAGCAGAGGCTCCGGCCAATGCGTGCGCGGCGGCCCGATCAAGATCGGTGAAATCGGCATTGCCGATGGGCAAATGCACGCGGAACAGGCCCTCGTTCGGTGCGGTGATCAACGCCGACACCGACTGCATGATGCCGCCGGCGACGGCGCCGACGGCATTGCAGACGCCGGCATGGGGCGGGATTACCAAGCGGGTGCCGAGCCGGCGGGCGACCTCCGGATAGTAGGATCCGACGGGCGCCCCTATTGCCACCAGCGGCCGGTCCAATGAGATGCTGATCGTCAACAACCGACGCGCATCGTCGGCACCACCCAACGCGCGGTCGACCAGCTGCCGGCCGAGTGGTCCGCCGGTCGCCAGACCGTCTTCGCCAGCGGTCGCGAGGGCGGCATCGACAATCGCGCGGCCTGACTGCAGGATCGCCGCCTCGACCACGCGGCGGGCGAGGGCCGCAGCGTCCGGGTCGGCCGGACGAGCCGCCGCCTCGTCGTCGCGGATCCACAGCTCAGCGCCGAGCCGAGCCGCCTCCTTGGACCATTCGCGATGCAACTCGAGAATGTGAGCGGCGTCGCTCGGCGTGAATCCGCTCACGATCACCAATCCGCGCTCGACCAGACGCTCGATCGCCTTGGCCGCAGCATAGCCACCGCCGAGATCCGTCAGCGGAACCGGCCCATCGGCAAGCGCGGCCCAGACGCGCGCCTGGGATGGCGGCAGGCTGGCAGCGCTGGTATCGAGCGACCGATTGCGGAGAGCAAAACGGCCCGCTCCGGGTTCGAGCCGCTCGGCGCCGTGCTGGCTGCACAGCGCCTCGAGCATGGCAGGATATTGGTGGCACAGCAGACTGAGCGGAACCAACCGGCGCGGCCCGACCAGGATGCCGCTGCCGTCACGATGAACCTCGCTGTCGCCGCCCAGACCATAGGTGTGGACGGCCACGGCTTCCACCATCGTCCGCCAGCCCGCCACAAATGCGCCGTCCCGATCAAGCACGGGGAGACCGCCGCTGAGCAGGGCGATATCCGTCGTGGTGCCGCCCATATCGGCGACGACGACGTCCTCTTCGCCGGCCAGATGGCGGGCGCCCACCACGCTGGCGGCCGGCCCGGACAGGATCGTCTCGACCGGCCGGGCCAGGGCGAATTCCGCCGTGACGAGCGAACCATCGCCCTTTACGACCATCAGCGGCGCCTGCACGCCTTTCTCCGCCATCAGACTCTCGACGGCACGAATCAGCTGCTGGAGCTGGGGGATCAGCCTGGCATTGAGCGCGGTGGTCAGGGCCCGCCGCGGGGCGTCGAGTTTCGATGTCAGCTCGTGGCCGCAGCTGACCGGTTTGCCGGTAAGCCGTCCAATCAGGTCCCGCGCGGCCAACTCATGAGCGGGGTTGCGCACCGAAAAGAAGCCCGATACTGCGAAAGCGGCGACGTTCGGACTGTGCGTACGGACGACGGCCTCGAGCGCCTGCAGGTCCAACGGCGCCTGCTCGTCGCCCGTGGCGCTGTGTCCGCCGGCGATGAAGCAGACGGGGTCATGACCGAGCGCCCGCCGCAGGCCCGCGCGATCCAGCGCCGAGGGCTCGTAGCCCAACAACAAAAGACAGATCGGGCTGCCCTGCCCTTCGACGATGGCATTGGTCGCCAATGTGGTCGAGAGCGAGACGAATCCGATGTCGTCGACCGGCAGCTGGCGCAGGACCGCCTCCATCGCGCCGCGCAGGCCGATGGCGAGATCCTGTTTCGTGGTGAGCGCCTTGGCGGCGGCCGCAACGGTGCCGTGGGCGGGGTCGAACAGGACGGCATCGGTGTAGGTTCCACCGGTGTCGAAACCAAGCAGATGCAAAGTCGCAACCTATGCGGACAGGGAGGCGAGGGCGGCGCGCAACTGGCTGGCTTTGATGGGCTTGGCCAAGGCCTCCACGTTCGTCATGCCGCGGCTGCAGGCGACCGCCTTGGCAAGCCGCGGATATTCGGGGCTGTACCCGCTCACGATGAAGACACGCGAGCGGCAGCCCTGGCTGGCGAGATATTGCAACAACTCGATCCCTTCCACGTCCGGCATTACGAGATCGAGAATGATAGCGGCTGGCTCGCGGTCAAGATAGGCCTGTTTGAAGCTGTCGCCGTCATGAGCTACGGCGACGTCAAATCCTTCGGCCTCCGCAATGCGGCGGACGAACTCGCAGAACACCGGTTCATCATCGATGACCAGCAGCCGGCGATCGCGCACCAATGAAGGCTCCCAAGGCAAGATCCGAAACCAGTCTCCGATTGCACAACAAGCATGTTCCGCCGGGCCGATCAGCGATGAGGCGAAACTCCCGTCGGTCTGCGTCTTTGTTTGTCATACCGGCGTAAAAGATTCGTCTATAAAACCAGTAAATTGCCGTGATTCGCTGTCGGCGGACGCTTGCGGTCGGGTTTATTCGACTTTAACCATGACGGCGCCAAATGCGGGCCAAGACCGAGGCAGATCCGAGGACGGAATGGAAATCCGCGCAACGGCGATACCGGACATTCGGCTGCTCACGCCCACACGGCGCACCGATCACCGCGGCTTCCTGTCGGAAGTCTACAGTCGGCAGGCACTGGCGGCCGCCGGCATCCGGACGGCTCGGCCGCAGCTATTGCTGGCTCGACACGGGTACGCGCGATTCGCTGCTGGCCGCCGGCCAGTTCGTACGCACGATCGAGGATCGCCAGGATCTGCGCATCGCCTGTCTCGAGGAAATCGCCTTCCGCCAGGGCTTCATCGATGCCGCGCAATTGGAGCGACTGGCAGACCCGCTCAAACAGAACGGCTACGGCCAATACCGGTTACAGCTGCTGCGTGATCGCGAGACCTCTACTTGGCGTCGTCGCATCCGCCCGCTCACAGCGAGTGAAGCCACCGATCGGCGCCTGACGCAGCCTTGCCGGGGCCGACGAGTACCCCCGCCCTGCTCGCCGTCAGCACGTCGTGCACACCGACGATCGAGCGGAGACGACGTGCGATGTCCTCGCCGAGGGCAGCCGGCAGTTCGACGATCTGAATATCGATCTGCATCACGTCGGACCCGATGACATCGCTGTGCCAGCGCGTCGGAACGAGGCCGCGCTTGGCGAATTGCTCGAGTACGCGCGCCATCGACCCGGGGTCAGGCGCTACGTCGATCGAAAAACAGAAGACCGGTTCTAGGGACGGGCGCGCGGAGCTTGCTTCACACGCAAAGGAGACACCGGACGGCAATCGGTCGGGACTTAACATGACACACGCAACCTTCGGCACTGTTGAGACGAGCGGCTTCATCGGGGCCCCGAGGGGGGATCCGGCCGGTAATTCGCGCGCTCGTAATTCGCCGAAAGCGTGTGTCCATGCCCGTACGCTATCCCGCGATCGCAGAGGCGTCAATCGGCTGAGTCAGGTGGTGCGATCGTGCCGAAGAGTGCGCCGAAGAAACCCAAGCGCGATAAGAAACTACGGCACGGTAGGAGCGTGTGGATGGCCAGCTGCCGGAGCACCCCGCCCACCGGCGCCACTATTCACCATACGGTGAGTGGCCGAAGCAGCACCAGGACTCACACGGCTCCGCTAGAAATCCGAGCAGGCTTTTCGTCGCCGCACAGATGTGCTGTCGACGATGCTTGCCGCACGACTTGGCATCCGCGTGGCGAAGCGCCCGGAGAGCCAAACGGTGCTGTTGTTCGTATCAACCTAATTTCCTGAGCCGTGCAGCAGGTGAAAAATAGGGACTCACGGGCAGCCATAGCGCCTCGATCACACTCAACAAGTTCTGGATCTGGCACAGTCAATGTCGAGGAGCGCCCATGTGACCTCGACCTTCTAACGGGATTGTGAGATGATTCGCTGCTGCCGTCATGCCCCCTGTCCGAGACGAATACCAGTATGGTGCGGCTTTCCTCGAGTACGAGATTTCCCGGCGATCCCGTGCATCAATCGCCATGAACGAGGGGAACCTCCTGCGCCGGGTACCAGGTGATTGATACTCCGATTGGGCCGGCAGCCACACGCTGGCAGAATGGCCGCCAAACATCTTTCATCTTAAGTGTCTTGGCGTCCCTTCTCTTGCTGTGGGGGCTGTCGGCCCGCGACGGCTTCAGCTATTCGCAGTGGAACGGCTGGTTTGCGGCAGTCACGCCGCTTGCCCTGGCGGCGCTGGCGCAGACCCCGATCCTTCTTGCCGGCGGACAAGGCCTGGCGGCCGGCGGGCTCGCCGTGCTCTGCAGCGCCGTCGCGGTGCAGTTTTCGGGCCCGCATCTGTATTCCGCGTTTCTCGCCAGCGGTTGCGCGATCGCGGTCGGCGCCGCCGCGGGAGCCCTCAACGGCTTGCTGATCGGCCGCTTGGCCCTCCGCTCGACGATCGTGACATTGGGAACGGGCGCCGCCGCGCTCGCTCTTTCCATCTGGATGCTTGACGCCGGCGTCACCGGCCCGCCGGAGGCCCTGACAGCATTGCTGCGCGGCGATGCCGTCGTCGGTCTGCTGCCGGTTCCGGCCGTCCTGCTGGCCGTCATTGGCCTGGCGTGGGTGGCGCTCGATCGGTCTGCTGTCGGTCGAGCGATACGCGCGGCCGGCGTCGCACGTGCCCAAGGGATCTCCGACCCCGAATTTCGTGGGCCGGTCTTCCTCGCCTATCTCTTCGCCGGCGCCGGCTACGGCGTCGCCGGCTTGTATCTCGCGGCCGAGCTCGGCCCGCCCGATCCGTTCGCCGGCGGACCCACTCTCCTGCAGATCTACGCCGCCGTGGCGCTCGGCGGCACCGTTACCAGCCGACGGCAAGGCTCCGCGATCGGCAGCCTGATCGGCGCCGCCGTCGTCATCACCGTCGATCTTGTCGCGCTTTCCTTCGGTTTCGACACTTACGTCGTCATGGCCTTGGAAGGCGGCTTGCTGCTCCTCGCGGCCTCCATTGGCCGACGTTTTCCCGCTCCGGCAGCGACGACATCGGCATTGCAAATTCGGCCACCGCTTCTCGCGTCCGGCTGGCTCGATCGCGGCCGCCTCGCCTGGCTGCTGGCGCTGGCCGCCGTCGCGCTGATCGCGATCACCCGGCCGGGGAGCCTCTCGCCGGGCGCCGCCAATGAGATCCTGACGTCGACGATCGTGATGATCGCGCTCGCCCTCGGCCAGGGGTGCGTGATGCTGATCGGCGGCATCGACCTGACGGCGCCCGTGGTTGCCGCGGTGGCCGGTCTCGTCATCGTCAATGTCGCGCAGCAGGACGATGGCGCGATGCTGTCGGTTGTTGCGATTGTCCTTGTCGGTGCCGCCGCCGGTGGCGCCGTGATGGGCTGGTCTCTGAACCGCCTTCGGCTGAATCCGATCCTCGGCACCCTCGCCGTCGCCGGCGTGATTCAGGCGATCGGGATCTTCATCACGATTCGGCTGCCGCCAGGCTCCGCAACACCGCTCATGCTCTGGGTGGCCTCGCCCTGGCGCCAATGGCCGGCGCCAGCGGTACTCGCTCTGGCGCCCTGTTTCATCACCCTGATCGGCGTTCTGCACAGGTCCGGCGCAATCGAGTCCCTCCGACGATTCGGACGCAACACATCCGGGATGTCGGCCCCGCCGGCCGTCATGGCCATGACCTATGCGGGCAGCAGCGTGATGGCCGCGTTGGCCGGCATCCTTCTGGCGTGCTACGGCGGCAGCGCCCAGCTGGCCTACACCGACGTCTACCTGCTGCCCACGCTCCTCGCGCTTCAGCTCGGAGGGGTGGCCTTCGGCGGCGGGCGGGGCGGGCTCTGGGGCGCTCTCGGCGGCGTGCTGTTCGTCGCCCTGTCGGACGCGCTCCTGCTCGGCGCCGGCGTAGGCCAGCCCGCGCGGCTGGGCAGCTTCGCCCTGTTGCTCGTCGTGGTTGCCTGGCTCGGTTCCTCCCGACGATCGCAGGCCGCGGCCAACGCTCGCTGAGCGAGCACAGCCCGGCGCGCTATGCGCCGAAGCGCGGTTCCGGCACGCCGCGGACGCCGAGGCCGGAGATCGCGAACAGGCTGCCGCGCTGGACGCCGTCGCCGGGAAAGCGCGGCAGCGGCGGCTTGGCCATCGAGGTCACGTAGAGCACGTCGAGATTCGGGCCGCCGAACATCACGCTTGTGACCTTCTTGACGGGCATCTCGATCACGCGGTCGACCGATCCGTCCGGCGCATAGCGGATGATTTTGGCGTCGTAGACCTGGGCGTTCCACAGGAAGCCTTCCGCATCGACGGTCGAGCCGTCGGCGGCGCCGCCGCGGGACGTATCGAGCTTCGTGAAGGTACGGCGGTTCGAGACCTTGCCCGACTTGATGTCGTAGTCATAGGCCCAGATCTCCCCGGACCAGGAATCGGCGAAGTAGAACACCTTGTCGTCGGGGCTCCAGCACGGCCCGTTGGAGACGATGATGCCGTCATCGAGCTTGGTCACCTTGAAGTCGGGATCCAGGCGATAGAGCGCACCGTTGGGCCCCGCCTCCATCGTGTCCATGGAACCGGCGATGAAGCGGCCGCGGCGGTCGACTTTGCCGTCGTTGATGCGGGTCGTCGGTTTGTCCGGCTCGGGGTCGTGGATCAGCGTGCATTCCCCGGTCTTGAAGTCGAGCGCGTGGAAGCCCGTCTGCAGCGAACAGATGGCGCCGTTCCCGTCCTTGCGCAGCGCCATCGAGCCGATCTTCGCCGGCACGTCCCAGGCGCGGACCTCGCCGCCGTCGGCCGTGCAGCGGAAAACGTTGCCGCCGAAGCTGTCGATGAAATAGAGCCGCTGCTGCTCGACGTCCCAAAGCGGGCCCTCGCCGAGAATGGGTTTGACGTCGACCAGGACCTCGATGCGCATGCGTTGGTTCCTCCCTCGCTTCTCTAACCCTTGAACCGCGGCTCGGGCAGGCCCCTGACGCCCAGGCCATGGACGGCAAACACCATGCCGGCCTCGCGCTCCGGGTGGTAGCCGCCGTTGAACGGCCGCGCCATCGACGTCACGAAGGCAATGTCCAGATTGGGGCCGCCAAAGCTCAAGCTCGTGGTCGAATAGACCGGCAGGCCCACGATGCGGTCGATGACGCCCTCTGGATTGAAGCGGACGAGCCGACCCGCATACACCTCGACGCTCCACACATAGCCGTCGGCATCGACGGTGGCGCCATCGGGATAGCCTGTCAGCCGCCCGGCAAACGTCGCGAAGTTGCGGCGCGATCGTACGTCGCCGCTCTCGGTGTCGTAGTCATAGGCAAAGATGGTCTTCTTGAAGCTGTCGGCAAAATAGAGGGTCTTGCCGTCCGGACTCCAGCAGGGGCCGTTCGAGCAGATGATGCCGCTATCCAGGGTGTGCACGGAGAGATCGGGATCGAGGCGGAAAAGCTTTCCGACCGGCTCGCTCTCCGCATAGTCCATCGAACCCGCGACGAAGCGGCCCTGCCTGTCGACCTTGCCGTCATTGAGGCGGGGACGGAGTTCGCCCGGCTGCGTCTCGACGATGCCCTTGATCTCGCCCGAGCCGAAATCGAGGAAATGGAATCCGCTGCGCAGCGCCAGGACGGCGCCGCCCTTCTCGCGCAGCGCCATCGAGCCGATCGGCTCCGGCAGCGGCCAGGATTTCCGATCGCCGCCTTTGAGGTCGGCCCGATGAACGGCCGGTCCATAGGAGTCGATCCAGTAGAGCCGTTCGCCCTCCGGATCCCAGAGCGGGCCTTCTCCGAGCTTGTCCTTCTGCGTCGAGAAGACTTCGATTCTCAGCGCCATCGCCGTTCCCCGTTTCAGAACGCCACCTTGTCGGCACCCTTGAGTCCAAGGATCTGCCGCGCCTCGTCCGGAGTCGCGATCTCCAGGCCGAGGTTCTCGATAAGCTGCCGCGCGCGCGTCACCTGCTCGGCATTGGATTTGGCCAGCTGGCCCGGGCCGATCCACAGCGAGTCCTCGAGGCCGACCCGCACGTTGCCGCCCATGGCCACGGACATGACCGCGATCGGCAGCTGGTTGCGCCCGGCGCCCAGAACCGACCAGTGATACTGATCGCCGAAGAGACGGTCGGCCGTTCGCTTCATATGCGCGACGTCTTCGGGATGCGGACCGATGCCGCCGAGGATGCCGAACACCGATTGGATGAAGAACGGCGGCTTGACGATTCCGCGGTCAGCAAAGTGACGCAGCGTGTAGAGATGGCCGATATCGTAGCACTCGATCTCGAAACGAGTGCCGTTCTCGGCGCAGGTCGTCAGGATGTACTCGATGTCCGTAAAGCTGTTCTTGAAGATGCGCTCGCGCGAGCCTTCGAGATAGGGCCGCTCCCAGTCATGCTTGAACGACTTGAAGCGGTCGAGCATGGGATAGAGGCCGAAATTCATCGTGCCCATGTTGAGCGACGCGACTTCCGGCTTGAAGGTCGCGGCGGGCTTGACGCGCTCCTGGATCGTCATCGTTGCGGCACCGCCCGTCGTGATGTTCACGACGCAGGCGCTGCGCTGCTTGATGACCTTGAGGAACGGCTCGAACGCCGCCGGCGTCTGGTCGGGGCGCCCGTCGCGTGGATCGCGAGCATGCAGATGCACGATGGCCGCGCCGGCCTCCGCCGCGCCGATCGCGGCGTCGGCGATTTCCTGGGCCGTTATCGGCAAATGCGGCGACATCGTCGGCGTGTGGATCGATCCGGTGACGGCGCAGGTGATGATGACCTTGCGTTTTGCGGCCATGGCGTTGCCTCCCTATTTTCCGATATCGCGATCAGCCCGCCGCTTGTGCGCGGCGAGCGCCATCAGGCGACGGTCGCGCCAGCGTTGGCGCTGCGGCAATTGGCCAGCGGCAAGACGCGCCCGACGCTCGCGCTCGGCCGCCGCGAGCACGTCACCGGCCCAGTCGACCCGTCGCTGCATTGACGCAAACAGGCGGCTATAGATCTGCTGATAGCGCACCACGTAGTCGCGGATGCCGCCGGGTGCGTTGAGATCGATCGTCTCGAACGGCCCCATGAACGACCAGCGCAGCGCCAGGCCCTCGCGGATGCCGATATCGACGTCCTCGACGCTGGCATAGCCGTCGGCGACGAGCCGGAACGCCTCCTCGAGGAGCGCGCCCTGCATCCGGTTCATGACGAACCCGTCGAGTTCGCGTTTCATGACGATCGGAGCCTGCCCCGCCGCTGCCATCAGGACACGCGTGCGTTCGACGACGGCCGCATCGGTCCAGGGCGCCGGGACGACCTCGACGGCCGGAATGAGATAGGGCGGGTTGATCGGATGCACGACGAGGCAGCGCGCCCGACCGGCAAGCGCCTCGGTGAAGAGCGAAGGCAGGATCGCCGACGTGGAACTGGCGAGCACCGTCTCCGGCGGCGCGAGCCGGTCGAGACGGCCGAACACCCGCTTCTTGATCTCGAGATCCTCGGGTGTGCTCTCCTGCACATGGGCGGCGCCGTCGAGCGCCTCTTCCAGAGAGGCGGCAATACGGAGCCGCGCCGCGACGTCGCCAGGCGATTGCCCATCGAGCAGATCTTCGGCAGCCAGCAGCGGCAGCATTTCCGCGGCGAAGGCGACCGCCTTCTCGGCCAACCCGGCGGTCTCGTCGAAAAGGCGGACCTGGTGGCCGGCGCGCGCGAAACTGATGGCCCAGGCGCGGCCGACGAGACCAGTTCCGATGAGGGCGATGACAGCCATGATCGCAGTTCCTTCGACTAGAGCGTCTCGACGTTGCCGTCGACGCCGAGCGACTGACCGGAGAGGTTTTCGCCCATGGGCGAGAGCAGGAACGCGACCATGGCGGCAACGTCGTGCGGCGATACCATGCGGCGGAGCGAGACGCGCTCGAGATATTTCGTCTCCATCTCGGTGTAGCTGATGCCAAGCTGCTTCGCACGCGCGTTGATCACGTTCTCGATGCGCTTGCCCTCGACGATACCCGGCAGGATCGCGTTGACGCGGATGTTGGCCGATCCCAGTTCCTTGGCCAGGCTCTGGGTGAAGCCGATGACGCCCCACTTCGCCGCCGCGTAGGGCGTGCGGAAGGCATAGCCGTGCCGGCCGGCCGCCGACGACATGTTGACGATGGCGCCGCCGCCGGCCGCCTTCAGCATGGGAACCGCGTGGTGCGCGCACAGGAACTGGCCGTTCAGCCCGACGTCGATGCATCGCCGCCAGTCGGCGAAGCTGATCTCGTCCACGCCTCCGGTCGGGCCAGCGATGCCGGCATTGTTGATGAGCGCGTCGAGCCCGCCGAGCGACGCCTTGACCTCGCGGAACAGCGCGGCGACTTCGGATTCGACGGCCACGTCTGCCCGCGTCGCCTTGTGCTGAGGATGCGCCTTGGCGAAGTCGGCGAGGAATTCATCGGACACGTCGCAGACATGCAATCGCGCCCCGTGCAGGATCAGCATGTCGGCGATCGCGCGGCCGATCCCCGACGCGCCGGCGGAGACGAACACCCGCAGGCCCGGCTTGATGCCTTCGACGATCTTCCGGTTCATGGGTGTCGCCATGGCGGGCCTCCTAGTTGGAACGTTCGCGCAAGGCGACGACGGCCGCAAGCACGACAAAGCCGTAGATGATGACGCGCGTCGCATAGGGAAGCGTGGTCCCCGCGAGCAGGATCTGGAGCGCGGTCAGCAGCAACACCCCGCCCACCATGCCGAGATAGGTGCCGCGACCGCCGGTTATGAGCGTGCCGCCGACGACCACGACGGCGATCGAGGGCAAAAGGTAGTCGTCTCCCATGCCCAGGCTGGCCTGACCCGAGAACCCCGTCAACATCGAGCCGACGAGGGCCGAGCAGAATCCCGACAGCATGTAGACGAGGATGATCGTGCGGTCGACGGCTATGCCTGACAATGCGGCGACCCGCTCGCCATTGCCCAGGCCATAGAGCCGCCGTCCGAAGGGCGTGCGCGTGTGCAGAACGACAGCAACGATCACGAAGAGAATGACGAACACGATGGCGGGCGTCACCAGGCCAGCCTTGTCGGTCATGAACCAGCGCATCAGCGGCGCCGAGAAGCCGGCCGGCGTGCCTTGCGAGTAGAGCAGCGCGATACCCTGCAGAATTCCATTCATGGCGAGTGTCATGACGACCGGCGATATGCCGAGCATGGCGATGCCGAACCCGTTGACGAAGCCGATCAAGGCGCCGACGGCCAGCACCATCGGCAGGGCGTAAAGGAGGGGCCCATTGTGGCCGTTGACGGTGCCCGCCAGCAAGATGCCGCAAAGCGCGATCGTCCAGGGAACGGACAGGTCGAGGCCGCCGGTCAGGATCACCGATCCCTGACCAAGACTCAGAATCAGCAGGAACGAGGACAGAACCAGAAGCGAGCTGTAGAACGACCATTGGAGCAGCGCGTGGCCGATGACGAGCTGGGTGACGATGATGACGAGCACGAAGCAGACATAGGCCGGCAGCGCATAGCGCAGGTCCTCGCCGTGGCGCCGGAGGAACGAGGGGCGCTGTATTGCAGTTGCGGTCCGCACCGCGGCCTGCCCGGGCAGAGCGAAGCGCTGCGGCAGTCGCCGACCCTGGCGCGGCAGCAGGCCCCGATGCCAGGCCCGTAGCCGCCGAAACAGCGAGCGCGCCCGCTCCGCCGCGCGGGACGATCGCGACAATGCACCGGCAAGCACTGCGAGGATCAAGATGCAACCTTCGGCGATCGTCGAATAGTAGGCGGACACATTGAGCACCAGCAGGATGTTGACGACGATCATCAGGATGTAGGCGCCGACGATCGAGCCGACGACGCCGCCGCGCCCGCCGCCGAGACGCGTGCCGCCGACGACCACGGCGCCGAACACCTGCAGCAGCATGGGATTGCCGATCAGCGGATCGCCGGCGCCCGTCTGGGCGCTGATGAAGACACCGGCGAAACCGTAGCAGCCGCCGGCAATGACATAGACGAGGAATCGTGTCCAGGCGACGGAGATGCCTTGCGCCTGCGCCGCGTCCATGTCGCTGCCGATGGCATAGACCGCCGTGCCGAAGCGCGTGTTCTTCAGCCAGAGCCACAGCAGGATGACGACCGCCAGCACGACGATCGGCATCGGCAGAATTCCGGGAATCGCATCCTGCACCAGCGCATCGCTGAGGCCCGCCGGCACCATCCCGCCCGGCTTGTCGAGCACGAGAAGCGTCAGGCCCTGGACGATGAACATCGTCGCCAGCGTGACGACGATCGGCTGCAGCCTGAGGAACGCGATGAAGAACCCGTTGAAGGCGCCGGTGGCCATGCCCACGCCGACACCAATGAATGCCCAGAGCAGCGTGCCCGCCGGCGTGTCCGGCATGTTGGTGGCGAGCAGCACGTTGACCAGGGAAATGACGGCGCCCGCCGAAAGATCGAAGCCGCCGGTCAGGATGACGAGGGTCTGGCCGGACGCGGCGATCGCCAGCGTCGCGCCGCCGAGCGACAGGAAGCTGAGCTCGAAGTAGCTCATGCCGCCGCGGCTCATGAAATTGTTGATGAGCATCAGCGTCGCGAAAACGGCGAGCGCGATGGCGACGCCCTGGTAGCGGCCGAGTCGGAACGGTCGCCGAAGCTTCGGCGCGAGGTCGGTCGCGACCTGCGTCATGCCGCAGCACCCAGCCCGTCGTTGCCGCCGAGCGCGGCGCGCACGATCGCATCCTCGCCGAGTTCGCGGCCGGCAATCTCCTTCACGATGCGGCCCTGGTAGAGTACCAGGACGCGGTCGGCGAGATGCGCGAGCTCGGGAATTTCCGTCGAGTAGAACAGTATCGCGCCGCCGGCCTCGGCATAGGCCCGCATCAGCTGATAGAGCTCATGCTTGGTGCCGACGTCGATGCCGCGGGTGGGGTCATAGAGCAGCAACACGCGGCTCTCCGCCAACAGCCACTTGGCGATGGCGATCTTCTGCTGGTTGCCGCCGGAAAAGGCGCCGACCCGTGTCCACAGCGCCCGCTCGGCCACGTCGATTCGCGCGAACACGGCGGCGACCGCGCTGCGCTCCCGCTCGGCATCGATGAGCCCGAACCGGCAGAAGCGGTCGATCACCGGCAAGGAGGCGTTGTCCTTGCCGGAGAGCTTGAGGAACAGGGCTTCGGTCTTGCGGTCTTCGGGAACCAGGCTGATGCCGATATCGGCGCGAACGGCATCGACGGGTGAACCGATCACCACCGGCTTGCCGTCGACGAACATGCTGCCGGCCGTCGGCGCGACCATGCCGAAGCAGGCCAGAAAGAGATCGAGCTGGCCCATCCCCTGAAGTCCGGCCACGCCCAGGATCTCGCCGCGGTGCAGCGTCAACGATGCGTCGGCGAGCTTGCCGCCGGTCGTCAACTTTTCGGCCCGGAGGACTTCCGGACCCTGCAGTCGCGCCTGCGCGAGGCGCGGCGGGAAGGCCTGGCCGAGCGAGCGTCCGACGATCATGCGGACCACCTCTTCGTCGCTCAGCTCGGCCACCTTGCCGCTCGCGATATGCTGGCCATTGCGCAGGATCGTCAGCGAGTCGCAGAAGCTCCTGACCTCGCGCAGCCGGTGCGAAATGAAGACCACGGTAACGCCTTTGGCCTTCTGCCGGGCGATGAGATCGCCGAGCCAGTCGACGTCGCGCCCGGACAGCGAGGAGGTGGGTTCGTCCAGGAGCAGGATGCGCGGCTGGCGATACAACGTTCGCGCGATCTCGATCTTCTGCTTCACCGCCAGCTCGAGATCGCGGATCTCGTCGTTGAGGTGGATGTCGCCGATGCCGATGGCCGCGAAGTGGGCGGCGACCTTGGCCTCGGCCTCGCGGCGCTTCACGAGGCCGAGACCGTTGGCCGGCGCATACGGGAGCAGCACGCTCTCCAGCACGGTCAGGTCGCGCACCAGCGTCATCTCCTGGAACGCCGTCTGAATGCCGATCTGGTGGGCGGCGCGCGGGCTGGAGAGATGGGCGGGCGAGCCGAACAGGCGGAATGACCCGGAATCGGGCGTGAGCAGGCCGCTCAGCAGTTTGACGATCGTCGACTTGCCGGCGCCGTTTTCGCCGAGCAGCGCATGCACGGTGCCTGTCTCGATCGTGAAGGAGGCGTCGTCGACGGCGACGGTCGCACCGAAGGCCTTGCGAACGCGATCGGCCTCGATGGCGGGAGCCGCGGGTGACATGGCGGACATCCTCAACGCTGCGGCCGGCGCCTTGCCCAGTCTAGTACGGCGATTCCAAGCGACCTGGCACTTGTCCAACGATGCTGGGATCGGCGCCGTGCGTCCTTCGACAAGCTCAGGCTGAGGTCCTTTGTTGATGCCATTATGGGCCTACCTCATCCTGAGCCTGTCGAAGGACGCAACATGGTCATGCCAGCCGATCCGAGTCCTTTCAAGGAAACGGAGCGGTAGCTTCAGGAAAGCGAGGCAGAATCCGCCTCGCTGTCCCGACGATCACGCGCTCAGGGCTCGGGCTGGCCGACGAGCGCCCCCTGGAAGCCGATCTCCGGCGTCTGATCGGAGAAGATCGAGGCGAACCAACCGGGATTGGGCACGAGCGCCGGCGGAAATGCGTTGCAGCCCGCCTTCATCTCATCCCACGAACCGGTCTCGCAATACTTGATCGTCTCGTTCGTCACCAGCGGCAGCGGCAGAGTGACGCGCTTCGGCACGTCCTTGCCTTCAAGCTTCGCGACCGCGAGCTTGAGCGCGAGACCGCCTGAATAGGGCGGCGACGCGTAGGAGATGCGCGGCGCGTTCAACGCGCAGTACGGGCAGTCGCCGCCCTCGACCTTGGCGCTCGCCGGCAGCATTTGGATGCGGCCGCCGTTCGAGCCTTCCCCGGCGCAGGGCAACAACTCATCCGGCTTCTTGCCGGCCTCAAGCTCCATGGCATTCGCCGTGTAGCAGCCGACCTGCATCCACAGGCCATTGATGTCGTTCCAGCTGTGGGTGGCGAGGATTTTCGAGAGCTCCGTGCGGGCCACCGCCTGGCTCCACATGCCGACGGCCTCGGCGACGATCTTGATGTCCGGATACTTCGCGAACACCTCTTTTGCCGCCTTGGTACGCAGCGTATCGACCGACGTCCCGGGCACGCCGGTGATGACGACGATGTTGCCCTTGCCGTTCAACTTCTTGGCCAGCCACTCGGCGGTGACGCGGCCGGCTTCCTCCTGGTCGATGGAGATGTTGTAGGCGCAGGGCTCGGTGATCTCGGCGTCGTAGGCGAACACGAGCACGCCCTTGTCGCAGGCATTCTTGACCGCGGCATTGAGCGCCGTCGGCGAAATCGGGAAGGTGACGATGGCCTGGGCGCCGGCCTGGACCATGGCGTTGATCTGCTGGATCTGCCGTTGGGCGTTCGGACCGGCGACCTGGACTTCCAGGTCGACCTTGTCGCGCATGCTGCTATGGCTGGCCATGGCCTTCACCATGTTGGCCGCCTCGGCCTGCCAGTCGTTGCCGATGTAGCTCATCGACAGGAAAATCTTGAACTTGTCGGCCGCGGCCGCGGTCCCGGCCGAGGTGAGCAAGCCGACGCAGAGCGCGCCCGCCGCCAATGAGATAAACGCCGCCTTCGTAAGTCGCATTTTGTCCTCCCGACTGTGACCGTGTTGCGTGGCGCGCGAATGCGCCTGTGTCGGCCCCGCGGCCACCGCCGAGGCCGATGATTGTTTGATCAAATGATCATAAATCTAATATCATGGTGTGTGCAAGCCTGCGGCTTGCGCCTGATGGAAGCGACGATCGCAACTATTCGCCTCGAGCCAAGATGACGATATCCGCAACCTCGAACAGCCCGCGGCTCAGAACGGCAAGCCTGCCGCCGATGCAGCTTGAGCGCGCGACCTTGCCCAGCGAAATCTATCGGCGACTGAAGTCGATGATCCTCGACGGCGCGCTGAAGCCGGGCGAACTGGTCACCATCCAGAGTCTGTCGAACGCCTTCGGCGTCAGCGCCATGCCCGTTCGCGAGGCGCTCCAGCGCCTGACGGGCGAGCGCGCGCTGACCGTGATCTCCGGACGGTCCGTGGGCATTCCGCAGCTTGCCGCCCCTCGCCTCCGCGACCTGTCGAAGGTCCGCATGGAGCTCGAGGCCACCGCCGCCGAATGGGCGACGCCGCGTGTCACGGCCGCCGACTGCGAGAAGCTCGATGCCCTTGTCGAGTCGATGGGGCGCGCCGCTCTGGACGGAGACACGCCGTCCTATGTCCGCGCGAACCACGATTTTCATTTCACGATCTACGGCGCCGCCGGCTCCGAAACGCTGCTCAGCGTCATCGAGGCGCTTTGGTTGCAGGTGAGTCCCTATTTCCACCTGCTGCACCGCTCGGGAAATTATGTCGACGCCAACGAGCAGCATCGATTGGCGCTCCGCGCCCTCCGGCGCGCCGATGCGAAGTCGTGTGGCAAGCACATCCAGCAGGACATCCACGACGCCACGAAAGTACTGCTCCGACTCCTTGCGAAGCAGCCCGCGCCGTAACCGACGGTCGCCTCTTCCGACGCTCCTCGCCCGATGCCCGGTCATACGGCGCATCGGTGGCTCTGGAGGCAGGTTGCCAGCACCTGGTGGATCGGTTGCTCCCACCAGCGCTGCGAAAAAATCTCGACCTCGGCATAGCCGGCGTAGCCCGCGGCTTCCATCCAGCCGCGGATCGCGGGGATCTCGATGATCCCCTCGCCCATCATGCCGCGATCGTTCAGCAGATGGGTCGTCGGCACCAGCCAGTCGCTGACCTGGAATCCCAGCAGACGCTCGCGGCCGGCGCGCCGGATCTGGTCCTGAAGTTCCGGATCCCACCAGCAATGGTACACATCCACGACCACGCCGAGCGCGCCGCTTCGGCCGGGGTCGAGGTCATCGCAGATGTCGAGGGCCGCGCGCAGCATGCTGACGCAGCCGCGGTCGGCGGCGAGCATCGGATGCAACGGTTCCAAGGCGAGGGGCAGGCCCATGGTCCGCGCGCGCAGAAGAAGCTCCCCCAATTCCTCGACCATCATCCGGCGCGCCTGAGTGATGTCCTTGCTCGGCGCGCTGCCGGGACTCGAACATTGCGGCAGGCCTCCCGGCACGATCACGAGGCAGGGAGCGCCGAGCGCCATCGCCTCATCGAGGGCGCGGTGGTTGTCGTCGCGCGCCTGCTGGCGATGGGCGAGATCGGCGACCATCATGCCGCCCCGGCAATAGCCGGACAGGACGACACCGGCGTCCCGGAGCAGTCGCGCGGCCGGCGTCGGACCCAGGGCGGCCACCTGGTGGCGCCAGACCGAAAGCGCCCGGATGCCATGACGCATGGCGGCCTCGACAATCGTCGCAAGGTCGCCCTGGCGATCGACCTTGATCGTGTTGAGAGAGAGAGCCATTCGTGATCGCCGGAGAAATCTCTCACGACACGCTCTCCGGCAGCGCGCCATCCGTCGCCAGGACCGCTGCCTCCTCCGAGGCCGCCTCGCCCAGGAGAAACCCCAGCAGGAGCGCCGCCTGGCCACGCACCATTGCGGCGCCATCCACGAAGATCTTGCCCTGCTCTTCCGCGTGACGTCGGAGGCGCGAGGGGTCGGCACCGATCACGATATCCACGACGCTTTCGCAGCGGGCTATCACCGCGGGCGGTGCCGGGGAAGGATCCTCCGGGCCCATACCCAGCGGCGATGCGTTGATCAGGATGTCGAAGCGACCGCGGAAATCGGCCCCCGCCGAAATGGCGCATGTCGGCGCGGTTGCCCGCAGGCGCTCGACGAAGGCCGCCGTCTTCTCGCGCTCGGGATCGTCGATGACGAGTTTCTGCGCGCCTTCCGCCACGAGGCGCGCCGCGATCGCCCGGCCGGCACCACCGCAGCCCTTGAGCAGAATGCATTTGCCGGCAAGCGCGAGGCCGGCCTGCCGCATGGCCCGGGCAAGGCCGAAGCCGTCGAAATTTGCCCCGATCCAGTCGCGACTGTCGCAGCGGACGCAGTTGGACGAGCCGATCAGTGCGACGAGCGGCGTCCGCCGATCGAGCCCGCCGCAGACCAGTTGCTTGAGCGGCGTGGTGACAATAAGGCCGATGACATCTTTGTCCTGCCGCGTCGCCCCGGCATAGGCGGGAAACTCGCCCACCTCGAGCGGCCGCAGGACCACACGTCGATCGTCTCCCGTTTGCGCCAGCATCGCGTTCAGCAGATTCGGCGATCTCACATGCGAGAGGGGAAAACCGATCATCTCGATGCGCTTCATCAGGGGTCGGCTCCGCCGGCGCCGGCATGGGAACGTCGCCGGCCTAGTCCGCCGGCAGGGCCTGGGAATAGGCACGATAGCGGCCGCTCACGTCCGCCTCCGCCGCGTCACCGTCATGCACCACGACGCGGTAGCGCAGCAGCATGGTTTCACCCTGTCGGATGTCGCGGCGCTCCTGTCGAAATGGGCCAACCGTCACGACGCCCCAGTCGGCGACAAACCAGTAGGGATCGACGTGATCCCGGGGATCGGGAAAGACCGCGATGCCGGCGCGATGGCCGCCGCCCACCGGCCCCGAATAGTCGATCCAACGCGCCCCACTGCCGCTGATCTCGCCGCCGCCGACGCGCCCGCGGTCGTCCTGCACGCGCCCGCCCGATGTGGCTGCCATCGATTCGGCGACGCGGACGCTGAAATAGGCGTGCCGCGTCGGACCCAGGGACAGGTCCCAGTCGGTTGCCGACAGGCGCGACTGCACGTCGATCACATAGGCAGCATCCGTGGCGACGATGTCGAGGGTCCGGATTTCCCGCGCCGCCAGGCGCCCGTCCTCCGCCGCCCATTCCGACGGCCCGCGCCACTCGATGGTTTGGATGATGCGGAATTCCCCCGCGGCCAGCTCCTGCCCGATGGCGGCGACCTGCTGGATGCGGCCGGGCGCCCGGCCCTGGAAGGTCTCGTCGAGGTAGAAGTTGTAGGTGTATTCCTCCCGGCGTCCGTCGGCGGCGGGCATCCAGCAATGCAGATGATCGCTGGCGATCCAGAAGGAATTGTGATGCGGATGGTCGGCCGGACATTCGGAGGTCACCGCAAATCCGGCCGGCGTGTAGAGCGGAAAGAGATAGGGCGGGTATCGACCCTGGGTCAGGTTGAGGACCGGCCGGGTAGGTAGTGGTGCCAGGGCCGGAATCGAAATAAACCAGTATCCTATTGTTTTCATGAACACGTTTAGCTTTCCGTCGCAGCGAATACCAACAAGAATACCAACACGCCTTGCGCTTGGTTGAATGCGAGATTCCGCGCATTGCGGCCTAAGAGATCTTACTTGCATGAACCGACAGCGACTGGGGTCAAATTCGCTGGCGAATTGGAGCCCTGCAACTTGGGCTCGTTGATCGAGGTTCCGATAGACCTGAGATCGCCGACTACCTTGCATCCTGTGAGCACCGCAGTATCTCCCGCGATGAGTACCGAGCCACGAAAGTTGGTGATGAGCTAGCAGCTACCTGAATCGCCCGGATTGCCGCAGATAGCCGTCATCGCGCTTAACTGGTACCGACGTCGGTGTGGTGCCAACGGCAGTCGCTTGACACCCTTTCAATCGTGCACAGGCAACTGCGGAATCTCTGTCGGAGCGGTCGGCGGACGGGTTCGATATCATTAGAGGTGTCAAATCGCCGAGAGGCAGCGCACAACCCTGCGCTTTACGAGGTCTGCGCGACGAGCTTGCGGATTTCCTGCGCGAGGTGATCGCCTGGCGTGTTTGCATCGAATGCCTTCACAAATTTGCCTTCGGCGCTCATGAGATAGATGTAGGTACTATGATCCATGAGGGTGGTTTCGCCCCCTCCGACGTCGTGCGGTGCCGAGTAGGCGCCGTATTCCTGCACAACGGTCTCAATCTGCTGCGGACTGCCAGTCAGACCGACGATTCGCGAATCGAACGCATTGATATACTTTCCCATCACCTCGGGTGTGTCGCGTTGCGGATCAACCGTGATGAAGAGCGGCTGCACCCTCTTGGCGTCGGGACCAAGCTTATCCAGCGCGACGCCAATCGCGTTGAGTACCGTTGGGCAGGTTTCCGGACAGGACGTGTACCCGAAATACACGAGCAACCACCGGCCGCGATAGGTTCGATCGGTCACAGTCTCGCCGTCGACCGCCGTGAGCGTGAAAGGACCGCCGATCGTCACGGGTGAGGAGGCCGCCTTCGCGGGCGGCGTCCCGAACACCATAGCAAAGCCGAAGAAAGACAAGAAGAGCTGACCGAAAACGCGAACGAGGAGATGTTGCTGTCGACGCATCGTAAATCACCTCGGAGATGTCGATGCTCGGCGATCCGCGGCTATTGCTCCTTGAGCGTCTGGAGTGCCGCGCTCACCGTCCTGTATTGTTCGCTCTGGGCCGGGAGCACCGTGAGGACGCGCCGCCAGTACGCAGCTGCCTCGGCGAAGTGCCCCCGCTGAACGGCAGCAAAGCCCAGGTACCAAAGTGCCTCCGGCTGCTTCGGGTCAATTGCTTCGACTCGACGCAGGAGGGCGACGACGCGCTCCGGCACGGGCGTGTCGGGCGTACCCTCAGCGATAAGGGATTCGGCCGCGCGGAGGGGGATGGAGGGGTCATTCGGCCTGAGCGTCGCTGCCTGCTCGTAGGCGTCGACCGCCTTGTCACGCTCGCCGAGAACGCTATAGGCGTGGGCGAGCTTCAGCCAACCCTCGGGGTCGTCGGGGTTCGCCTTGAGTTTTGCCGCCAGCCCCGCGACCATGCCTTTGATCATCTCATGCTGCTGCTCCGTCGTCATCTGGGCCACTTGCGCCATATCCTCGGCGGTGGGACCGTCGACCGCGGCCGATGGCGCAAGGGTGGGCACCGGCAGGTTTGCAGTGCGCGCGGTTTCGGCGATGCGTGCCTTGAGGTCTTCGCGGAGCGGCGAGCCGGCCGCCGTCTCGGCGGCAAGGGCTTGCCATGAATCGATGGCGTCTTTCGTCTGGCCTGCTTGCGCCGCGCCGAGCGCCAGATAGTAGCGCGCCGCCACGCTGCGGGGATCGCCCGTCAGGGCGGCGTCGAAGGCCTTACGCGCCTCGGGGGTTACGAAGCCATCCGCGGCCATTACGAGAATCTCGCCATAGCCCGCGAGCACGTCCGGCCGTCCCTTGGTCAGCGCAATGGTACGCCGGTAGGCTTCGGCGCTCTTGCCCCACTGGCCGAGCGCCGCCTGGGTTCTCGCGAGCAGCAGCCAATCCTGGGAATCGTCCGCATCGTGCGTGAGCTTTTCCTCGAGGGCGGAGGCGGTCTCCGCAAGCTCGAGATGGTTCTTTGCGACAAGCGTGCGCTCCGACTCGCGCGCGGCATAGGGCTGATCAGGCACGTTCGGTGACCCCAGGGCGAGATAGAGCCCCGCCGCCAGCGCCGGCATGGCGAGAGGCAGCGCTACGGCTACGAGTCGGCCACCGGCGTCGCGCGGTGGCGGTGCGGCCGGTTGCCTGTCGGCGGCGAGGAGGCGGCGCTCGATCTCCAACCGTGCCGCAGTCATTTGACTCTCGCTGATGAGGCCACGCGCCGCATCGCTCTCCAGTTCCTTCAGTTGTTGGCGATAGACGGCGCGGTCGAAAGCGGCGCGCTCATGTACCGGCCGAATCCCGTTCATGAGCGGCAGCACGACCGCGGCCACCGCGATCGCCGTCATGGCGGCGAGGGCGAGGGCAAGCAGCATCAACTTTCACCCTCCCGGAGCAACTCCTCGAGGCGCAGCCGCTCTGCCGTCGTGAGCGGCGCCGGTCTCGCGTTCAGCCCTGCATGGCGCCGGCGCAGATAGGTGCCGACGCCGATGGCGCCGAGCGCCAACACTGCCGCCGGGCCGAACCAAAGCGCGTAGGTAGCCGGCTCCACAGGCGGTCTCAGGAGCACGAACTGGCCATAGCGGCTCACGAGAAAATCGATCGCCTGCGGGTCGGTGTCGCCAGCCGTAAGCCGCTCGCGCAGCAATACCCGCAAATCATGCGCAAGGTCGGCGTGCGAATCGTCTATCGACTCGTTCTGGCAGACCAGGCATCGCAGCTCCTGCGACAGCGCACGGGCGCGGGCCTCGAGCACCGGATCCGCAAGCCGCTCGCCCGGCTCGACTGCGCCTGCTGCGCCGACGAAACCGACAAGGAGAACGTTCGCCAGCAGGGAACGCAGGTGGTGCACCTGCGGTCACTCCCCCGCGACCGCCGCTTGCGCAGCGAGCACACGGCGCGCCGCAATGCCAACGCGCCAACGCCGGTCGCTCAAGCTGGCGAGACCGCCCATAGCCATGAAGATGGCGCCGATCCAGATCCAGGGAACGAGGGGCTTCCAATAGGCCCGCAGGGTCCAGCCGCCGTGCCCGTCGGCTTCGCCGAGCGTGACATAGAGATCGGCGAGCAGATTGGTGCGGATTGCCGTTTCGCTGGTGTGCATCTGCTGCACCGGGAAAAACCGCTTCTCCGGATTCAGGACGGCAACCGTTTCGCCATCGCGCCGGACGGTGACGGTGGCACGGTCGGCGCTGTAGTTGGGACCTTGCGCTTTCGCGACGCCGTCGAAATGCAGGACGTAGCCGGCGAGCGGCAGATCGTCGCCCGGCCGGACGATGTCGATGCGCTCGCTCTGCCAAGCCGAGGCGGCGATGCCGGCGACCGTCACGGCCAGGCCGACATGGGCGAGCGTCATGCCATAGGCGGCGCGCGGCAGCATGCGGGCCCGCCGCCAGCTATCGCCTGCGGGTACCCGAAGCAGCTTCACTCGCTCGGCCCACTCGACAATCGCACCTGCGAAAACCCACGCCGCGAGCGTGAGGCCGAACACGGCGAGCAGCGGGCCGCCATGGGCGAGGTACATCCCGACCGTCTCGACGATAAGCACGATCGCGAGCGCGACCCATAGACGCTGCAGCGCGCCCCGTAGATCGCCGCGCTTCCAGGCGAGTAGCGGGCCGATCCCGACGGCGATCAGCAACGGCACCATGAGCGGCACGAATGTGCGGTCGAAGAAGGGAAATCCCACGGATACCTTGGGTCCGCCGGCCGCGTCGAGAAAGAGCGGGTAGAGCGTGCCCAGGAAAACCGTGACGGCTGCGGTCGTGAGCAGCAGGTTGTTGACGACGAGTGCGCCTTCACGCGAGATCGGCGCGAAGACGCCGTCGCTCTTGAGAGCTGGCGCGCGCACCGCATAGAGCGCGAGCGAGCCGCCCACCGCAACCGTAAGCAGCAACAGGATGAATATGCCGCGCGTCGGGTCGGTCGCAAAGGCGTGCACGGAAGTAAGCACGCCCGAGCGCACCAGGAAGGTGCCGACGAGCGACAGCGAGAAGGTGACGATGGCCAGGAGAATGGTCCAGCTCTTGAGCGTGCCGCGCTTCTCCACGACGATCGCCGAGTGCAGGAGCGCGGTGCCGACGAGCCAGGGCATGAAGGAGGCGTTTTCCACCGGATCCCAGAACCACCAGCCGCCCCAGCCCAGCGTGTAGTAGGCCCACCAGCTCCCCATGGCGATACCAGTGGTGAGCGCGCACCAGGCGGCAAGCGTCCAAGGCCGTACCCAGCGCGCCCACGCAGCGTCGACGCGCCCTTCGATGAGCGCGGCCACGGCGAAGCTGAAGGCCACGGAGAAGCCGACATAACCTAGGTAGAGGAATGGCGGATGGAACGCGAGACCCGGATCCTGCAGGATCGGGTTGAGGCCGTGGCCGTCGAGTGGCGCCGGCGCGACGCGGCGGAAGGGGTCGGAGGTGAACAGGATGAAGAGAAGGAATCCGGCGCCGATCATACCCTGCACGGAAAGCACGCGGGCGCGCAGCTCCGTCGGCAGATTGCCGCCGAACCACGCAACGGCTGCACCGAAGAGCGAGAGGATGAAGACCCACAGGACCATCGAGCCCTCATGGTTTCCCCAGACGCCGGTGATCTTGTAGAGCAGCGGCTTTGCCGAGTGGCTGTTCTCGACGACGTTGAGCAGGGAGAAGTCCGAGCTGACGTAGGCATGGATGAGCGCGGCGAAGGCGGCCGTCACGAACACCAGCTGACCGATCGCCGTCCGGTCACCTGCCGCCATCCAGCCGAGCTGCCTCCGCGCCGCGCCGGCCATCGGCAACGTCGCCTGAACCAGCGCGAGGCACAGCGCGAGCATGAGCGAAAAATGGCCAAGCTCCGCGATCATCTGCTCATCTTCGCGCGTTCGCCGCGCGGAGACGGCCGCGGGTGCCCAGGAACGCATGACGTTGCGCTTGCCGAGTCTGGGCGTGAGGAACCGTGCCGGTCACGCGACCCCAGGCATCGCCCAAAGCTTCGACGAGACGCTCGATATCGGCGTCGTCATGCTGCGGCGACGGCGTGAGGCGCAGGCGCTCCGTGCCACGCGGCACCGTCGGATAGTTGATCGGCTGGACATAGATTGCGTGCCGCTGCAGCAACTCGTCGCTGATCGCGCGACAGACGCGGGCATCGCCGACCAGCACGGGGACGATATGGCTGACCGACGGCATCACCGGCACGCCGGCTTCGGTGAGCAAGCGCTTCAGGCGGGCTACGCGCTCTTGATGGTGCCGGCGCATCGACGGATCGCTCGTGACCAGCCGGACGCTGGCCAGCGCCCCGGCGGCGATTGCCGGCGGCAATGCTGTCGTGAAGATGAAGCCAGGTGCAAAGCTGCGCAGGAAGTCGACGAGCTGCGCCGAGCCGGCGACGTAGCCGCCCACGAGCCCGAAGGCCTTGGCCAGTGTACCCTGGATCACGGTGAGGCGATGCATGACGCCGTCGCGCTCGGCGATGCCGCCGCCGTGCGGGCCGTAGAGGCCGACGGCGTGGACCTCGTCGAGATAGGTCATGGCGCCATGGCGCTCGGCCACGTCGCACAGCTCGGCGATCGGCGCGATGTCGCCATCCATCGAATAGACGGATTCGAAGCATACGAGTTTCGGCCGGTTCGGATCCGCCGCCGCGAGCCGGCGCTCGAGATCGGCAGGGTCATTGTGCTTGAAGATATGCTTTTCTGCGCCGCTGTGCCGGATACCCTGGATCATCGAGGCGTGGTTGAGCGCGTCCGAGTAGATGATGCAGCCGGGAGTCTGACCGCCGATCGTAGAGAGCGCGGCCTCATTGGCGACATAACCCGAGGTGAACACAAGCGCCGCTTCCTTGCCATGGAGATCGGCAAGCGCTCGCTCAAGCAGTACGTGGTAGTGTGTCGTGCCGGAGATGTTGCGGGTGCCGCCGGAACCGGCGCCGCTCCGTTCGATCGCCTCATGCATCGCCGCCAGCACCAGGGGGTGCTGACCCATGCCGAGATAGTCATTCGAACACCAGACCGTAACCTCAGCGCCGAGGCCATGCTCGAAAGCGTGTGGAAAGGCTCCAGCCCGCCGGGAGAGGTCGGCAAAGATGCGATAGCGTCCCTCGGCCCTCAGGCTCTCCAGGCGGCCACAAAAAAAATTGTCGAAGTCGGTGCCTTGCCACATTTGCCGTGCCCCGAACCGTCGCCAACGCCGGCGTCAAGTCGGCGCCGGCGGCACACACCGCCCAGCGCCACCGCGAGCGCCCGCAGCACACTAGCCCGCCGTGGCGCCGTGCGTCGCGACGCCCCTCGCGCAGGCGCTGCGCCGCCTGCTTGGAACGCCGTTGCCTGTCGGCCTACGGCGTGCCGGGATCCAGGACCGAACCGGTGTTCGACCAGTAGATGTAGGTTTCCAGAGCCTTCATCGCCTCCGATTCGGGGTCGATCTTTTCGCCCTGGTTGGGCTTCTCGATGCACCAGTTGATCATCTCGCGCAGCGTCGCGAAATTTCCGATCTGCGCCTGGAATTTCGGGAATTCGTGCGGATGCGTGTCGGCCGCCATGGGGTGGCACATCGCGCAGGCCATTCCCGTGGTGCTGAGCTTCACGCCGAGCTGCTGCTGAGTGGCCGCATCGCCATGGAACAGCAGATCGCCCTTCTTCACCTCGTCCATGAAGACCTCATGGAAGGCCTCCAACTGCGCCGCCGTAAACGGCACCTTGTGAGCCTCGGCGCGATTGACGGGGCCGGCGAATGCCAAGGCGGCCGCAACGAGCGCGGCGGCACCAACCATACTCTTGTGCACTGTCATTTGAGCTTTCATGGCCATCTCTCCCCGGTCGGGCAAGAACCTCCCGACCACTGCTCTCCTGGGATCTGGGGCGGTCGTTCGGGAAGGCCGCTGAGTCTCTAGCTGCGGCCCTTCCAAGCGTGCGTCATGCCGCCCCGGCACCCTGTTCCTAGTAAGGCCACATGTTGTCGGCGATGCGCGGCCTGAGAATCTGGTTGTCGTTGTCGCCGGTGCCCGAGTCGACTTGAGCGTCGGCGAATACCTGCTTGCGGCCCCACATGACGTACTCGGTTTCGACCTTGTCGGCGGCGCTGAAGCTGAGGTCGCCCCAGCCGACGCCGTCGAACGGATCGCCCGGGTCGGCGCGGATCATCGGCTTCGTCAGCGCGGGCACGCCCTGCGGTGCATAGGGCCATGGCCAGGAGGTCGCGAGCATGCCGATCGACCGCAAGCTGCCGATCTCGTTGTAGAGCACCTGATGCACATGGCCGTGGATGTTGGTGACGTTGGTGTAGGGCTTCAGCACCTCGTTCACCTCGCGCCAATCCCGCACCCAGAAGTTCCAAGGCGGGTAGCACTCGTAGAGCGGATTATGGCTGAAGACGATGACCGGCTTCGCTTTGTCCCAGTCGGAGAGCGCGGTTGTCAGCCAATCGAGCTGATCCTTCCCCACGCCGGCCCAGGGACCGGCCACGGTGCCGTCGAGGACCGACATGTGGGCCATGCGCTCCTCGGGGCTCATCTTCTTGGCCGACCAGTAATCCGGCGCGCGGCTGATGGTGTCGAGCCCCACGAAGCGCACGCCCTTGTGATCGAAGCTCCAGTTCGGCTTGCCGAAGAGCCCGCGCCACTTCTCGCCCAGGTCGTAGTACCAGTCGTGCTCTCCGGGGATGAAGACCTTCTTGATCTTCACTTCCTTGAGAATCTCGTTGCCGAGATCGAGCTCCTCGGCCCTGCTGAGTTGGGCGAGGTCGCCGCCGAAGATCAGAAAGTCCGCCGGTGGGTCCAAAGCCTGGACGTCCTTGACCGCTCGCACCGCCTTGTCGACGAAGCGCGTGTTGACCGACTTCGGATACAGATGGGTGTCCGAGATCCAGGCGAACTTGAAGGGCGCCTCGGCGGCGTACGCGACGTCGACGGTGTTGAGCAGAGGGAACCAGCCATAGGTCGCCGCGCCCGCGGCCACGCCGGTCAATAGCGATCTATGAAGAAACGTGCGCCGGGTAATGCGCAGCGACGGATCGGGACGTTCCCCGGGTCGGCGCAGTACCATGTCCATCTCACGCCGTTCGCGCTCCAACTCAGACATGGGGTGCCTCCTTTCGATGCAACCGCATGGACCGTCGGCATTCGAACAGGAAAGTGGCCGACGGGTTCGGCCAAATCACCTATTGCTTCTTCAACTCTACGTTGAGTTCCGTCGGCTTTCCGCTGGTAACGGTCACCGACAGTTCGACGGAACCAGTGTAGGACTGAATGGCTACGAGCTTGTAATCGCCGGGGGGCACGTCGGTGATCGTGAACTTGCCATCGGCGCCGGTTACGGCGTAGTAGGGATTGTCTACAACGTAGATCCAGCCTTCCATCCACCCGTGCGCATCGCAGTCGACTCGCACGGTGCCCGCTCGCTTCAGCTCGGTCGGAATCCGCTGGCCCTGGTTGGGCAACGCCATATTGAAGGCGGTGCGCTGTCCATAGTAGCCGTGTGTGTTGTGGAGCACCGGATCGGTGTTCACGACATCGAGCGGACCGGCGGGGACAACCTGGACCTCCGGCACGAACCGGCACTTGACGTTATCGAGCTCCGGTGCCTTTCCCGCCGGTGGCCAGGCTTTCCCCTTCGCCACATCGACGAGGTACACGGCCGCGTTCGCGACTCCCTTGTCCGGTCCAACCTCGATCAGCGGTTCCTCACGGATGCCACCGCAGACCTCGACATCCTTCGTCGGAATGATCTTCCGAGTCGGTACGGCGCCGTTGAAGACTACCTTCCCTTCGATCGTGCCGCCGTCGGCGACGGAGACCGTGTCATAGGACTGTGCGGGAAGGGCCATCATCGCGACGGCGACGACCGCAAAGGAACCGGCAAATAGCGCGGCGATTTTCATCAGCAACGCTTCCTCCCTCGTACTTGGCGAGAGGGGTTCCAATAGCCGACAAACTGACGGGTGGTGGACCCCCTCGCTCACTTCGGAATCTTTTTGCTTTATTTTTTTTTGGAATAGGAATAAGAAAATATCTAATTTCGAATCTATCGTCAAGTGTGGACTCGAAAATTTTTTGTCAACGAGTTTGCACAAGGGATGCTTTGTCGTTTCGGCCCCCTCCGAAGCGATCGGGGGCGACGCGAATCGGAGCGTCTCTTGAGAAGATGGGCTGACGGGCTCACAGCGACGGCGTCGCATCGACAGGACGCGCCGCGAGGAAGGCTCCGGCTCTGCCCAGCAACGATCTGGGCTAGCGGCTATAGGGAGGGGCTATGGCAGAGGCTTTGCGTGGCAGGTTCACCGGCATCGACCTCGATGATTTGGTCGACTGGCGCGTCGTTCGGACCTGGCTCTATTGGGGCATGTTCTGGCTCATGGTCACGCCGTCGGTCGGCGTCACCATTTCCGGTCTGTTCAACTATCCCGACTATCTCGGACCGGCGATCGAGCTGACCTTCGGCCGGCTACGGCCCGTCCATGTCAACGGCGTCATCTTCGGCGCGTTCTCCGCCCTGTTCATCGGCGAGTGCTACTACCTCGTGCCGCGTTTGTGCGGCGTGCGGGTCGTATGGGGAGAGTGGGGCGTACCACTGGCATGGGTATGGAATCTGGCCACCCTGGCCGGCCTCGTCTCGCTGCCGCTGGGCGAGAATCACGGGCTCGAGGCCGGCGAGATGCCACTCTTCGCCGAGATTCCCCTCTTCATCGTGACGGCCGCGGCGACCGCGCAGTTTATCGTCACGATCGCGCGACGCCTGGAGCCGCCGCTGTACGTCGCGCTCTGGTATTTGATTGGCGCCTTCGTGTGGACGACGATGAATTTGATCCTAGGAAGCTTCATTCTGCCCTACACCATTTCCGGGATCAACAGCGCCGCGTTTCACGGGCTCTACATCCACTACATCGTGGGGTTGTGGCTCACGCCGGCGGGTTACGTGCTGATCTACTATTTCCTGCCGCTGAGCGTGCGGAACCCGATCTATGCGCACAAGCTGTCGCTGGTCGGTTTTTGGTCGCTCGCCCTGTTCTATCCCTTCGTCGGCATCCATCACTATCTCTACAGTCCGATCGCCGACTGGGCGGAGACGTTGGCGATCATCACGTCCATGTTGCTGATCATTCCGGTGTGGACGGTGCTGGTGAATTTCTTCGGTACGGTAAAAGGCCGCTGGCGCGATTTCGGAAAGAATCTGCCGGCGAAGTTTCTGATCATGGGATCTCTCATGTATCTGCTCGGATGCTTCCAGGGTTCGACCGAGGCCCTGCGCTCGATCCAGCAGCCGACGCACTTCTCGGATTTCGTCATCTCGCATTCGCACCTCACGGTATTCGGGACTTTCGTGGTCTGGGCCATCGGCGGACTCGTCTATGTCTGGCCGCGCGTCTGGGGCCGTGAAGAGCTGTGGTCGTGGACGCTCGGCAACTGGTCGTTCTGGCTGATCACCTGCGGCATCTCCGTGATGGGCCTGGTGCTGACCGCCGGCGGCCTGCAGCAAGGCTTCCAGTGGATGAACGGCACCGAATGGCTCGATACGGTCGTGCAGATGCGGCCCTATTGGCTCGTGCGCACGTTCTCGGGCGTTTCCATGGACATCGGGATGTCGCTGCTCGTGATCAACTTGATGATGACGGCGCTGGCGCGGTCGGCGGCGGCGACGACGGCCGCCGCGCGGCCCACGGGTCCGCTCGCCGCCGGGGAGCCCGCACAATGAACGCGCGCATTGTCGCCCTGGTGGCCGGCGTCGGCTTCTTCTTCCTCGCCCTCATCACGCAGGGCGTCCTGCCCTTCGTCGAGCCGTCGGCCCGCACCGACCGCGTGAGTGCGGTCGTCCGCACCGACCTGGGCGAGCTCAAATGGGTGATGACCGAGGCCACCGACTACACGCCGCTCCAGCAGCAGGGGCGCGACGTGTATCTGCGGGAGGGCTGCTGGTATTGCCACTCGCAATTCGTCCGCCCGGTGACCGGCGAGACGCGCCGCTGGGGACCGGTCAGCCAGTCCGGCGAATACGCCTTCGACGTCCCGCACCTCTTCGGCACCCGCCGCATCGGCCCCGACCTGACCCGGGTCGGCCTCAAATACAGCGACGAATGGCACTTCGCCCATTTCTGGAATCCACGCATGCTCTCGCCGAATTCCGTGATGGCGCCCTATCGCGGGCTGTTCGACGCTCCCAACGAACCGGTCAAGATCGTCGACGACGGAGCGGGGGGGCAGACCCTCGAACAGACCGCGCTCACCAAAAGGCTGTTCGACTTCTCGAGCAAGGAGCAGGTGAAGCTGACGCCGAACAGCGCAGGACTCCTGTTCGTGCCCACCAAGGCACAAGGCAAGTTCCCTCTGATCTGGACGCCGAACAAGGAATACACCGGCGATACGGTGAAGCTCGCCGCCGAGACGAAGGATCTCGAGGCCCTTGTCGCCTACGTGCAGAAGCTCGGGATGAATCGCGGCAAATGGCGCGACCTGTTCGAACCGCAGGAATTGGAGGCGTCGGACATCAGCGTGCCGCGTTCGGACGAGTGGATCGCTCATGGCAAGGAGGTCTATGAGCGCCGTTGCATCGGCTGTCACGGCGCCCAGGGGGACGGCAATGGCCTTGCCGCCACCTTCATGTACAATCAACGTCCGCGCAACTTCACTCTGGGCGTGTTCAAGTTCCGCCACACCAAGGAGCCGGTGCCGACCGACGGCGACCTGCTGGAGACGATCAGCCGCGGCGTGCGCGGCACGGCGATGCCGGCCTGGTACGACCTGCCGCTCAACGATCGCCTGGCCGTGATTCAGTACATCAAGTACGAGCTGGCGGTGGACCGCTCGGATCCGCAGAAGCCCTATGCCTATTTCGTCGAGGAGCCGCCGGGCGCGCCGCTGTATATCGGCGCGCCGCCGCCGCCCTCGGCGGCGATCGTGGCGCACGGCAAGGAAGTTTGGCAGCAGGCCAAGTGCTGGGAGTGCCATGGCCAGACCGGCAAGGGCGACGGCGAGAAGGCGGCCGGCCTCAAGGACGATTTCGGCTTCCCGATCCGGCCCGCCGATCTGACCGCTGGACAATTCAAATCGGGACCGAAGGTCGACGACATCTTCAGGACCCTGAGCACCGGCCTGAGCGGCACGCCGATGCCCACCTTTAGGGACGCCTTCCCGGAGGCGGACCGCTGGGCGCTGGCCTACTATGTCCTCTCGCTTTCGGCCTTCAAGGATCCGCTCACCGGCGAGCCGCTGAAGGTCTCGGACGCCGCCCGCGCAGCACTCGATGATCCGAAGCTGCAGGCGCGCTCCTCTGACAACGCCTATGTTCCGGGAGCGACCGCGACGGCCGGTACAACCTCGTCGGGGACCGCCGTGGCGCAAGGCGAAGGAGCGCCGCTTCCGGGCAGCACAGGGCAGGGAAACTGAGCCATGACGGACTTCGAGGTCCTGGGACCACTTATAGTCGCCGCGCTGATGAGCATCGGCACGCTCTGCGTCTTGGTCTGGGCCGTGCTGTCCGGCGCGCTCACCGATGCCGACGACGTGGCCATCAAGTTCTGTCGCATGGAGGTAGGAGATGACGGCGTCCGAAAACACGGCGACTGAAGCGAAAAGCGAGACCGACGATCACGAGATGGAGGAATACTCCGGCGGCTACATCAAGGCGCGCCACGGCTATATCCCCGTCTGGCTGCTGGTCGTCTATGCGGTACTGTTCGTCTGGGCGCTCTACTACGTCGTCGAATACTGGGGCGGGCTGGGCCCCGGACGAGTCGAGTAGAAGCGGTATGCCCGGCCGGCGGCCGGAAACTGGCAATGGGCGTCGGGCCGTGCCCCAAGTTGCTGCGGCCCGCCGGTCCGAAATGAGGAGATGGTCGAGATGCTCGTAGCGAAGATCATTCTTGCGGTCGCCGCCTTGAACCTGCTCTTTCTGTTCGGCGAGCTCACGATGAACGTGGTCCGCGCCTTTATCGGTTGACGAGGAGGGAGCATGCTGGACAACACCATCTTCTCGCTGTCGATGGCGAGCTTTCCCCAGGGCCTTGCCTTCGTCGGCTTCGCCATATTCACCGTCGGATTCTTCGTCTGGGTCGCTCTACTCGTGCGAAGCAAGCACAAGAAGTAGCCGGGGGCTGAAGCGCGCGCAAGCGGCTTGAAGGGTTGGGCAGGGCGATCCGTCATGACCCACTATCTGCTGCTTTTTCTTGCCGGATTCGCCGGCAGCTTTCATTGTCTGGGTATGTGCGGCGGATTCGCCTGCGCGCTCGGTCGCGATCCCGGCGGGCGCGTTGCGACCGTCCTGCGACATCTCTTCTACAACAGCGGCCGACTGACGACCTACTGCTTCCTGGGTGGGATCGCCGGTTCGCTCGGGCAACTGTTATGCACACCCGAAGGATTGGCGGTGCGGCTGCTGGGAGGCTCGCTCGATGCCGGGCAGCGGATTCTTGCCGTCGTCGCGGGTGTTCTCATGATCACCATGGCGCTGCAATTCTTCGGCCTGCTGCAGGGGTTCCATCGCTTCGCGGTCGGCTTTGGCGGCAGCACGTTCACCGTGTCTCTGCGTAGCCTGCTGGGGGCACATGGCCGCGCCGCGCCGATCGCTCTGGGAGTCGTCAACGGGTTCCTACCCTGCCCGCTCGTGTACGCTTTCGCGGCCCAGGCCATCAGTACGGCGAGCGCACTGCCCGGCATTCTCACGATGGCGGCGTTCGGCCTGGGCACCTTTCCCGCCATGCTGATGATGGGCGGCATCGGCCGCCTCCTGGAGCCGACGTGGCGGCGATACGGCGTTTGGCTTGCCGGAGGGTTCATAATGCTGCTGGGCGTCATCACCATCGGCCGCGGTCTCCTGCCGATGATCGGCCCGGACGGATTGAGCGGGCACGGGGGACATCTCTGGTGACGGCAGCCGCCGACGCGCTGTGCAGCCATTGTTTGCTGCCGATCGGCTTGCGGCCCATGCGGCGAATGGTGAACGGCGAGAGCCGCGCGTTCTGCTGCTACGGCTGCTGCATCGCCTATCTCGTGAAGAGCGGCAGCAGCGAGGAGTGGGAGGCCGCGTGGCTCTTGATCCGCCTCGGCGTTGGCGGCTTTCTCTCCATGAACATCATGCTGATCAGCCTGCTGATCTATGCCGGAGCGTTCACGGGCGCCGATGCCCGGCTCGTGCCGTGGGTCCATCTTCTGCTCTGGATTCTGGCCACCCCGGCGCTAGCAGTTCTCGGCGGACCGCACCTGCGCGACGCTTGGCACAACGGACTGCAGGGCCGTTTGACCGCCTCGACGCTCGTCGTGCTCGGCGTGGGCGCGGCGTACGTCTATTCGGCGATCAGCGTGCTCGCGGGTAGCCTGCACGTCTATTTCGACACCGCCACCATGGTGCTGATGTTCTTCACCCTCGGCCGCTATCTCGAGGCGGCCGGCCGCGCCCGGGCCGCGCGCGACCTGGGCCCCTTGCTGGCGGCCGAGAGCGAGTGGGCGACAGTGGTTGAGGGCGCCTCGCAGCAGCGTCTGCCGGTACGGGAGGTGCACGCCGGCATGCTCGTGCGGGTCAAGCCGGGGGAACGCATTCCGGTCGATGGCATGGTGCTTGAAGGGGAGTCCCAAGCCGACGAGGCGGTGATCACAGGAGAAAGTCGGCCGGTCTCGAAAATGATCGGCGCGTCCGTGATCGCGGGCAGTATCAATATCGACGGGTCCTTGCTGATCGAAAGCAGTGGCGCGGGAAACCAGACGCGCTGGGCGCAGATTTGTCGATCGGTCCGCGATGCGCTGATCCGCCGGAGTCCGACTCAGCGCATGGCCGACCGCGTGCTCGCGGCTTCCGGGCCCGCCTTGCTTGGCTTGGCAATCGCGACAGTCTTCTATTGGTACGAGTGGTGGCCATTCGATCAGGCGCTGCTTGCCGGGCTCGCTGTGCTCGTGGTCGCCTGCCCCTGTGCGGTGGGTCTCGCCGCGCCGCTCGCGACCTCGCTCGGTATCGGGCAGCTCGCGCGGCGCGGTTGTGTCGTCCGCAGCCCCGCCGCCCTCGAGGCGCTCGCCCGCGTGCGCCTGCTCGCCTTCGACAAGACCGGCACGCTCACCGCCGGCAAGGCCCACTTGGCCGGCATCGAGAGCGAAGGGGTTGAAGACGATGAGGTGCTCGCGCGGGCCGCCGGTTTGGAGCTCCATTCCGAGCATGGCTTCGCGGGCGCTATCGCGGCGGCAACGGCCGCGCGCGGTCTCGAACCGGTTGCCACACGCAATGTCCGGATCATACCAGGCCGCGGCATCCGGGGCGCGGCCGACGGGCAGGCCGTGGCGGCCGGCAGCGCGGCCTTGATGAGCGACTTAGGCTGGCCGCTGCCGCCATCCCTGGCCGCGCGTGCGCGGGTGCTCGAAGCGAGCGGTCATTCGGTGGTGTACGTAGGCTGGGCGGAACGGGTCCATGCCGTGCTGTCGCTTGACGATGCTCCCCTTCCCGAGGCGCGATCGACGATTGAAGCGCTCCGCCGCTGCGGACTGCGCGTCGCGCTCCTGACCGGCGACCTTGCGGAAGTTGCGCAGCGGATCGCGCTCGCCGTCGGCGTGGATGAATGGGAGGCAGGCCTCTCGCCGGAAGGCAAGAGAGTCGCCCTCGATCGACTGCGCGGAACGAATGGTCTGGCCGCAATGACGGGTGACGGCCTCAATGACGGGCCGGTCCTGGCCGGAGCAGATGTCGGTATCGCCGTCGGATCCGCCACCGATCTCGCCCGCGAGACCGCGGACCTGGTGCTGCCCGCTGACGGGCTCTGGATGCTGCCGTGGGTCATCGGCGTGGCGCGCGCGGTTCGCCGGACCATCCTCACGAATTTGATGTGGGCGTTCGGCTACAACCTCAGCGCCGTGGCCCTGGCCGCGCTCGGGCTTCTGCAGCCGGTTCTGGCAGCCGCGATCATGGCTGGCTCGAGTGTTCTCGTTATAGTGAATTCACTACGACTCGAGAGACTCCCCGTGCCTGAACCAGCTGGCGGCTTCACCGCACCGGCGCGGCAATTTCCCGTGCTGTCGCCACTGGACAGATCGGCATCCGCAGTTGCGGTCGGGTCGAGTGCCGCGATCCAGGACGCCTGAGCGCCACCGTCAACCGAACACGTCATGCGTGAAGGCGGCGTACCAGCCTTGCGCATGGCGCACGGCCTGTCTGCGCACCTCCGTGCTCTCCTCCACCTTGCTGATGGCAATATCGGCAATCTTGATCGTGCCGTCGGCAAGCTTGAAGTTGATGGCGTCGCTCACTGCATCATCGGCTGCGAGATAGGTGAAGCAGGTGTTGAACAGGCGCGGCGGAAAGCGTTCGGATCCGGTGAGCGCTGCCGCAATGGCGAACGCGCACGCCTTGGCCTGACTGCTGGTTGCGAAGGCCGATTTCGGCATCTCGCCGGCGCTGATCGCGTCGCCCACGAGGTGGATGCCTTCGTGCAGCGTCGACTCGAACGTGGCAGGATCGACCGGGCACCATCCGGACTGATCGGCGAGGCCCGCGTCCTGTGCCAGCTGTCCGGCCTTCTGCGGCGGGATGATGTTCGCGACCGTGGCCTTATGGCTGTCGCTCGCGGTCTTGATCGATCGGCCCTTCACGTCGACCGCCTTGACGCCGCCGGTGAATTGGGCCGGCAGCCACTCGATCATCCCGGGATAGTGCCGAGTCCAGGCATCCTGGAACAGGTCCTGCTCGAAGAAGCTGTCTTTGGCATCGAGGATCAGGATCTTCGCCCGCGGCTTGTGCTGCTTGAAGTAGTAGGCCGCCATGGAGGCGCGTTCGTAAGGACCGGGCGGACAGCGGAACGGATTCGGCGGTGCGACGATGACAAAGACACCGCCGTCGGCCATGCCCTGGAGCTGGCTCTTCAGGAGCTTGGTTTGTGACCCCGCCATCCAGGCGTGCGGCATCACCTCTGCCGCCGCCGCGTCGTAGCCCTCGATGGCGGCATAGTCGAAGGCGATGCCGGGGGCGACGACGAGGCGGTCGTAGGGCAGATGTTTCCCGCCCTTGAGGCGCACGGTCTTGCCGGCAGGATCAATCGCTACCGCGGAATCATGGACGACGGTGATGCCGTGGCGTTCCCGCAGCGCCTCATAGCCATGGGTGAGCGATTCGAACGAGCGAAGCCCGGCGAGATAGAGGTTGCTGAAGAAGCAGGTCGTATAGCGCGACTTCGGTTCGACCAGAGTCACGTCGAGCGTTCCGGTGCTCAGCGCAAGATACCTGGCGACCGTAGCCCCTCCGACGCCGCCGCCGACGACGACCACCCGTGCCTTGGCTTCACCCCGCGCCATGCGCGGGCGGAGTGCCGCCAGGCAAGTCGCGCCGCCGGCAGCGTAGGCGAACTGACGTCGTGTCCAGCATTTCATGGCTGCTTGCCGTTCTTTCCCTGCGCCGCGAGATAGCGCGTGACGATCGCGATCTCGTCGTCGCTGAGCGACGTGGCGACCGCGTGCATGATCTGGCTCTCGCGCTGGCCCGATTTGTAGGCGAGCAGGGCGCTGGCGAGACTCTCCTGATCCACTCCGACGACCGGGGGAATCCCGTCATCACGGCCATCGGGACGATGACAGGAAGCGCAGCTCGCGGCGAGCTGGGCGCCGCGGTCGCTGTCCGCCATGGCGGCCTGGCGGACAAAAGGCGAAACGAAGGCGGCCACAATTAAAAACGCAACGATCCTGGTCGTGCGGAACGCATCCCGCCGGCGATGACGCGTCGCGGCACTGCGCGACCGTTCCACCCGTCGGCCTGCACGAAACGATGCGAATGTCGATTGCAGCGCCATCTTCAGCTGACCTTCAACTCGTGTTCCAGTGCGTAGACGGCACCGCCATCCTCTTCCCAAACGAACTTCAGCAGGCCGCTCTCCGTGGCGCGAAGGTAGAACTCCAGGTAGGGATTGGCCGCGACCGCTTCATGGAGATCGACGCTGAAGGCCGTCTTATCCTTGTAGCTGCAGCTGAATCTGTTGATGATCTTGCGCGGGATGACGTTGCCTTGACTGTCGTGGCGCAGGCCTGTCTCCATCTGGTGTGTGATCAAGGTCCTGATTTGCAGGACCTCTCCCTTCGCAGCGACGCTGGGCACTTGTACGCGGGGTGCAGGGGTGACCATTCTTCGCCTCCCTTTAGGACATCATGCACAGCCGTTGGTGGCGACTTCGACCCATTTCTTCGCCATGAGAAACGTTCCGTCGCTCATCTCCGCCACCGCAACGACGTCCTGCGGCTGTGCCAGCCGAATGCGGGTGGAGATCCGGGCCCGGCCGCTCCGCGGCGTGAAGTGAAAGCCGGCGACCTCGACAAGAGGGTTTCGTGGCGCAAACACGCGCACGAGGCGGACATGATCGGCATCGGTCATGGGACTGTCGACCTCGAGCGCCAAGGGCACCGTGTAACCGTTCGCGAAGACCGGCGGCATCTCGAGGCGAACGCGATCGGACTCCGTGGGCGTCTTTCCAGTCAACCGCCGGACCAGTTCCATCTCTTCATCGGCCGCGACAGCGATCGCCAGCGAAGAAAGGGTGGTGGTCGCAAAGCCGATGGTGCTGACGCAGGCGGCTTTCAGGACCGTGCGGCGCGTCGGATCGATAATTCTTGTTTTCCCTGCCATGCCATCCTCCCCTCCGGTACTCCCTCGGGTCCGGCGGCCATTGGGCATCGCGTTCCCATGCGCCGGGGCTTGCCACGGCGTCGCCCCGACTCAGCGGTCGCGGATACAGCCACTAGTGGACCGATCGGCGAACCGGTGAGCGCGACATCTGGAAACGCTCAGGCGCCTTTGGTCGTTTCCGCCGTGCCTGCGCAGCTAGGCCCTTCGTGAGTAAATTAGACTTATTAAAATTACACCTTCTGGTTCAACAATAAAAGAACCTTGTGGCTTTGGTGATGTATCAGGTTGTGTGTCAGGGCGAGGAAAGGGGGTACGCCGAGGTTCGACGAGAACCTGTGAAAGGAGCACCCCCCGATGCCACAAGCTGTTATGATTCGAAGTTTGCCGCGTGCGTTTGCAATGATCAAGGCTATGCAAGATCAGGGTTACGAGTGGGGCGAGGACTATCGCCAATCCGGCCGCGAGGCGTTGGTCGAGATTCTAGAAGAGCAGGTGGGCGTCGGACATTCGCGGCGTTCGCAGCCGCCAAGGCCGGCCTGCGCGCTGTCGCGCAGGCCATGGCCCGTGAGTTCGGACCGCTGGGCCTGCACGTCGCGCGCGTGATAATCGACGGGGGCATTGATGGCGATCGGCTGAATAGTCGGTTCCCGCAGCGGCGCGCGGAAAAGGGCGCTCATGGCCTGCTCGACATCGACGCGATCGCGGAGACCTACTGGCAGATCCACTGGCAACATCAGTCGGCCTGGAGCCATGAGGTCGACCTCCGTCCGTTCAAGGAGCTATTCTCTGCGGACTACAAGCTCTGCGGACTACAAGCTGCGTCGGCGCTTCCCCTTGGCAGTGCTGCTGCGGTTGCGCATGCGCGGTCTGCGCATCCGGTCGATCGCCGTCATCGAAACCGCGCGGACGACGATCAAAGCTTGCCCTGCCAGGGCACCAACGCGCGCTGCGCCAAGCGCACGGCGATCTCAAGGGCGAAAGCCACGGCGGCGATCACGAAGATTCCCATGATCACGACATCCGTCACCAGGAACTGCGCTGCCGACTGCACCATGAATCCGAGCCCGCGCGTCGCCGCCACCAACTCGGCCGCGACCAGCGTCGACCAGCCGCCGCCGAGACCGATGCGGATGCCCGTGAGAATATCCGGTAGCGCGGTCGGCAGCACGACGTGCCGCAGCACCTGCCACTGGGTCGCGCCCATGGACCGCGCGGCGTTGACGCGACCGCGAGTCACGCCGCGCACGCCGGCCGCGGTCGAGATCGCGACGGGCGCGAAGATGGCGAGATAGATCAGCAGAACTTTCGACAGCTCGCCGATCCCGAACCAGATGACGATCAGCGGCAAGTAGGCGAGCGGCGGGATCGGCCGGTAGAACTCGATGATCGGATCGACAAGGCCGCGCGTCACCGGGCTGATGCCGATGGCGAGGCCGAGCGGTATCGCCGTCGCGCAGGCGGTCACCAGGGCCAGAAAGATGCGCGACAGGCTGGCCATCGTATGCTGCGCCAAGGTCGCATCCACGTAGCCGTCGCGGGCGACGATAAAAAGCTGCGACCACACGGACGCCGGCGACGGCAGGAATAGCGGCGGCAACAGGGCGAAGTGCGCCGCAGCCCACCAGGCGCCGCCCAGAACCACCAGGGTGATGCCGCCGAGCCAGGCGGTCTTTGGCACGATCCGGGCGATCCACGCCGTGAAGGTTGGGCGGGCCTGGCGGATCTCATCGCCGGGCAATGCCGAGCCGTCGCTGCGCACGCGCAGTTCGAGTTCCAGGTGGGTCATGCTTACGACGCTGCCTTTACTTGAGTGGCGAAGACGGTATCCGTCACCATCTGACGCGCGGCAATGAAGGCGGGGTCGCCTTTGATCTTCCGCGCCGGTTCCCCGTCGCGATAGCGGCGGCCGAACTCGAAGCTGTGGGTGGCAACGATGCGCCCAGGCCGCGGCGACATGATCACCAGGTTGGTGGCCAGAAACACGGCTTCTTCGATGCCGTGCGTGATCATGAAGATCGTCTTGCCCGTCTTGCCCCAGACGTCCAGCAGGAGCTCCTGCATTTGCTCGCGCGTCAACGCATCGAGCGCCCCAAGCGGCTCGTCCATCAGCAGCACGCGGGGGTTGCTGGTAAGCGCCCGCGCCAGCCCGACGCGCTGCCGCATGCCGCCCGATAGTTCCCAGATGCGGTGACGTGCAAATCCGTCGAGGCCGACAAGTTGGATTGTCGTAAGCGCGCAGGCCTGCCGTTCGGCCCGCGGCACGCCACGCAGGCGGAGGCCGAACTCGACATTGCCGAGGACATCGAGCCAGGGGAACAGCGCATCGTCCTGGAAGACGACGCCGCGGTCGGCTCCCGGCCCCGCCACGGGGCAGCCGTCGACCACAACGCGGCCACCGGTGGGCTGTTGGAATCCGGCGATGATGTTGAGCAGCGTCGTCTTGCCGCAGCCGGAGGTGCCGAGGGCGACGATGAAGCCGCCCTCTTCGATCGCCAGAGATACCCGATCGAGTGCCAGGACCGCACCGCCGCTGGACCCCGGATAGACCACGGTAGCATGCTCGATCGAGACGATCGCCATGTCGCCTCCCTTCGCGTCAAACGTGCGGGTCTGGGCCGACGAAACGCCGGCCCGGACCGCCGCTGCGCGCCGTCAGTTCGTCAGCGCCGCCGCCTTGGCGTAGCCGACCTCGACGAAGGGCGCGTAGTCCGCCTTCGCTTCCGGAATCTTGCCCTGGTCTTTGAGGAACGTGGCCGTCGCGGCAATGGCCTTTGCCGTGCCGCCGCCGAGCAGCTTTTCCGATACCTGCTCGTCGAGCAGCGGGAAATAGGCGCCGGTCAGCAGCACAGGAACGTCTTCGGCTTTCACGCCCGTCAGCTTCACGATCTTCTTCGCCTCATCCGAGTCGGCCGTCCACGCCGCAGGATTGGCGCGATAGCGGGCATAGCTATCGGTCGTCACGCGGACGAACGAAGCGACGAACTCCGGGTGCTGCGTCGCGAAGCCCTTGAGCGCGATGTAGGCGTCGAACGTCGGCGCGCCCCATTTCGCCACTTCGGTGGACGTCACCAGTACCGTGCCGGTCTCCTTGACCTTGCCGAGCGCCGGGTCCCACACATAGGTCGCATCGATGTCGCCGCGCTGCCAGGCCGCCGCTATCTCCGGCGGTCGCAGGTTGATGATCTGCACCTGCTTCGGATCGATGTTCCAATGCCGAAGGGCGGCGATCAGGCTGTAGTGCGTGGTCGAGACGAAGGGAACAGCGACCTTCTTGCCGATCAGGTCCTCCGGCTTGCTGATTCCGGAGCCGTTGCGGACGACGAGCGCCTCGGCATCACCGATCAAGTCCGCCACCAGGATGGTCTGGATATCCAGGCCACGGCTGGCGCCGGCGGCCAGCGGACTCGACCCGACATAGCCAATGGCGACGTCACCCGAGGCCATTGCAGCGATCACGTCCGCGCCGGTGTCGAACTTGCGCCAACTGATTTTCCAGCCGGTCGCCTTCTCATACGTTCCGTCCGCGATCGCCACCTTCGCGGGATCGACGCCTGTCTGATAGCCGATGGTGATCTCGTTGTCGGCCGCGCTGGCCGCGAGCGGACTAGCGAGCGCGAGCGTTCCCGCCGCAAACGCGGCGAGCAATCCGTAGGTACGCAGTTTCATGACGGTGTCCTCGACTTTCCGATGGGTTGATGGAATTGACAGCCGGCGTGGCAAGGCGCCCAGGCGCGACCGACGCTGGCTTGCGGGCGAAGCCCACCACCGCATCTCGGAGGTCGAGGTTTTCAGCTCGCACGACTACAGTCGCCATGGCCCAGTTGCTCTCACCACTCGGAACCACGAAGACCGTTCGTGGCGCTTTAGCGTTTGTTGACGCGGCGCAAGCTGCTTCCGTCAAATTGCCGCGGGCATGCTGTGCTCGGGGCGCCACCCCCTGCGGCGCCTCAGCCGCGCACTCGATATCCGTCGTCAGCCCGTCACGGTCAACTGCAATAATGTTTGCGGTGCGTTCAAGAAAAATTGGAACCGCCGCTGACCGCCCTGACGGGACTGGGCGAGTCACAGGAACATCGTTGATCCGCAAAACTGCGGTCTATACTCTCCTGCCACGATGATAAGCGCGAGCCGACGGCCTGACGATCCGGCCGCGGACGAGAAACGAGGAGAGAGCCGATGTCCGTATCCAATGCGCAAGTCGACAATGGCGTCAACGTCCAAGCACTGATCGACGCCCGTGCAGCCCTAAGCGACGCGCCCGTAGGCGCGCAGTTCCAGTGGCGAGCGACCTGTACCTGGAAGAAAGGCACGCACAGCCACTCGAACGTCGAGGGGTTTTTCGGCCTTGGCGCGGAGCAGAAGCACAAGACGACATTCAGCTTCGATGCCGACCATCCGGAAGTCTTTGCGTCCGAGGACCACGGTGCCACACCCGTAGAGTTTGTGCTGGTCGCACTGGGAAGTTGCCTGACAGCCGGTATTGCTGCGATTGCGCAGCATCGCGGAATCCAGCTGCGGTCCGTCTCGGCGACCATCGAGGGGGCGATGGATCTGCAGGGCATACTCGGTATCGACAGCGACGTCCGCAACGGGTTCAGCGGCATCAAGGTCACTTACGATATCGACGCCGACGCGACCCGTGACGAGATCAAAGCGCTGGTCGCACAGTCGCAGAAGCGCTCGGCAGTCTACGACATCATCACGAACCCGACGAATGTCACGGTCGAGATAAGATAAACTGACCAAACCGCATCTCCAGCATCGGGAGCAGTGCCGTTCGAAGAATAACGACCGTCGTCATCGGCGCCGGCCATGCCGGACTCGCCATGAGCCGATGCCTCGCCGAGCGCTCGATCGACCATGTCGTACTCGAGCGCGGCGAGGTCGCCAACTCGTGGCGCACCGAGCGGTGGGACTCGCTCCGACTGCTCACGCCGAACTGGCAGAGCCGGCTGCCGGGCTTCGGCTACGAGGGCGACGACCCCGATGGCTACAGGACGGTGCCGGAAGTCATCGATTTCATCGGTCGCTACGCGCGCCTGATCGCGACCCCCGTGCAGACGGGCACGAAGGTCACCTCCGTACGCTGCACCGACGAAAGGTACCTGGTAACCACAGACCAAGGTGACTGGTCCTGCCGGACAGTTGTGCTGGCGACCGGCGCATGTAACGTCCCCGACGTCCCTCCCGCTGCCGCGGCGGTACCGCCAGCGATCATGACGCTGACGCCGATGCAGTACCACAACCCCAATCAACTCCCCGATGGGGGCGTGCTTGTCGTCGGCGCATCCGCGACCGGGACCCAGATCGCCGCTGAGATCCACCGCTCCGGCCGGCCGGTGACCCTTGCGGTGGGCCAGCACATCCGGGCCCCGCGCCTGTACCGTGGAAAGGACATCGAATGGTGGATGGACGCGACTGGCGTACTCGACGAGCGATACGACGAGGTGGACGACATCGACAGGGCACGCCGCGTGCCGTCCTTGCAGCTGACCGGGTCGCCAGACCGTGTGACCCTGGACCTCAACGCCCTTACCGCCATGGGTGTAAAGCTGGTCGGCCGGCTCGCCGGCATCAACAATAGCAAGGTCCAGTTCTCGGGCTCGCTGCGCAACATGTGCGCGCTGTCCGACCTGAAGATGGGCCGGCTGCTCGACACCATCGACGCCTGGGCGAAGGCCAATGGCGCCGACGGCAAGGTCGAGCCGCCGCATCGCTTTGCCCCCACGGAGATCGAGGCGTCGCCGCCCCTCGCCTTGGATCTCAGCAGCGGCGAGATCAAGACGGTCATATGGGCAACCGGCTTCCGCCCCGACCACACGTGGCTCGATATGCCCGTTCTCGATCGCAAGGGACAGCTTCGCCACGACGGTGGCGTCGTCTGTTCACCCGGCCTGTACGTGATGGGGTTGCAGTTCCTGCGCCGCCGCAAGTCGGCCCTCATCGACGGCGCCGGCGAGGACGCGCGCGATCTAAGCGACCACTTGGCCGCATACCTCGATGGCCGGGTTCCGACAAGCCACAAATAGCCTGCAGCGTTTCGCGTAGACGAACTCGCGGAATGACGCCCGCTGCTCTTTGTAGGCACCCGCCAATGTCGGTATGATAGCCTGGCGGCAATTACTTTATCGAAATGGCCGCCGAAGCCGCATTGGCCTATTTGAGGGACAATCCGCTCGAATGAAACCTGACTCGAGCCAGTTTTGCGTCCCCCGATGGCTGCGGCACTTGACCATATGACGTGCGCCGCATTTCGCTGGAGCTCGGCGCGGCTAATCGCCAAATCCAAGCCTCTTGCACGAATGAATTGTGCAAAGGTCGGGAAGATTAGGTGTACTACTATTAGACGAACTTAGTTCCGGATGGGAATTAAATATTATGACTTAATCTATTGCGTTTACTTGATTATATATACAATCATAGGTGGTGGTGCCCAGGGCCGGAATCGAACCAGCGACACGCGGATTTTCAGTCCGCTGCTCTACCAACTGAGCTACCTGGGCTCGCCCGCGGGGATCCGCCGGAAGCCCCGGCTTATAGAGAAAATCGCGAAGCCTGTCTACCCGCGCAAGCCTACGGATAACTGCCTAATCCGGCTCTGTTTTTTCAGGTTCTGACGGTCGCTCGACGGTGTCGCCGGGGACCCGATAACTCTCGTTGAGCCAGCGGGCGAGATCGATGTCGGCGCAACGGGACGAGCAGAACGGCCGATAGCGTCCGATGGGCGCCGCGCCGCAAATCGGGCAACCGCGGTGGACTCTTTGAGTACGGCGCTTCGGCTCGGATGCACGGCGGCGCGACTCGCGGTGTTCTGCGATGTCTTCGAGCTTGGCGGCCATCATGCCTCATCCTTCGTCTGCCGCACGCGACCTGTGCCCTCGCAGGCCGCGCAGATCCGGGTCATTGCCTCAGACAGTGTCGGCCCGCGGCGCTTCCGCGTCAACTCGACCAGGCCCAGACGCGACATGGCGCCGACCCAGACGGGCGCGGAATCGTTTGCGACTGCCGCGCGCAGGCGATCCACTATCTGGCGACGATGGGCACCCTCCTTCAAGTCGATGAAATCGACCACGACGATGCCGCCGATGTTGCGCAGACGCAACTGACGCGCGACCTCGTCGGCGGCTTCCAGGTTCGTGCGCAGCAGCACGCGCTCGTTGGTGACATCTGTTTGGGTGCCGGCCGCATTCGCGTTGACGTCGATGACCGTCATGGCTTCGGTCGGTTCAATCACGATGCCACCGCCCGTCGGCAGGCTGACTCGCGACTGCAAAGCATCTTCGACCTGTTCAAGGGTCTCGGCCGCCGTGGGAATCCACTCGACATCGCGGCGGAACGCGATTCGCGCCGTCAAATCCGGCAACGCCGAACGACACCAGGTTACCGCCGCGGCGGCGGCATTGCGCTGGTCGTAGAGCACCTCATCAAACTGCAGTCCGTGATCTCGCAGCAGGCGGAGATCGACGGATGGCTGCTGGCGGAGCACGACCGGTGGCTGTCGGGTCCGCTCGTGGTCCAACATTTCCTGCCACGACGTTCGCAACGCTGCCGCTTCCTCGCGTAACTGCTGCTCCTGCGCGCCGATGGCGGCAGTGCGGATCGTGAACCCTTCACCGACCTCGGCCAGGGTCTTCGCGAGAGCGGAGAGCCGCAAACGCTCGTCCTTATCGACAATACGCTCGGAGATCGAAACGCCGCGACGCCGCGGCAGCAGAACTAGGTGAACGCCGGCAAGGCTTGTCCGCGTCGTGACGCGCGGACTCTTGCCGGCCTGGCCCTCGCGCTCGATCTGGACGATCGTCCTGGCACCCTCGACGACGGCCGCGCCGGCCTCGCTCAAGGGCAGGAACGCCGCCTGCGTCAGGCCGATGTCGACGAAGGCGGCGCCAAGCCCCTTGTCCACATGGGTGATGCGGCCGAGATAGATGTTCCCCGCCCGACTCGCCTCGCCCGCGCGCTCTTGGTGAAACTCGACGAGGCGTTCGTCTTCGAGCCAGGCGGCCCACTGCCGATCGCGACCGACCGATATCATCAGGCGGTGGCCCGTGCGGCGCGGCGACGGCATCAGGCCGCCTCGATCGGGTAGCCCAGCCCCCGCAGCAGGGCACGGCTTTCGAACAGCGGCAAGCCGACGACGTTGCTGTACGAGCCGCTGATCCAGGCGATGAGGCCGGCGGCGCGACCTTGGATGGCGTAGCCGCCGGCCTTGCCCTGCCATTCGTCGCTCGCAAGATATTCGGCCGTCTCGTCGTCGCTCAACCGCTTGAAGGCGACGTGCGACGTGACGACGCGTGCGACTTGGCGACCATCCGGAGCGATAACGCAGAGTCCGCCGATCACTCGATGGCGCCGACCGGACAGCAGCTTGAGACAGGACTCTGCGGTCGCGCGTGTATCGGCCTTCGGCAGGATTCGGCGGCCGCAGACCACGACCGTGTCGGCGGCAAGAATGAAGGCTCGTGGGTGGCGCGACGCCACCGCCGCTGCCTTGGCCAGGGCCAACCGCTTGGCGTGCCGCGACGGCAGTTCGCCGTCGAGCGGTGTCTCGTCGATCTCAGGCGGGTCGATGGCATCCGGGACGATTCCGAGCTGGGCGAGCAATTCGCGGCGGCGCGGTGAGGCCGATGCAAGCACTAGGGACGGGCATGCCGTCGATGTTGCCACGACCAATTCTGCCGGCCGTCGACGGACGGCTATTTGAAGCGGAAGGTGATGCGCCCCTTGGTCAGGTCGTAAGGGGTCATCTCAACATTGACCCGATCGCCAGCGAGGACGCGGATCCGGTTCTTGCGCATCTTGCCGGAGGTGTGAGCCAGCACCTCGTGTTCGTTATCGAGCTTGACGCGGAACATCGCATTGGGAAGCAGTTCCACTACCGTGCCCGAAAATTCGATCAAATCTTCCTTCGACATCCATTCTCCTTGGTTGCGGCTTCCGATTCGCCTCCCGGCAGGCCCGGCGGCGCGGATCATAGCGCCATCGGGCAGCTTTGCAAAATTCTCCCAAAGCAGGACCGGCCGCGTTTCTCGGCCTCAAATCGTCGGTGCGGCGTGGACCGGGAAGCGCTCGCGGATACGGCGCAACAGCGTGTCTCGCACCGTGCGATAGGCGTCCAGCCGGACCTCGCGGCTGTCCTCGATGATGCTGGGATCAAAAGTGTTCCAGAACTCGACCTCGCAGGCCATGGTACGGGTCATTTCGAGTGCGCGGTGATGAGCCTCGGGGGACAGCGAGATGATCAGGTCGTAGGAGGTATCCTCGAGATTATCGAAACTCTTGACCCGGTGGCGACTGATGTCGATGCCAATCTCATCCATGACAGCAACCGCGAAGGGATCGAGTACTCCGGCGCGTACGCCGACGGAATCGACGAAGACGCGGCGGTTGTACAAGAGCTTGAAGAGGCCCTCAGCCATCGGCGAACGCAGGGCATTCAGCGTACAGCAGAACAAGACACTGCCCGGCAGATCGGCCATCCGTCCCCCGGGTCAGCTGCGAATATGAAGGACGCAGATGAGGGTGAACAGCCGGCGCGCCGTGTTGCCGTCGATCTCGATCTTGCCGGCCAGCCGCTCGCGCAGCAGTTCCGCCCCCTCATTGTGCAGGCCGCGCCGCCCCATATCGATCGCCTCGATGTGCGAGGGCGAGGCGGTCTTGATGGCCGCGTAATAGCTCTCGCAGACGGTGAAGTAGTCCTTCACGACGCGGCGGAAAGGACCGAGCGCGAGCATGACTTTGCCGACCGGCTGCTCGTGCTCGCTGCGGATGTCGAGAACGAGGCGGCTCTCTTCTATGCTGAGATGCAGGCTGTAGGGTCCGCTGTCGGCACCGGCCGGCGTAAAGCTGTTCTCTTCGATAAGATCGAATATGGCGACCGCCCGCTCATGCTCGATCTCGGCACTGCGGCGAACGACCGTGCGCTCATCGAGCGATACTTTGGCGATGCGCCGGTTGTTGTCCGATTCCGAATCGGTCAAAGCCGAGCCCCCGTGGCGGCGGGCGCCGTCACGCCCATGCAGTCAACATACCGCAATCCGGGGAAATGTCAGCGCGCCGGCCGCCGACCGCAGCCGGCGGTCACTGCGCTCCGGTCGTCACCGCTGGCTGCCGGCCGCATCGTCGGGATGACGGGGACGCCAGCGGGTCGGCCAAGCATCGCTGAAATCTTCGAGGTAGCAGCGCATTTCCGAGACCTCGAGGTGGATGACTGCGCCGCCGGCGAAGACTAGCGAAACGGCGCCCGGCTCCGCCTGGATGGTCAGCAGTTCCAGTATGCGTTCGCGATCGCGCAGATCGATGCCCTTGGTTCGAACGGCGGTGACATCCTCGAAACGCAGCCCGCTGTGCACGCGCTCATAGGCCGGACCCTTGTCACCGGCCTCCAGGAAGGTCGCGTCCCTTCGTTGTCCGGGTGTCGGCCGGTCGCCGTCGCTGGCCGCCAGTTTGGCGGCATCGAGCCGGTCCCAGCGGAAGCGGTTGAGCGCCAGCACGAAGCGCCGCTCGGCGGGCAGGAAGGCCATCTCGCCGATCGGCGCCAGGGCATCTTGCGCACAGGCGGCGATCACCGCCAGATCATCGGCGTCCCGGGCGCTCAGCTTGAGACGTTCGTCCGCCATTACTTCAGGCGCTCGATCTCGGCGCCGCAGGCACCGAGCTTGTCGACCAGCCGCTCATAGCCGCGGTCGAGATGATAGACGCGATTGAGGATGGTATCGCCGTCAGCCGCGAGGCCGGCCAGCACCAGCGAGACGGAGGCCCGCAGGTCCGTGGCCATGACCGGCGCGCCGGTGAGGCGCTTGACGCCGCGGACCATGGCGGAGGCACCGTGAACATTGATGCTGGCGCCCATGCGGCACAGTTCCGGCACGTGCATGAAGCGGTTCTCGAAGATCGTCTCCGTGATCATCGCCGCCCCGGTGGCCGCCGTCATCAGCGCCATGAATTGGGCCTGCAGGTCAGTCGGAAATCCGGGAAACGGCTCGGTCATCACATCGACGCCCGTCAGTTCGCCGTTGATCCGTCCCACCCGCAGGCCACGCGCCGTGGGTGCGACCGTCACGCGTGCCTGCGTCAGCGTCTGGGCGACCGCTTCAAGCTGGTCGAGGCGCGCGCCGATCAGTTCGATGTCGCCGTCGGTGATCGCGGCCGCCATGGCATAGGTGCCGGTCTCGATGCGGTCGGGAATCACGGCGTGATCGGCGCCGTGCAGCCGCTCGACGCCGCGGATGTGGAGCGTATCGGTGCCGATGCCGCGGATGTCGGCGCCCATGGCGGTGAGGCAATGAGCGAGATCGACGATTTCCGGCTCGCGCGCGGCGTTCACGATTTCGGTTTCGCCGCGCGCCAGCGCCGCCGCCATCATGATATTCTCGGTCGCACCGACGGAAACATTGGGGAATACGACGCGGCCCCCGACCAGACCCTTGGGTGCCTTGGCAAAGACGTAGCCATCCTGCAGCTCGATCTCGGCACCCAATTGGGCTAGTCCCTTCAAGTGGAGATCGACCGGGCGCGTGCCGATGGCACAACCACCGGGCAACGACACCTTGGCTTCGCCGCAGCGCGCCACCAGCGGCCCCAGCACCAACACCGAGGCCCGCATCTTGCGAACCAGATCATAGGGTGCGGTCGTATCGGTGATGTCGGAGGCCTGGAGAAGCATCCCTCGGATGGCCGACGCCGCACCGGCGGCTGGTTCCACAACCGAGATGGTGGCCCCCAGTTGGCTCAGCAGGCTGGCCATCGTGGCGATATCCACGAGATCCGGCACATTGGCGAGACGCAGCGGTTCCGCCGTCAGCAGCGCCGCCGCCATCAGCGGCAGAGCCGCATTTTTTGCGCCGCTGATCTGAATCTCACCCTGCAGTCGGCGACCGCCGCGAATGCGTATCCTGTCCATGCGATGCGCCTACTATCGGGGAATTCCTGGCAGCATAGGAAGCATGTCGGATCCGGCTGCCGCAACAACGGACCTTACAACGCAGACTGTCGGCATCGAGTATGGCTTTCCTGCGACATCATCGTTCGACGCGGATTCGGTCGCCCGGCACGCGATTCCAGGGGTTCTACTGTAACTGGGCGGCCGTCTCAAGCCGCGCTTGACCGGCTATTCCTTGCCACCGTCGGCGGCATCGTCCGCCGGCGCCCGCGGAGCGCCGGATCGTACCCGCTCCTGGGCCTTGCGCTTGCGCAGGTTGTCCCGGAGCGCCGCCGCAAGGCGCAGCCGGCGCTGCTCTGCCGCCCGTTGTCCCGTTGCCGACAACACCGGCTTGCGATCGCTCTCATCGGACATGACATCGACTTCCGTCGCCCAAACAATTGATGAAGCTAGTCCCGCGGCCCGGCCTTGTCATCGTCTTCGGTGCGGCCAAAAATAAGAAAACCGCCCGCACCCTGGGGGTGCGGGCTCCTAAGTGAGCAAGCTGTATTCGCTAGACCGGCGGCCTTGGGAGGCTTGCCTTGGCAGATGGCGCTATGGCATGGTGCCTCGCCTTTCAAGCCAGTATCCACAGCGGAGCCGCCGTAGCTCAGTGGTAGAGCGCGCCCTTGGTAAGGGCGAGGTCGGCAGTTCAATCCTGCCCGGCGGCACCACTTCCCACTCCCGCGGCGCCCGATGCCAACGCCGGATCGACAATCCGCCACAGGCGATAGTCGAGATCGGTCTTGCGGGTGGGCGTGGCCCGCAGGCAATCCAGCGCGACATCACAAACCGCGCCGTCCGACAACGTCAGGCTGACGACCAGCACCGCGTGCCCCCGCCAGCGGTCGGCCTGCCGCGCGACGCAGAGCCACAGCCGCATGGACGACTTCGGCCAGCCGAGCGCCGCCAGGCGCTGATGGCACCAAAGCGCCTTGTCTTCGCAATCGCCGCTCGCGTCGATGGCCCAATAGTCGACGCGGCCATGGCGCTGTTCATCGCTCTGGTAGCCGGCCTCCAGCATGCGCCTATGAGCCGCCGCCAGCTGGGCTGCGCGATCGGCGTCAAACCAGCCGGGCGGCGTCGGCTGCACCGGTCCGCCGGCCAGTTCATCGGGACAGCGGCGCAGGAAATCGGTTAGACCCGCCGCCAGGCCCGGTTCAAGCCAAATCGATGGCCAGGTCGATGGTTTCGAGGTCATAGGGCTGAAGTCCGTTCTCGTGACGAATGATGGCAGCGATGAGAGCGCGCAGGGTCGTGCCGTTGGACAGGTCGAGTGGCGCGCGCGGGTCGACACCCATCGCCTTGCTCACCGCCGCGGCATAGCCGGCGGTATCATTCTCGCCGGCCGGAGCCCAGCGGCCGATGATCTGGGCGGGAGATTTCAGGCCATTGCGCCTCTGATAGTTGCGCAGGATCACTGCCATCGCTCGGATTCCCCACAATGGCGCCTCGAAAACAAGAAACGCGGGATCGGACTGCAGCGGCGCCAAACCCTTCCAGCGGTCGCTGCTCTTCCGGATATTGCCCGGATTGCGATTGCGGATGCCGCGGGGAAGGCGGTTCGCTATGCTGTCTCCGCACAGCATCCCTAAAGTCGCATTCTCTTTGACATTTTCAATCATTGATTGTAGATCTCCTGTTGCCCATGGTTCGAAGGCTCACGCTCTTTGCTGGACTGCTTTTCATGCTGGCCGCCCATGCGTCGCTGGCGGCCGAAAATGACGCACCGCTGTTCGCCCTGCCGCCTTTGCCGGAGACGGATTTTCCCGGCCATCCGACTGACCTCACCTACGCGCTGATCGGCTTCCCCAATGGATCGGCCGCGCTTCAGGCGACGGTCACGGATCTGTCGCAGGACGTGGAAGAGCCGCCCGAGCGGCTATGGCTGATCAAGATCGATGCCGCCGGGCAAGCGGGGCATTGGATGCGCATGCCGGCGCTGAGCGCGTACGGCGCGGAAGCGGCGCTGGGTCTCGGCGACGGCAGCATCGTGTTGCGGTCGGGCCGTCGAGGATTCTTCTATCTGGCGAAAGTCGACCGCAGCGGGATGCTCCTGTGGGAGCAGTACTTGGGTTCGGGAACCTTCGGCAGCTTTCCTCGCCCCATTGCGTTGGCCGACGGCTTCGCCGTTCTGGAGGACGACTGGCGATCCTGTCGGCTGCACCGGCTCGATGAGAACGGCATCGAGCGTTGGCATGTCGATATGCCTGACCCCATTGAACGAGAAACAGCTTCGTCGCTCTGCGACCCGATCATGGCCGCTCCGCGGGCGGATGGGGGATTCAGGGTGCTCTGCAACTGGCACAACATGGCGCTCGAGCGCTCCGATGGCTGGCTATTCGATATCGATCCGCAGGGACAGCCACGCGGGCAACGGCCGCTGCGGGCGTACGTCGCGATAGGGCTGGCGCTCCGTGATGGTACGCTTGCGGCGTTCGGCTTCCTTCACCGGATACCCGATGATCCCACCGATCCCTATCAGGGTGAGGAGGATAGAGGGACGCTGATGCGATTCGACGGCGCGGACGGCAGGATGTTGCGGGCGGATTCCGATATTTTCCCGAGCGAGATCGATGGGCTATGGAATCACGGAAACACTGGAGAACTCGTCGCCCTTCCCGACGGCGAACTGCTCGCGGTCGCCGAACTTGGCGATTTCCAGTCCAGCGGCCTGTTTGCGGCCCGTATCAGCCGAGACCACCGCCTCGTGTGGCTGCGGCCACTCGCCGGCAGAGTGCCAAAATCAGGTTGGGCGTACGTCCGAGGAACCGCCGTTCTCGCCAATCGACAAGTACTGTTCGCCTTCCACGGCTACAACGAAGCCACTGACAGCGCGAACGTGACGCTGCGGGTGCTCCCCCTCGACTGATGGCGTGGCGATCTACTCGAAAACCGATAGGCGATACTGGTCATTGGGACTCAATTTGCGTTTGGTTTTGCCCTTGGGGTTGCGTATCTCGGCAACAATTGCTTCCCGCAGGGCATCGGAGCGGCCGGCGTTGAGAAGCAGCATGATCGCGTCGCGGGTCTTCGATCCCGGGGTGCCGTCCGGCCTGACTCTCTTCGGTACGCCGAGATCGTCCGGGTTGGTTCCCGCGGCGATGAGATCCCGGCGGTACCCGCGCAGCGTTTCGTTGATAGCCTTTTGTACAGCCGGGGTGATGTCCGGTGTGCCCCAACGATAGTCCTGATCGAACAGGAGGCCTGCGAGCTTGGGATCGCCGGCCGCGCCGGCGGCAGAAGGATTGGCGATTTCGTTGACGTCGAGCTTGCCCATCTGGGTATCCGCGATCCACTTCATGATGGATATGCGCTGCTGATCGTTCAATTCTCCGGGCTTGAAGAATCTGCTGCCCATCGCGCTACGGACCTCCGGGTTTTCCTCATAAAAGGCGTCTTGATAGGCGCGCAGAGTCTCCGGTCGAATGCCGGTGACGGGATAGCGGTCCGGCGCGAGCGTGTGATCGCTCTTGTCGGGTCGGCAGCCGCCTTCGAAGTCGAAGACATGGTCAAAAATGGAGCGCATGGTCGGCGTAAGCCCGCCGCGGTTTTCGAGCGCATTGCGGAACGCCTGCCGATCCGCCTCACCCACGTTTCGGCCCGGCCCCATCGGCGCATACGGCAGGTCCTCGACCGGCGATTGGCCCGGGCGCGTGGGCATCGGTCGCGGAAGCGGCGGCGCCTCCGATGAGTTCCCGAGATCGTCGGGCTTGCGCGAAGGGATGGGCGGCCCGGCCGAGCGCGCCCTGGCGAACTGCTGGCTGACGCGACGCCGCGCCTCGTCGCGAAGCGC